>Ga0075420_100001046_pt1 | contig 23052 bp, 23 predicted proteins | sample SoiMetdeltSBSDD4_FD_75296 | JGI IMG/M metagenome (GOLD analysis project Ga0075420, IMG submission 75296) | Bulk soil microbial communities from a Populus tree surrounding site in Tennessee, USA - Soil MetaG P. deltoides SBSDD4 | ecosystem: Environmental > Terrestrial > Soil > Tree plantation...
CTCTCCCCTCTCCCCTCCCCGTCCCCGGCGCACCGGAGACCTTGATCATTGGACACCTACCGTGAATCCTGGCCCGGAAACTGTCGGTAGGTGTCCAATGATCATGAGACGCCGCTACGCGACGCGAGCACCGCCAACACCTCGCACCGGACCTGGTCCGGCTCTCGCGTCAACCGCCGGTGGCTGAACCGCACGACGAGGTATCCGAGGCCGGCCAGTGCCGCGTCCCGGCGCAGGTCCCGCTCGCGCTGTTGCGGGTCACTGTGCCAGCGGGCCCCGTCCAGTTCGATGTTGGTCCGGGTGGCCTCATGCAGCAGGTCAAGATACACCGTGCGGCCGCGCAGACGTACTGGGACCTGCCGGCGGAACTGGGGCATCCCGTAACCGGTGAATACCTGGTCGTGGCCCCATAGCTCCAGCTCACTGCGGCAGCCAGCGTCGATCTTGCCCAGAAGCGCCCGTAGCTCCGCCCGCTCTGGCAGGTGCGGCACCGCAGACAGCGCGGTATTGATCCGACCGACCGTCGTCAAGCGTTCGCCGATCGCATAGAGCAGGGGCGCCCGTCGTGCCTGCACGGGCAGGAGCGGCCAGCTGTCCACAACCGCCCGCTCCAGCCGGACGACCGGCACGGCGGCCCGAACCACCACATTGGGCGGTGCAACGACGAACCCCGCGCGGCGATGCGCCACGATGCCGGGCACCCGTATTCGGCGGCCGGGTCCCGTCATCAGATGGACCTCGCCGGTACCCGGGACAGGTGCGCCCCAGGCTGCCAGCGCACTGGTGTGGCTCAGGGCCGAGCTCGGTCCACCGCACAGCAGAGCCGCCCTCCGCCGGGCGGCTTCGTCCTGGGTGAGCTCCGGCACCATCAGCACCGCCGGGAACGGCGCGACCAGGTGCCCGGTCCGCAGTGCGTACTGCAGCACATGCTCAGGGACGCGACTGCGGGCCTGGGCCCAGGTCACCACCCCACCCTCGGCCCGCATGAGCCGTGTCAGCTCCCGGTTCACCGGCCACACGATGGTCCGGGTCCGGCGCGGCCAAAAAGCCGGAGCCATACGGAGTGTGGACAACCCGGTCGCCTGTGGACAGTCCGACAGGAAGGCGCGGGTGTGCTACGCCTTGCTGGCCGCCACGCGTACCAGGGGAAGCGTGCGGTACGGGATCTGCTCGGCCAGCGCGATGATCGTGGACGCGCGCAGGATCGCCTCGTCCGCCACCAGGTCGTCGATGACCCGCTGTAGGTCCGCGTTGGACCGCGCCACGATGCGGCACAGCAGGTCGGCCGAGCCGGTGATGGTGTGCGCCTCCAGCACCTCGGGGATGGTCTCCAGGTGAGCCGCGACCGGGTCGTGGCCGCGGCTCTGCCGGATCTCCAGCGTGACGAAGGCGGTCACGGTGAAGCCGAGCGCGGCCGGCGCGATCTCCGGGCCGAAGCCGCAGATGACGCCGCGCGCGACCAGCCGCTCCAGGCGCGCCTGGACGGTGCCCCGGGCCACCTGCAGCCGGCGCGACGCCTCCAGCACGCCGATGCGGGGCTCACCCACGAGGACGGCGACCAGCCGGGCATCTAGCTCATCGATCGTCACGGAAACTCCAACTCCAGCCAAGATCGATACTGTACAAATAGTATAGAACAAATCGGATTACAGCTTTATAGATGTACAATCTGACCAGCATTCTTGCTTACGGTTGCCCACCATAGCCGCCCGACGCATTCTCGCTGAGGGGGCCGCGGCCGGCCGACGCCGAGCCGGCCCAGCACGAGTACGCAGCGAGAGGGGCATCTGAGATGGTTCGCGGGACCGGCACAGCCGCGCGCGTGAACTTTGACGAACTGGTGGGCGCGGTCGCGCACGACATCTCCCGCGACCCGTTCCCAGTGAAGGGCATCGACTACATCAACTTCGTGGTGGGCAACGCCAAGCAGACGGCACACTACTACTCCACCGCCTTCGGCATGACCTGCGTGGCGTACCGCGGGCCCGAGCAGGGCGAGCGCGACTGCACGCAGTACGTGCTCACCAGCGGCTCAGCGCGGTTCGTGCTCTCCGGAGCGGTCCGGGCGGGCACGCCGCCCGCGCAGCACCACGCCAAGCACGGGGACGGGGTGGTGGACATCGCCCTGGAGGTGCCCAATGTGGACGCGGCGTACCACCACGCCCTCGTCCATGGGGCACGCAGCCGCACGGCACCGCGGACAGTGGCCGACGAGCACGGCGAGGTCCGGCTCGCGGCCATCGACACCTACGGCGACACCCGGCACACGCTGGTCGACCGGTCGCGCTACCGCGGGCCGTTCCTGCCCGGCTTCGTCGCGCGCGACCCGATCGTGGACCGTACGCCAGCGATCAAGGTGGGCCGCGAGCCGAAGCGGTTCTTCCAGGCGGTCGACCACGTGGTGGGCAACGTCGAGCTGGGGCGCATGGACGAGTGGGTCGAGTTCTACCACCGGGTCATGGGCTTCACGAACATGGCCGAGTTCATCGGCGACGACATCGCAACCGAGTACTCGGCCTTGATGAGCAAGGTGGTCGCCAGCGGCACCCGGAAGGTGAAGTTCCCGCTCAACGAGCCGGCGGCGGGCAAGAAGAAGTCGCAGATCGACGAGTACCTGGAGTTCTACGGCGGCCCGGGCGCCCAGCACGTCGCCCTGGCTACGAACGACATCCTGGCCAGTGTGGACGCGATGCGGGCCGCCGGGGTGGAGTTCCTCGACACGCCTGACTCGTACTACGACGACCCGCAGCTGCGGGCCAGGATCGGGACGGTACGGGCGCCGATCTCCGAGCTCAAGCGGCGCAAGATCCTGGTCGACCGGGACGAGGACGGCTACCTGCTACAGATCTTCACCAAGCCGGTGCAGGACCGGCCGACGTTCTTCTTCGAGCTGATCGAGCGGCACGGCTCCCTGGGCTTCGGCAAGGGCAACTTCAAGGCGCTGTTCGAGGCCATCGAGCGGGAGCAGGAGCGCCGGGGGAACCTGTAAGACTTAGCCCGTGACGCAGACTCCGTCCGGCCCGGCGGGCCCGGTCCCGCTATCCGGTCAGCCGGCGCCGTACGGGCAATGGACACCGCCGGGCGGGCCGGGCCACGGTCCGCTACCCGGCCACCGCCCGCCACCGCTCACCGCACCGGGCGGAGCACCTCTCGCCGAGCGCAGTGACCGGCTGCTCGCGTACCTGATAGACGTGGCCATTCTCGGCGGGGTCTCCGCCGTCTTCACCCTCCCCGCGTTCGCCTACCAGCTGACCCTGATGGTCGAGTGGCAGGTCGACCTCGTCGACCGGTACGGCGCACCGGGCTCGCCGCCACCCGGCCCCGGCGAGGTGCTGCGCGAGATGTTCGCAACCATGGCCCCGGTCCTGCGGCTGTACCTCGCCGCAGTCGCGTTGACGATCGCCGCCACGTACCTCTACCGGGTCGAGATGATGTGGCGCACCGGGCAGACGGTGGGCAAGCGGGCGATGGCGCTACGGGTCGTCCCACTGGGTTCGGCGAGGCCCCTGACCCGGGGAGCGGCGGCGAGGCGGTGGCTGGTCGACGGCGTGGCCGTGCAGTTCATACTGCTGCTGGGCTTGCTGGACGGGCTATGGCAGCTATGGGACCGACCGTACCGGCAATGCCTGCATGACAAGGCGGCCGGCACGACCGTGGCGAAGGTGACCCGATGAGCACGGTGACGCCCGGCTGGTACCCGGACCCGGTCGACCGCACAGTCCAGCGGTACTGGGACGGCGAAGGGTGGCTGGGCGAGCCGCTGCCGGCCAGCGCCACGCCACCGCCTGGTCCTCCCCACCCGCCGGGTCCGCCCGGTGCCCCAGGCCTGCCGAGCATCGCAGCCATAGCAAACCCGCCCGGCCCGCCGGAAGCATCCAGCCAGTCGAGCACATCCGGCCCGCCGGACCCGCCGCGCCCACCCGGTTCGCCAGCTGCGATCGGCCCGCCAAGGGGCGCCCCGCCCGGGACGCCTCCAGCGGGTGCGGCCGGTGGCTTCACCATGGCACCGGGCGCGGCCGGCACACCGGGCACAGCCGGCTGGCCGGCCTCCCCTCTGCCACCTGGGGCGCGCGGAGTGCCGTACCCGTTTCCCAGCCCGGTGCCCGCCCCGCGCCCGCACGGGCTGGCCCTGGCCACGCCGGGCGCGCGCCTGGTGGCCCGGCTGGTCGACATCGCCGCCCTGCTGGCGCTGAACATCGCGGTCAACGGCTGGTTCGTCTACCTGTACCTGCGCGACTTCATCCCGTACTACCGCGAGTTCATGCGCCGGTTCCAGGCCGGCGAGCCGACCTCCAGCCTGGCACCCCCCGAGCAGCTCGGCACGCTGCACTGGACGATCCTGCTCATCGCGCTCGCGCTCTGGTTCGCCTATGAGGTGCCGGCACTGGCCAACACTGGACAGACGCCGGGCAAGCGGCTGCTCGGCATCAAGGTGATGCGGCTGGAGAACCCCGACCGGCTCGGCTTCGGCCGGTCCTTCCGGCGCTGGTTCCCCATGGGCATGGCGGGCATGCTGTGGTATTGCTGCGGTGCCGGGGTCATCCTCCACTTCGTCGATGCGCTGTTCGTCCTCATCGACCGGCCGTTGCAGCTTTCCCTACATGACCGGTACGCCCAGACCGTCGTCGTCCACACCGGACGGCCCACCGAGACCTCCGGAGGTCCCGCATGACCCGGCTGACCCGCCCCGACCTCGACGGACTGCCCAACTATGTCCCTGGCCGCAACCCCGCCGACCTGGCCCGGGAGCTGGGCCTGCCGGAGGCGGTCAAGCTGGCCAGCAACGAGGTGCCGTACGGCCCGCTGCCCGGGGTGATGGAGGCGCTGGCCGAGGCCGCCACCGCTGTGCACCGCTACCCCGACATGGGCGTGCTGGAGCTGCGCCACGCGCTTGCCGAACGCCACGAGGTGAGCCCGGACCGCATCGCGACCGGCTGCGGTTCGGTGGCGCTGGCCGAGCACGTGGTCCGGACCACCTGCCTGCCGGGCGACGAGATCGTCTATGCGTGGCGCTCGTTCGAGGCGTACCCGATCATCTCCGCGACCACCGGCGCCGCCAGCGTCCAGGTGCCCAACACCGCCGAGCACGGGCATGACCTGCCCGCCATGGCCGCCGCGGTCACCGACCGCACCCGCCTGGTCCTCGTCTGCAACCCCAACAACCCAACTGGTACGAGTGTCCGCCGCGCCGAGCTCGAGGCGCTTCTGGACGCCGTACCCGAGACGACCCTGGTGGTCCTGGACGAGGCGTACCGCGAGTTCGTCACCGACCCGGCCGTGCCCGACGGCCTGGTCGAGTACGGTGACCGGCCCAACGTGGCCGTGCTGCGCACCTTCTCCAAGGCCTGGGGCCTGGCCGGGCTGCGGATCGGCTTCCTGGTGGCCCAGCCGGAGGTAGCCGCGGCGGTGCGCCGGGTGGTGACCCCGTTCTCCACGTCGAGCCTGGCTCAGGCGGCCGCGCTCGCCGCGCTGCGGGCCGTCGACGAGATGCGCCGCCGCGCCGACCTCGTCATCGCCGAGCGGGAGCGGCTCACCACGGCGGTCCGCAAGGTCGTCCCGGAAGCGCCGGACAGCCAGGCCAACTTCGTCTGGCTGCCGCTGGGCGAGCGGGCCCTGCCGTTCGGGCAGGCGTGCGAGGCCCGCGGCGTGATCGTGCGCCCGTTCCCCGGCGAGGGGGTGCGGGTGACCGTCGGCAAGCCGGCGGAGAACGACGCGTTCCTCGCCGCCGCCGAGGCCGCCCTGCGGTGACACCACAGGTCACGCCGTCTAACCTGCCAGCCACGTCTTAGCAAGGACCAACCGACTGCCGAACGAGCCGACTGGTGACGACAGGCGGCGCCCGGCGGCGTGGCGATGTCGTGGCCCGGGTTGACGCTCCTAAACTCCCTACCATGGCGACTCCCCCAACCAACCACGACGAGCTATATGTCGACATCTTGCTAGGCGGGCTCCGACGCATCCGACAGTACAGGCCAAAGTTGGGCAAAGGGCGCGAGATAACGGTGGATGACTTCATCGAAATCTACGGTGCGGATCCCCTGTACCACTGGGTTGGGTTCGACTCACCGCTCATGTACGCCGCGCACAAGGCCAATGGATCGATGACGTCGCTGTATCGAAACCTGGGCACCGGCTGCGAGCACTTGTTCAAGCAAATTCTCAAAGATCAGCTCGGGCTCACTGAGGCGGACATCCACTGGTCCTACACAGCAAGCAACAGGGAGATCGCAGCCTTCGAGGCCGGGGGCCATGTGCCAATTGATCCGAGTGATCTAAGCGATGTAGCTGGATTAGCCGAGGATATCGAAGAACTCGACGTGACAGCCGCGGAGGGTAAGAGTAAGCGGAACACTCTCGACGGCCGATTTGACCTCGCCTCAATCAAGTATGAGGAGCGGCAGATAGCAGCCAAGGACTGGGTCGCCCGGCTTCGCCAGGACCGAGCCGTCACCTGGGAGCCGCTGGGAGCGGTGTTCGAGGTACGTCAGGGCTACAAATCCATGGACTCGAAGCGTCAAGCTGCTGACATCGCGAACGCCGCACAGGCGCTTACCAAATCACGGTTGCCTGTGCTGGTCGTCATGTCGCAACAGATCGACCCCAACCTCGTAACGCGCTACCAGGCCAGCGGCTGGGGGTTGCTGCGCGGCCTAGTTGACGAAGAGGATCCGCTCGTTAGCACCTTTGCCTTCTTTGATCAGGTTCTTGGGTTTGACCTCGTAGGTTTCTTCGAACGCAATCACAGGAGTATCCGGACCGAGGTGGATGTCATCTTGCGCAGCATCCTGGAGGCCGCGTGACCAAGAGGCAGAACGCGCATCTGACATACAAGGGCAACGTGGGCGTCGGCCGTCACGGCTGGTTGCGCCTGACGCCAGCCTATTCCGTCAGACTTGTCCGCGATGCGGTCGGTTCGTACCCGAAAGATGTCGTGGTCACCGACCCCTTCTCCGGCACCGGTACGACCGCCCTGGTCGCAGCCGAGCACGGAGGGCAGGGGCAGGCCATTGATGTCAACCCGTTTCTCATCTGGCTCGGCAACACCAAGCTCAGGCACTACAGCGATAGGGTCATCGGCAACACCCAGCAGTCGTTGGCCGACGTCCTCCCTGCCGCGCGCGACCTTATGCATAAGCCGGACCTGTGGCAGCCACCGATCTTCCGTATCGAGCGGTGGTGGTCGCCGTCATCGCTGTGCGCGTTGAAGGCGGTCCGCGCCGCGGTCGACGGCATCCCAGCCGGCCCAGCTCGGGACCTACTGGACATCGCGCTGTGCCGCGCCTTGATCGGAGTCAGCAATGCGGCCTTCAACCACCAGTCGCTGTCGTTCCAGAGCGGATCAGAGAAGACCGGATCCGTATCGTTCGAGATGGCTGAGGCCGAAGCTGTCCTGGCCCGCTACCGCGGAGAGGCTGAGGAGATCATCGCGAGTGCGGCTATCGACCTCCCCGGTTCCGGGGTGGTCGTCGAGGGCGACTCCCGTGACACCGGGCTCGGCAGGATCGAGACCGGATGCGACCTGCTGCTCACCTCACCCCCGTACGTCAACCGCATGAGCTATATCCGCGAGCTGCGACCGTATATGTACTGGATGCGCCACCTAGGCGACGCGGCGGCGGCCGGAGAGCTTGACTGGCTTGCGATCGGCGGCACCTGGGGCACGGCGACCAGCCGGCTGAGCGGGTGGTCGGCCAGGGAAGCGACACCGGTCGACCACGAGATGAGGCCGGTCTGCCGGGCGATCAGCGATGACGGCGGAAAGAACGGCCCTCTGCTGGCGACCTACGTTCACAAATATTTTGACGACATCTGGTGCCATCTCCAGTCGGCGTTCAAACACGTCCGCAGCGGCGGAACCGCCACCTACATCATCGGAAACTCGACGTTCTACGGGCACATCGTCCCCGCTGAGCGGTGGTATGCCATGATGCTGCGCGAGGCAGGATTCTGTAATGCGACGGTGACCAAGATCCGCAAGCGAAACTCCAAGAAGGAGCTATTCGAGTTCAACGTGTCGGCGACAAAGCCGTGAACCGCACGTTACTGCGGCCACCGGCCGGGTTGATTCTGTCCGGCTATGCATCGGGGTCATCTCCCGACGCCGATGTACTCACCAAGCTGTGACGATCACGGTACGCAGGCTGTAGTAGTACCGGTTGTCGTCCTCGGCCGGGTCGCCCTCGGGGTGCAGCCGCTCCACGACGAGGTACCGGTCCTTGACGTAGACGTGCCCGGGTCGCCAGTCGGTCGTGGTCGCGCTGATGTTGCGCCACCGGTCGAGCGCGAACCGGGCCAGCTCCCGGCCGCTGGCCGGGTCGATGCCGACCAGGGTGCGCTGCTGGGTGAGCAGGTAGAGCACGTCCGGACCGGCCGCCAGCACGGTCACCGGGCTGCGGTCGGCCGAGCCCCCGGCCGTCCAGGTCCACGCCGGCTCACCAGTGTCGGCCCGGCGGGCCACCAGCCCGCTCGCCGTCTCAGCCGGTGCGGTAGATCCGGACGGTCCAACGGACCCAGCCGGCCCAGGAGAACCAGCCGACCCGGGAGAGCCGACCGGCCCGGGCGCCGCGCCCGCCCCACCGGCCGGAGCCGGGTCAACGACGACGTCGCCGGCGAGCCAGGCGGTGCGCGAGTCGAGTGCCGGCGCCGCGCTCACCACGCCGCCCGCACCCACCAACCACCCCTGGGTACGCCCTCCGGCGGAGTCCTGGGTGCGCAGAGCGCGGCAGTCCGACCTGCCAACAGCGCAGGCGACGGGCTCGGCCCGCCAGCCGTCACCCGCACCGGGCGGGCGCCAGCGCCGGAGCTCACGACCGCTCACCGGGTCGAGCAGGACCAGGTCGGCGCAGGCGAGCGCGTAGCCGCCCGGCACGCTCCAGCCCCCGCCCGGGCAGCCAACCAGCTCCCGGCGCCACAGCTGCCGCCCGGTCGCCACGTCGTACCCGCGCGCCGCGGCAGGGTCGAGGCTGACCACGACGCTGCCGGCGACGGCCAGGTTCGGCGCGTCGTAGACGGTGACGGCACCGGTACGCCGGCCCGCGTACCCGGCTCGGACCCCGGGCCGGGGCTCGGTGCGCCAGCGCACCTCGCCGGTGCCGGTGTCGAGGGCGACCAGCACGCCGTCGGACCACTCGGACACGACCGCGCCCGGCGCCAGCACCACTCCGGTGACCTCCTGCGGCCACCGGCGGAAGGACCAGTACGGCGTCGCCTCGGTGCGGCTCGCGGTAGGCCCGTCGGCCCACACCTGCCGTTGGCCGGCGGACACCCGCAGCCGGTCGTCCACGATGAGGGGGGTCCGCCACAGCTCGCTGACGACGCCGGTAGCGGACGGCGCCCGCGTCGGGTACGGCGTCCGCGCGGGCGAGTGCATCTCAGCCGGCGCGAGCACCCGGTAGCCGACCAGCCCGCCAGCGGCGAGCAGCACGGCGACGGCCAGCGCGACGGACGCGTACCGTGCCCACGGCGCCCAGCGGCGCCAGCTGCCCCAGCCGGTCACGCCGCTGGGTCGGGGCATGCGGCACAGCGCTGGCGTGCCGCCGGGTGAGGGTCTGCTGCCGACGCCGTCTCGACCGCGGCCGCGGCGAGGTCGTCCACGTCCCGGCGGAGCGCACCCTCCATCGTGCGCGTCGCGAGCGCTCCGAAGACGAACGCCAGGAACCGGCCCTTGGCATCGCTCGGGGTGCCCTCCAGGACCACGCGGACCGTGGTGCCGCCCCGGTGCCGGCCCACCTCGATCGGGGAGAACGTGTAGCTGATCCGGTAGTCAGCGCCGATGCCGGGGGAGGCGACGGTGAACGAGCGGGGCGGGGCGCACTGCGTGACGAGGAACTCCTCGGTCAGCCGGGCGCCGTCCGGCGCGGTCCGGGTCTCCCGCCACACCGCACCGGGACGCAGCGGGCCGGCGGTGACCGCCTCGACTCCGTCCACCGTGGTCAGGTAGCGGGCCCTGGCACACAGATCGGTGAACACGGCCCAGACGTGCTCCGGCGGCGCGCCGACCGCCCGCTCGACCTCGACCGTTGACATCGGCGACCCCCTCCACCGACACCGTACGCGCCGGCCGCGAGCGACGCGACGGGGCAGGGCGCTACGGCTGGGCGGGCAGCACCGTGCCGGTGACCTCGCCGAGCGTCAGCACGGTGCCGTCCGGCCCGGGCGCCGTCGCGCCGATCGTCACCGTGTCGCCGTCGGCGAGGAAGGTACGGCTGCTGCCGTCGGCGAGGGTCACCGGCTCCTGCCCGCCCCAGGTGAGCTCCAGCAGGCATCCGGTCTGGTCCCGGCGGGGCCCGGACACCGTGCCGGAGGCGAAGAGGTCCCCCGTTCGCAGGCTCGCCCCGTTGACCGTCAGGTGGGCCAGCTGCTGCGCCGGGGTCCAGTACTGGCAGGCGAACGGTGGCCGGCTGACCGTGGTGCCGTTCCAGTCCACGGTCAGCCGCAGGTCCAGGCCGCGGCGGTCGGCCTCGCCCAGGTAGCCCAGCACCGGTGGCTGCTGCGGCGGGGCCGGCACCCAGGCGTGCTCCAGCGCGGCCAGCGGGGTGACCCACGCGGCCACCGAGGTGGCGAAGGACTTGCCGAGGAACGGGCCGAGCGGCTGGTACTCCCAAGCCTGGACGTCCCGGGCCGACCAGTCGTTGACCAGGACCACGCCGAAGACGTGCCGGGCCAGGTCGGCCGCTGGCACCCGGGTGCCGAGCGGCGACGGCACGCCGACCACGAAGCCGACCTCGGCTTCGATGTCGAGGCGGGCCGATGGCCCGTACCCCGGGGTGTCCTGGCCGGACGGGCTGCGCTGCCCGCACGGGCGCACCACCGGCGTGCCCGAGACGACCACGGTGCCGGCCCGGCCGTGGTAGCCGACGGGCAGGTGCCGCCAGTTCGGCGGCAGCGCCGGCTGGCCGGGGCGGAAGATCTGCCCGACGTTGGCCGCGTGGTGCTCGGAGGAGTAGAAGTCGACGTAGTCGGCCACCTCGAACGGCAGCCGCAGGTCCAGCTCGGCCACCGGCCGCAGCAGCGGCTCGACGGCGCTGCGGTGGGCCGGGTCGGTGAGCAGCCGGGTCAGCCGGGCCCGTACCGCGGCCCACACCGCCGGGCCGGCGGCGAGCAGCGGGTTGAGGGTGGGCTGGCGCAGCGCGCCACCGGCCTCGACGAGCCCGCGCTCCTCCGCCGCGGCGAGGTCCAGGGCGAGGTCCCCGATCCGGGCCACCGGGCCGCAGCCGGCCACCCCGTACGGCAGGTGGGCCGCCCCGAACCCGGTCTCCTGCGCACCCTCGACCCAGCTCATCGGCGGTCCTCCAGCAGTCCCAGGTGGGTCAGGTCGGAAAGCGGCTCCGCGATGCTGCACGTGCCGAAGCCGACCCACAGTGGACGAGGCTCGTCGAGGCGGTCGCGCAAGGCCTCCACCAGCGGGAGCGAGTCGGTGGCGGCGACCAGCTCGGCCACGTCCGCGACCTCCGCGCCGGCCGCGGCAGCACCCGTCGCCACCAGCACGTTCAGGAAGCCGTGGTGGATGAAGCCGGTCTCCGGGTCGGTGTGCCGGACGGCGTGGTGCAGCCCGGCGGTCAGCTTGAACGGCAGCTGCCGGTCCCGGCAGGCGCAGATCACCGCGGCCAGCTCGATCGGGGTCGGGAACAGCTCGGCCGCGAGGCCCCCGGTGCGGAACTTGGGCGCCACCCGTACCCCGGCCTCCCGGGCCCGGGCGACGGTGTCCAGCGCCGCCAGCAGGCCCCAGGTCAGCGGGATCTCGGCGTACCCGGGCAGCGACGGGCGGGCGCCGAGGTAGGTGAGCAGCGTGGCCAGGCCCGGACCGGGGTCCTCGCCCCGCTTGGCCACCGCGACCTCGACCTGGCGTACGTCGAGCGCCGCCCCGTCCGGGCCCTTCGCCGTGACCGCGGCCTCCAGCACGGCCGGCAGCGCGGCCAGGCCGGTGTCCCCGACGAGCCCTACCGGCAGCTGCTCCCCAGGGCTGAGCAGGTGCGGCAGCTCGCGCAGCGCGGATGCCGGCACGAGCAGGGGGCCGACCAGGCCGGCGTACCAGGCGCGGCGGTGCCGCCGGTGCCCCGCCACCGCCTCGGGCAGCGACGCGCTGCCGGGCGGGAAGACCGCCGCGTCGTCGAAGAGCGCGGCGAACAGGGCAGGCACCTGCGTTGACACGTTCACGCAATCTAGTAGACGCTACATAAGACGGACAACAGCGTCCGGATATCGGACACTGGTGTTCGGAAAAGCGGCAAAACGGAGGTGCCCAATGCCGTACTACCGCCGCGTGGGCGAGGTGCCCGCAAAGCGGCACGTGCAGTTCCGCCAGCCCGATGGCAGCCTCTACGCCGAGGAGCTGATGGGGCAGGAGGGCTTCTCGTCGGACTCGTCCCTGCTCTACCACCGCCACCTGCCGACCGCGGTCGTCGCCGCGGACGCGTACGACCCGCCGCCGTGGACCCGCCTGCCCAACCGGCCGCTGAAGCCGCGCCACCTCCAGACGCACAAGCTGGACGCCGGCGGCGCGGACCCGGTCCTCGGCCGGCAGCACCTGCTCGCCAACGACGACTGCCGGATCTCGTACGTCGTGGCGGACCAGCCCTCGGTGCTCTACCGCAACGCGGTCGGCGACGAGTGCCTGTACGTCGAGTCCGGCACGGCCCGCGTGGAGTCCACGTTCGGCGTGCTGGAGGCGGGCGCCGGCGACTACGTCATCATCCCGACCTCGGTCGTGCACCGGATCGTGCCGGTGGACGGTCCACTGCGTACGCTCGTCATCGAGGCGACCGGCCACATTGGACCGCCGAAGCGGTACCTGTCGGTCCGGGGCCAGTTCCTGGAGCACGCGCCCTACTGCGAACGGGACCTGCGCGGGCCGGACGAGCCACTGCTGGTCGACGGGTCCGATGTGGACGTCTACGTCCAGCACCGCCGGGGCTGGTCCAGGCTCACCTACGCGGAGCACCCGTTCGACGTGGTGGGCTGGGACGGCTGCCTCTACCCGTGGGCGTTCTCCATCCACGACTTCGAGCCCATCACCGGGCGGCTGCACCAGCCACCTCCGGTGCACCAGACGTTCGCCGGACCCAACTTCGTCATCTGCTCGTTCGTGCCGCGCAAGGTGGACTACCACCCGCTGGCGGTGCCGGTGCCGTACAACCACCACAACGTCGACTCGGACGAGGTGCTGTTCTACACCGGCGGCAGCTACGAGGCGCGGCGCGGCTCCGGCATCGGGCAGGGCTCGATCTCCCTGCACCCCAGCGGCTTCACGCACGGCCCGCAGCCCGGTGCCGTGGAACGGGCCCTCGGCGTGGACTTCTTCGACGAGCTCGCGGTCATGGTGGACACGTTCCGCCCGCTCGACCTGTGCGAGCCGGCACTGTCCTGTGAGGACACCGGGTACGCGTGGACGTGGGCGCGCCGGTCCGCCGCCCAGGCCACGGACGTCGACCCGTCAACCGGCTGAGCGCCCTGTCGCGTGCGAGCCGCTCTGCTGCGTACGAGTCGCTCTGTTGGGTGCGAGTCACCCTGGTGGCGGGTGAGCCAGTGACCGGCCAGTACTGCCACGGTCCGTGGGTCCGGGGCCGTTATGGCCCCGGACCCACGGGCGTGTCAGCGGCGGGGAGAGGTGGGCGCGCCGCTGGGGGCTGAGGTCGGCGCGCCGCCGCCGGGCGGGTCGGCCGGCACGATGGTGACCGGCCGGCGGCGATGGTGGCGCAGGTGGTCCAGGGCCCCGGTTGCGGGCGATCCTGGCTGCCCAGCCGCGGAAGCCCGCCCGTGGTCGCGGAACGTACGGATGTCCCGCGCGATCTGGAGCCATGCCTCCGACGCCACGTCGTCCGGCGTCGTCACCGACCAGACCGCGCAGGCACCGCAGCAAGCCGGGTTGGACCTCCCTATACAGCACGCGGAACGCGTCCTCGTCCCCTTCGCGCGCCGCCGCGACGGCCGCCGCCAGGTCGACCGGGTCGTGCCCGGAGCTCACCCGTGTCACCACCTCATCCAGGCCCGCCGAGGCCCCTCGCACCGCGACTCCTCACATGTCGCTCTAATGGCGCTCGGCCATACATTTCTGTCACACCACCCGGTTCGCTCTCCCGGATGGCTGGCCTCGGCGGTCCGGCCACGGCGGCTGTGGCGAGCCAGGTTGCCGGCTCTTGAGCTGGGACGGGCAGGATCGCGGCTACGGCCGGCGGCAGCCGGCCGGCACCGGCTGCCGCCGCCTCATCTCCTCCGCCGGGTCCACCGGAGATGGCGGTGCTAGCTCACCGGCATGACGACGCGGGTCGGTGTGAGCCGGCACACCACCCGGGTGACCGGATGCTTCTCCTGCCACGGCTGGCCCTGGTAGATCTGGGACATCTCGTTGATCAGCGCGTCGCCGCCCTCGGTCGTCATCGACACGGTCCCGCGAATCTCCACATACGAGTACGGGTCCGCTACGTCGTACGCGCACAGGCTCACCCGCGGGTCGCGCTCCATGTTGCGGGTCTTCCGCCGGCCCCGCACAGAGGAGAACACCACCTCGTCGCCGTCCCGCTTGGCCCACACCACACTGGACTGTGGCGCGCCGTCCGGGTTGAGCGTGGTGAGGACGAAGAACGCGTGCTCGTCGAGGAGCCGGCGGGCAGGATCTGGCAACGTAACTCCCATGCCGCAGACAATGCCACGCCCGTCGGCCATTTGTGGGAGCGGCACCGGCCGAAGGCCGTCGACCGAAGGGCCGTCGGCCGGGTCGGCTCACGGCCGAAGGCCGGGCTCGGCTCGGCCGAAGGCCGGACCCGGCTCATGGCCGAAGGCCGGACCGGCTCAGCGCGGCACGACCAGGGCCACCGCAAGCCCGGCGAGCCCCTCCCCGCGGCCGGTCAGCCCCAGGCCGTCGGTTGTCGTACCGGCCACGGTCACCGGGGCGCCGGCAGCCGCGGAGAGCACCCGCTGGGCCTCCTCCCGCCGGGTGCCGATCCGGGGCCGTACGCCGACCACCTGGATCGACACGTTGCCGATCTCGAAGCCGGCCGCCCGTACCCGGCGCGCGGTCTCGGCGAGCAGCGCGGTGCCCGCCGCCCCGGCCCACTCGGGCTCGGCGACCCCGTAGTTGGACCCCAGGTCCCCCAGCGCGGCAGCGGAGAGCAGGGCGTCGCATGCGGCGTGGGCGGCCACGTCTCCGTCCGAGTGCCCGGCGAGGCCGTCCATGCCGGGCCAGTGCAGGCCGGCCACCCAGCACTCGCGCCCAGCCGAGAACGCGTGCACATCGGTGCCGATACCCACCCGCGCGGTGATCACGGCTAGGAGCGTACTGGCGCCTCGCTGTGCAGCAGCATCTGCGCTATGGCGAGGTCCGCCGGCCTGGTGACCTTGATGGCGAGCTCGGACCCGGGCACGCAGCGCACCGCAACGCCAAGCCGCTCCACCAGGCCGGCGTCGTCCGTGGCCTGGTCGGCCCCTGCGGCGGCGTGCGCCTTGGCGAGGAGCCCGCGGCGGAACCCCTGCGGTGTCTGCACCGCCCGGAGCGCCGACCGGTCCACCGTCCGCTCGACGTACCCGTCGGCGTCCACGACCTTGACCGTGTCGACAACCGGCAGCACCGGGATCACCGCGTCGTGCCCGTCCCGTACGGCTGCGGCCACAGCCTCCACAAGGGATGGTGGGGCGAGCGCCCGAGCGGCGTCGTGGACGAGGACAACGTCGAACCCCACCGGCACCGCAGCCAGTGCCCGCGCCACCGACTCCTGCCGGCTGGCGCCACCGGCCACCACGGTCACCACGACCCCCGCAGTGACCTCCGGCGCCACCAGCGCCCGTACAGCGTCCACATCGGAGGGCGGAGCCGCTATGACCACGCAGCCAACGCAGCGGGCCGCACACAGCCGGCGCACTGCGTGGACCAGCAGCGGCTGCTCGCCGAGCGAGCGGAGTGCCTTTGGCGGGCCTGGGCCGAGCCGGACCCCGGCACCGGCGGCTGGCACGAGAACCGCCACGTCACCGCGCGGCTTATGCTGCGCGGTCACGTGGCGGCCCCGACGAAATGAAAAAGGATGCGTGTGCCCGAAACTCAGGCCTCGGTGAGTACCTTGTCCAGCAGGATCTCCGCTTCGTCCTTTGTGCTCTTCTCGGCGAGCGCGACCTCGCCGACAAGGATGTCCCGCGCCTTGGCGAGCATCCGCTTCTCGCCCGCCGACAGGCCCCGCTCCCGCTCGCGACGCCAAAGGTCACGCACGACCTCGGCCACCTTGAGTGGGTTACCGGAGGCTAGCTTCTCCAGGTTCGCCTTGTAACGCCGCGACCAGTTGGTCGGCTCCTCGGTGTGGGGCGCGCGGAGGACATCGAAGACCTTGGTGAGGCCCTCCTCCCCTACCACCTCGCGCACACCGACGATCTCGGCGTTTTCGGCGGGCACCCGCACCGTCAGGTCACCCTGGTTGACCTTGAGAACGAGGTACTGCTTCTCCTCACCCCTGACGACGCGGGTCTCGATTGCCTCGATGGTTGCGGCCCCGTGGTGGGGGTAGACAACGGTTTCGCCGACACTGAAAACCATAGGTTCGAAGCCCCTTTCGCTGTGTCCAGCGTAACACGGCCCGACCGCGACGGCCCACCCGACCCTCGCCCGTTACAGCAGGTCAGAAGGCTTGTGCGAACACACTTTCCGCAGCTTGAGACCCGACACCGCCTCCGCTTTCAACACACGGAGTGACGAATTAACCACAGGATCGCGCACGTCAACCGGACATTGTTCGTTTGACGGCCGACCGGGCCGGGCAACACCACGGCAGTGCTCGCCCCCTTACGGGACCCTGGCGATCACCCGCCCAGGTGCGAGACAGTTGGCTAAGGCCAAGGAGACAGCCATGGGCACACTCGGCGATGGCAACGGCGGCGGACGGCCGCCCGACAACGGTGGCCAGCCAGAAGGCCTGCCCGGCCTGCCCCCCGAGTGGGGCACCGTAGTGGTCCCCGACGATCCGGCGGCACTCGCCGACGAGGCTGAGGAGGTCCGCCGCCAGCTGCGCCGGCTGGGCCGCCGCAACCGCTGGCGCCGCCGGTTTGGCCTGCCCCTCCTGCCGCCCAGCGCCACCCAGCCCTCGCTCGGCCTGCCCCTGCTGATCATGGCGATCGCCGTCCTAGCGACGCTGACCAGCCTCTTCGCCGTCACCTGGCCGGGTCGGACCGGGCGGGCTCCGACCGATCTTGACACCTCGTCCGCCCCGGCCCGCCGCCCAGTGCCCGATCTTTCCCTCACCGACTCGACCGGCGCCCTGGTACGCCTGCCTGACGTAGTGCCGGCAGTGATCCTGCTCATAGACGGATGCGCCTGCGCTGACCTGGTCGCGGCGACCGCCAGGGCCAGCGCCCCCGGCATCACGGTGCTCGCGGTCGACCGCACGGCACCGCCCCCCGCGAGCGACCCGGCCGCGAGCGACCCGGCGGCCGGCCCGGCGCCGGCTCCCGTGCGGGCGCTGGCCGACCCCGAGGGCCGGCTGCGAGCCGCACTCAAGCTCGGCCAACCGGCTGGGGCGGCGGGGATCGCGCTGGTCGGCCGGGACGGCATGCTCGTACACACGCTCCCCGCCGCCCGCGCGGTTGACGACTTCCGGACGCACCTGGCCACGCTGGGCTGAGCCGCCCACCGGCCGACCTGGCGCTGCGGGCCTGGGCACAGCCTGCGCTCTCAGCAGCGTGCGAGCAGTGCCGCATAGAGGGTCAGCCCGGGGCCGAAGGCGAGCGCGACGACCAGCGAGGGCGCGTCCACGCGCCGGCCGAGCAGATCGACGATCATGAGCACAGTCGGCGAGGAGCAGTTACCATGCCCGGCCAGGGTCTCCCGCGACGCCGCCATCGCCGCGGCGGAGAGCCCGAGCTGGCCCTGCACCACGTCCAGGATGCGCGGCCCGCCCGGGTGGACCGCCCAGCCGTCCACCTCGGACAGGGTCAGGCCGTGGCGCGCCAGCAACCCGGTGACCAGCGGCTCCACGTGTGCGGACAGGGCCTCCGGGACGCGTGCCGACAGGCCCATCCGGAAGCCCAGGTCGGTGACGTCCCAGGTCATGTAGTCCACCGTCGCGGTGTCCGTGAGCGCGGCCACCTCGCGTACGGCGTACCCGGGCGACGTCGCGGGCAGCAGCACGGCGGCGGCCGCCGCGTCCGAGAAGAGCGCGTGGGTGATGATCTGCTGCGGGTCCGCGCTGGGCGGCTGCACGTGCAGGCTGGTCAGCTCGGTGCAGAGCAGCAGGGCCGGGCGGTCGCGGGCGGTGACGAAGTCGGCCGCGGTGCCCAGCCCCGGCAGCGCCGCGTAGCAGCCCATGTGGCCCACGAACAGCCGCTGCGTGTGCGGGGACATGCCGAGGTCGCGGGCGAGCAGGATGTCCAGCCCCGGCGTGACGTACCCGGTGCAGGAGCAGACCGTGAACAGGCCGAGGTCGGTCGGGGCGACGCCGGCGGCGTCCAGCGCCGCGCCCGCCGCGTCCTTGCCCAGCGGCAGTGCCTCGGCGAGGTAGCGCGCCATCCGCTGCGGGGTCGACCAGCCGGTGGCGTCCTCCACCAGCGGGTTCACCGCGCCGTGCCGGGTCACCACCCCGGCGTTGGCGAAGATGCGCTGCGCCAGCACCCGCTGGCGGCCGCCGAAGTGCGCCGCGAAGAAGCCGGACCAGAGGTCCTCCTGCCGTACCGGCGCCGGATGTGCGACGCCTACGCCGGCGATGACGGCCCGGCTCACCAACGCGGGGCCGTCCCGTCGCTGTCCGGGTCGCCGCCGAGCGCCGCCACGCCCAGCCAGTCCGCGCACACGTCGGAGGTGGCCGGCTGCAACGACCCGCAGCGGGCGTCCCGGTACAGGCGCTCGAGCGGGTGGCCGCGGCGGCTGGCGGCGGTGCCCGCCGCCTCCAGCATCGAGGCGGCGACATCCATCGCGGTGGTGCCCGCCAGCAGCTTGGCGCGCCAGACCCAGCGGTTGGTGTCCGGCTCGCCCGGTGCGGCGTCGACCCGCCGCGCAGCCTCCGCCACCGCGAGCCGGGCGGCGGCAACCGCCGCGTCAGCCCGGCCGATCCGGGCCCGCACCGCGGGCAGCCCGGCCACTCCCCTGGCGTTGACGTGCGCGACCGCCGCGTCGACCGCGGCCTGGGCCACCCCGACGTAGACCGCGGCGTAGCTCGCCACCATCCAGTGCGGCACCAGCTCGGCCAGCACCAGAGCGAGGCCCTCGACCCCACCGAGCAGGGCCTCCGCCGGTACGGCGACGTCCAGGTGCAGGTCGTGCGAGCCGGTGGCGCGCATGCCCAGCGAGTCCCAGGTCTCCTCGACGGTCAGGCCGTCCAGCCCGGCCGGGACGACGAACTGGGAGACCAGGTCCGGTGCTGCGGCGCTGCGGGCGGCCACCAGGTAGCCGGCACAGTGCCCGGCGCCGGAGACGAACGTCTTGGCGCCCTTGATCCGGAAGCCGCCCTCGACGGTCTCGTACACAGTGGACAGCTGGGAGAGGCGGGAGCCTGCGCCGCGCTCGCTCATCGCCACCGCGTACCAGGCGCCCTCAGCGGCGGCGCGCAGCAGCCGGTCCTTGGCCACCAGAGCCTCGTCCGGCACGCCAAGCGTGCGCACCAGATCCTCGGTCACCGCGCCAAGCGCCCCGGTCACCGAGGCGTGCATGTTGTACACGAGCGCCGTGGCGCCGTTGCCCCGCGCCAGCTCGCCTGCGACCTCCGCGTACTCGGCGAAGCTGGCTCCGGCCCCACCCAGGTGGGCCGGGACCATCAGGCCGAACAGTCCGGCCGCGCGCAGGTCGGCGAAGTCGTCGACGGGGAACGCGCCCGCCCGGTCGTAGGCCGCTGCCCGGGCCGCGAACCTCGGCGCCAGCCGCCGCGCGGTGGCGGCAGGCTCACCCATCCTTCACTCCCACCCCCTGGTAGAGCACTGCCGTCGACCACGTCGGCACGATCGGAAGGTCCCCCCGCCGGGTGAGCAGCCAGCGCAGCGCACCGCGCAGCTGCGGCCGCACTCCCCGCACCCGCAGCCGTACCCCGTGCACGGCGCACTCACGCATCAGGCGGCGCGGATCGACGAAGAGCGCCGGGTCGTGGATGCCGGGCGGGGCGGCTCCGGGCACCGCCTCGGCGATGGTCACCACGAGCAGCCGCGCCAGCCACGTGCTGTTGATCGTGTCCAGCACCAGCCGGCCGCCCGGGCGCAGCACCCGGCACACCTCGGCCACCGCGCCCGGCAGGTCGTGGACGTGCTCCAGCACCTCACCGGCGCTCACCACGTCGGCGCAGCCGTCGGCGAGCGGCAGCGCGACCGCGTCCCCGCGCACCGCGCTGACGCCGTGCGCCAGCGCCTGCTCCAGCGCGGACGTGACCAGGTCGACACCGACGTGCCGGTAGCCCTTACCGGCCACGTGCGGAGCGAGCAGGCCACCGCCACAGCCCACGTCGACCAGGACCGCGCCCGGGCGGGTGGCGGGTGGGACCAGCAGGCCACGGGCCACCGCGACGGCGTGCAGCGCGGTGAACGCGCCGCCTGGCCGCCACCACTCGCCGGCCAGGTCGTCGTACTGGCGGATGTCGTTGCGGGGCCGGGCCGGCGCCATAACAGCGAGCGTGACACGGACGGCGTGCAGCGAACAGACTTTCCGCATGAGGCGTGCGGTGCGCGACCTGCTCAGAGCGTGCCATCCAGGGCCGGCGGCGGTGGTGACCGTCGTCGCGGCGCTGCTGGCGGTGGCCAGCGGGCACCCGGTGGCCGGGGTGCTGACGGTCACCGCCACCGTGGCCGCGAGCCAGCTCGCCGTCGGCTGGCACAACGACTGGCTGGACGCCGATCGGGACGCCGCGGTGGGGCGTACCGACAAGCCGGTCGCGGTGGGGGCGGTCGGCCGCCGTACCGTCGGGGTCGGCGCCCTGGTGGCCGCGGCGGTGACCGTACCGCTGGCGCTGCCGGCCGGGCCCTGGGCCGCGGCAGCGGCCGGCCTCGGCCTGGCCAGTGCGCTGCTCTACAACTGGCCGCTGAAGTCCACCCCGGTCTCGCCGCTGCCCTACGTGGTGTCGTTCGCGGCCCTGCCCACCTTCGTCCTGCTCGCCCTGCCCGGCTCCCCCTGGCCACCGGCCTGGGTGCTCACCGCTGCCGGCCTGCTCGGCGCCGCCGCCCACTTCGTCAACGTGCTGCCCGACCTGGCCGACGACGCGCGTACCGGGGTGCGCGGCCTGCCCCACCGGTTCGGGGCGGTCGGCTCCGGGCTCATCGGGGGCGTGCTGCTGCTCGGGTCGACCGCGGCGCTGGTCCTAGGTCCGCCCGGACCGCCGTCGTGGGCCGGGCTCGCGGCGGGCGCGTTCGCCGTCGTGGCGCTGCCGGCCGCTGGGTACGCCGCCGCAACCGCCGCCAGGCGGGGGGTACGCGCCGTTGGCGCGTTCCGCGCCGCGCTCGCCGTGGCGCTGGTCGACGTGCTGCTGCTCCTCGTGTCAGGGGCGGGCCTGCGCGAGTGAACGGTGACCGCGCCGTTAGGCTGTACGGCGATCTGTGACCGTGGCGGCTGGGGGACCTCGATGACGCGCAGGAGTGTGTTCGCGGCGGGTGTGCTCGCCGCATCGGTCACGGTTGCGTTCACGGCCGGGTGCAGCGCCGGCCAGATCACCGGGACCGACCAGCAGGTCGCCGCGGTGCCGGGGGTGAGCACCGACGTGGCGGTCGCGGAGGGCCGGGTGTCCCTACGCAACGTGCTGCTGACCTACCCGGGCACGCAGGGCTACCCGCGAGGTGGCAGCGCCTCGGTGCAGATGGTGATCTTCAACGACACCTACCAGCCGTTGCGGGTGCGGGTGTCGAGCCCGGACGCGGCGCAGGTGGTGCTCTCCGGTGCCCGGGCCAACGGCACGGGCCGCCCGGTCCCGCCGACCGCGACCGGTTCGCCCACCGAGACCCGCTCACCCACGGCATCCCCGCGTGCCAACGGGTCCGCCTCGCCGGGTGCCAGCGCGACCGCGTCGCCGGGCGCCAGCCCGACCAGCTCGCCCACCGGGGCTGCGACCGCGTCGCCCACCCGGCAGCCGGCCGGGTCCCCGACCGCGTCACCGGCCGGGGGGTCCAACGGCACCGGGGCCGTGGTGGAGATCCCGCCCGGGGGCTACGCCGTCTTCGGCACCGGCTCCCCGCGCCAGATGCGGCTCGTAGGGCTGACCAACCCGGTGCGGCCGGGCCAGACCGTACGCCTGCGCTTCGAGCTCACCGGCGGCACCACGGTGGACGTCAACGCGGGGATCGCGCCTCCGTTCACGCCGGCGCCGCGCAGCCCGATGGAGTTCGAGGAGAGCCACGGCGTGGGTCCCGGCCACGGCTGAGCCGTCCAGCCGTCCAGCCGTCCGGCCGCGCCGCCGCGGTGTCGTACCCACCGGCTATCTTGCGCCCGTGAGCTCTCCTACCCGCTCCTCGGGGAAGGCACCCCGCCCCGCGTTCGAGTGCGACGCCTGCGGGCACCAACCGCCCAAGTGGCTGGGGCGGTGCCCGGAGTGCGGTGAGTGGGGCTCGGTGGTGGAGTGCACCACCCCGCCCGCCAGCGGCCCGGGCCGGCCCGGAGCCGCCCGCCCCCCGGTGCAGCCGGCCCGGCCGATCGCGCAGGTCAGCGCTGCTCAGGCCCGGGCGCGCGCTACCGGAGTGCCCGAGCTTGACCGGGTCCTCGGCGGCGGCCTCGTGCCCGGTGCCGTTGTGCTGCTGGCCGGCGAGCCAGGCGTGGGCAAGTCCACGCTGCTGCTGGAGGTGGCCCAGCAGTGGGCGGTCACCGCCGGCGGCACCGCGTTGGTGGTCAGCGGGGAGGAGTCGGCGAGCCAGGTGCGGCTGCGCGCCGAGCGGATCGGCGCCCTCGCCGACCAGCTGTACCTCGCCGCGGAGACCGATCTGGGCGCGGTGCTGGGGCACCTCGACGAGGTCAAGCCCGGGCTGCTGGTGCTCGACTCGGTGCAGACCGTGTCCACGCCGGATGCGGACGGGGTGCCGGGCGGGGTGACCCAGGTGCGTGCGGTGACCGCCGCCCTCGTCAGCGTCGCCAAGGAGCGGGGCATCGCCACCGTGCTCGTCGGCCACGTCACCAAGGACGGC
>Ga0075420_100001047_pt1 | contig 23040 bp, 20 predicted proteins | sample SoiMetdeltSBSDD4_FD_75296 | JGI IMG/M metagenome (GOLD analysis project Ga0075420, IMG submission 75296) | Bulk soil microbial communities from a Populus tree surrounding site in Tennessee, USA - Soil MetaG P. deltoides SBSDD4 | ecosystem: Environmental > Terrestrial > Soil > Tree plantation...
AACGAGCACCGCAGCGTCGGCGCGATGCTGGGCGGGGAGGTCGTCCGCCGCTTCGGCGGTGCGGGACTGCCCGACGGCACCATCGACGTCACCCTGCACGGCACCGCCGGCCAGTCCTTCGGCGCGTTCGTGCCGCGGGGGGTCACCCTGCGCCTGTTCGGCGACGCCAACGACTACGTGGGCAAGGGCCTGTCGGGCGGCCGGCTCATCCTGCGGCCGGCGCCCGCGGCGCGCTTCGCCGCCGAGGAGCAGGTCATCGCCGGCAACACCATCCTGTACGGCGCCACCAGCGGCGAGCTGTTCTGCCGCGGCCAGGTGGGCGAGCGGTTCGCGGTGCGCAACTCCGGCGCGGTGGCGGTGGTGGAGGGCGTCGGCGACCATGGCTGCGAGTACATGACCGGTGGCACGGTGGTGGTGCTCGGGCCGACCGGGCGCAACCTGGCCGCCGGCATGTCCGGCGGGATGGCGTACGTGTGGCGGCTCGACCCCGGCAAGGTCAACCGGGAGCTGGTCGACCTGGTCGGGGTCCCACCGGCCGGCGAGCCGGGGCTGCGGGAGCTGCTGGAGCGGCACCGGACCGAGACCGGCTCGGCGGTCGCCGGACAGCTGCTCGCCCGCTGGCCGGCGGCGGTGGCCGAGCTCACCGCGGTCGTCCCGCGCGACTACCGGAGGGCGCTCGCTGCTCTATCAGCGGATCTGGAGGTGTCGCGTGCCTGACCCGACCGGCTTCCTGCGGCACCCGCGGGCCCTGCCACCCCGCCGCCCTGTCCCGGTGCGGCTACGCGACTGGCGGGAGGTCTACGGCCCCGCGCCCGAGGGGCTGGTGCACCAGCAGGCCGGTCGCTGCATGGACTGCGGGATCCCCTTCTGCCACGGCGCCTGCCCGCTCGGCAACCGCATCCCGGACTGGAACGACCTGGTCCGCACCGGCAGCTGGGCCGCCGCCGCCGAGACGCTCCACGCCACGAACAACTTCCCCGAGCTCACCGGGCGGCTCTGCCCAGCGCCGTGTGAGGCCGCCTGCGTACTCAGCATCAGCGGCGACGACCAGGCCGTGACGATCAAGCAGATCGAGGTCGAGATCGCCGACCGGGCGCCTTTCACGCCACTGCCGGCCGCCGACCCGTCCGGCCGCAGCGTCGCGGTTGTCGGCTCCGGACCCGCCGGCCTCGCCGCCGCCCAGCAGCTCGCCCGCGCCGGCCACCAGGTCACCGTGTACGAGCGCGACGACGCGCCGGGCGGCCTGCTGCGCTACGGCATCCCCGACTTCAAGCTCGAGAAGCGCCACCTCGACCGGCGGCTGGACCAGCTGCGCGGTGAGGGCGTGCGGTTCCAGACCGGGGTGGATGTCGGTGTCGACGTCTCCGCCGCCGAGCTGCGCACCGGCCACGACGCGGTGCTGCTCGCGTGCGGCGCGCTACGGGGACGCGACATTCCGGGTACGCCCGGGCGGCAGCTGGCCGGCGTCCACCTGGCCATGGAGCACCTGGTCGGCGCCAACCGGGTGGTCGCCAACCGGGTGGCCGCCGGCGGGGTTCCGGTCGAGGGCGTCGAGGGTGGAGCCGCTGGCCGGGTTCTGGCCCCCGCAGTCGACGCCGCCGGAGCGCACGTGGTGATCATCGGTGGGGGCGACACCGCCGCGGACTGCCTGGGCGTGGCCCACCGGCAGAGGGCGGCCTCAGTTACCCAGCTGGACATCTACCCCCACCCGCCGGCGACCCGGGACACCGGCCGGAACCCGTGGCCAACCTGGCCCTGGGTCCTGCGCACCTACCCGGCCCACGAGGAGGGCGGGCAGCGCGAGTTCGCGGTCGCCGTACGGTCCTTTGTGGACGACGGTCGGGGCCGGGTCCGAGCGGTACGGGTGGTCGAGGTGACAGTCACCGGTGCGGGGGCGGGGCGGGTGGTCACGCCGGTTCCAGGCACCGAGCGGGAGCTGGCCGCCGACCTCGTGCTGCTCGCGATCGGCTTCGACGGGACCGACGCCGACCAGGCGCTGGCCCAGCTTGGCATCGTCCCGACCGGGCGGGGGACGGTCGAGTGTGGACCGGACTGGCAGACCCGCGCCGGCGGTGTCTTCGTGGCCGGGGACATGCATCGGGGAGCGTCCCTTGTGGTGTGGGCGATCGCCGAGGGGCGCGCCGCCGCCGCGAGCATCCACGCGTACCTGGGCGGCGCCGGTCACCTGCCGGCCCCGGTGACCCCGGCATCGGCCCCTCTGACCGTACGGTGACCGTACGCCGGCACAGAGATCGCATAAGCCAGGGGCTCGGGCCGCTCATAGCCCCACTGCCGCATAGTGCATTTTGGACGCTCCCCCCCGCCACGGGCTGTACCACCACCAAGATTGCGACCGCGGACGCCGTTTGTGCCGTTTTGCTGCACATCCGTTGCTGCGTTCGCGATCTTGAGAGGCGGGCCAGCGGGACAGTGCGAACCGGGCGCGCCGATGGATGATGGCCCGAGATCATCGGGTGCCGCAGTCGGGTGCGCGGTCGGATGGGCCGCCGAGGCGGTCGGCCAGGCAGGGGCCGTACCTGGTTGATCTTGCGCATGGCCGGGCCGGAGAATGGCACCGCTTGACCGACGACCTAAGGTTGTCGGGTGCGCGGCGGTCGGGCTGGCACCGGTCCGCGACGCGGACGCGCAACGACCACCGGTCCGCGACGTGGACGCGCGACGCCGCACTGTGAAGGAGACGCGCATGGCAACCGGCGAGGTCGGCCTCGACCAGGTCCGCCTCATCGAGGTGCCCTTCGTCCCCGAGCTGCGCCTGCACCTCGCCGAGGACGCCATCATCCTCTGGGCCCGGCTGGAGGCTGAGGCGGGCCAGGCGCTGCCGCCGCCGTTCTGGGCCTCTGCCTGGGTCGGCGGCCAGGCTCTTGCGCGCTACGTGCTGGACCACCCGGAAACCGTCCGTGGCCTGAGGGTTCTTGACCTGGCCGCCGGGTGTGGCCAGGCGGCGATCGCCGCGGCCATGGCCGGTGCGGCCAGCGTCCAGGCCAACGACATCGACCCGTACGCGCAGCGCGCGACCACGCTCAACGCCCATACCAACGGCGTGGTGGTCACTACCAGCGGGGCTGACCTGCTCGACGGCGACGGTGCAGCCGCCGAGGTCGTCCTCGCCGGGGACGTCTTCTACTCCAAGGAGATGGCCATCCGCGTACAGCGGTTCCTGGAGCGTGTCGCGGCGCGCGGCGCCCGCGTGCTCGTAGGCGACCCCGGCCGGGCCTTCCTTCCCCGCGACTGGTTGCAGCCGCTCGCGACCTACCAGGTGCCGACGCCAGACGCTGTCGAGGACGCGCACGTCAAGCAGGCCCAGGTGCTAGGACCGCGGCTGGAGCGGGCCGGCGTGCCGAACGCCTGACCTCGGTAGGACAGCCATCCTCGCCTGGCTTCGGAGCCGCGAGGCCAACTCGCGTGAAGTGAGTCTTCTGGGGCTGGACAGCGCTGCCGGACCTCGCCGCAGACTGACGTCACGACTGCCGAGCCGCCCTGGAGCGGCGCTCGATGCAGGAGGTCGCGCGCACAGCCATTCGCGAGTACATCGACCACCACAGCCGCGCCGAGCTGCTCGACCGGGTCCTGGATGAGGAGATCCCGCGGTACGCCGAGGCGCTGCGGCGGCTCGGCGAGTGATCTACCTGACGCTGCCGGATCTGTTGCGCGTCGCTGAGCGGGTGCTCGGCGCGGATGCCAAGGTCCGGGACTACGGCCTGCTCGAGTCGGCCCTCGCCCGGCCACAGGCGAGCGCCTTCGGCCATGACGCCTATTCCACGCTCGACCAGAAGGCCGCCGCGCTGCTCCACTCGCTCGCTCGCAACCACGCCCTCGTTGATGACAACAAGCGGCTCGCACTGGCAGGTCTGCTCGCCTTCTGCGGTGTCAACGGCCGCCGGCTCACGCTGACCAACGATGCCGCCTACGAGCTCGTCATGGCAGTCGCCTCGGGCGCGCTCGACACTGTCGAGGAGATCGCTGAGGTACTTCGCCTCGGCAGCGAAGACCGAGATCCCTAGTCTCAGAGCCGTAGCTTTGTCCATGGGCGCGGGGCCGACCCGCCTGCCCGGGGCCCAGGTACCTCGTAGGATCCCGGGGTGGCCTTTCTCACCGACCAGCGGACCGGCGAGGCGTTGCAGGTGCTCCGCCGGGTCTTCGGCTATGACAGCTTCCGGGGGTGCCAGCAGGAGATCATCGACCAGGTCATCGGCGGTGGCGACGCCCTCGTGCTCATGCCGACCGGTGGCGGCAAGTCGCTGTGCTACCAGATCCCCGCGCTGGTCCGGGACGGGGTCGCGGTCGTCATCTCGCCACTCATCGCGCTGATGCAGGACCAGGTCGACGCCTTGACGACCCTTGGCGTGCGGGCCGGGTTCCTCAACTCCACGCTGGACCTCGACGCCCGCCGCCGGGTCGAGTCGGCGTTCGTCGCCGGTGAGCTCGACCTGCTGTACCTGGCGCCTGAAGCGCTGGGGTCAGCGGCCACCATCCGGCTGCTCGACCGCGGGACGATCGCGCTGTTCGCCATCGACGAGGCACACTGCGTTGCCCAGTGGGGCCACGACTTCCGGCCGGACTACCTCGCCCTGTCCATGCTCCACGAGCGCTGGCCGGCCGTACCCCGGATCGCCCTGACCGCAACGGCGACGCCCGCCACCCGCGCGGAGATCGCGTCCCGGCTCGGTCTTGAGAATGCCCGTCACTTCGTGGACAGCTTCGACCGGCCGAACATCCAGTACCGGATCGTGGCGAAGAAGGAGCCGCGGAAGCAGCTGCTTGACCTGCTGCGCACCGAGCACCCCGGCGACGCCGGCATCGTCTACTGCCTGTCACGGGCATCCGTCGACAAGACCGCCGAGCTCCTGGAGCGCAACGGGGTCCCGGCACTGCCGTACCACGCGGGGCTCGACAACCGCACCCGGGCCGCCAACCAGCAGCGTTTCCTGCGCGAGGACGGCCTGCTCATGGTCGCGACGATCGCCTTCGGCATGGGCATCGACAAGCCTGACGTACGGTTCGTCGCGCACCTCGACCTGCCCAAGTCGATCGAGGGCTACTACCAGGAGACCGGGCGCGCCGGCCGCGACGGCCTGCCGTCGACCGCCTGGCTCACCTACGGCCTGCAGGATGTCGTGCAGCAGCGCAAGCTGATCGACAGCTCCGGCGGTGACCCCGCCCGCCGCCGGGTGCTCACCGCCCACCTCGACGCCATGCTCGCCCTGTGCGAGACGGTGCAGTGCCGCCGGGTCCAGCTGCTGGCGTATCTTGGCCAGCAGAGCACCGCGTGCGGCAACTGCGACACCTGCCTGGCGCCGCCGCAGTCGTGGGACGGCACGGTCCCGGCGCAGAAGCTGCTGTCGACGGTGCTCCGGCTCGACCGCGAGCGCAACCAGAGGTTCGGCGCCGGTCACTGCATCGACATCCTGCTGGGCCGCGAGACCGACAAGATCACCCAGTACGGCCACGACTCGCTCACCGTGTTCGGTGTCGGCACCGAGCTGGGCGAGGCCGAGTGGCGCGGCGTGGTCCGCCAGCTGCTGGCGCAGGGGCTGCTCGCGGTCGAGGGCGACTACGGCACGCTGGCCCTCACCGAGTCGAGCGGGGAGGTGCTGAGCCGGGCGCGCCAGGTGATGCTGCGGCGCGAGCCGGCGCGCCCGCCGTCAGCCTCCCGGACTCCGAGAGGGGCCGGTGCTGCTGCGTCGTCGGGTCCTGCGTCGTCCGGTGCCGCGGCCCCGCCGGCCGGGGCGGTCTCAGCCGCCGAGCTGTCCCCGGCCGCCTTGGCGGTGTTCGAGCGGCTGCGGGCCTGGCGCGCGGAGGCCGCCAGGGACCAGGGGGTGCCGGCGTACGTGATCTTCCACGACTCGACCCTGCGCCAGATCGCGGCCGAGTGCCCGTCAACCCTGGACGCCGTCAGCCGGATCAACGGCATCGGGGAGCACAAGCTCGCCAAGTACGGCCAGCAGGTCCTCGACATACTCGCGGAGTAGCCCGCCACCACGCTGGTGCCGGGTCGCTGCGGATCTCTTCGGAGGCTGGGGCGACGGGTCCGGTGCCGGCCGGGCGGGCGCCGGAGGACGAGGTACCAGCACGCCATGGTCAGCGCGGCGCCGGCCAGCGCGTCGACGATGTAGTGGTTGGCGGTCAGGACCACGGCGAGCACCATGGCCACCGGCATCGCCACACCGAATGCGCGGGTCACCACCCGCCGGGCCGTCACTACGATCGCGAGCCCGATCAGCAGGTTCCAGCCAACGTGCAGGCTCGGCATCGCCGCGTACTGGTTGGTGAAGGCGGCCGGCTGGAGCACCCGGTACGAATGCGACGTCAAGCTGACCGTGTCGGCCATGCCGAGGCCAGCCAGGCGCGGCGGGGCCACCGGGAACAGGGCGAACAGCACGAGGCCGATCCCACCGGAGACCATCATCGCGTTGCGGGTGCGGCGGAACACCTCGGGGCTCCGCCGCGCCAGCCACACCAGGGTCACGACGACGACCGGCCAGTGCCCCCAGATGTAGACCCAGTTGAGCACTGTCCGGACCATGGGCGACCCGGCTAGTGCCTCCTGTAGACCCGGCTCGTGGTAAAGACCCAACGCCAGCTCGACGTCGACCACGCGGCGGGCGTTGCGGAGGGCCTCGGCTGCGGCGCTCTCGGTTGCGCCCCGGACGAGGAAGTACGCGGCGACCGCGACGGCGACGATGCCGGCCTGGTGCAGGAGGCGGACTCTCGCGTCGGGGTCCGGGGGCACTCTCGCGTCGGGGTCCGGGTACCTCGTGGCGTCCTGAGCTGATTTGTTGGGGGCGACCGAGACGCTGGTCACTACTGGCTGCCGGATCCTCGCCTCTTGGACGGCCATGATGACAGCTTCGTCGACTGGCGACGATGTCCCATCCGGCGGACGCACTGATTTTCCCCTGATTCCAGGGAGACCGGATCGGGAGGCGTCCCCAGGCGAGGCATGGTATCTCCGATCAATGCGTCGTGACCTGCGGGTTCACCATTAGGGGCGGCGGAGGTGCGGCCGGACCACGGGTCGTGGTGGCTTTAAATAGACACGGGACGGCACCCCGCCGGGTGTGACGCTGCCCACTTCGTTGTGCCGCGGCGGCGCGGGCGTGTTCAGGATGTCTGGTACGCGCGAGAGGTAACGCTGCGCAGCGCCGTACCCGGTCCGCGTATCTGGGGTTTGCGCGCCCGCCTTGCTGAAAGCCTTCAGAATGATTTTATAAGAGCCGGTAAAGAGGCCTCTCTTGGGTATATCGCGCGCCGGTCGCTGTGTTCGTCTCGCGTATCGGGGCCCTGCTCTACGAGCGCGTCGTGGCAGGTGCGGTTGGGCGGTGTCGCCCTTCGGGGTGGGCTCGCCCGCAGGTGTCGTAGCGTCACGACCATGACGACGTGGAGAGAGCTCACCGAACGAGCGCCCCGGATCGCTGCGGTCTTCACCCGCCGCCATGCCGCCACCCGCAACCTCTGCCTGCTGGCCACGCTCCGTTCGGACGGCTACCCGAGGATCAGCCCGATCGAACCGAGGATCTTCGAGGACGAGCTGTGGATCGTCGGGATGCCGGACACCACCAAGTTCCGCGACCTCGGTCGTGACCCGCGCTTCTGCCTGCACACCGCGACCACCGACACAGCGGTCACGGACGGCGACGCAAAGCTGTGGGGTGTGGTGAAGGACGTCCAGGACAAGGCGCTACATCAGAGGTTCGCCACGGACCTGTACGAGGACATCGGGCTGGACCTGCGGGGACAGGACTTCGACCACTTCTACGCGGCTGACCTGACTGGCGCGTCGGCGGTGGAGGTCAGCGGTGGCCATATGGACGTCACAATCTGGAAGCCAGGCGAGCCGGAGCGCGTCGTACGCAAGCACTGACCTTGAGGTTGGGCGTACCGCCCTGCCGGGACGCGACCGCTAGCTTGGTGGGGTGCGGTTCAGCGTCTGTGTAGACCCGGGAAGAACGTGGGCTGAGGTGGTCGACCTGGTCCGCCATGCCGAGGCGGTCGGGTGGGACGGGGCCTACGTCTGCGACCACTTCATGCCCTACCACGCCGGCGGCCTCGCCGTTGACGGTCCAATGCTCGAAGGGTGGACCACGCTGGCGGCGCTCGCCGGGCACACGCAGCGCCTCCGGCTGGGCACGCTCGTGCTGGGCAACACCTACCGGCATCCGGCGGTCGTGGCGAACATGGCGGCCACCATGGACCACGTGACCGGGGGCCGGTTCGTGCTCGGGCTCGGTGCCGGCTGGCAGGCCAACGAGCACACCGCGTACGGGATAGCGCTCGGTTCCACACGCAGCAGGCTGGACAGGTTCGAAGAGGCCTGCGCCGTCATACGGTCGCTGCTCACACAGCCCCGGACAACGCACCACGGCGAGCACTACCGGCTCACCGACGCCCCGTGTGACCCCAAGCCGGTGCAGTCCCGCCTCCCGATCCTCATCGGCGGTGGCGGCGAGCGGCGGACGCTGCGCATAGCCGCACAGTTCGCCGACGAATGGCATGCGTGGGGGACGGCTGAGGAGCTCGCCCACAAGAGCCAGGTACTCGACCGCCACTGCGGCGATATCGGGCGTGACCCGTCGACGATCCGGCGCGCGGCAGGCGCCACGGTGGAGCTGTCCGCGGGAGCGGCGACCGCCCGCGGCGACGCCTCGGTCGTCAGCGACGCCTCGGTCGTTGCCGGTACGCCACCGCAGGTTGTCGACGTGCTCGCCAGGTACCAGGCCGTGGGAGTGGACGAGCTCATCGTGCGCGACAGCCGGAGAACGCCACTCGCCGCGGCAAAGGATACGCTGTCGCTGTTCTGGGCAGAGGTCGCCGGCTGCCTTAGAAAGCCGATCCCCTAGTGGCGCTAGAACAGCATATGGTCAGGTGGCTTGTTGTTTGCGCTGCGCGGTCGGCCATGCGATGTATATATACAGGAGCTCATGGAGTCATTGGTAAAGCCAGGGGCTGGCCCTACGCAGCGGCACCTTCGTGCGAGTAAGCCCTAGGTCGATCCGCAGGGAGTCAGCATTCTCTCGCGACAAGCCTATGTGATGAGCTACTTGGCGCTAGCTTCAACAGGATAGCCTCAACACTATGCCATCGACTGGGTCGGTTCCCCTTGGGGCACATGATCCGTCGGGGTACCACACAGAAGAGACTCAGTGTGGTGATTCGGCTCGGGCCGCGGACGGGGAGGGCGTGGATGGCCGACCGGGACCCCGGCGATGACGGCCGCGGGCCGGTGGACGTCCGCCTGCTGTCCCCGGAAGAGTGGCACCTGGCGCGCGACGCCCGACTCGCGGCACTGCGGGACGCACCGGAGTCCTTTCTACTGACGCAGCCGCACGAGTCGTCATGGACTGAGCAGCGTTGGCGCCGTTCGTGTGTCACCGGTCTGTGGGCGGTGGCGCAAGTAGGTAGAAGCATCGTCGGGCTCGCGCGCCTCACGGACGAAGGGATGGGCCCGCACGTGGAGTCCGTATGGACTCATCCACGGTATCGCCGGCGAGGAGTCGCGTCGGCGCTCGTCCGTCTGCTTGTGAACGCGGAGCACGCGCGGGGGCTGGCCGACGTGTTCGTGTGGGTGATCCATCCCAATCCCGCCGCGTTCCGGCTCTATAGGTCGCTCGGGTTTGAACCGACGGACGAGCGCCAGCCGCTCGACGGCCTCGGCCGGGTTGAGGAGCGGCTGCGGCTCAGCGGCGCCATCCGCGGGGACTGACCGGGCATCCTGACCACCCCGAACCGGGCCTCCTGCCAGTGCTTCAGGCCCAACGCCGCGAAGGCGTCCCCGTAGTCGTACCTATGCCCGCGGGCCAGCTGGCTCGCGAGGGCGAACCGGCGCCGGTCCTCCTGCCAGGCGTCCAGGAAGGCCGCGCAGTCCTCGGGCGCTATGTTGTCGAGCCGGAACCGGGCAGAGTGTAGTGACTTCACGGCCTGCACCCCCTCGTGCGTCTCGTTCTTCTCGAGCTGCCGCTGGATCTCGTCGATGAGCCTGCGGCGTCCCTTGATGAAGCCGTCCCAGTACGGCACGGTCGCCCGGCCCAGGCTGTTGCCGTCGTTGAGGAGCGCGTAGAGGCCCTCGGCGATGAGATCGCCGAACTCCTCGTGCTCAGCTCGCTGCGGGTTCTCGAAGGGGTTGAACTCGAGCTGTCCCACGTTGCCAACGTGGGCGATGCCGGCGGTACCTGCCTCCCCGGCCAGCGCGAACCAGTCCTCGTTGTAGATGTCGGGGAACACTTCGAGGTCGAGGCTGTCGGTCGTGCTCACTCCGAGTGCGGCCCCGCTGACGAAGATGCCCTGCGCCCGGCCGGTCAGGCGGTTGGCGTGGCACACCACAGAGTTGTCCGGGAAGCGCACCGTCTTGAGGCCGGCGAACCGGTTGGCATTGAGATGGTGAGCGACCCGCGCGACGTGCTCCTGTGTGACCCTGATGACGTCGTCGTCGAGGAACATGATCTTGTTCCAGCCGCGGAGCCGGGCGAGCAGCAGCCCGATGTTCCGCTTGAGGCTGAGGTTGCTCAGCCGGTGGCCGTTGAGCGCGCGGAAGCAGTCCTTTGAGGTGCTAAGCCGCAGCAGCCCGTGGTCGTGCTCAAGCGGGACGGTGACAAGGACGGCCCGCCCGCTGCCGGGTGTGCCCGCCACCAGTGCAGCAGCCTCGTCGATATCGCAGTCGTGAGAGGCGAGGATCACGAGCGTCGTCTCGCAGCGTGCCGCAAGTGAGACGAGCTCCCGTAGGTGGTGCGCGCGGCGCGCCGCCGGGACGACAATCGCGTCCAGAGGTCCACCTGACGGCTGCGCGCTGGGGCGCCATTCGAGCCGGCGCAGCAGACGGTCGTGGTCAGGCCGCGGGCCGGCCGGCCGCGGGCCGGTCCTATCCGTCATGCCCGGTCCCGCCGAGACTTCGGCACAGCGTCCTCGGGCCAGGCGTAGAGGATGTTTGCGGGGTCCTGCAGATCGGGCGAGAGCGCCTCGCCGTGGAACACAGGGACCTTCACGAGAAGGCCATACTCGCCCTCCGGGAAATGCTGAGCGAGATAGGCTTCGTTCGACTCCCGAATCCTGGCATCAGTCAATGTCCGGACCGCCCCCAGAACTCCCCGGCTGTGGATGCCGTTGCACAAGGTCAGGGTTCTGCTGGAGTTGAAAGGATTGCGTACGCGGGCGAGCAGGCCGACGTCCTCCTCGAGCTCAGGCGCGGGTTTGTCTTTGGCCTGCGACCAGACCGGGAGGAAGCGCCGTTCCGCCGTGCCGTGACCAACGGCGAAGATTTCGCCCGTCTTCACCTCGGACACTTCGACCTGTCGCACCGGAAGCCGGGACAGCTGGCGGAGCAGACGGCGGGTGACCGGGTTCCACGCGATCCCACCGAGCAGGACCAGGTGGCCGGACAGGTCGTCGGCGGCGACCATCGAGGCCCGCTTGAAGAACACCGGCAGGCTCAGGTCGTTCTCGGCCCGGATGTGCCCGTGCAGCTCGATCAGCGCGTCGAGGTCCGCGAACGAGTGCAGGGCGGTGTAGTTCGGCTCGGTGTCGTCCCACAACGGCCCCCGGGCCTCCGGCGGCGCATCGGGAGCGATGATCACCACCGGGCCGTCGTCGCTGAAGAACCAGGACCGGTAGGTCGCGACCCGGGCCGACTCAGCGGCCGCCGACCCGATGCGAGCGTGCTCGAGGAGCTGCCGGAGCTCCCCGAGCAGCTGGTCCCGAACTGCTTGCTGCTGCGGTGTCAGCTCGGCAACCGGGACGAGCCGCGGGGGAGACCCGGTCAGCGTGGACAGTCTGGCGTAGGGCTCAAGCCTGTTCTCTGGCGGCGGTACGGGGCGCTTCCGCCTCTCCCAGGACGAGATCGCGGCCGCGCTGACCTGCCTGCCGTCGTGGGAGAAGATCTCGGCAAGCTCTCCCTGCGTGAGCCCGGCCTCGTCGCGTAGCGTGCGCAGCTTGTGTGCTAGCTGCACCGCCGCGGGTGTAGCCATGAACACCACCCCCCACCTCCAGGCCAGTGCCCGAAGTACTACCACTGCGCCCCGTCTGCCCGGTGCGAACTCTTGCTTACTCGGAGTGAGCGGCGTAGATTCAAGATAGCTCAAGAAGACAATACTCGACTATACTAGAATCCGTAAGACTCTAGGTAGCGGAGGAACGCTCCTGGGGTGACCCCGTATGAACACCGATGTGCAGCAGCCCTGGACCAAGGAGCTCTTGGTCCGGAACAGTCTTCGGAGCCTTGGGACGAAGCACCGGCGCGGACTCGCCTCGGCTCTCCTCTTCGGGCGGGTGCACATCCCCGTGCAGTGGCTCACCGAAGGACAGCAGGTCTTCCTCGCCCTCGGTAAGAGCTCGATGCTGGACGCGGAGACCCGCGCGGCCGGCCTCGAGCTTGTCCCCCTTGTCGTCCAGCTGTGTGACGGGCTCATCCCCAGGCTCATCGACGACTATCTGCGGCGGCAGGCACTGCTCTCCGCCCTCGACCCGGGCGAACGGGAGCACCTGCGCCGGGGCGGGCCTGTCCCGGTACGAGAGGCGATCTTCCGGGCCTGCGCCTCGTGGCCGCCGGCGGACCCCGACCGCCTCGAGCCAGCTGCCCGCCTGGCGGTCGACCAGGCCCTCTGCGACGTCCTGGCTCGTCGACGGGCGCGGCGGCGTCCCGGCTCCGCTGGCGCGGCCTCCGCCGGCGGTCCCTGGCGCACCGCAGCGACCACGAAGAAGGCGGTGGCCGGTGACGACGGTCCCGTTCCCGTACTACGCCAGGAGCAGGGACCGGCGGACGACCGCGACCTGACCGACCGTCACACGACCCGCGCGACCAGCGGCGAAAACGTGCTTAAGCGGTACATCTCGTACGGATGGCATCAGGTGCTGTGGGGCCTGGTGAAAGCTTCCGTGTGGACCGCGGTCAGCCTCGCCGGCGCCGCGGTGCTCTCGGTGCTGTACACGCTGATCTTCCTCGCGCTGCGGCACTATGCGCCGGACCTCACCGTCAAGCAGGCCATGGTCATCGCTGGGGCGGCAGTCGGTACCGCGCTCGGGGGCACCGGGCTTGGCCTGGCCGGGCAGGCGCTCAAGGCCCGCCTGGACCGCCGTGGCCAGCCGGGCCGCGAGCCACCGGCGTGACCGGCGGGCCGGGTCGACCAACCCGCCGGCGCAGGGCGGGCGTGGCAAGGAACCCACTGAACAGGCCGACCACAGCGGTCGTGCCGAAGGCGACGGCGAACATCCCCTCTGGTCCAGCGAGGCGGGCGGCGACCACGCCGAGCCCAGCTGCGACCGGAGCGATCACCGACACGGCGAGGACCGCGTACCCAACCACGATCACCGGGTACGCGAGGTCCACCGTCCGGCCCCGCGGTGCCACGGCTTGCACCGTACGCCGTCTCCTCTCCGGCCGACACCTCCGAGCGGCCGGTCCTGCCCGGCGTTCATGCGCCTGAGGCGTCGGCCGCTCCCGGACGGGGGAGCCCCCGCGCGCCGGGCCGGGCGGGGGGCCGTACCTGACGTACTAGCCTCAGGGGCGTGACCCGCCGCGCCAAGATTGTGTGCACCATCGGCCCTGCCACCGCGAGCGCCGAGCGCCTGGACGGCCTCGTCGCGGCCGGCATGGACGTGGCCAGGCTCAACTTCAGCCACGGCACCCACGCCGACCACGAGCAGGCCTACCGCCTGGTACGCAGCGCGGCGCAGGCCAGCGGCCGGGCGGTGGGGGTGCTCGCGGACCTGCAGGGGCCGAAGATCCGGCTCGGCCGGTTCGCCGCCGGGCCGGTGGAGTGGCGCACCGGCGACACCGTGGTGATCACCGCCGAGCCGGTCATCGGCTCGGCGAGTCGGGTCTCCTGCACCTACCCACGGCTGCCGGCCGAGGTGAGGACCGGTGACCGGCTGCTGGTGGACGACGGGCGGGTGGCCTTGGAGGTGACCGGCGTCGACGGACCCGACATCAGCCTGCTGGTGGTCGAGGGCGGTCCGGTCTCCGACCACAAGGGCATCTCCGTGCCGAATGTGGCCGTCAGCGTGCCGGCCCTGTCCGAGAAGGACGTGGCCGACCTGCGCTTCGCGCTCGGTCTCGGCGTCGACCTGGTCGCGCTGTCGTTCGTGCGCTCGCCCGAGGACGTCAAGCTGGTGTACGAGGTCATGGACAGCGCCGGGGTACGCCGTCCGGTGCTCGCCAAGCTCGAGAAGCCCGAGGCGGTGGCCCAGCTGGAGGCGGTCGTGCACGCCTTCGACGGGCTCATGGTGGCCCGCGGTGACCTGGGCGTGGAGCTGCCGCTGGAGCAGGTGCCGCTGGTGCAGAAGCGGGCGGTCCAGCTCTGCCGGGAGAACGCCAAGCCGGTCATCGTCGCCACCCAGATGCTCGACTCGATGATCGACAGCTCCCGGCCGACCCGCGCCGAAGCGTCGGACGTGGCCAACGCGGTCCTCGACGGCACCGACGCGGTCATGCTCTCCGGCGAGACGAGCATCGGCCAGTACCCATTGCTCACCGTCGCCACCATGGCCCGGATCGTGACCACGACCGAGGCCGGCTCGCCGTCCGTGCCCCCGCTGACGCGGGCCCCGAGCACCCGCGGCAGCGCCATCGCGGTCGGCGCCGCGCAGATCGCCGAGGCGGTCGGTGCCAAGGCGCTGGTCGCGTTCACCCAGACCGGCGACACGGTACGCCGGCTCGCCCGGCTGCACTGCGAGCTGCCGCTGCTGGCGTTCACGCCGGAGCAGTCGGTGCGCAACCAGCTCACTCTCTCGTGGGGGGTGGAGGCGTTCATCGTGCCGTTCGTCGACCATACCGACGACATGTTCCGCCAGGTCGACCACGCGCTGCTCAGCCTTGGTCGGGCGGCGCCGGGTGACCATGTCGTGGTGGTCGCCGGCAGCCCACCGGGCCTCCCTGGCTCCACCAACACCCTGCGGGTGCACCGGCTGGGCTCCCTGTGACGGGCCAGCTCGTCGGCCAGGCAGCGGTCGACCAGCTGCTCGAGGTGCTCGACCTGACCCCGCTGGGGGAGCGGGCCTTCCGCGGTGTCAGCCCGCCGGTGGGCCCGCAGCGGGTGTACGGCGGCCAGGTGGCCGGCCAGGCGCTGGTGGCGGCGGGTCGCACGGTCGACCCGGCCCGCTCGGTGCACTCGCTGCACGGCTACTTCGTGCGCCCCGGTGACCCGCACGAGCCGATCACGTACCAGGTGGAGAACGTGCGGGACGGCCGCTCGTTCTCGGTGCGGCGCAGCGTGGCGTCCCAGCACGGGCAGGCGATCTTCTTCATGTCCGCGTCGTTCCACCGGACCGAGGCCGGGCTCGACCACCACGCGCCGGCCCCGGTTGACGTGCCGCCACCGGACGAGCTGCCGACCATGGCGCACCGGCTGTCGCGCTACCCGGAACGCGCCGGCATCTGGGCGGCGATCCCGCGCCCGATCGACGTGCGCTACGTCGGCGAGCCCGGCTGGGTACGCCCCGGCGACCGGCCGGCCGACCCGTACCAGCGGGCGTGGATCCGCGTCGACGGCAAGCTCCCCGACGACCCGCTGCTGCACGCGTGCGCCCTGGCGTACGCCTCCGACCTGACCCTGCTCGACTCGGTGCTGTCGGTGCACGGCGAGGTCTGGGGGCCCGGTGGCGTGGTGGGCGCGAGCCTGGACCATGCGCTGTGGTTCCACCGCCCGTTCCGTGCCGACGAGTGGCTGCTCTACGACTGCTGGAGCCCGTCCGCCTCGGGGGCCCGGGGGCTGGCCACCGGGCGGCTGTTCACGGCCGGCGGGCGGCACGTGGCCACCGCGGTCCAGGAGGGGCTGCTGCGCCGCGTCGGCCAGTAGGTCGCAGGGCTCGTTCCCAGCATCTGAACCCACGGTTGACCGGCAGCGGCCGGGCGGTCATTCTCCTACTATGTCGGTAGGAAAGATGGGCACGGAGGGAATGCCGAGGCGGTCCCGCCCGGCGGCAGCGCTGGCGCTGGGTGCGCTGCTGGCGGGCGCGGGCCTGGCCGGTCTCGCCGGGTGCGGCGGCGACGCGGCTGCCGAGGGCGGCCCGGTCACCTTGCGGCTCGGCCACTTCCCGAACCTGACCCACGCCACCCCGATCGTCGGCATGGAGCGGGGCATCCTGGCCGAGCAGCTGGGTCCGAACGTCAAGATCGAGATCAGGACGTTCAACGCCGGCCCGGAGGCGGTCGAGGCGCTGTTCTCCGGGGCGATCGACGCGGCGTACCTCGGGCCGAACCCGGCGATCAACGCGTGGGCGCGCTCCCGTGGCAAGGCCATCAGGATCGTTGCCGGGGCCGCCTCCGGCGGCGCGGCGTTCGTGGTCAAGCCGTCCATCACCACGCCGCAGGACGTGCGGGGCAAGAAGATCGCCACCCCGCAGCTGGGCAACACGCAGGACGTCGCGCTGCGCCACTGGCTGCGGCGGCAGGGGCTCACCACGACCAAGGAGGGCGGTGGCGACGTGCAGGTCGTCCCGCAGGACAACGCGGTCACCGTCGAGGCTTTCAAGAACAACGCCATCGACGGCGCCTGGGTGCCCGAGCCGACGCTGTCGCGGCTGGTCGCGGCCGGCGGCAAGGTGCTGGTCGACGAGCGCGACCTGTGGCCGGGCGGCAGGTTCGTGGTGACCCACCTCGCGGTCAGCCAGACCTTCCTGAGCCGGCACCGGGGCGTGGTCAAGCGGCTCGTCGCCGGGTCGGTGGCGGCCAACAAGCTGATCCGGGACAACCCGGCCCAGGCCCAGCAGCTCGTCTCCGCCGGCATCGGCCGGCTGACCGGCAAGCCGCTGGACGCCGCCCTGGTCGCGCAGGCCTGGCGGACGCTGGAGTTCCTGGACGACCCGCTCGCCGCCTCGCTGCGGGAAGGCGCCCGGCACGCCGAGGAGGTCGGCCTGCTCGAGCCGGTGGACCTGGCCGGCCTCTACGACCTGTCGCTGCTCAACGAGGTGCTTGCCGAGCAAGGATCCCCGGAGGTGAGGACATGACCGCGACCATCGCCGCCCCGGCGGACACCGGACGCCCCGCCGACCAGCCGGCCGCCGTCGTGCTGGAGCAGGTCAGCAAGGTGTACGGGCGCGGCCCGGCCGCCGTACCGGCACTGGACGGGGTGTCGCTGCGGGTCGCGCCGGGGGAGTTCGTGTGCCTGGTCGGTGCGTCGGGCTGCGGGAAGAGCACGCTGCTCTCGCTCGTGGCCGGTCTGGACGAGCCGACCGCCGGGCGGATCGAGGTCGCCGGCGGCGGTACGCCCGCACTTATGTTCCAGGAGCCCGCGCTCTTCCCGTGGCTCACCGTCGCCGGCAACGTCGGCCTGCCGCTGCGGCTGCACGGCGTGCGCCGGCGGGAGCGCCAGTCCCGGGTGGCGGAGCTGCTGCGCACGGTCCATCTGGAGGAGTTCGGCCGGCGGCGGCCGCACGAGCTCTCCGGCGGCATGCGCCAGCGCGTGGCGCTGGCCCGTACCCTCGGGATGGCCTCCCCGGTGCTGCTGATGGACGAGCCGTTCGGCGCGCTCGACGCGATGACCCGGGACCTGCTCCACGACGAGCTGGAGCGGATCTGGCAGGAGCGGCGGCTGACCGTCGTCTTCGTCACCCACAACGTGCGCGAGGCGGCGCGCCTGGGCGACCGGATCGTGCTGCTGTCCAGCCGGCCCGGGCGGGTGGTGTGGGAGCACGCCGTGGCGGTCCCGCGGCCACGGCGCATCGACTCGCTCGAGGTGGCCGGCATCGCGGCGCAGGTGACCGACCGGCTGCGCCAGGAGGTACGCCGCCATGGCCGTTGACACCTCGACCGGAGCCACCACCCTCACCGGCCTGGACCGGCTGGAGCTGGCTGGGAAGGCCGGCCGCCGCTCGGCGGGCGCCCGGCTGTGGGCCGGCACCTGGCCGAAGCTCGTGGCGCTGGCGCTGGCCGTGGCGATCTGGCAGGTCGTCTACTGGCTTCAGTGGCGCCCGCCGTGGGTGCTGCCCGACCCGCTCACCGTCGGCACGGAGCTGCTGCGCATGGCCGGCGACGGCCAGCTGTGGTCGGCCCTGGCCACCACGGCGCGGCGGGCGGTGTCCGGGTTCGCGCTGGCGATCCTGATCGGCTTCACGCTCGGCATCGCGGTGGCCCGCAGCCGGGTGCTGCGGGCGGGCATCGGCTCCATGATCACCGCGCTGCAGACGATGCCGTCGATCGCCTGGTTCCCGCTCGCCATCATGCTGTTCCAGCTGACCGAGAGCGCGATCATGTTCGTGGTCGTGCTCGGCGCGGCGCCCTCGATCGCCAACGGCGTGCTGGCCGGCGTGGACTACGTACCGCCGCTGCTGCTGCGGGCCGGGCGCAACATGGGCGCCCGCGGGCTCGTGCTCTACCGGCACGTGGTCGCCCCGGCGTCGCTGCCGGCGATCGTGGCCGGGCTCAAGCAGGGCTGGGCCTTCGCGTGGCGCAGCCTGATGGCCGGTGAGCTGCTGGTCATCATCGCCTTCCGGCCGGCGCTGGGCACCCAGCTGGACCAGTTCCGCCAGCTCAACGACTCGGTCGGGCTGGTCGCCACGATGATCGTCATCCTGGTCCTGGGCATCGCGGTCGACGCCCTGTTCGGGGCGGCGGACCGGGCGGTGCGGGTGCGCTGGGGAGTGGCCGAGCCGACCCGCTGAGCGGTCAGCCCAGCACGGCTGCGGCGGCCGCGGTCACCTGGCGCCAGGCCGCAGCCACGTGGTGCCGCTGCGTGCCCGGCGCGCCGATCGCGATGCGCAGCGCGTAGCGACCGCCGACCCTGGTGTGCGTCAGGTAGCACTCCCCGGCCGCGTTGACCATGCCGAGCACCGCGGCGTTGGCCGCGTCGGCCTGCTCCGGGCCGCCCGCCGCCGCGTCCCGCAGCCGGAAGCAGACCAGCGAGAACGGGTGCGGCGCGACGACCTCGAACCGGTCGTCGGCGGCCACCCAGCCGGCCAGCTCCTGGGCCAGGCCCACCCCGTGCCGGATGTGCGCGCGCAGGCCCTGGGCGCCGTACCAGCGCAGCACGAACCACAGCTTCAGGGCGCGGAACCGCCGGCCCAGCGGCACCTGCCAGTCCCGGTAGTCGATGACCGCGCCGGCCTCGGTGGCCGCGTTGCGCAGGTACTCCGGCAGCACGGTCAGCGCCTCGACCAGCTCGGACCGGTCGGCCACCCAGAACGCGTCGCAGTCGAAGCCAGTGAGCAGCCACTTGTGCGGGTCGAAACAGTACGAGTCGGCGTGCTCCAGCCCCTCGTGCGACCAGCGCAGCTCCGGGCAGACCGCGGCGGCGCCCGCGTACGCCGCGTCGACGTGCAGCCATACCCCGTACTCGGTGGTGACCTGGCCGATCGCGGGCAGCGGGTCGACCGCGGTGGTGGACGTGGTGCCGATCGTGGCCACGACCAGGGCGGGAGTGGCCCCGGCGGCGCGGTCGGCGGCGAGGGCGGCCCGCAGCGCGTCCGGCCGCATCGCCTGCGTGTGCTCGTCGACGGCGACCATGCGCAGGCAGTCGCGTCCCAGCCCGGCGATGCGGGCCGCCTTCTCGATGGAGGAGTGGCCGTGGACGGAGGTGTAGACGGTGAACCGGCGGTCGATGCCCCGGTCCCGCCAGGCGCCGCTGGCGCGGTGCAGCGCGACGAGCGTGGCCACCAGCGTCGCCGACGACGCCGAGTCCTGGATCACCCCGCCGCCCGGCCCGCTCGAGCGGAACCGCGCGGGCAGGTCCAGCAGCTCGGCCAGCCAGTCCAGCAGCACGGTCTCCACCTCGGTGCACGCCGGGCCGGTGGACCAGAGCATGCCCTGCACGCCCAGCCCGGCGCAGGCGAGGTCGCCCAGCACGCTGGGGCCGGAGGTGTTGGCCGGGAAGTAGCCGAAGAAGCCGGGGTGCTGCCAGTGCGTGAGCGCCGGCACCACGAGACGGTCGAGGTCGGCGAGGACGGCGTCGAAGGGCTCGCCGGTCTCCGGCGGCGAGGCGGGCAGGGCCGCGGCCACGGAGCCGGGGGCGACGGCGGGGAGCACCGGGTAGCGCTCCACTGTGGACCAGTAGTCGGCGACCCAGTCGACCAGCCGGTGGCCGTACCGCCGGAACTCCTCGGGGGTCATGTGGGCCGGGCGCTGGTCGTCCATGTCGGTCGAGCGTACGCCCGGTGGCGTGCGGTGCGGGCACCCGCGCCCGGCACCGGGTGCCTGGTCAGGACCGGGCGGAGGCCGCCGCCGACCCGCCCGCTGACGACCCGTTCTGCCCGCGCGGCGCGGGGCCGGAGATGAGCCCCGCCAGCCGCCCCAGCTTGATGCTCATGTGCAGGGTCAGCCGGTCCAGCCCGTCGCGCAGGTTCAGCCCGGAGACCGACTCCACCTTGTGCAGGCGGTAGTAGACCGTGCCCCGGTGGACGTTGAGGAAGGCCGAGGTGTCCTTCACGTCACAGCCGCTGTCCAGGTAGGTCTCGACCGTCTGCAACAGGCTCGGGTCGCCAGCGTCCAGGATGGACCGTACGCACGGGTCCATGGCCAGCCCGCCGAGCTGGTCGGGCGGGATGCTGACCAGCGCCCGGAACGCGCCGATGCGGCCCCACTCGGCGACCGGGCCCAGCTCGGGCACTGCGTCGGCGACCCGGGCCGCGAGCTTCGCCTGGCGGTACGCCGTGCCGGTCTCGGTGAGCTCGGGCTGCGGGTCGCTGATGCCGGCCACCACGGAACGCAGCCGGGGTACGGCCGAGCCGAGGTAGATGCGGCGCAGCCGGCTCGCCGCGGACCGGGCCGGTTCCAGGTCACCGGAGCGGGGCAGCGGCACCAGCAGCACGGTGTGGTGCTGCTCGATAAGGCGCAGGACCGGCCGGGGAAGGGTGTCGGTGCCCAGGTCCCACAGGGCCGCGACCAGCCCGTCCGGCGGCTCGTCCGGGACATGGTGGGTCAGCACCACGATGGAGACCGGGGTGGTCCGGCTGATCAAGCCGGAGTCCAGCAGCTCCGCCGCCGCCCGCTGGCGCAGCTCCAGCGGCGCGCTGACCAGGTCGGCCAGCCGGCTGGCCGCCACCTCGCGGGAGCGCTGCGCGCTGTGCAGCAGCCGGCCGGCGTCGGCGGCGACGTCGACCACCCGGGTCAGCTGCGCCTTGGTCAGCTTGTGCGCGTCGTCGACCACCCACAGGTAGCCGTAGGTCACCCCGTGCCAGCGGGCCGGCGCCACGACCCGGCTCATCATCCCCAGCGCCGGGTCGGCCGGGATCCGCACCGGACCGGCCGAGGCGAACGCGCCAGCGCGCTCCAGATGCGCCCTGACCTGCGGTGGCGTACGGCGAAGGAGCAGGCTCTCGCGGCGGACCCAGTCGATCTCCCCGCGGTGCGGACCGAACACGATAGAGTCCAGCCGTACGTTGGTCAGCTGGATGTCGAGGCCCACGTGCTCGGTGAGGTCATCGACCATCCGTTGAAGGTCAGCGTGCACAGCACTCCTTCACCAGTCGCACCGCCGCAGTATGACTCCCTCGAAGGGCTTCGCACATATGCCGGACAGGAGGCTTCGATCATCAGATGATGGATGCCTGCTCGGCCGAGTGTCTACCGGCCCGCGGCCATCCGGTTGTGAAGCCGGCGCCGATCGAGTGATCCGATGGCCGCGGTGTGATGCCTTCATTGCAGGTCAGTAACTAGGTCTAGAGTTTGCGGAGCTGGTTTGGTCGGATGTTGAAGCGTAGCTGCGCGCTCGTAGTCAATCGTCCATCGCACGGCCTGGCTCGGCCGCCTACGGTCGGCGCCACGATCTAGGTCGTGCCGCGCCCGCTGGTGGGTGCCGCCAGGCGGCGGCCCGGCAGCGGGCGGGGCAGCAGGGTCGCACGCGGACCCCACAGCCCGACAGTGATCCCCCGGGCACCCGCGCGCTGTTCCGCCGACCAGTCGCACACACCATGTAGGGAGAGAACACTGATGATCAGACGCGCGAAGGTACTCACCGCGATCGCGCTCGTCGCGATGGCGGCGAGCGCCTGCGGTGGTGACCCTTCCGGCAGCGGCGGTAGCGGTGGCTCCGACGCCAAGGAAGTCATCGTCGGCGTGGACCTGCCTTTCCAGGGCGCATCCAAGGACGCCTCGGACTCCACCTGGAACGCGATGCAGCTCTACCTCGAGCAGGTGGGCGGCAAGGCCGGCAAGCACAAGGTGTCGCTGAAGAAGTACGACGACTCGACCGCGGCCAAGGGCGCCTGGGACGACGCGCAGTGCGCCAAGAACGCGCAGGACCACGTCGCCACCAGCAACCAGGTTGCGGTGATGGGCACGTACAACTCCGGCTGTGCCAAGATCGAGGCGCCCACCCTTAACCAGGCCCCGGGCAGCCCGATGCTGATGGTGTCGCACGCCAACACCAACCCCGGCCTGACCAAGAAGTGGGACCCGGGCGAGCCGGAGAAGTTCTTCCCGACCGGCAAGCGCAACTACGCGCGCGTCATCACCACCGACGACTACCAGGGCGCGGCGGCGGCCCAGTTCGCCGCGAAGGACCTGCAGGTCAAGCGGTGCTTCGTCCTCAACGACAACCAGACCTACGGCCAGGGTGTGGCCAAGGCGTTCTCGGACGAGGCGAAGAAGCAGGGCATCCAGATCGTCGGCGAGCAGGCGTGGGACGCCAAGCAGCCGACGTACACGGCACTCTTCACCGCCATCAAGGCCACCAACCCCGACTGCGTCTACCTCGGTGGCATCTACGACAACAACGGCGGCCAGCTGGTCAAGGACAAGGTGGCCGTGCTCGGGCCCAACGACGGCCCGGTCAAGCTGATGGCCCCGGACGGCTTCACCGGCTACCCGGACCTGCAGAAGCTGCCCCAGGGCCAGGGCTGTTACCTGACCTTCGCCGGCCTGGACAGTGCCCAGCTGCGGGCGACCGGTGGCAAGGCCGCGCAGTTCCTCGACGCGTACAAGACGAAGTACAGCGCCGACCCGGCGTCCAGCTACGCGCTCTACGGCGTGCAGGCGCTGCAGGTGATCCTCGCCGCCATCGCCAAGTCGGACGGCACCCGCAAGGGTGTGCGGGACGCGGTGTTCGAGGGCGAGGGCATCACGATCCCGGCCAGCGAGGCGGTCCTCGGCAAGGAGATGAAGGT
>Ga0075420_100001048_pt1 | contig 23036 bp, 23 predicted proteins | sample SoiMetdeltSBSDD4_FD_75296 | JGI IMG/M metagenome (GOLD analysis project Ga0075420, IMG submission 75296) | Bulk soil microbial communities from a Populus tree surrounding site in Tennessee, USA - Soil MetaG P. deltoides SBSDD4 | ecosystem: Environmental > Terrestrial > Soil > Tree plantation...
ATCGTGAAGCAGGCCGACGCGAACAGCGTCCAGGTCGCGGACAACGTCAAGGCCGCCATCGCGAACATCCAGCGGAGCGTCCCTCGCGACGTCAAGATGACGATCACGAACGACTCGTCGGTCTTCACCCGCCGGTCGATCGACGCGGTGCTGTTCGACTTGAACCTGGCCGTCCTGCTGACGGGTATCGTCCTGCTGCTGTTCCTGCACACCTGGCGCAACACGTTCATCGTGCTCCTGGCGATCCCGACCTCCCTGATCTCGACCTTTCTGGTGATGTTCATCATGGGCTTCAGCCTGAACATCATCACGCTGCTGGCGCTGGCGCTGACGATCGGCATCCTCGTCGACGACTCGATCGTCGTCATCGAGAACATCTCGCGCCATCTCGAACAAGGCACCGAGCCCAGGGCCGCCTCCCTGATCGGCCGCAGCGAGATCGGCCTGGCCGCCATCTCGATCACCCTCGTCGACGTGATCGTGTTCTTGCCCGTGAGCTTCATGACGGGCAACATCGGCCGACTCTTCAAGGAGTTCGGCATCACGATCGCCGCCGCGACCCTGTTCTCGCTGCTGGTCTCGTTCACGCTCACGCCGATGCTGGCCTCGCGCTGGCTGCAGCCGGGCCACGAGCGGAAGGGGCCGCTGGCCCGGTTCGGCGTCTTCTGGGACAAGGGGTACGACCGCCTGGCGCTCGGCTATCGCTGGCTCCTGGCGCGCGCCCTCAAGGTGCGCTGGGGCGTGGTCGCGCTGAGCGCCGTGATCCTGTTCGGCTCGTACATGATGCTCAGGACGAACATGATCGGCTCGGAGTACAGCCCGCCCGAGGACGACGGCAACTTCGAGGTCAGCATCACGATGCCGCCGGGGACCTCGCTGATCGGGACCGACTCCGTGGTCCGACGGATCGAGGCCGGCGTCCGGCAGATCCCCGAGGTCGAGAACGTCTTCACGTCGGTCGGCTCCGGCGGCGGCTTCGGCGGCGGCGGCGGCACGCGAAGCGGCAACATCCGGGTCCAGCTCAAGGACAAGCACCACCGCGAGCGGTCGGTCTTCCAGGTGCTCAACGACGTGCGGCGGATCGGCCGGAGCGTGCCCGAGGCCCAGGTCTCGGCCCGCGTGCAGAGCCCGCTGGCCGGTGGTGGCGGTGGCGGCCTGAACGTCCGGATCCAGGGCGAGGATCTTGGCAAGCTGACCGAGATCGCGAACCAGATCGAGCAGGTCATCCGCAACACGCCGGGGGCGGTCGATCCGAACAACAGCGCGCAGCTTCGAGACCCCGAGGTCCGCGCGATCCTCGACCGTGAGCGGCTGGCGGACCTCCGCCTGAACGCCACCCAGGTGTCGGACGCGATGCGGACGATGGTCGGCGGGACCGTGGTGACGCAGCTCCGACCGGACGTCGGCAACCAGATCGACATCCGGATGATCTCCAACGACGCCACCCGGGCGAATCCGGCCGTGCTGGGTACGCTGCCGCTGGTCGTCGACAACCAGACCACGGTCCGGCTGGACCAGGTCGCGCGGATCGTCAAGGACGCCGGCCCGGCCCGGATCCAGCGCACCGACCGTCAGCGGGTGGTGGAGGTCAGCGCCGGCGTCTCCGGCCGCTCGCTCGGCGACGTGGCCCGCGACGTCCGGGCCGTCACCGACGCGATGCCGCTGCCCGAGGGGTATCGCCTGACCTTCGCTGGGCAGGTTCAGCAGCTCGAGACGGCATTCCTGACGCTGATCTCGGCGCTCGCGCTGTCGGTGGTGCTGATCTACATGCTGATGGTCGCGCTGTACGAGTCGTGGCTCACGCCGTTCGCGATCATGTTCAGCCTGCCGGTCGCGCTGGTCGGCGCGTTCATCGGGCTGTACGTCACCGGCAACACGTTCAACATCTTCTCGCTGATCGGCATGATCATGCTGATGGGCCTGGTCGGGAAGAACGCGATCCTGCTGATCGACTTCGTGACCAACCTGCGGCGCGAGGGGATGGAGCGCACCCAGGCGATCCTGGAATCGGGCTACATCCGCCTGAGACCGATCTTGATGACGACCTGCACGGTCATCTTCGCGATGCTGCCGCTGGCGATGAAGCTGGAGGAAGGCGGCGAGTCGCGGGCGCCGCTGGCGGTCGTCATCATCGGCGGCGTCATCAGCTCGACGCTGCTGACGCTGGTGCTGGTCCCGTCCGTCTACACGATCCTGGACGACGCGAAGGTCGCCGTCGAGTCGCTCGGGACGCGCCTGCGCGGCCGTCGCCCGGCGCCGGCTCCCCATCCGATTCCGGCCCTTCAGACCTCGATCGTGCCGCCGCCGGTCCGAGGTGGCGCCGAAGACTGATCGGCCCAGCTGGGGACGAGACGAATTGGACGGGGCTCGGGATGCGGCGCCCCGTCCGAATTACGGGGCACGGCGCGGCGTTACTGCCGGATCACCGCGCGCGCCGCCTTCCGGCGGGCGTACTGGCGGCGCATCTTGGCGCGGCTGCCGCAGTCGGCCATGCTGCACCAGCGCCGGGCGGCGTTCTTGCTGGCGTCGACGAAGAGCCAGCGGCAGGTCCCGCTCGCGCAAGCCTTCACTCGTCCCAGCTCCGGCGAGGTCAGCAGGTCGACCGCCGACTGGACGATCGGCCAGAGGATCCGGTCGGGCGCCACGGCCGTGATCTCGGCGGGCGCGTCATCCCACGACCACGCAAACGCGGCGCCCCGGCGCCGCAGGCGGGCTGCCGCCAGCGCGTCGACGTACCGGCGCTGGAGCGCGGCGAGATCGGCGCGGGACGGGTCGCCGCCGTCGGCCAGCGCCGAGAAGATCCGGTAGATCGCCTCGCGCAGCTCGATCGCCCGCTTGAAGGCGACGCCGGCCGGGGCGGGATCCGCGCGCGCCGACGCGCGCAGCGCCGCCTCCTGATCGGCCGCCACCATGCCGGCATGCCGCGCCCAGGTCACCAGGTCGGCGTAGTCGTGCAGGCGGTCGCGCGGCGACGCCGTCCGCCCCGCGTCCACGGTATTGGCGAAATCGAGGCAGAGGGAACCGCCGAGCAGCTCCGGGGTGGGACTGAGACGGGGCGGGCGCGGATCGTCGTGGGACATGATCTCTACCAGCAAACGGCTCTTGGTGGCGGCACACGTCGTGCGCGCTCTTACTACCATACGAACGTTAGCAGGTGGCGGCGTCCCGGCGCCCATCCCTCGCCCCTCGCCCTCCACCGCGCTAGACTGTCCGCGATCACGCCCCGAGGCACGCCCGGGAGGGGAGCATCGTGGACAACGCCAGCCGCTTCGTCTTCTCCGGCCCCAGCTCCTGGCCGCTGGAGCAGGCGATCCAGTTCGCCGTCGAGCACGGCTTCGGCCGGGTCGACTTCAACGCCGACAACGCGGCCAACTACCCCGGCACCTTCACGCCGGAGCGGATCGCGGAGGCCCGCGCGCTGATCGAGCGGCACGGCGTCCGCGTCGGCATTCACGCCTCGTCGGCGGTCAACATGGCCGAGATCACGCCGGTCATGGCGGCCGCCGCCGACGAGTACCTGCGGCAAAACCTGGACCTGTCGCGGGCGCTCGGCGGGATCCACGTCATCATGCACGGCGGCTTCCACTTCTCGTCGGACGTCGAGGCGCGCTTCGCGGCGAGCATCGAGCGGCTGAAGCTGGCGGTCGGGCTGGCCGAGGAGCGCGACGTCGAGCTGCACTTCGAGAACCACAACCTGGAGCCCGAGCACGCCGAGATCCACTACATCCCGCACACGGTCGCCGAGATGCGGCGCTTCTTCGAGGCGGTGTCGTCGCCGAAGCTGCGCTGGGCCTGCAACGTCGGCCACGCCATGCTGGTGCCGGACGGCTTCGAGGGGTTCCTAGCGGCGTTCGGTGCCGCCACAATCGGCCACGTGCGCCTGCACGACACGAACGGCGTCTACGAGGAGCACTTCCTGCCCGGCGAGGGGATCGTCGACTTCCGCCACGTCTTCACGACGCTGCACCAGCAGGGGTATCGCGGCCCGTTCACCCTCGACTTCGGCCGGCCCGAGACGAAAGTCGAGTGGCGCGACCGCTGGGCCGTGCTGCTCGACGAGGTCGCCGGCGGCTCGTGACGGGCGCGGTACGGTCTCTGCCGTGCTGCTGTACTGAGACGCGTCGAACGGCCGGCCTGCGTCGGACTACACTTCGGTCGTCACCGCACGACTCAACCAATCGCTAGCAAGGAGCATCGGGATGGAGCAGAGCACGGCGGCGCTGGCCCCCAGAGGGATGGATCTCGGCCAGACCGTCATCGACGTCGACATCCACTGCAACGTCCCCTCCGCCCGGGCGCTCTTTCCCTACCTCGACGCCCACTGGCGCGAGTACATGACCTACTCCGCGTTCAAGGGTCCGACCGACACGGCGTACCCCGGCGGCGCCCCGACCACGGCCCTGCCCGGCACGCGACCGGAGCAGGGCGGCCCGCCCGGATCGAGCCTGGCGCTGATCCGCGAGCAGGTGCTGGACGCCTGGAACGTTGAGGTCGGGATCCTGAACTGCGCCTACGCCGTCGAGAGCCTGCACAACCCCGACACGGCCGCCACGATGGCCGGCGCCGTCAACGACTGGATCATCCACGAGTGGCTGGAGCAGGAGCCTCGATTGCGGGCCGCGATCCTGGTGCCGTCCCGAGTGCCGGAGATGGCCGCGAAGGAGATCGACCGGGTCGGAGGGCACCCGGGCGTCGTCCAGGTCTACCTGCCCGTCATCTCCGAGGCGCCGTACGGCCACCGCCGCTACTGGCCGATCTTCGAGGCGGCCGTGCGCCACGACCTCGTGGTGAGCCTCCAGTTCGGGGGCTCGCCCGGTCAGCCGCCGACCGGCTCCGGCTGGCCGTCGTACTACCTCGAAGAGTACGTGGCGATGTCCCAGGTCTTCCAGACCCAGGTCCTCAATCTCTGTGTCGAGGGCGTCTTCGATCACTTCCCGACGCTGCGGATCGCGATGATTGAGGGCGGCTGGACCTGGCTGCCATCCTTGATGTGGCGGATCGACAAGGACTGGAAGGGGCTGCGGCGCGAGGTGCCCTGGAACACCCAGGCTCCCTCCGAGTACATCCGCGAGCGGATGAGGTTCTCGCTCCAGCCGTTGGACGCCTCGCCCGATCCGCGCCACATGCTGACGCTGATCGACCAGCTCGGGTCCGACGACCTGCTGATGTTCTCGACGGACTACCCGCACTGGCAGTTCGACGCGCCCGAGGAGGCGCTGCCGGAGGGCCTGTCGCCCACGCAACGGCGTAAGATCCTCTCCGAGAACGCACGCGGCTTCTATCGTCTCGACAAGCAGTAAGCGGTCGGCGCGCCGACGAATGGGCGGCGCAGACGGCCACGGGAGGCAGACCGATGGTACTGGCAGCGGAGCGGACCGACGCCACGCGGGCGAGGCCCCGCCACGCGGTGATCGACTGCGACATCCACCCCAACCTCGAGAGCCCGGCTGCCCTCGACAAGTACCTGTCGACGCGCTGGCAGGAGTACCGCAAGGGGGTCGGGGGGCGCGGCTTCGCCGGCTCGTACTACCCCCGTGCCTTCCCGAACGCGGCCCGCACCGACTCCCACCCGCCGAGCGGCAAGCCGCCGGGCTCGGACCTCGACTTCATGCGCCAGCAGCTGCTGGACGCCTTCGACATGGACTTCGGGGTGCTCCAGCCGCTGCTGGGCTCGGGCGGGCTGCGAAATCTCGAATGGAGCGCCGCGCACGCAAGCGCCGTCAACGACTGGCAGATCGAGACCTGGCTCGATCCCGAGCCGCGCCTGCGTTCCGGCCTGGTGGTGCCCTACGAGGACGGCGACCTGACCGTCAAGGAGATCGAGCGTAGGGGGAAGCACCCGGGCTTCGTCCAGTTGATGCTGGCGATCCGGACCAGTGAGCCGCTGGGGCGCCGCAAGTACTGGAAGATGTACGAGGCGGCCGAGGCGTACGGCCTGCCGATCGGGATCCACTTCGGCGGGCAGGGCGGCTACCCGATTACCGGTGCCGGCTGGCCATCGTATTACGTCGAGGACCACGCCGGGATGTCGACGGCGTTCCAGGCCCAGGTCATCAGCTACATCGCCGAGGGGGTCTTCGAGCAGTTCCCGAACCTGAAGGTCGTGCTGATCGAGGGCGGGTTCGCCTGGCTGCCGGTCCTCGGCTGGCGGCTGGATGCGGCCTGGAAGAAGCTGAAGGCCGAGGTGCCGCACCTGAAGCGGGCGCCGTCCGAGTACCTGAAGGAGCACTTCTGGGTCACCACCCAGCCGATGGAGGAGCCGCCCCGGCCGGAGCAGTTCCTGGAGATGCTCGAGATGGGGCCGTGGATGATGGATCGGTTGATGTTCGCGACCGACTACCCGCACTGGGACTTCGACGACCCGTACGAGGCGCTCCCGAAGGTGAAGCTGCCTGACGGGTTCGTGGAGAGGGTGATGGCGGAGAACGCGCGGGCGCTCTACCGGCTCCCCGTCCGCGCTCGTGCCGCCAACGGCGCGATCGCCGGCCGAGCGTAGGCCGGCCCGACCATGACCGTTCATCCGGTGACCGCGCCGGCCATCCGAGGGCACGACTTCGGGCAGCTGGTCATCGACACGGACATCCACTGCACCCCGCCCTCGGTCCGGGCGCTCTTTCCCTACCTGAGCGCCCACTGGCGGGAGTACATTTCGACGTCCGCCTTCAAGGGGCCGACCGACACCGCGTACCCCGCCGGTGCCCCGACCAGCGCCCTGGCCGGTACCCGGCCGCCCGAGGGCGGGCCGCCGGGGTCTACGTTGAGCCTGGTCCAGGAGCAGGTGCTGGATACCTGGAACGTCGAGGTCGGCATCCTGAACTGCTCGTACAGCGTGGACAGCATCAACGCGCCGGATACGGCCGCCGCGATGGCCTCCGCCGTCAACGACTGGCTGATCGCCGAATGGCTGGACAAGGAGCCCCGGCTGCGCGCCACGATGCTGATCCCGACGCGCGTGCCGGAGATGGCCGCCGCCGAGATCGATCGCGTCGGGGATCATCCGGGCATCGTTCAGGTCATGCTGCCGGTGGTGGCGCAGTCGCCGTACGGCCAGCGTCGCTGGTGGCCGGTCTTCGAGGCGATCGAGCGCCACAACCTGGTGGCCAGCCTCCAGTTCGGCGGCGCATCCGGCTTTCCGATGACTGCCTCGGGCTGGCCATCGCACTACGTCGAAGAGTACGTCGACATGGCCGGCGTGTTCTACTCGCAGCTGCTGAGCCTGGTGTCCGAGGGCACCCTCGACAAGTTCCCGACGCTCCGCCTGGCGATGATCGAGAGCGGCTGGTCCTGGCTGCCCGGCTTCTTCTGGCGCTTCGACAAGGTCTGGAAGGGGCTCCGGCGCGAGACGCCCTGGGTCAAAGCCCTGCCATCGGAGTACATCAAGGAACGGATGCGCTTCTCGCTCCAGCCGCTGGATCTGCCACGCGATCCCGTGATCGTGCAGCAGATCTTCGAGCAGATCGACTCCGACAGCCTGCTGATGTTCTCGACGGACTATCCGCACTGGCACTTCGATCAGCCCGAGGAGGCGTTGCCGGCGGGACTGACCGACGAGCAGCGCGTGAAGATCCTCTCCGAGAACGCCCGTGCGTTCTACGGCTTCTCATGACGCCTGATCCAACCCGGCCGTACCAGGAGACGCATCGATGACTGTGGCGCTCGCCCAGACCAACGCCGATCGTCGGCAGACGAAGTATCCCGTCGTTGACGGCGACATTCACCCGACGCTGAAGTCGCCGCGCGCCCTCGACCCGTACTTCCTCTCGGACGAGTGGCGCCATTACCACCAGACGTTCGGTGGGCGCGGCTTCACCGGCATGAGCGTCCCACGGACCTATCCGAACGCCGCCCGCGTGGACGCCTACCCGCCGAACGGCGGGCCGGCCGGCTCGGACCTGGACTTCATGCGGACACAGCTCCTGGATGCCTGGGACATCGAGTATGGCATCCTCCAGCCGCTGATGGGTGCGGCAAGCGTGCGCAACCTGGAGTACGGGGCGGCCCTCTCCAGCGCCATCAACGAGTGGCTGATCGCCGAGTGGCTGGAGCCGGAGCCGCGGCTGCGCTCCGGCCTGGTGATCCCCTACGAGAACGGCCCGATGTCGGTCGCCGAGATCGAGCGACGGGCCAGCTATCAGGGCTTCGTGCAGTTGATGATGGCGATGCGGACCAGCGAGCCGCTCGGCCGGCCGAAGTACTGGCCGATCTACGAAGCCGCGGAGGCCTACGGATTGCCGCTCGGCATCCACGTCGGCGGCCAGGGCGGCCAGCCGACGACCGGCTCGGGCTGGCCGTCGTACTACATCGAGGACCACACCGGTCAATCGACGGCGTTCCTGACGCAAGTGTCCAGCTTCATCTTCGAGGGCATCTTCGAGCGGTTCCCGAAGCTGAAGGTGGTGCTGATCGAGGGCGGCTTCGGCTGGGTGCCGTCGCTGGCCTGGCGGATGGACGCGGCCTGGAGCAAGCTCCGTGGCGAGGTGCCGAAGCTCCGGCGCAAGCCGTCGGAGTACTTCGCCGAGCACTTCTGGCTCACGACCCAGCCGATGGAGGAGCCGCCGGTCCCGCACCAGTTCGTCCAACTCCTGCACCAGGCGCCGTGGCTGCAGCAGAAGCTGATGTTCGCCACGGACTACCCGCACTGGGACTTCGACGCGCCGGATGCCTGCTTGCCGAACACCGAGCTGCCGGCCGGCTTCGAGGAAGCCCTGATGTGCGGCAACGCCCGCAACCTGTACCAGCTGCCAGCGAAGTAATCAGTCTTCAGTCTTCGGTTTTCAGAGGAACGGATCGTCGGTCTGAGAGCTGAAGGTTGAGCACCAATGACTGAGAACTGACAACTGAGGACTGAGGACTCACACGCACATGGCTAAGTACGTCGTCGGCACGGTGGACGAGATCGCGCCGGGCACCAGGAAGATCGTCGAGGTCGGCGGGCGGTCGATCGGCGTCTTCAACGTCAACGGGGAGTACTTCGCGCTGCTGAATCGGTGCCCGCACCAGGCCGGGCCGCTCTGCAAGGGGAACGCCTACGGCTTCCTGAAGTCCGGCGCGGTCGGCGAGTACGAGTACAGCCGGCCCGGCGAGATCGTGCGCTGTCCATGGCACGGCTGGGAGTTCGACGTCCGGACCGGGCAGTCCTGGTTCGACCCGGTCCAGGTGCGGGTCCGGCGCTACGACGTGACGGTGGCGCCGGGCTCGGCGCTGGTGGGCGAGGACTCCGATGCGCAGATCGCCGAGGGCGCCGCCCCGCCCCCCGAGCCCGGCACGACGCCGGCCGAGGTCGCCGCCGCCATCGGCGATACGGGCACGACCGAGCCCGGGATGGAAGGGATGGTCAAAGGGCCGTACGTGGCCGAGACGTACCCCGTGACCGTCGAGCGCGAGTACCTCATCGTCGAGATCGGCCGCTGATCCGGCCGACCGCGCCGCCGGGCGCCATTCGCTATCCTCTGTGGCATGCGCAGGGCCGATCCCGCGCCACGCCACGCAAGGAGCGACCCTGATGGTCTGGCCTTCCGATCCCGGCGCCATCGGCCTGCCGGTCACGCAGCTTGATACCCCCGCCCTGATCCTCGACCTCGACGCCGTCGAGCGGAACCTCGACCGAATGGACGCGGCTCTGGCGACGACGAGCGTCCGCGCCCGGCCACACACCAAGACCCACAAGATGCCGAACCTGGCGCTGGAGCAGCTTCGACGCGGCGCCATCGGCATCTGCTGCGCGAAGCTCGGCGAGGCCGAGGTGATGGCGGCCGGCGGCGTCGGCCCGATCCTGCTGACCACCGAGGTCGTGGGCGACACGAAGATCCGCCGCCTGCTCGGCGTGGCGCGCCAGGTCCCGATCATCACCGTCGTGGACGACGCGAACGCGGCCGAGCGCCTCTCGACGGCCGCTGGCGAGGCCGGCCTGAGGCTCGACTGCCTGATCGACGTCAACGTCGGGCAGAACCGGACGGGGGTGGAGCCGGGCGAGCCGGCGCTGGACCTGGCGGAGCGGCTGACGAAACTCTCCGGCCTGAAGCTGGTCGGGCTCCAGGGGTACGAGGGCCACCTCCAGCACGTGGTCGATCCCGAGGAGCGCCGCGAGGCGAACGCCAGCGCGATGCAGCTCCTCTCGCAGACCGCCGAGCTGCTCTCCGAGCGCGGCCACAGCACCGAGATCGTCAGCACGGCCGGGACCGGCACGTTCCGGTACGCCGCCGAGTGGCCGAGGGTCAGCGAGGTCCAGCCGGGCTCGTACGTGGTGATGGACAGCGACTACGGCTCGGTCCAGGGGGTCGGCTTCGAGAGCGCGCTGACGGTCCTGGTCTCGGTCGTATCGACGCAGCGCAAGAACGCCGCCGTCGTCGACGCCGGCTACAAGACGTTGAGCAGCGATGCGGGGGCGCCGCGCCCGCGCGAGGTCGACGCGACGTTCGGGTTCATGGGCGACGAGCACGGCAAGCTGACATTCGAGAGCGGCTGCCCGCTCCGGGCCGGCGACAAGGTGGAGCTGATCCCGAGCCACTGCGACACGACGATCAACCTCCACGACGTCTACTACGTCACGCGCGGCGGCTACGTGGTGGCGGTCTGGCCGATCGCGGCCCGTGGCCGGGTGAGGTAGCAACCGCGGCACGCTCGGCAGTGAACGGCCGTGCGCTCCATCTGAACGCCTGTACCGTGAAGCGGCAACGAGCCGCCACGGAGGAGCGACAGATGAGCGCACTGCACACGGCCGCCACCTACGACGATCCTGCCGACACCAGCGTGCGACCCGGGCCGCGTCGGATCTGGCGCAGCGTCGGCGCCGTCTTCGCGGGGCTGCTGACCATCGTCGTGCTGGACAACCTGATCGACGCGATCCTGCACGGCACCGGGGTCTACCCGCCGCTCGGGCAGCCGATGGCCGACGGCCTCTTCGTGCTGGCACTGGCGTACCGGACTGTCGACGCGATCGTCGGGAGCTACGTCGCGGCGTCGCTCGCGCCCAACCGCCCGCTGCGGCACGCGCTGTCGCTGGGCGTCATCGGCATCGTGCTCAGCTCGCTGGGCGTGCTGGCGACGCTGACCGGCGGGCCGGAGCTCGGGCCGCTCTGGTATCCGCTGGCACTCGTCGCGATCTGCCTGCCCTGCACCGTGATCGGCGGCAAGCTCGCGGCGGCGAAAGGCGCCCGCGCGCGCCGCCCTGGCCTGACCGCCCGCCGGGCAACTATCCTGTCGAACGTCGACGCGGGCGGCAGCTCGCCTGCGTCACCCGACAGCGAAGCTGCACGAGGCCCTGACGATGCTCTCCCCTGACGAGATTGCCGCGAACCCGATCGGCACCGAACTGATCTACGAGGACGAGCGGATCCGCGTCTGGCGGATCGAGCTTGCGCCCGGCGAGACGGCCGGCTTCCATACCCACGAGCTGGACTACACGACGGTGGTCGTGGACGGAGACGTGGTCGAGCGGCCGAACGCGGACGGCACGGTCGACACGATCCCGGTGAAGCCCGGCCAGCTAATGCGCTGGTACGACGGCCCGCTCGGGCACAGCCTGAAGAACATCGGAAGCAGGCCGTTCCGCAACGTGATCGTCGAGATCAAGGGCCTGCCGGCCGACCCGGCGGAATCGCCGGCCTCGTAGCCCTGGCGGTCGGGCCTGCCGCTAGCCGTTCGAGGGGAGCGCGATGTTCTCCGGGGCGCCTTCGGAGAGGCCGTGTCGCTTCAGCTCGATGATGCGGTTCAGGTATGGGCCGCTGCCGACGTTCTTCAACACGTGCGTCTGGCCGCTCCCGACCTTCGTCACCTGGACGTCGCCCGGGACGCGGTGGCCGCGCCGGATCGTGCCGTCGGCCTCGTAGACCTCGACGTCGCCCTCGGTGAGGGTCACCGTCACGTAGTCGCGGTCGTGGAAGTGGATCGGGAGCGTCTCGCCGGGCTCGACCACGGCCTCCCAGATCCGGACCTGGTCGTCCTCGAACAGGATCGTCGACCCGACCGGGTTCATCGGCTGGTCGTCGGCCATCTGAGCCCCCTTCCTTCGTGGCATGCAGGGGCAGGATATCAGGCGCCGGGGGCGCCCTCAACCACGCGTCAGCAGGTCGAGCACGCGGCGGTTGAACAGGTCCGGCGCTTCGAGGTTGGAGAGGTGGGCGACGCCGGGGATCACCATCAGCTCGCTCGGAACGATCGCCGCGTGCAGATCCTCGGCCTGGGCGGGCGGCGTCGCCTCGTCCAGCTCGCCGCCGATCACCAGCGACGGCGCCTCGACGGTGCTCGCCAGGTGGCGAAGGTCGGCGTCGCGGAGGGCCGTGCAGCACGCGATATATCCGCTCAGTGAGGTCGAGAGCAGCATCTCGCTCACCGTCCGCGTCGTCTCCGGGTCGCGGGCGCGGAACCCAGCTGAGAGGAAGCGCGCCAACACGGCGTCGTGGATCGCTGCCATGCCGCCGGCCTCGACCGCCTCGATACGGGCGCTCCAGATCGCCTCGCTGCCGATGCGGGCGGCCGTGTTGGCGAAGACGGCCCGCCCGACTCGCTCGGGGCGGTGGATGGCCAGCCAGAGCGCTACCATCCCGCCGAGCGAGAGGCCGCAAACGTGCGCCTGCTCGACGTCGAGGGCGTCCAACAGCGCCAGGGCGTCCAGGGCGAGCCGCTCCAGCGTGTACGGCCCCGGCGGCGCGTCCGAGCGGCCGTGGCCACGGGAGTCGTAGCGGACGACCCGAAACTGCTCGGCGAGCGGCGCGACCTGGGGCTCCCACATTCGGACGTTGGTACCGAGCGAGTTGACGAAGAGCAGGACCGGCGCGTCGGCCGGGCCGTCGACGCGGTAGTCGAGGCGGATGCCGTCGTCGGTCTGGACGGTGCGCACCGACCTCACCCCCCGACCTCTTCTCCGGTGCGGAGAGGGGGAGCAAGGTCGTTGAAGGCGGCGAGCGCGCGATCCACGAACAGGTCGGCGCTGCCGAGGTACGCGGACGGGTCCAGGGCCGCGCCGATCTCGTCGGGCGAGAGGGCGGCGGAGATCCGCTCGTCGGACCGGGCGACCGTGGCGAGGTCGGCGCCCTCCCGCACGGCGCGCTCGCAGGCCGCCTGCACGACGTGGTGGGCCTCCTGCTTGCCGAGTCGGGTGGCGAGCGTCATCGAGAGCGACTCGGCCATCAACAGGCCGCGCGTGACGTCCAGGTTGGCGCGCATCCGGTCGGCGTCGATCTCCAGGTGGGCCACGGCGAGCCGTACCCGTTCGACGGCGCCGGCGGTGTAGCGGAACAGCTCCGGCAGCGCCGTCCATTCCGACTGCCAGCCGCCGACCGCCCGCTCGTGCTCCTGGATCATGGAGGCCAGGACGACCGGGACCAGGCTCTGGGCGAGCCGGGCGGCGGCCACGGCGGCGACCGTGTCGACCGGGTTGCGCTTGTGGGGGAGCGTCGACGAGCCGCCCTTTCCGGGCCCTGCCCCTTCGGCGACCTCGCCAAGCTCGGTCTGGCTCAGCAGCAGGACGTCGTGGGCGATCTTGCCGACCGCGCCGGCCACGATCCCGAGCGCGGCGGCGATCTCGGCGACGCGGTCGCGCTCGCCGTGCCAGGGAAGGTCCGGACAGGGCAGATCAAGCTCCTCGGCCAACAGCTCGGCCACGCGGGCGCCGTCCGTCCCGAGCGAGGCGAGCGTGCCGGCCGCGCCGCCGAACTGGAGCGCCAGCGCGTCGGTGCGGAGCGCCCGGAGCCGCTGGACCTGGCGGGTCAGCAGCGCCAGCCAGCGCGCCGCCCGCAGCCCGAAGGTGATCGGGAGGGCATGCTGGAGCAGCGTCCGGCCGGCCATCGGGGTGCGGCGGTGGCGCTCGGCGAGGGCGGCGCACGACGCGGCGGTCTCCAGCAGGCCGGACAGCAGCAGGTCCAGCCCGTCGCGCATCTGGAGCACCAGCGCCGTGTCGATGACGTCCTGGCTGGTGGCGCCCCAATGGACGTACCGCCCGGCATCGCCGCCGACCTTTGCGGTGAGCGCCTTCGCCAACGGGATCGCCAGGGTGCCGGCGACGGCAGTCTCGCGCAGCAGGGCCGGCACGTCGAACAAGTCGACCCGGCAGGCGGCCGAGATCGCCTCGGCGGCCTCGGCCGGGATCACGCCGGCGCGGGCCTCGGCGCGGGCGAGCGCCGCCTCGAAGTCGAGCATGCGCCGGACGTGACCGGCGCCCGAGAAGAGGGCGGCCATCTCGGGCGTGGTGTAGAGGGTGTCGGCGAGATCCTCCATAGGAACCCCTCACCCCCCGGCCCCCTCTCCCGCACGCGGGAGAGGGGGAGCAGGAGCGTCAGATATTGAAGAAGACGGTCTCGCCCTGGCCCTGGAGGACGATGTCCAGGCGGTAGGTGACGCTTCCGACCGCCTCCTCGCGGCGGGCGATCAGGGTCTGGCGGCGCTCGGCGGGGACCAGCGCCAGGATCGGGTCGTCCGCGTTGGCGGGCTCGTCCTCGAAGTAGAGCCGAGTCTGGGCGTGGTTCAGCATCCCGCGCGCGTGGACCGTCACCGAGACGTGCGGCGCCTGCATCCGGTCGCCCTCGAAAGGGACGGCGCCCGGTTTGATCGTCTCGAACCAGTAGACGCCGTCGTCGTCGGTGCCCGAGCGCCCGTAGCCGCCGAACTCGGGATCCAGCGGCAGGTCGCGGGTGTCCCTGGGGTGATTGAACCTGCCGTGGCTATTTGCCTGCCAGATCTCGATCATCGCGTCCGGCACCACGCTGCCGGCGCCGTCGAAGACGCGCCCTTCGATCCGGATGCGCTCGCCGTCGGTCGTGTCGGTGGTCAGGACGTTCTGGACGTCTCGCAGGAGGGCCGGCGAGAAGAATGGGCCGACCGTCTGGCTCGGGGTGACGCCGAGGGCGGGCTGCGCGCTCATCGGCCGTGCTCCTGGCCGTTCTCGATCGGGGCCGGCCAGCGCTCGTCGAACGGCGTCGCCTCGGGGCCGTGCAGCACGATGTCCCAACGGTAGCCGAGCGCCCACTCCTCCTCGGTCACGTCGTGGTCGTACGCCGAGACCATCCGCTGGCGGGCCGGGTCGTTCGGGACGCCGTGGAAGATCGGATCGAGCGCGAGCATCGGGTCGTCCGGGAAGTACATCTGGGTCACCAGCCGCGAGACCAGCGACCGACCGAACAGCGAGAAATGGATATGGGCCGGCCGCCAGGCGTTGCGGTGGTTCTTCCAGGGGTAGATACCCGGCTTGACGGTCAGGAACTTGTAGACGCCGTTCGCATCCGTCAGCGTCCGGCCGATGCCGAGGAAGTTTGGGTCGAGCGGGCCGGGCCAGGTGTCGTTCCTGTGGATGTATCGACCTGCCGCGTTCGCCTGCCAGATCTCGATCAGGGTGTTCGGGATCGGCCGCCCGACCTCGTCCAGCACCCGGCCGGTGACGATGATCCGCTGGCCGATCGCCTCGCCGCCGGTGCCGGCGTTGCGGGTCATGTCGGCGTCCTCGGGAGTGACCCGGCTGACGACCGGCCCCGGCCCGGTCAGCTCCGAGAGGGTCAGCGGCACCTCGACCAGCGCCAGCGTCGGCGCGCGCAGCTTGGTGGACTGGTAGGCGGCGTACAGGTACGGCGGGAAGACCTCGCGATCTCCGCGCACGATCTGCCCGATCGTCGTCGTTAGCGTCGTCATGATCGGTTCTCCGTTCTCGAGATGGGCGCGGCTAGTCCGACGCGGCTCGCTCGTCGGGCAGGTCCAGGATTGACTTGGCGAGGGCGAAGGCACTGTTGGCGGCCGGCACGCCGGCGTAGACGCCCACGTGCATCAGAACCTCGGCGATCTCCTTCGGGTCGACGCCGATGTTCTTGCTGGCCCGGATATGCAGCTCCAGCTCCTCGCGGCGACCGAGCCCGGCCAGGAGCGCGATCGTGACCAGGCTGCGCGTCCGCCGGTCCAGCCCGGGCGCGTCCAGAGCATGCCCCAGGCCGTCTCGGTGATGAAGCGCTGGAAGTCGGCGTCGAGGGGCGTCTTGCGCGCCTCCGCACGCTGGACGTGCTCGGCGCCGAGCACCTCGGTGCGGACCTGCATGCCGGCCTCGTAGCGCGCGTCGGCGGGGTCGCTCATGCGGACACTCCCGGTGGCCCCCACCCCCGACCCCACCCATCACTCCTACCATGGGGCCCCTTATCCTCATGGCGTGCGCGAAGGAGGGGAGGCGCGAAGGCAGTACTCTAGAGGATGATATCGTCTGGACGGCACGCGCACAGGAGGTGGCAACGATGGCACGGGAAACGGCGTCGCTCCAGCCGCGCGACGCGGTGATCGTGGGGTACGTACGGACGCCGATCGGGCGGCACGCGGGCGCGCTGGCGAAGCTCCGGCCGGACAGCATGGCCGGCCAGGCGATCGCCGCGCTGGTCGAGCGGACCGGGATCGACCCGGCCGGCGTCGACGACGTGATCATGGGCTGCGCGAACCAGGCCGGCGAGGACAACCGCAACGTGGCGCGGATGGCGGCGCTGCTGGCCGGCTTCCCGGTCGACGTGCCGGGCCAGACGGTCAACCGGCTGTGCGGCTCCGGCCTCCAGGCCGTCAACGCTGCCGCCCAGGCGATCTGGAGCGGCCAGGGCGACCTGTTCGTGGCGGGCGGCGTCGAGAGCATGAGCCGGGCGCCGATCGTGATGCTGAAGCCCGAGGCCGCGTTCGCGCGGGGCGTCCCCGAGATGGCCGACTCGACCCTCGGCTGGCGCTTCCCCCACCCGACGCTGGTCGCGGACGGCCACACCTGTTCGCTCGGCGAGACGGCCGAGAACGTCGCGGAGCGGCGGGCGGTCTCCCGTGAGGACCAGGATGAGTTCGCCCTGCTGAGCCAGCAGAAAGCCGCCCGCGCGATCGAGAGCGGCGTGCTGGCGCAAGAGATCGTGGCGGCGTCGGTGCCGGGCGGCCGGCGCGGCGAGGTGACCGCCGTCGAGCAGGACGAGCACCCCCGGCCGGACACGACGCTGGAGGGGCTGGCGAAGCTCCGGCCGGCCTTCGCGAAGGAAGGCTCGGTCACGGCCGGCAACGCCTCCGGCCTCAACGACGGCGCCGCCGCGCTGCTGGTGACCTCGGCGGAGCGGGCAAAGGAGCTTGGCCTGACGCCGATCGTGCGCGTCGTCAGCACGGCGGTGGCCGGCGTCCGCCCGGACGAGATGGGCCTCGGCCCGATCCCGGCCTCGCGCAAGGCGCTCGAACGGGCCGGCCTCTCGGCCTCGGACATGGACGTGATCGAGGCGAATGAGGCGTTCGCGAGTCAGGTGATCGCCTCGCTGGTGGACCTGGGCGTGGACTGGCGCGACGAATCGCTGGTGAACCCGAACGGCGGGGCCATCGCGCTCGGGCACCCGCTCGGGGCGTCCGGCGCCCGCCTGACCGGCACGGCGACGCTGGAGCTTCAACGGCGTGGCGGGCGCTACGCGCTGGTGACGATGTGTATCGGCGTCGGGCAGGGGATCGCCTCGGTGCTGGAGGGCGTGGCCTGACGGCGGGTGCTGGGTTGATGGGTTCCAGGTTCTGAGGAACGGCCCTCGGCCCCCGGCGCCCACAACCCAGCACCCAGAACCGTCGTCATGGGTTGACGACGTTGACCGGCTTGCCCTCCAGGAACGCGATCACGTTGTCGACCGGAGCGCGGTTCGAGCGCTCGCTGCTCTCGGCGGTGACGCCGCCGGCGTGGGGTTGGAGGACCACGTTCTCCATCTCCCTGAACGGGTTCTCCTCCAAGGGCATCGGCTCGTTGAGGTAGACGTCGAAGCCGGCGCCGGCGATCTTGCCGGCCGCCAGCGCCTCGACGACGGCGTCCTGGTCCAGCAGCGCCGCTCTGGCCGTGTTGATCAGGATGGCGGTCGGCTTCATCAGGTACAGCTCGTGCTTGCCGACGCTGCCTCGCGCCTCCGGCGTGTTGCGCAGGTGGACCGAGACGACGTCAGCGCGGCGAAACAGGTCGTCGCGCTCCACCAGCTCTACGCCGAGTCGGGCGGCGCGCTCGGGGTCGTTGGTCCAGCTCCAGGCGATCACGTTCAGGCCGAGACCCGCCGCCAGCTTCGCCGTGTACGCGCCGATCGAGCCGAGCCCGAGCAGGCCGAGCGTCTTGCCCTGGAGCTCGATGGCCGGCGGATGCTGCCAGACGCCCTCCCGCATGCGACGGTCGCTGAGCGGGATCGCGCGGGCGACGGCGAGGATCAGGCCGATCGTCATCTCGGCCACGGAGACGGCGTTCACCCCGGGCGTGTTCGTGACCACGATGCCGCGCCGATTCGCCGCTTCCAGATCGATGTTGTCGGTCCCGACGCCCTGGACCGAGATCATCTTGAGGCGCGGGGCGTGCTCCAGCGCCTCCTCGTCGAAGCGTGAGTAGGCCCGCACGTTGACGACGACGTCCGCCTCGGCGATACGACCGAAGAACTCGTCGCGGTCGGCGAAGCGGGTCGTGTGGGTGACGACGTCGCCGTACGGCTGGAGGCGCGCCAGATCGGGGTGGCTGACGCTGCCGTAGGAGATCGGGAAGTCGTCGGGGACGACAATCGTGACGCGGGCCATGCTCCCTCCCGGCGGCCATCGCGTGCCGATGGCGACGCCGGAGGGTAGCACGCCGCGACTATAGGGTCGTTACCGACTGCCGACGCCCTCCCGCTCGCGCGCCTGCTCCCGGGCGTACCGATCGAGGCGCCGCAGCTCGTCGTTGTAGATGCGACGGAGCGACGGCGGCGCGAACAGCCGCTCGAAGAACCCGGCGACGCCCGCCGCGCCGTCCCAGCGGGTCTCGATCCGGACCCGGCTACCGTCGCCGTTCGGCGTGACGGTCCAGGTGGTAACGAGGCTGGAGGTCGTGTCTGACTCGGTCATGACCCGGCCCGGCTCCGGCTCGCCGACCCGCATCCGGTAGTTTCGCGACCGGCTCCCGGCCGTGATGGTGAACGTCGTGATCGTGCCGGCGCCGACGCCGCCGCGCTCGATCTCGAAGTTCGAGAAGTTGGACGGGAGGAACCTCGGATGGTGCTCCCGGTGATCGGCAATCAGCTCGTAGACCCGATCGGCCGGTGCGCCGACGAGCCCTTCCGCGACAACATGAACCTCGGCCACGCCGAGCCTCCTCAGTTCGACCGCCACCCGCCAGAGACCGGCGGCGATCGGTCAGTACGTGGGGTGAGAGCCCGGCGTTGCGCCCTCACGAAAGTTGTACTCCTGGAAACGGGCGGGACCGCCACTTTGTTCCGCAACCGAGTACGCAGATCCGGCAGTGGCGGGGGCCACGCGTCCGGCCTGATCGTGGCGACCCTCAAGCGCGGCGGCGTCGGAAGCCCCCACGCTCGTACAGGAACTCCAGCGCCCGGAAGGTGATCGCCCCGAGCAAGAACAGGATCACCAGCGAGAGCGACAGGTCGATCAGCGTCCGCGACGCCGTCCCCGGCGACAGCAGCGAGCGGATGCCCCAGACGCCCAGCACCAGCCCGCCGCTATTGAGGACGAGGTCGTGGAGCGGGCGCATGAAGACGGCGTAGGCGGCGGCCGCGGCGACCAGCACCACCAGGAGCACGGCCATGACGCGCTCGTGGACCGGCCGTGTAAAGCGCAGCAGCGTGAGCGACTGGAGCGGATACGGATCCTTGGCGACCTCGCTCTCGCCCGGTACGAGCGCGACCGGCGGACCGATGTTCTCGCGCGGCAACACCTCCTGCAAGGTCAGCCAGAGCTGGTCCTGGCCCTCCGGTCGCGACAGAGGCCGGACGGGCTGACTCGCCGAAATCTCGCCGAGCGCGACGCCGAGGCGGAGATCGTAGACGTCATACGGGTAGAGCGTGGGATGGCCGTGGATCGGCAGGTCCACCGCCTCGCTGACGATCGCCTGGTCCGCTGTCAGGTCGACGTACGCCGACGGCGGCATGCCGGCCGTCGCGGCCTCGTCGAGCCCCACCGAGAACAACACGATTCGAACACCCGACCGGCAGGCGGCGGGGCAGACCCGGTGACCGGAGACTCGGAGGGTGACCCGCAGCCGCGACTCGTCAAGGTCCACGACCGCGACGTGCACCTGGCTCCGTTCGGTCGCCGCGCCGGGCGCACGCTCGCCGGCGAGCGTGAAGACCTGGCTGGCGACCGAGTGGAAGAGATCGTCGAAGAGGCTGGTGGCGGCGAACGGCAGCATGACCACGAGCGCCACGACGATCGACGCGACGAGGAAGAAGGCGATGCGGTACCGCAGGCCGGATGGCGGCGGCGCGGGCGCGGTTTCAGGCGGATCTGGCGCAGCTGCCGTCACGACTCGCTCCATCTTCAGCCGAGGGTCCTCCAGCGTGCGACCCGGTCGGACGGCGACGATGACCGGGGTCGCACAGGTCAGAACGCGCCGCGTGCGACGCGGGTGCACATCGGCCCGGAGCGAATTGGAACCGGCGACGGCCGGAGCACGTCACCCAGGCGATAGCCGGGATGTGCCCGGCCGGACTGTTCCCGCGAGCAAAATCGTGGAGACTGGACGTATGGGGCAGGGATGGACCAGCGTGGCCCGGAACCTGCTTTAGAAACCGCGAGACGCGACCACCCAGGAGAGACCCGACGATGAACGCGAAGAAGACCAAGAGCATCGGATACGACGGCGAGCTTCAGATGTTCTGCGACTCGGCCCGCGAGGCGAACCTTGAAGCGCTCCGATTCATGCGCTGGCTGGTTGAACAGGGCCGCCTGGAGCACGACGTGGCCGGACCGCCCTCCGGCGAGTACGCCGAACAGCCGCTGGAGGCTGCCGCCTGACGAGCGAGGTCTTCCGCCCATCCACGACCCTGCAGGCTGGCGTGGCTCTCAGGGCCGCGCTGTTGCACGTCCGCCAGGGATGTACGCTGTTCTCCTCAACGCCCGCCCCGGGTCTCTCGGGCCTCGCGCGGCGTCTCGTGCCGGCACCGGCGCGGTGACGCGGCGATGCGCGTCGCGCTCCTGTCGTTCCTTCCGTCACGTTGGCGTTACGGTCGCGCTCTCGCGTGACGCAGAGTGCCCGTCTTCTGCGTGACGGGTATTGCATCTGCGTCACAAATCTGGATAATGGACAGCGATGCAAGCTGTCCGCGTCGAACGTCGTCGCCCCGTCGACACCCGCTGGCTCCAGCACCTCTCGCTTCTCAGCGCGCTTGGCCTTCTGTTCACGTCGGTCGTCACGGGCAGCCAGGGCGCCACGGCTGAGCTTGCCGAGCGCCTCCCAGGGCACTTCCTGGCGCCGCCGGGCTCGCCAGCCCAGGAATGGCTGCCGGTCCGCGTGCCCGTCCGCACGACGATTCGGCCGCAGCCGGCGCCGCTGACGGGCACCGCGCCGATCACGGACGCCAGCGGTGCCCTGGTCGTCGGGACCAGCGGAGCACTCGCCGATGCAACGCTTTCGGCGGCCGTGCCGCCCCGCGCCGAGTGGGTCCAGGCCCACCGCAAGTCGGCGCTCTACGCCGATCCGGACGCCGGCGCCAGCCGCCAGACGGACGTGCCACAGTGGAGCTTCCTCCAGATTGTCGAGGCGCAGCCGAACTGGCTGAGGGTGACGTTTCGGGGCGACGGGGCCGGCCGCGCGGCCGGCACGGCCTGGATTCCGGCCGAGGACGTCGGGGCCGTCGCGCAGGCGCCGCACTTCGTGACCAGTGTCCAACAGGCCCGACTCTGGGCCTCGGACGGGCCGGACGCGGAGGCGCTGGCGACGCTCCCGAGGCTTGCCACGCTGGAGATGGCCGGCGCCGAGCGGAACGGCCGGGTGGCGGTTCGAGTCGCCGATCCGGACCGCACCGAGGCCCGGGTCGCCTGGGTCGATTGGCTGGAGGTCGCGGCCTCGCGCGGGCCGGCCGACCGCGACGTGCCGATGGAGCAGACCTACTCGCCGTTCGCGACGACGGCGCGCCTGGACGTGCCGTACCGCACCCAGTTAGACGGCAGCATCTCGTCTGCCTCGAACTGCGGGCCGGCCTCGGTCAGCATGGCGATCGAGTCGTTCGGGATCTACGTGCCGACGGCGCAGGCCCGCGCGATTGCCAACCGCGCGATGGGCACCTCCGACCCGTTCGGCGGCACGACCCTCGAATCGTTGCGGGCGGTCGCCGAGGCGTACGGGCTCCGGGGCCTGGACCTCCATGAGAACGGCCGCTACAAGCGCTGGACCCTGGACGATCTCCGGACCCACCTGCGGGCGGGCCACCCCGTGATCCCGCAGCTTCGGTATCGGATGATGCCAGGCCGTGAGTGGCTCTGGGTCGGCTACGATCACTACGTGGTGATCACGGGGATGGTCGGCGACGACTTCATCGTCAACGATCCGATCGGGCTAGACGGCCACGGGGAACGGGTGTTGACGGGCCAGCAGCTCCTGCGGGCCTGGATGAACAGCGACTTCCCGGGCGCGGCCGTCGCCATCGCCCGCCCGTTGTAGTCATCCCATACGCGCGCGACCCAGGTTGAACGATCGGTGCGGGTACCGGCGGCAGCCCTCGGTTCGTGTAACGCCCGAGCCTGTTGAAAAACCCCTCAGAGGCCCTTTTATGGCCGTCGATCGGCAGGCCAGATGGTCCTGAGAGGCCCGATTTCGGCCGTTTGAGGTGCTCTCAGCGACGATCCGAAGGTCGCTTTAGATCTGCAAGTGATTTTTTCAACAGCCTCGCCCGTTAGATGAACCGCGCCTGTTGACAGCGGTGCGGTGCCTCGCTATGGTGTCCTCACCCTTCCCGCCCGTCTCTGACAATGCGGGACATCGGCATATTCTTTTCATCTTTATTTTGCAGAAGGTTAAACGCAGTTGTTTAGTGTAGCATCTTTATTGACCTAAATATCGTAATCGTTAGTACGAGGGCGAGCTGATGACGTCCCTACGGGCACGGTGCTTAGCGGATTCAGAGAGAAGATTTTGGCCGACGCTGGATACCTAGGCCCTAGCCTCGATACGTTTCGGCATCGCCATGGCCTGAGCGATGCTCAGCTTGCAGAGTGGCTATCGTGCACGATCAGTGACCTAGCGAAGCTTCGCCTCAAACCGACGAGAGACGCGGCGCCCGAGGGCCCGGATGGGTCACCTCGGGCGCGGTTGGGTAGGAAGGGATCCATGCCTCGCA
>Ga0075420_100001050_pt1 | contig 23006 bp, 22 predicted proteins | sample SoiMetdeltSBSDD4_FD_75296 | JGI IMG/M metagenome (GOLD analysis project Ga0075420, IMG submission 75296) | Bulk soil microbial communities from a Populus tree surrounding site in Tennessee, USA - Soil MetaG P. deltoides SBSDD4 | ecosystem: Environmental > Terrestrial > Soil > Tree plantation...
ATAGACGAATAAATTCAATATTTTGGCAAATGTAACAGCCGCCCATATCCATGTCAAGTGTTTTTCAGAGTTGGCGCCGTATCAGCCGCTCGTGACCGCATGTTTTCATGATCCAACTCTTTCATGTCTCGAAAATATACCCGCCGAACATTGCGGCTCTCAAAGATATCAATCTGCAGATAGCAAAGGGGGAGTTGATTTTTTTGGCCGGGCCGAGCGGCGCGGGAAAGACGACTTTGCTGAAGCTACTCTTTCGAGAGGAGGACCCTTCCCAAGGGCAATTAATCATCTACGGTAAAGACGTGAGCAAGCTCAACAGTCGAGGTGTTGCCCGACTGCGGCAGCAGATAGGTCTCGTGTTTCAAGAATTCAAGTTCCTGCCGCACATGACCGCCCTCGACAATGTTGCCTTGGCGGCCCTAGTGACGGGAGTGACGCGGCGAGAAAGTTACACCAAAGCGTATCAACTGTTGCGTGATCTTGGGCTGCGGGAAAAGTATGATGCCAGGCCGCCAGCGCTTTCGGGAGGCGAACAACAGCGCGTCGCCATCGCGCGCGCGTTGATGAACGATCCGATGGTTGTGCTGGCCGACGAACCCACGGGAAATCTAGATGCGAACTTGGCAGACGAGACAATGCGTCTCTTTCGCAAGATCCGGGAGAGGGGAACCACCATCATCGTCGCAAGCCACGACCTTGATCTCAGCCAACGATACGGGACACGAGTTATTTCTCTTCAAGAAGGTGACGTAGTGGACGATTTTAGCCCACTCAAAGAGGGTCGCGCCGGGTGAAGGGATCGCATTTTGGTCTCGTTGGCCGACGCGTCTGCAGCAGTCTCTGGGCCCGGCTTTGGACGCATGTGCTAACCGCCGGAACGATGGCGATCGCGCTGTTTGTATTCGGCGCGTTGATGCTAGCGCAGGAAAATCTTCAAAACCTGCTCACAGGATGGGGTGATCAGATTCAGATCAATGCCTACCTGGAAAAAGGTTTGGGTCCCGAGGAGGTGTCGCTACTGCGTGATAAGATCCAGAGTTTCCCCGAAGTAGAGCGGGTGCGACATATTTCCCGAGAGCAAGCTTGGAAAGATTTTCGGGCCGCCCTGGGTGCGCACTCTAACGTATTGGAAGGTCTTCCCGAAGATGTCTTGCCCGCTTCGTTCGAGATCTTCGTTAAGCCAACCTATCGGGATGGTCCAATTGTCGAAATTCTTGCCAACCGGCTCCGAAAAGAAAAGGGACTTAACATCGTTGAGTACCCGCAAGAATGGGTTGACAGGTTAAGTCTGGTGGTCCTCGCGCTGCAATGGGCAAAGTGGGTCCTCGGTGGGATTCTTTTCATCGCCGTCTTTTTTATCGTCCGGAGCACGGTAGGGTTAGCTATTTTAGCGCAGAAAGATGAAATCGAGGTGATGCAATTGCTCGGCGCAACCGAAGCGCTCATTCAGGCTCCATTCGTGGTCGAAGGTCTGATCCAAGGATTCATCGGGGCGGGGTTATCCGTCCTGGGGTTATGGTTTTTGGTGCTGTTTCTTCGTGATCAAACACTGACTTCAATCGGTCTTTTTGGAAGTTTGGGCCAGCTGCAATTTATCGATTGGAGAAGCATCGCTCTCATCCTCGCTCTCGGATCGCTGCTGGGGGCATCCGGCAGTGTATTCTCCCTTCGGAGGTTTATGAAGAGATGGAAAGGATGAATCGACGATTCTCTGTTTATTTGTTGGTGTTGCTGTTTTTCTACGGATTCCAGCTTGATGCCGCCAGCGTCAATAAGGACCTCGAAGGGATCAAACGAAAAATAGAAAGCGAACGACAGGGAATCAACCAGGTACGAAAAAGAGAAAGCTCAGTTCTCCAAGCGCTTGGCAAGATCGACCGAGATTTGGAAAGGAAAACCAAGGACCTGAATACGGCAAACTCTAAGCTTGCTGCGATCCTCGGTGCAATGCAGCAGAAAGAGACCGAAGCGCAACGACTCAGAATATCCCTGGATCAGAGACGCGAGCTTCTGATGAAACGGACCGTTGCGCTTTATCGCTGGCACCGTGGTGGCGGTCCCTTTGTTCTTCTTAGCGGTGAAGTTCCGCTTGGAGTATTGCTTCAGCGCAAGCATTATTTGGAAGCGACAGTTTTCTTCGATCGAGATCTGGTTGAGAAATTGAACAACGAGGTGACCTATCAGGAGAATATCAAAACAGAACTGGCGCATCAGAAGGAAGAACTGAGCCAACAGAGACGGATCCTTGCCGAGGTCCAGGACTCGGTCCGCAAGGATGGAGAAAAGAAAAAGCAACTCCTGGCTAGTCTTCGGCAAGAGAAAGAAGGTCGCGTGCGAGCCCTCAAGGAGTTGGAGCAAGCCGCATTGCGTCTCCAAAAGATGATTGAGGAGATGTCTCGCCGCGGCGTGGGAAAGGCGCCAGAACTTCCCGCCGGCATTGGGCTTGAGGCGATGAGGGGCAAACTCGAGTGGCCAGTTCGAGGACAAGTAACAGGTGGTTTTGGCAAAACCAAACATCCCGAGTTTTCAACCGAAGTGTTTCGAAAAGGCATTGATATTGAAGCACCGATCGGCGAGGAAATTAGAGCAGTAGAGAAGGGCAGAGTGATATTCGCGGAGCGCTTCTCGGGCTATGGCAAGATGGTGATCATCGATCATGGAGAGCGGTACTTTAGTGTTTACGCGCATCTATCTGAAATTCTTAAAAAAACTGGCGATGCGGTAAAGCGAGGAGAGACCCTAGGAACGGTCGGCGATAGCGATTCCCTCGCCGGCTCGAGGCTTTATTTCGAAATGCGCAAGGATGGCAAGTCCATCGACCCCTTGCCATGGTTTCGAAAATAATAGATATTCTCAACGTGTTGGGATAGAATAACCAAACCGGATGTTGCGACTTCAGCGAGGAGAGAGACTATGCGAATTGTAGCAAAGCGTGGGTTCCCAGTCATCCTATTGATCGTGGGGATGGCCCTCGGATTCTTTTTGGCGGCTCAGTGGGTGCCGAGTGTTTCGGCGGTGCCGCGACAGGACTATGAGAGCCTAGAAGCCTTTACCAATATTCTTTCCATCGTTAAGAAAAACTATGTGGAAGACGTGGAGACCAAAAACCTGGTCAACGGGGCCATCAATGGAATGCTGAGTTCTCTTGACCCACACAGCGCTTATCTCACTCCTGAGCTCTACAAAGAATTACAAATGGATACACAGGGGCGCTTCGGTGGCCTCGGGATTGAGATCACGGTCAAAGGCGGGATTCTCACCGTCGTCTCGCCCATCGAAGATACGCCTGCCGCTAAAGCCGGCGTCAAGCCTGGAGATCAGATTTTCAAGATCGAGGATGAGTTTACCAAAGACATGACCCTCGTGGACGCGGTAAAGAAAATGCGCGGGCCGAAGGGGACGAAGATCACCATCTCCGTAAAACGAGAGGGCGTGCCGGAGCTGATCAATTTTACTTTGATGCGCGATACGATTCGCGTCCAGAGTGTGCGCAGCCGCAATCTTGAGGAAGGATACGGTTATATTCGACTCGCGCAGTTTCAGGAGCGAAGTGATCGTGATCTTCAGAAGGCTCTTGAAAAAATGGCGGCTGAAAAAGCAGGTCTCAAGGGATTGGTCTTGGACCTCAGAAACAACCCCGGTGGTCTATTGACCCAGGCCGTGCGTGTTGCAGATCTATTTCTCGACTCCGGCATGATTGTTTACACGGAGGGTCGAATTGAGTCGCAAAAGCAGAAATACTTCGCGCAAAAAGACGGTTCGTGGATGGATTTCCCCATGGTGGTTCTCGTGAACGGGGGAAGTGCCAGCGCCTCTGAGATTGTTGCGGGTGCGTTACAGGATCATAAACGCGCGGTGGTATTGGGAACGAAAACTTTCGGCAAGGGTTCGGTCCAGACCATTTTGCCATTGGATGATAATTCCGCATTGCGCCTGACCACGGCGCGTTACTTTACGCCCAAGGGGCGCTCGATTCAGGCCATGGGCATTGTTCCTGATATCATTGTTGAGAGTGCGCCCCAGCAGGAAGCGAAGGTCGATGAAAAGCGCCGGCCGAGCTTGCGAGAGGAGAACCTGCCGGGTCATCTGCAGAATCAACAACCGACCCCCAATTCGCAACAGGAGCCAGGAGAAAAGGAGAAAGAAAAACAGATACCCTCCTCCGGACCGACGGGTGATGACAGCATTGACAATGACGCGCAGTTAAAGCGGGCTTTGGACTTGTTGAAGAGCTGGGACGTCTTTAAGCAACTGGTTCAAAAGAAGGCCGCCTAAACCGGGTTGCGACATTTAAGCTTTTCAAGAAATTTCTCCATTAGCCCTCCGTCCGGAGGGCTAATTTTTTGTGGGCAGACCTTCGGCAGACGGAGCTAGAGTCTAATGAAAAAAGCGGCGGATGACTTACCTTTGTTCGCCCGACAAGCTCCACGATTTATCACCATCAGTGAGCTCAACCAAATCATCAAGGGGACCCTCGAGCAGGAATTGAGCGGATTATGGGTTGTGGGTGAGGTCTCCAATTTTCGTGTCCCGCCTTCCGGCCATTATTACTTCACACTCAAAGATGACAAGAGTCAGATCGCGGCCGTGATGTTTCGACGCCAAGGCGTTGGCCTTTCCTTCACCCCGGAAAATGGTATGGAGATCCTGTGCTTCGGCAAAGTCAGTCTCTACCCGGTGCGTGGAGATTTGCAGCTGTACGTTGAAAGTATGGAGCCAAGGGGGCAAGGAGCCCTCTACTTGGCCTTCGAGCAGTTGAAAAAAAAGTTGTTCGCCGAGGGACTATTCGCAGAGGATCGCAAGCGAGCGTTGCCGTTCCTGCCTGTCTCGATCGGCATTGTAACCTCGGAAAAAGGTGCCGCTCTGAGGGACATGCTGCGCATCATCGGCGACCGCTATCCTGATCGCCGAGTCGTTGTGTGGCCGGTGAAAGTTCAGGGTGAAGGAGCGGCCAAAGAAATTGCCAAGGGCATCACCGAGCTCGGGCGCTCGGGTGAGGTGGAGGTCATGATTGTTGGCCGTGGCGGCGGCTCCTTGGAAGACCTTTGGGCCTTCAACGAGGAGATCGTGGCGCGAAGCATCGCCGCGTCGCCGGTGCCGGTGATCTCCGCGGTGGGCCACGAAATAGATTTCACCATTGCTGATTTTGTCGCGGATTTGAGGGCGCCCACGCCAACCGCAGCCGCCGAGATGGCTGTTCCGAGAAAAACTGAATTGGTGGAGCAGGTGATGGATCTGGAAGAGCAACTGGTGAGATGTATGTGGCGGAGATTGGAGTTGGCAAAGGAAAACTGGCGCGGATTCGTCAAGAGGCTAGCCGATCCCGATAGGAAGTTGCGTGAAACGCAACAGCGTGTGGATGAGTTATCCGTTGACCTCCTGCGCCGTTTTCGAGATCGCATGCGCCGGGTCAAAGACCGGTTAGTCCAGGAGGGCGGACGGCTGGACGCGTTAAGTCCCTTGGCGGTTTTGGATCGTGGTTACAGCATCACTCATAAGATACCGGAGGAAAAGCTCGTCAAGGACACGGCTTCTTTGGACATCGGCGATTTTCTTCGCGTTACGTTTGCGAAGGGCAAAGGGATCTGCCGGGTGGAACGAAAGGAATGAGATGAAACTCGCGCGCATCCTAGGGATTGCAATTGCCCTGCTGCCCTTGTTCGATGGCTACTCCTTCGGCCGTCCAGCAGTGAAAGCCTCGGGAACCAAGCCCACTGAAATTTTTCAAGGTGACATCGTAGAGTTGAGGATTCCTGGCATGGGTTTGACTTCCGTCGAGGGGCGCATGGGAAAGGCGATGGTCCCTTTCTTTTCGAATGGAGGCGGTGATTACACGGCATTCGTCGGAGCGGATCTTGAGGCCAAGCCTGGTTTAGTCACGGTTATTGTCAAAGGTACGACAACGACGGAGATACAGCGCGACAGCCAGATAGGGCTGATGATCAAACCGAAGTCGTTTAAGAAGGAATCGTTTTCGGTTGGCGCAGAATTCGACCAGTTGAGCCCTGAGGTACTGGAAAGAATTCGGAAGGACCAAAACGAATTTACCCGCGCCTTTATGACGTCCGCGCCAGATCGGCTGTGGAGAGGGCCCTTTGTTCTTCCTGTATCCAGCGAAGTTAGCTCCCCCTTTGGCTATCGTCGCGTCATCAACGGCGCGCCACGCGCGCCGCATACCGGGGTTGATTTAAGAGCAGCGTTAGGCTCAGAAGTGGTTGCCGCCAACCACGGTCGAGTCGTGTTGCTCGGCGATTTTTTCTTTAGCGGGAATAGCTTGGTGCTAGACCACGGGGCTGGACTTTACACCATGTATTTCCATCTCTCGGGGTTCAAAGTTGAAATGGGAGCCGCGGTACGCAAAGGGGATGTGATCGGTTTATCGGGGATGACTGGGCGAGTAACAGGGCCGCACCTTCATTGGGGTGCCCGGATCAACGGCGCGCGTGTTGACCCGCTTGAATTGGTCAACAAACTGGGTAATTCTCAGAGCCGACTCGAAACCGACCCCACCGTCGATGGAGCGAAGTGATAGAATGGCCAAGAAAGATGAATCGGACAAGAGATTCGAGTCGGCTTTGGAAGAGCTGGAAGGAGTCGTCGAGCAATTGGAATCAGGGGATCTTTCGCTCGAAGACGCGCTGGCCGCGTTTGAAAAGGGAGTTGGCTTGGTTAAGTACTGTAATCAGAAATTGAGTGAAGTAGAAAAAAAAGTTGAGCTTTTGCTGAGGGACAAAGAGGGCAGACTGCAACTCAAACTATTGGATTCTCTGGCCGGTGATGAGGAGAAGGACGAATAGGGTGAGCGCCAGAGACATATCAGGCTACCGTCCCAGCTATGTACGAACGACTGTTCATGATTGACCGCCAGTTCACGATCCAGAGAGTTCCGCGACACGCCGCTCCATGTAACTAACCCAGCAGCTGTCGAAAAGCAAAATCTTCCAAATAGACTGCCTCGCCAATATTTTAATCGCGTTGTCCAACGCGTGTTCTTGGGGTAGTGAAATCCGGTTGGCACCATTGGCACCCAAGTATCGAGACGCTTCGTGGCAGTGGCCGCGATGGCTGCAAAACCGGGTTTGAACGGAAGAAACGTTTCCCGGTCTCGTTTTCGGCGTATAGTGTTAGGTCAATATTGGGATAACCTTCCGCAAATAGAAGCCGAGCCGTATGCTCGGCAGGTTATTCGATCAAACAAAATCATAGATAAAAGTCGCAGGCCCAAGGACTATTGGCTTACGGTCTTGGATCTGTCCAGCGGCTCAAAAATTCCTCCGGCATGTCGCATATAGACTCGGCCTCGCCATACCTGACGACGCCGGAGAGCACTCGTGATAAGCCGTAGCACCACTGGAAGATCGAGCAGCGGCGAAACGAGTGCGACTTTGTGTTAGGTTGATGGCAACTTCTCAACCCGACGCGTCGACCGGCATAAGCTATAGACAGCAGGGGCAATGGCAAGATGTTTTCCAGGATTTCGTGACGATAGTGAAAAATTCTATCGAGATCCGGCGCGACGAACAATTTTTGAACCAGCTATCCTCCCGGTACTGCGTAGACCACGTTATCGCCCGCGAGGGTTCCGCCTTCCTGCTCGGAAAAGGTGTGCTCATGAATCCACAATCGGTAGGGGCCTCGGGTTTGTTGGTCGACCAAGCGTGTGGGCGGTTCCCAAATTATGATCTCGTTCTGCCAACGAATCGGTAGGCCTCGAATGCGTAGCCGATAGTCGATCCGTGTTCCGCGATCGACGGCGAATTCGCTTGGGCTGAGAATCTCAAAACGAAGCCATGGAGGAGTGATTCTCTCAAGATTCTTCGGGTCGCAAAAGAAACCAAAAATCTGCTCCCGAGGCTGCGGTAGCCAAAGACTGGTTTGTAGTTGGTAAGTTCTCATTAGAATTTGCGCTGGCTCAGAGTCGTTGAATTCTAGACATGATTGAGCAGCAAGAGCTCCTTTGGGCCCGGTTGTAGGTAAACCTGTTTTTGCAGATAGCCCACGTCGTACTTGTTGACGTAATGCCGAACCAAGGTCAGTGGGACGACAAGAGGCACAAGGTTGCGACGAAAATCGAGGAGATGTCCTAATAACTCTTCCCGCTCGGCAGGGGAAAGCTCTTTGGAAAAGTAGCCCGTCATGTGGCGCAAAACATTACAATGCTTTTTCACCGTGGCATAAACGGCCAGTCCTTGCATGAAAAGATGGCCGTATTCTTGATACGCGTCGGCGACGGGCAAGTGCTTAACCTCGGCAACGATTCGCCCCAACTTTCTGTAATGCCGCTCGCTATGCGCAAGGAGAAGAAATTTGTGGCGGGTGTGAAAATCGACTAAAGACGAGATCGATCTACGCCCGCGTGCCAGTCGTTGCCAGCGATGATAAGCAAACACGCGCTCGACGAAATGTTCCCGTAGCGCCGGGTTATTCAACCGGCCTTCCTCTTCCACCGGAAGCAACGGCAGCGTTCTCATGACGGCTGCGGCGAAGAGCCCACGGCCGTGCTGGGTCGGCACACCTTTAGTACTGTAAACCCTTACCCGTTCTATTCCGCAACTAGGAGAGTTTTTCTTGAAAATGTAACCGGCTAAATCGAGTTTTGTAAGGGCTTCCGCTCGCTTGGCGGCAAAAGCATTGAACTCGGGAGTCCAGTCCTTGCCGGACCGCTCAGCAATCATTCTCGGTTTCACACGATCCCCAACCAGGCGAACGGCCTCGCGGGGAATTCCCATTCCAATCTCAACCTCGGGACAGACCGGTACCCAATCAATGTGATCGCCGAATGTCCTGATGAGGAAGTGATCCTTCTTGTCTCCGCCGTCATAGCGGACTTTTTCACCCAATAAACAAGCGCTGATCCCGAGCCGCGGTTTCGGGTTAAAAATTTCCTCACGCATGGTGTTTACTATTTATTACATTTTTGGTATTAGAGTCAAGTAAAGTTGACCAAGCGACTAAAGCGGCATTTTTGGAGGCATTCATGAATCTCGTCGTAACCGGAGCTTCAGGCTTTATCGGATCGCAGCTCGTTGAGCGTCTTGGGCCCTCGCATGATCTTAAGTTGCTGACGCGGCGGCGGCCGAACAAAACGGGTCTTGCTAGAACCCAATGGATTGTCTGGGAGCCAGGCGTCCCGGGGGAATGGGAAGAATCTGTTGAGGGTGCGGACGGAATCATCAATCTGGCGGGGGAGCCGATTGCAAACAAGCGATGGTCAACGGAGCAAAAGGAAAGAATTCGACTCAGCCGGGTGAACACGACACGCGCGCTGGTCAGGGCGATAGCCAAAGCGAAAGATCGACCCAAGTTTTTAATCAGCGGTTCAGCAGTGGGTTACTACGGACCGCGCGGCGATGAGCTCGTAACCGAAAGTAGTCCCGTTGGGGCGGGCTTCCTAGCTGACGTGTGCCGGGAATGGGAAGACGAGGCCAAACAAGCTCAAAGTCATGGTGTCAGAGTGGCTCTGTTAAGAACCGGCATTGTCTTGGGGAAAGGCGAGGGTGCGTTAGCGAAGATGGTCAAACCATTCAAATTGTTTGCGGGTGGCTATCTCGGGTCGGGTAAGCAATGGATGCCGTGGATTCATGTGGAGGACGAAGTCGGGTTGATCCAGTTCTTGATGGACAAAGAAGATGCCACTGGCGCTTTCAATGCCACGGCGCCCAATCCTGTGACGATGGAGGAATTTTGTAGCGCGCTGGCCAGCGTGTTGAATCGACCTTCCTGGGCGCCGGTGCCGGCTTCGGTGTTGACCCTACTTCTGGGCGAGATGGCCGAGATGCTTTTGACCGGTCAAAGAGCGGTGCCCAAAGCCGCCCAGGACTTGGGTTACAGTTTTCGGTATCCGAATGTTTTGGAGGCGCTTAAGTCGCTCCGGCTCTGAGGCGCGAATGGGAATGTTTCCCAGTTCTATATTTCTCAATGCTGAGTTCAATATAACCGACTAACGACTGAGCGATGGCCGGCAAAAAAACCAAACTCGATATGGGCCGATACCAACAACCGTATTTACGGGCTCTGCTGGATGGAGACCGTGACGCCGCAAGCACGATCGTTAACGAGTTGATTCCCAAACGCGCCAGGGTTGCCGATATTTATCTCCAGGTCTTAGCTCCGGCGATGTTTCAAATCGGTGAATTGTGGTGCGATGGCAGAGTCAATGTCGCTCAAGAACACCTTGCAACGCAAATAACCTTGGAGCAAATGGACAAGCTTCGGCTGATACAAAGCATCCCGCGTTCCTTATCCTATCGCGTGATGGTTTGTTGTGTCGAAGGGGAGCAACACTTTATCGCAGCCAAAATGGCGGCGGATCTCTTCCAAATGGAAGGCTGGCAGGTGGACTTTCTGGGACCGAACGTTCCAACCGCCGCGCTGATCGAAATCGTCAGCGTCCGGCGCCCGAATTTGCTGGCGTTATCCATCACCATCGAATCCAATCTCCGGCGGACTCAGACATTACTCAAGAAGATCAGCAAACTTCCTGGCGCGCCTTACATTATTGTCGGCGGCAAGGCCGCGGTTGGTGCGAACTTCGGGAAGAATAAAATTCAAGGGATCGAGACGGCGACAAATTTGATCGAGGGTGTAAGGCTCGCGAAGAAAATTCTAGCGCCTGACAGACCGAAAGCGATTCTCGCAGACTATCTCAGAGAATTGGGTCGCCGTGTTCGCGATCTACGTCAGCAAGCCGGTTGGACGCAGGAACAACTTGCCAAAGTCACGCGCCTGACGCGGGCCTACATCGTGGCGGTCGAGGGTGGGAAACAGAATGTTTCCATCGACGTGGTGATTAGGGTTGCCAACGGATTGGGGGTAGCGCCGGACCAGTTGCTGACTACGGAGGAGCTGCCGCTAACCGCACTGGACAAGAAACCAGACTAGAAGATTACAGGCTTTGATGGAGGAAGACAATGTTAGCTCAGATGAATTCGATGACGGCGGCGACAGCACCACAACATAATCTTCGGAACTAGGTACCGCGAGCTACTGAGCGACATTTTTGAGCGGGGTCGATTGGCGGATGATTTTTCACTTTATCTTCATGCCCCGACGCTTTCAGACCCATCACTCGCTCCGACGGGTTGCCAGACCTTCTATGTTCTTTCGCCCGTGCCTCACCTGGGCAAGCTGGCGGTGGATTGGGAATCTGAAGGTCCCCGGGTACGCGGACAAAATTCTAGCCTATTTGGAAAAGCACTACATGTCGGATCTGCGCCGTTCGATTGTCATCCGACGGCTATTCACTCCTGATGATTTTAGAACGGAGCTAAACTCTCGTTTCGGCTCCGCCTTTTCTCTCGAACCAAGGTTGCTGCAGAGCGCTTATTTTCGGGTCCACAACCGAGACCGGAAGATTCGTGGCCTTTATTTCGTCGGTGCGGGCACTCATCCCGGTGCCGGCATCCCTGGAATAGTCAACTCAGCCAAAGCGACTGCGAACTTGATTCTCCATGACATGGAATCTCTCTTGGCCTGGGGAGAGGCAGGTATTAGCGATGTCTCCTATGCGTGAAGGAATGTCGCCCGAGGTTAGAGCGGCGCTGGAACAGTGCCGCTGGATGATCAGAAAGGGCTCGAAGAGTTTTTCGCTGGCAGCCAAACTATTCGATTCGGACACCCGGGACGCCGCTTTCTTTCTCTATGGTTGGTGCCGTTACTGCGAAGATCAGATCGATGAAGCCGGAAAAACGGCGAGCCAAGATGAACTGGTGAAACGGGTCAAAGCGCTCAAAGAGGATACGGCCGCCGCTTTCTCCTTTGCGCAGCAGCGGGAACCGGTGTTTGTCGCACTGCAGTACATTGTCCACCGCTACGGGATTCCAGCGCACTATGCCCTGGAACTGATTGAGGGTATGACCATGGATGCCCGCGGCACTCGGTACAACAGTTTGAAGGAGCTGCTGCTCTATTGCTACCGGGTGGCCGGCACTGTGGGACTGATGATGTCCCATGTCATGGGCTTGCGTGACGAGAGCGCGCTCAAACACGCGGCTGACCTGGGCATCGGTATGCAGCTTACCAACATCGCGCGGGACATTATTGAAGACGCTGCTATGGGAAGGATTTATCTGCCGCTGAGCTGGTTGCAGGAGGCTCAAATTCCAGCAGCTGGGGTTGCCGCCCCCGAGTACCGGGAAAAGTTGGCGATGTTGTCTCTGCGTTTGCTCCGAGAAGCTGACCGTTACTACCGCTCCGGTGACGCTGGCTTATGGCATCTTTCGTTTCGCTCGGCCTGTGCGGTCTCAGCGGCGCGGCAGGTCTACTCGGAGATCGGCTCGTTGTTGCTCAGGAAAGGAGCGCGGGCATGGGATCAACGGACCTTTGTCACGGGAGCGCTCAAGGTATGGGTCGTTATGCCAGGCGTGCTGAGTCTGCTCAGGTCGGTTCCCGAACGTTTGTCGAGACCGTGGTCTCCTGCACTCTTACGCATGGTGTGGAAATATTCAAATGTTCAGTGAACTGAAAAAAACTTTAGTCAATGGAGGCGGCATGCAGTTTATTCCTTGGATATTCCTAATTGCACAGGCGGGAATCGTAGTTGCGAGCCTGCTTGGTTACGGAATCTTTACTTCACGGCCCGATCTTTTGGTGCAGGTTGATCCGCAAGCTCGGTTCTTCACGTGGGCGTTTTACGGCTTTGCGGTCGGCAATATGCTCTTTGGTGGACTGGCGGTCGTGGCCGAGTCAATGTTACGCGAACGCAGGCGGGCAATCGTTGCCTTTGTTGCGGTCTATATTGTGAGTCTGACGAGCGAGTTGCTCGGCACGACCTACGGCGTTCCCTTCGGCTCCTATTCCTATACCACCTTACTAGGCCCTAAGTGGTTCGACCGGGTACCTTTGCTCATCCCCTTGAGCTGGTTCACGATGAGCTGGGCAGCCTGGATTATCGCGTGCCGCAGAAGACGTGGATTTCAGGCGGTGCTATTGGGAGCATGCCTTTTAGTCGCCTGGGACTTGTTGCTGGATCCAGCCATGAGCAGAGTCACTAGTTACTGGATTTGGGGTGAAAAGGGGAGCTACTACGGGATGCCGTGGACGAACTTGCTGGGCTGGGCGATTACCGGCTTTGTGCTGTTGGCGATGTTGCGTAAACTTGCGCCTGAACCGAAAGGCGATGTACGGTTCTCAACTTTGGTGTATTTCGTCAATTTTCTTCTGCCCTTGGGATTCTGCGTCCTGAATAGCTATTGGATTGCCGTCTTCGCATGTCTTGGGGCGGTCGTGGCTGCGCTTTTGGTTTTTGGTTCCGGGAGGGCGTCCCGCCTGCCTGAGGCTTCATCCCCGGAACTGTATACTCAACCCCATACTTCCTAGGGACCGGCCCCCAGTTGGACGGCTTGTTTCGATGGACGGTTTGTATTTGAAGATGAGATTCAGTCAATGCTACATTAGCGCACGTGTAAGGGCCCCGCGAAGGAGATCACAGAGAGTTGTCGCTACTTCGTTTGAGCGGCAAAATTGCTGGTGCTCAGCTGCCGGTTAGTTTTTGCTCGATGCGCATAATGCAGCAAATTCAGTGATGTAGGAGATGAACCTTAAAATGACACGACTGTTGGATACTATCGACTCCCCGAAGGATCTCCGCCGGCTCAGTGTCGCAGAGCTCTCTACCTTAGCAACGGAGATAAGAGAAGAAGTGATTTCCATTGTGTCGGAAGTGGGGGGACACTTCGCATCGACACTCGGTGCGGTGGAACTGACGCTTGCCCTTCATTATGTTTTCGACACACCGGAAGATCGCATTGTTTGGGACACAGGACATCAGGCGTACGCCCATAAACTGATCTGTGGGCGGCGGACTCGGTTGGCTACCATTCGCCAGTTGGACGGCTTGAGCGGATTTTTGAGTCGTGAAGAGAGTGAATACGATGTCTTTGGCGCCGGCCATGCCGGTACTTCCATCTCCGCGGCGCTCGGTATGGTGGAGGCCAATTCGCTTGGAGGGCCACCGCGCAAAGTCGTTGCCGTTATTAGCGATGGTGGACTGAGTGCAGGTCTTACGTTTGAAGGACTCAATCAGGCCGGCCATCTCGATAAAGATTTAATCGTTGTACTTAATGACAATGCGATTTTCATCGATCCCCGCGTCGGTGCTGTTTCATCGTTCCTGAGCAAACAGTTCACGACGGATTTCGGCGTCCGGATTCAAAAGCAACTCTCCAGCTGGCTCTTGAGTCTCCCCAGAGGCCAAGACCTTAAGCATGCGGCGCGCAAATTGAAGGACTCTTTCCTAGGCTTGGTGACGCCGGGGTTTCTTTTCGAAAGCCTGGGCTTCCAATACGTCGGTCCCATCGACGGTCACAACATCGCGGAAATGGTCACAACTTTGCAAAATGTCCAGAAAGTTGACGGTCCGACCTTGGTGCATGTGCTGACGACAAAAGGCAAGGGCTACGCACCGGCGGAGAACGATCCGGTCAAATATCATGCGGTCGCTCCATTTCATGTGCTTACCGGCAAGGCCAAGAAAGACAAAGGGCCGATTCCCACCTATACGGATACTTTTGCTCAGTCTCTGATTCGTTTGGCTAAGGACAACCCCAAGGTAGTGGGGATCACGGCAGCCATGGGAAGTGGGACCGGCATCGACAAACTGTCACGGGAGATTCCCGGCCGGAGTTACGATGTCGGAATTGCAGAGCAACACGCGGTGACATTCGCGGCCGGTATGGCAACTGAAGGATTCATCCCGGTGGTGGCCATCTATTCCACGTTCTTGCAGCGCGGCTACGATCAAATTCTCCATGACGTTTGCCTGCAAAACCTGCACGTTGTTTTTGCCTTGGACCGGGGTGGCCTCGTGGGTGCGGACGGGCCCACGCATCACGGTGTTTTTGATTTCGCTTACATGCGATCGATCCCAAACATTGTGATTATGGCGCCAAAGGACGAAAACGAGCTGCAACACATGCTGAAGACGGCAATTGAGCACAAGGGTCCCATTTCACTCCGTTATCCCCGTGGCGAAGGTTGGGGGATCCCGATGGACGCTCAGATGCAAACATTGGAAATCGGTAAAGCGGAGCTGCTGCGCGATGGTAGTGATGTGGTGATTGCCGCTATCGGCCAAACCGTTATCCCTGCACTCAAGGCGGCCCAAGACTTAGCGGCTTTAGGCATGGATGCGGCGGTTGTGAACGCGCGCTTCGTGAAGCCTCTCGACAAAGAACTCTTGCGCCGATTGTTAGCACGCATACCCAACATGATTACTGTCGAGGATCATTCAGTGGCTGGCGGCTTCGGCAGCGCCATTTTGGAATTCTTGGCTGATGAAGGAATCAGCGATGTTCGCGTAAAGCGGCTCGGCGTTCCGGATCGCTTCATCCCACACGGCACACAAGATGAACTGAGAAAGATTTGCGGCTTCGACAAGGACGCCATCACACAAGCGACATTGCAGATGCTTCGGCGCGGAAAGAAGAGAAACCGGGAGGGATGGGAAAGAGGGAGCGCCTAGACAAGATTCTGGTCGCGCGCCGATTAGTGGCTAGCCGCGAAGAAGGTCAGGGGAGAATCTTAGCCGGCGACGTTTGGGTGAACGATCGGCCCGTTACAAAAGCAGGGACACTCTTTGATGAGAGCGTTGCTATCCGGATCAAGTCGACTTCACCCTACGTCAGCCGCGGCGGAACGAAGTTGGAAAAGGCGCTGGATGAATTCTCAGTCGAGGTTGCTGGCAAGATCGTATTGGACGTCGGCGCATCCACGGGAGGATTCACTCATTGTCTGCTCAATCGTGGCGCGGTGCAGGTCTATGCCGTGGATGTGGGTTACGGTCAGCTCGATTGGAAGCTAAGGAACGATCCGCGTGTTCTAGCCTTGGAAAAGAAAAATATCCGCCATCTGAATGTCTCGGATCTACCCCGTCGGGCAGATCTCGCAACCATCGATGTTTCATTCATTTCTCTGCGGTTGGTTCTCCCCCAGGTCAAGACCCTTATACACGCCGGTGCCCCGGTACTCGCCCTGATCAAGCCTCAGTTCGAAGTGGGAAAAGGGAGGGTGGGAAAGGGAGGAGTTGTCCGCTCGCACGAGGAGCATGTGCGCGTGGTTAGCGAGATTTCGGCTGTCGCTCGGGGGCTTGGCTATCACGTCGGCGGTGTCATCGAGTCGCCTTTGCTTGGCCCGAAGGGTAATAAGGAGTTCTTTATACATCTCAAGGACGCACGAGAACTCCGGTGAAAAGTTCCAGGACCTTTGAGAAGTTCGAAGAGCCAACCCGCGAGGGCTTATGGTTGCCTTTGTCAAAGTAGCCCATCGTGGTGCCTCAGGCAATTTCCCAGAAAATACCCGATTGGCTTTCGAGAAGGCGATCGAAGCCGGGACCGACATGATCGAGATGGATTGTCAACTGACCCGCGATGGACATATCGTGGTGTTCCACGATGAGCGACTTAAACGGACGGCCGGCGTAAGCGGAACCGTCAGGAGCAAGTCTTTGGAGCAACTCAAGCGGCTCGACGTAGGACAGTGGAAGAAAAAATCATTTAGAGGAGAACGAGTCCTTACGTTAGAAGAGGTTTTGGCGATTACCGTAGGCAAAGTCGACCTTTGCCTCGATATAAAACTGTTCAACGATTCACAACCGGGGATCGAGATCAAGCTCTTGTTCACTCTCAGCCATTACGATTATCTGGATCAAACAATTTTCTCTTCGTTCAACTACCAGTGCCTGGACCGAGTTCGAGAGTTTGCACCTGAAGCGCGCATCGGGGTGATTTATGGCACCGGCATTAAAGAAGATCCGTTTGGTGCCGCAGAGCGCCTCGGCGCCAGTTCGATCCACGTTCAAAAGGAAGTGGCCACTAGGCCGTTATTGGACAAGGCCTGGGAAGCCGGCCTCGACGTTCACGTCTGGACGGTCAACAACGTCAACGACATGGAAAAATTCGCTTCCCTGGGAGTCCAAGGAATTGTCTCGGATTATCCCGAAAAGCTTTGCAGCTTAAGACTTTTGCGCAGATAAGCTTCTGAATTGGCGAATGAGTATCGCTAGCCTGAGAAGGTCCAATCCCACATGTTGGCAGAGTGTCTCTTTAGCCTCGAATTCTTGCGCTTTCTCCCCGATAGCGTTGTTGCAAACAATCTCCTCCACCCTGCAGTTAGTGGAAGACGGTATGAGCGGGCTGCGCCGGTTTTACAGCGGCGGCAATTTTCAACGCTTAACATTTGTATCTTTCGCCCTCCAACTCCTCATTTTTACTGTGAAATACTTGACTTGACATTCAAATGAGCTAAAATTAGCTACCTCAAAAAGGGGCCCGGCTGGATTGGGGGTGATGTGAGTCATGACTGGAGTTAGAGTCAGAGAAAACGAATCCATAGAGAGTGCCATTCGCCGTTTCAAAAAACTGTGCGAAAAGGCGGGTATACTCGCCGAACTGCGTAAACGAGAACACTACGAAAAGCCCAGCGTCAAGAGAAAGAAAAAAGCCATCGCAGCCAAGAAAAGAGCGATGCGCCGAGTGCGTCATTCCTTCTAGGATGACGACGCAAGGCGGCGAAAGCGAGCTAACAAAAAAAGAAGAAAAATGGGACGATGGGACTCAAGGGCGAAATCCAGGAGGCGATGAAAGCGGCCATGAAAACTGGCGATCGCTTGACACTTTCGACCTTGAGGCTGCTCCTGTCAGCGCTACACAATGAGGAGATAAAGGGCCGCAGAGAGTTGACTACAGAGGAAATTCACAGAACAATAGCAACTCTCCGTAAGCAGCGAATTGAAGCCATTGAGCTCTTCAGAAAAGGGGGAAGGGCAGAGCTGGCCGAAAAGGAAGAAGCCGAGCTAAAGGTTCTCCAACGGTTTTTGCCTCAGCCTCTTAGTGAAGATGAAGTTCGCAACCTGATCAAAGTCTCCATTGAGGAAGTCGGAGCCAAAAATATCCAGGATCTGGGTAAGGTCATGAAACAGCTGATGCCAAGAGTCAGCGGACGAACCGACGGCAAGCGCGTCAATGAGCTAGCCAAGGAACTTCTTGGGGGATAGGACGCGGGTGTGGATTTGCATGAGGTAACCCCCTACCAAACGAGCCGATCCAGCAATGCGCTTTAAGGCAAGATGGCCATAGCCGACAATAGCGCGCAGTTCAAACCAATCGCCCAAGTATTAGGACAAACAAACGATTGCAGATGTCGGTCATAAATCAGACTGACGGCATGGGGTGGAATCTAGGCGGTCCTGTAGGACTGCTCCCCTCCTTAATTGAAGTCGAGAGGGATCTCGACATGATTGGTCCACGCTGGTGAACTGGATTGACCCAATCCTCCTGGTCGTGCTTTTTCTCTTTGCCCTGAGAGGTTATTTCAAAGGGCTATTCCGAGAAACTTTTTCACTCGGCGGTCTGGTCATTGGTTTCATGGTTGCGGTTCGGTATGATGAAGCCGTGGCTGCCTGGGTGGGGTTCTATTGGAATGTGTCTTCTATTATTCTAAAGGGTGCTGCCTTTGTAGTCATTTTCTTCGTTGTGTACTTTATCTTTGCTGTTGCAGGGTGGGTGCTTCATCGGTCGGCAAAAGTGCTCTTTTTGCAGACCCTTAATCGTCTGGGGGGTATCGCGGTGGGTCTCGGCAAAGGCACAGCCGTGACGGCTCTGATAATCTTCTTTGTGACTTCAAGCGCGTGGATCCCTCGATCCACAAGGGAGCGCGTTGAAGACTCCTACCTCGGTCCGCCTTTGTCCCAGTTGGCAGTGAAGCTCATTCGCGTCGGTAAAGAAAAACTGTTGCCTGAAGAGAGCGACCGGGCGCTTACTCAGCGGGGAGTTTGTTGCTCGTAATTTGCCGGAATGATCAAACAGGAAAAGATCACCGAGATTCGCGATCGCGCTTCCATCGTGGAAGTGATTTCGGATTACGTGACGTTGAAAAAAGCCGGTCGCAATTATCAGGGGTTGTGCCCTTTCCATGGGGAGAAAACCCCTTCGTTTACGGTCAGTGAAGAGAAGGGGATCTTTCACTGCTTCGGTTGTCAAGCCGGGGGAAGCGTTTTTCATTTCCTCATGAAATACGATCAGCTTTCCTTTCCCGATGCGGTGGAACGAGTCGCCAAGCGCTACGGCATCAAGATCGAGCGGTCCGATGGCGCGAGGGAGCCGAGCGAGAGCGGCGAGCGTGAATCGCTGTATCGCATTAATGAGCGCACGGCGGCCAACTATCACCAGATCCTGTTAAGTCAGCCGGCTGGGCGAAAAGCTCTGGACTATCTCAAATCTCGAAAAGTGAACGAGGAAATTGCCCGGCGATTTATGGTCGGCTATGCGCCTCAGACCGGGTCGGGTTTGCTGGACTTGCTACGTCGAGAAAAACTCTCGGTCAAGGATGCAATGCGATTGGGGCTAATCGGCCAACGGAGCGGGCAACAGCTCCATGAAAAGTTCTTTGCGCGGCTGATGTTCCCAATTATTAACGCGGGAGGAAAGATTGTCGGCTTCGGCGGGCGCGTCCTCGATCAAGGGTTGCCCAAATATATCAACTCAAGTGAAACACCGTTGTTCCACAAAGGGTCGACCTTATATGGCCTCTACCAGGCAAAAGAAGGAATTCGGCGAGTCGATCGCGTGGTTGTGGTGGAAGGGTATTTAGATGTCATGGCACTCCATCAGTTTGGTCTCTCCTATGCCGTTGCGACTCTGGGTACAGCTTTGACATCGGATCACGTTCGGGTGCTCGGGCGGTACACCCGGAACATTGTGGCGCTGTTTGATGGCGATGACGCCGGTCGAAAGGCGGCGGCGCGGAGCTTTGAAATCTTTATCGAAACCGGCCTGTTGGGTCGGGCAGCGTTTTTGCCGAAGGGTGAAGATCCTGATACTTATATCCATGGCCATGGTCCGGAGGCTCTAGAAAAAATCCTCGAAGAAGCAGTACCCTTGGCAGACTACTACTTTTCATCGCTCAAGCAGCGATTCGGGATGAGCTTAGAAGGAAAAAGCCAGATTGCCAGTGAAGTGAGTCGGCTGCTCACTAAAGTCAACAATCCCATTGAAGTGGATTTGCTAGTGCGACGAGCCGTGGATACCTTGGGAGTGCGAGAAGAAGTCTTGCGCCGCCGGGTCGTGACGCCAGGTTACTCGCTAGGGTCCAAAATGCCTCCTAAAGCTTTGCCTGCAACCCCATCTCCGATTCGAGATGATATTGCCGAACGATCGTTGGTGAGTTTGATGCTGCGTTTTCCTGCCGTGTTGCGCGCGGTGGAAAAAGAAGGGGAAGCTCGGCAATGGCTCAGTTCAAAATGGCAGGCAGTGGTTGATTTGATCCTTGCCGAGTGGCAAGAACGAAGACAGGTGGATGTTTTTCGAGTCGCTCAGAGGGTCAATCCCGATCAAGCGCCGGAAATTACTGAGTTGGCATTACAAGGAGAGAGCATCCTTGAAACGGAATGTGACGAGATGGCAGCGGATTGCCTTTCGCATCTCCGGCGCAAATACCTAAGGACCCTTGAACGAAATCTGCGAGTTGCAATTCGTGCCGCCGAAGAGCGGAAAGATGAGCAAGCGAAGAGAGAAAGGATACTAGAATGGCAAGACGTCGTACGCAAAGAGCGCCAGCTAGAACGCCGAAGGCTCGAGGCGAAAACAACCATCCGATAGCGACGGAAAAATTGGCCTCCGATCACTCCGGGCAACCGGTGGAAAAGAAGAATATGAAGGAGGTCAAAAAGCTCATCGATTTGGGCAAGGAAAAAGGCTATCTGACTTATGACGACGTGAACGATATGCTGCCGGCGGAAGTGGTCTCACCGGATCAGATTGACGATGTCATGTCCATCTTTGGCGAGATGGACATCGAAGTCGTCGATGCCAACCAGCGTGTTTCTTTGGGAGGTGCTGGCGAAGATCTTGTCGAAGATGAGGAGGAAGAAAAGGAGGTCGAGTCCGACATTGATGGTGACATGGTGGGGAAGACCGGTGACCCCGTACGCATGTACCTGCGCGAAATGGGAACGGTCTCCTTGTTGAGTCGCGAGGGTGAGGTGGAGATTGCCAAGAAAATTGAACAGGGTGAAAAACAGGTTATCGAAGAGGTCCTCTCAAGTCCGTTGGCGCTGCGCTACGTTCTGGATCTTGGCGAAAAATTGGCGCAGCGTGAGATTCGGGTTAGAGAAATCATCAAAGATGGTGACGAGGATGCCGAATATCTCGAAGACGAAGAGGTTTATGAAAAGCGGCTCTTAGAACAAATCGCAAAGATTCGTCGCACTGCCAACGAAACCGAAAAGATTAAAAGGCAGTTGGATGGCAAACGCGTTTCAACGCAGCGGCGTCACTCGCTCTTTCAAAACTTGGCCAAATACCAAGATAAGATCGTCGGCGGGCTCAAAGCGCTGCAGCTCAATCGTAGGCAGACGGAAGCCATCGTTGACGGTTTGAAGAGGGCCATGGATCGGATGCAAACGCTGGAAAGAAGAGTAAAGGATTTTGAGCAGAGAACCGGCAAGGCGGCGCCGGATATCATGAAGCTTGTTTCAGGGGTAAATGGCCGCAGAAAGGATTGGCAGCGCCTCATCGGCTCGCTTCGCATGGGACATGATGCGATCTTGACCATGGCGGAAGAAATCAAAAATGCGCGGCGCGACATCCGCCACATCGAAAAAGATCTCGAGATGCCAGCTGAAGAAATCAAGCGTCGTGTTTGGTCGATTATTGAGGGTGAGACCCGGGCCAACTTGGCGAAGAAGGAACTAATCGAGGCCAATCTTAGACTAGTTGTCAGCATTGCGAAGAAATATACGAACCGTGGGCTTCAATTCCTGGACTTGATTCAAGAAGGCAATATCGGCTTGATGAAGGCAGTGGACAAGTTCGAATATCAGCGGGGGTACAAGTTCTCTACCTATGCGACTTGGTGGATCCGCCAAGCTATCACACGAGCCATTGCGGACCAGGCTCGAACCATTCGCATCCCGGTACACATGATCGAGACGATCAATAAATTGATCCGTACTTCTCGATATCTGGTTCAAGAAATCGGTAGGGAGCCAACGCCGGAAGAGATCGCCAGCAAAATGGAGATTCCCCTAGATAAGGTGCGAAAGGTTCTCAAAATAGCAAAGGAGCCGATTTCGCTTGAAACCCCCGTCGGCGAGGAGGAAGATAGTCATCTCGGTGATTTTATCGAAGACAAACGGATCATTACGCCCTCAGACGCGGTGGTGAACATCAACCTTCAAGAACAAACACGAAAAGTCTTGGCGACACTGACGCCGCGCGAAGAGCAAGTACTGCGAATGCGTTTCGGCATCGGCGAAAAATCGGATCACACACTCGAAGAGGTGGGCCAGAAGTTTACGGTTACGCGGGAACGTATTCGGCAGATTGAAGCCAAAGCGCTACGCAAACTCAGACACCCCAGCCGCAGTAAACGGCTCAAAAGCTTCATGGAAAGCTAGCTTGGTTCCCCCGGCGATTCAACTCGAAGCTCCAACTTGAAACAATTTCCACGGGCCCATAGCTCAGTTGGTTAGAGCCACCGGCTCATAACCGGTTGGTCCCTGGTTCGAATCCAGGTGGGCCCATTCAACCCCTCACTTTTGGCCCCAAAAAGCCGGCTTAATTGCTCCTCACTGTCACCGCCAAAGTACTTGCCGTAGTGCTTCTCAATCATAGCCACGGACGTGCCGCAGTAGTCCGCCAGCCACTTTATCTTAACGCCGTTGGTGAGTCCCACAGAGATAAAAGAAAGCACCCGATAAAATCCCGTCAGGGCCGCAGCTGGACGCATTAACGGCTGAAAAGGTTTTCGGCTGGAAGAATGTTCATAAGCATGAAGGTTCGCTTGTCGGCAAGAAGCAGGACAAAGCCGGGCGCTTGCGGTGCCAAGGTGCTTAACTATTCGACGAACCCTCTCCACGCATACGCTATCGAGGAACGAATGAAACAGGTTGGACGTTTGGACAGATACTTGAGGGAACTCTCCAAGATTACTCGCTCCAAGAATATCCCCTCCGAGTGGGCTTCACCGGATCAACGGTGCCGTGCAGCTATTAAAGCTATGGGGGGAGTACG
>Ga0075420_100001051_pt1 | contig 22996 bp, 19 predicted proteins | sample SoiMetdeltSBSDD4_FD_75296 | JGI IMG/M metagenome (GOLD analysis project Ga0075420, IMG submission 75296) | Bulk soil microbial communities from a Populus tree surrounding site in Tennessee, USA - Soil MetaG P. deltoides SBSDD4 | ecosystem: Environmental > Terrestrial > Soil > Tree plantation...
TGGAACAACGGGCACGGACACCCTCCGCGGTCACGAGGCGTAAGCAACCTTCATGATCACGGATGTCCATGCCCGCCTCGTACCCGGGCCTACCACCTGACCTATTTGCGCGGGCTCTAATAACTATCGACAGAAGTCAGCATGGGGCCGTAGGCCGTCGAACAGGCGGTGGCAGACGCAGCCGGTGTTCTCGGTGGCTCCTCTTTCGCCCAGCCAGGTCTCGGTACTCTGGTCGCGGTAGCCCTTGTCCACCACGAGAACCAGCCCGCCTGGGTGGTGGAGCACGTTCGGTTGCAAGGTGACCAGGTCGACCAGGACCTCCGCTCGTCGGTCTTCGGGTTGGTCAAGGCGAACGCCACGGGTAGCCCGTGCACGGTGGTGACCAGATGCAGCCGTAGTCCCCAGAAGCGCAGCCGCTTGTTGTAGCCCGGCTGCTTGGGCAGGTACGGGAACAGGTTACGCAGGCCCGTGCGAGGCGTAGCGGACCCAGCGGCTCTCGTCGTGGTAGCCCAGCAGCGCCCTGCAGGACCGATACGGTGGTCAGCTCAGCGTCGGTGATCTTCGGGGTGATGCCGACCTTCGGGCGCTGCCGGTTGAGCCGCGGGGACGCCTTCAGCTCGTCGTCGATCCCCACGTAGAGTGCGGTGGCGAGGCTGTCCAGGTCGACGTGCGCGTGGGCCTCCATGGTCATCGTTGTCCAGCAACGTCGGTCATGGACGCCTCGCCTACGTTCGCTGCCCCGTACCCCTTGGAACAGATCGGCTAGGTCGTTGCTGCGGCCCGGCAAGGTCGCCGCGATCGCGCATTCGCGGCACAGAACGCGCTCGCCGATGGCCTATCCGGTGCCGCAGATGGCCAGGATCTGGGTGCGGTCGTCCTCCAGCCAGTGCAGGCCGGAGCCGGCGGGCAGCACGGCGCGGTCGCCGCGCACCAGCCGCCGGCGCCCGGTCGCGTCGGCGAGCAGGGCGCCGTCGGCGTCGAAGGCGACCATGTCGTCCTCGACGGGGAGCAGGAGCGGGCCGTCCGGCGCTGCACTGATCGCGACCCGTCCGGCGGCGAGACCGTCCAGCACGCCGGCGGCCGAGCGGTCCGGGCAGGCGACCCAGGTGGTGGGCTGTCCCGGCCGGACGTGGTCGGTGAGCCGGTGAAAGTCCGAGCCGCCGACCGCGACCGTGCCCCAGCCCCAGGCCAGCAGCCAGGCCAGCGGAGCTCCCCAGGTGCGGTCCCACCAGCCGGAGTGCCACACCTCGGCGAGCGGGGGGCGCTGCGGCAGCGGGTGGCGCCAGGCGCAGTCCGAGCCGAGCGGGTGGTTGATGGAGAGCAGGCCGCCGCGGTCGGCCACAGTGGACACCCACTCCGCGGCCGGGCGGCGGAAGTCCACCCAGCCGATGTCGCCGAACGCGTTGGCGTGGCCGCGGTCGGTGGTGACCTCCTGCCCGGGAACCAGTACCACGCCGGCCCGCGCGCCCGCCGTGGCCAGCGCCGGGTGGTGCGAGACCGTGTTGTGGTCGGTCACCGCGAGGAAGTCCAGCCCGCTGGTGGCGGCGAGGGCGGCCAGCTGGTCGACGGTGAGGGTGCCGTCCGAGTGCTCGGTGTGCGCGTGCAGGTCACCGGCGAGCCAGGTCAGCCCGTCGGCGCCGGGCAGGTTACGGCGCGCAGCCGCCGGCCGGTGGCCGGACCCAGACGCCATCGGCAGGTCGACCCGGTCGACCGAGGTGACCAGGCCGCCCGGGGCGACCGGTCCGGCCTGCGCGGTCAGCGAGAACGCCACGCCGGGCGGGGGGACCCGGTGCAGGCCGAGGAGCACGCGCCACTCGCCGGCCGGCAGCTCGCCCGGCAGGTAGCCGGGTGTGGCCCACTCCGGCGTGACCGCGAACCAGTCCCGGGCCCCGCCGGACCAGCCCCGGAAGGACCCGGCCGGGTCGAAGAGACCGAGGTCGAGCACGGCACCGGACGTCCGGTCGTACTCGAGCGCCACCCGCAGCCCCGCGGCACCCGCGGGCACGTCCACCGGCAGGTAGTGGTACCGCGACGCGGCCCGGTCCTCCGGACGCCAGCTCCCTGAATGCGTGGCGTTCATGCGCTGACCAGCGTGCCGTCGGACGCACGGTAGATGAGCACCCGCCCCTCCTGCGGCCGCAGCCACACCGTGGCGCCGGCCGGCGGCTCGTCCTCCTCGGGCACGGTCGCGCCGATGAGCTCGCCGTCCACCTCCACCGTGACCAGGGAGGAGGTGCCCAGATGCTCGACGATCGAGACCTGCCCGGACAGCGCGGCCCCGTCCGGTGCGGCGGAGAGGGTCAGGTACTCCGGCCGTACCCCCACGACCACCTTCTCGCCGTCGTGCAGCCGGTCGGCGAGTGCCGGCGGCAGGTCGAGCCGCTGCCCCGCCACTGTCACGCCGCTGCCCCGCACGTCCCCGGGGACCAGGTTCATCGGGGTGGAGCCGATGAAGTTGGCCACGAACGTAGTGGCCGGGCGGCCGAAGACCTCCCGGGGCGTGCCGACCTGGCGGATCTTGCCGGCCTCCATCACCGCGATCCGGTCGGCCAGGGCCAGCGCCTCGGCCTGGTCGTGGGTGACGAAGACGGTGGTGACGCCGACCTCCCGTTGCAGCCGCTTGAGGAACGTGCGGGCCTCCAGCCGCAGCCGGGCGTCCAGGTTGGACAGTGGCTCGTCGAAGAGGAACACGTGCGGGCGGCAGGCGACCGCACGGGCCAGCGCCACCCGCTGCTGCTGGCCGCCGGAGAGCTCGGCCGGGCGGCGCCCCATCAGCTTGGCCAGCCCCAGCTCCGTGCCGACCTGCGCCGAGCGCTGCGCCCGCTCGTGCCGGGGGGTACGGCGGATGCGCAGCGGGTACTCGATGTTCTCCTGCACGTTCATGTGCGGGAAGAGCGCGTAGTCCTGGAACACCATGGCCACGTTGCGCGCGCCCGGCGGCAGCGCGGTGACCTCCCGCGCTCCGATATGGACGGTGCCGGCGGTCGGCGACTCCAGGCCGGCGATGGTACGTAACAGCGTGGTCTTGCCGCACCCGGACGGGCCGAGCAGGGCGAAGAACTCGCCGTCGGTGATGGACAGGTCCAGCGCGTCGAGCGCCCGTACCCCGCCCGGGAACTCCTTGGTCAGCGCGGTGAGCGCGATGGCGGCCATGGTCAGCTCTTGATCCCCCCATGGAACCGGAAGCCGTAGCGGCTCCACGCGAGCAGGTACATCAACACCACCGGGACCGAGTAGAGCAGCGAGAACGCGGTGATCAGCCCGAGGTCGGGCGAGCCGCCCTCGGTGTAGAAGGTGCGTACGAGCACGGCGGCGGGCTGCTTGTCCGGGTTGCTCAGCAGGATGAACGGGGTGAGGAAGCTGCCCCAGACCTGCACCAGGGTCCACACCCCGATGGTCGCCAGGCCTGGCCGGGCCACCGGCACCACGATGTGGCGCAGGATCTGCAGCGGCGAGGCACCGAAGACCCGGGCCGACTCCTCGTACGAGCGCGGGATCGTGTCGATGAAGTCCTTGAGCAGGAAGATGGCGGCCGGCAGCAGCCCGCCGGTGAGGACCAGCACCACACCGACGTGCGTGTCGATCAGCTTCAGCGAGTAGATCAGCAGGTAGACCGGCACCATCGCGGCGGTGCCGGTGACCACCGACGAGAGCAGCAGAAGCAGGTAGAGCAGGGCGTCCCGGCCGGGCACCCGGGCCCGGGACAGGGCGTAGGCGGCCAGCGCGGCGGCGACGACCACCAGGACCATCGTCCCGACCGCCAGCACTGTCGAGTTGACCAGTGACGAGACCGCGTAGCGGTTGCGGGAGATCTCGGCGAAGTTGTCCAGCGTCAGGGCGTCCGGCAGGCGGACCGCGTACGTCGGCGTGTCGTCCAAGGGTGCGGAGAGCAGCCACAGCATCGGCAGCGCGAAGAACACCGTGCCCAGGCCGACCAGGACGTAGAAGAGGATCCGGCGGACGACCGCGAGCGCCGCCTCCCGGCCGGGCGCGACCGCCGGGGTGTCCACTGTGGTGAGCCTGCTCATGTGGCCCTCCGCAGCCGTGCGGCGGTGCGTATCGCACGCAGGTAGACCAGTGCCAGCAGCAGGTTGATGAGCAGGACGATCAGCGAGATCGCGCCCGAGTAGCCCATGTCGCCACCCACGATTGCCGTGTTGTAGATGTACACCGCGATGATCTCGGACTCGTGGTTGGGACCACCCGCGGTGATCAGGTACGGCGTGAAGTCGTTGAAGGTCCACAACGTGATGAGCAGGGTGTTGGTCAGCGCGTGCCCGCGGATGTAGGGGAACACCACGTCCCGCAGGGTCTGCGCGCCGGAGGCTCCGGCCAGGCGGGCGGTCTCCAGGTGCGACGGCGGCACCGAGGAGAGCGCCGCGCCGTAGAGCATCAGCGAGAACGCGGTGCCGCGCCAGATGTTGAAGATGATGATGCCCAGCATCGGGTACTCGATCAGCCAGGCGGTCCCCGGCACCTGGCCGACCAGCGCGTTGACCGTCCCGCCGTCGCGCTCGAGCATCGCGATCCACAGGAACGCCACCACCGAGCTGGGCAGGATCCAGGCGAGCAGGACCAGCGCCTCCACCGTCCGGCGTACCCATTCCGCCGTGTCCCGCAGCGTCCAGGCCAGGGCGAAGCCCAGGCCGTTCTGGCCGATGACGGCCGAGCCGAGGACGAACAGCAGGGTCAGCCACAGCGAGTTGTAGAAGCTCCGGTCGCCGAGTGCCCGCTCGTAGTTGGCCAGCCCCACGATGTTGGGTTCGGCGGCCTGGGTGCCGGTGAGCCGGAAGTCAGTCGCTCCGATGTAGAGCGTCCACACCGCCGGGAAGATCAGGAAGACCCCGATCAGCAGGAGCGCCGGGGTGATGAAGCCGAGCGCGCGTAGCCGCCCCAGGCCGACCACGTCCGTGGTGGGGGTGCCGGCCGGTGCCGGCACCCCCACTGGCGTGACTACCGCCTCGGCCTCGGCCGTGGCCGTCTCAGCCGGAGGCAACCTTGTCCGCCCCGCCGACCAGGCCCTCGACGGCCCGCTGGTACGCGGCTGCGGCGTCCGCGGCGCTCTTGCCGGTCACCACGTCCAGCGTCGCCTGCTGCAGCGCCTGCGACACCTGCGGGTAGACCGCGAAGCCGGGCCGGTACGCGGTCAGCGGCAGCACCTTCTGCGACACCATGGACAGCATCGGGTCGCCCGCCAGGACCTCGCTGTTGACGTCCTGCCGGTGGGTGATCCGGGCCGCGCCGTTCAGCAGCGCGACCGTCGCCTCCTTGGAGTTCATGAACTGGAGCAGCTCCCACGCCTGCTGCGGGTACTTCGTGCCCGGGTTGAGCACGTTGCCGCCGCCGCCGGACATGGAGACGAAGTCCTGCCCACGGATGCCGGCGCCCGGCTTCATCGCGGGGATCAGGGCGTAGCCGACGGCGTCGTTGCGGTCGGCCATCTTGGCGATGCCCTTGTTCGGCTCGACGACCGAGCGCCAGAAGTAGTCGCCCTCGAACAGGATTGCGATCTTGCCGGCGGCGAACGCCTGGAAGGACTTGTCCCGCCCCTTGGCGTCCTGCTGGATGACCGGGTCGCCGAGGCCGCCCTTGTAGATCTTCTCGTAGAAGCCGAGCACGTCGCGGATGGCCTGGGTGTTGCCCTGCCACTTGCCGTCGGACCAGATCTGCGCCCCGGCGCCGACCAGCAGCGGCAGCGCGCCCTGCATGCTGGTCGCCTCGCCCATCGCCGTACCGGCGTTGAGCTGGATCGGGGTCACGCCCGGCAGCTTGGTCTTGACGGCCTGCCCGGCGGCGAGGATCTCGTCCCAGCTCTTGGGCTGCCAGTCGGCCGGCAGGCCGGCCTGCGCGAAGAGCTTCTTGTTGAAGTAGACGACCCGCCCGTCGGTGCCGGACGGCACACCATAGCGCTTGCCCTGGTAGGACATGTTGTTCTGGGCCGGCTGGGGGATCTGGGACCAGCCGTCCCAGCCGTCCACCTTGTCCGCGCCGGCCAGGTCGCTGAGCGGCTTGATGTAGCCGGCGTCGGCGAACTCGCCCACCCAGATGCCGTCGATGGAGTAGATGTCCGCCCCGGTGCCGGCCCGCAGGTCCAGCGCGACCTTGCTCTTGTACTCCTCGTCACCGGCGCCGGATGGCTGGAACTTGACGGTGACGGTGCGCCCCTTGCCCTTCTGGTCGGCGACGAACTGGGGGATCACCCACTTCTCGACCCACTCGGCTCCGGCCGCGTTCTTCCCTCCCGCGATCGCGTTGGCCGCGATGGTCAGGGTGAACTCCTTGGCATCAGCGTTGCGACCGCTGTCGGTGTCGGACTCACCCCCGAGGCAGCCCGTCGTCGCCGCGGCGACGACCAGGACCCCCGCCAGCGCGGCCAGCATCCGGGCACGCGCGCCGATGCTTCTGTGCATCGTTCCTCCCCAGGCGTCAAGACCATCGAATCTTCGAGTCAGACTTTTGCATGAGCCGCGCCGTCCGTCTAGGGGAGTAGGAGGGGCCGGATAGGCTCCACGTCGATGGGCCGAAGCGGGCAAGGCAAGGGCTACGACGGCGACGACGAGCGGTGCTTGGAAAACGACGAGCGGTATGTCGGGGACGGCGAGCGGTACGTTGTGGAGCCGCCGAAGGACGCCGGCTACAGCCGCGGGCCGTTCGAGCGCGACCGGGCGCGGGTGCTGCACTCGGCGGCGTTCCGCAGGCTGGCCGCCAAGACCCAGGTGCACCCCGCCGTCGACACCGCCTCGGCCACCCGTGCGGCGGCCGCGGACCCGCCGGCCACCGGCCTGGCGGCCGGCACCGCCGCGGGCGAGCACTTCCTGCGGACCAGGCTGACCCACTCCCTCGAGGTGGCGCAGATCGCCCGGGAGATGGGGGCCCGGCTCGGCTGCGACCCGGACGTGGTGGACGTCGCCGGCCTCGCGCACGACCTCGGGCACCCGCCGTTCGGCCACAACGGCGAGGACGCGCTCGATGCCGTCGCCGGCCCGTGCGGTGGGTTCGAGGGCAACGCGCAGACCCTGCGGGTGCTCACCCGGCTGGAGGCCAAGGTCGACGGCGCCGGGCTCAACCTGACCCGCGCCTCGCTCGATGCGACGTGCAAGTACCCCTGGCCACGGCACGAAGGGGTGCGCAAGTTCGGCGTCTACGCCGACGACCGCGAGATCTTCTCCTGGGTACGCGGGCACGCGCCGGCCAGCGGGCCGCTGCGGCGCTGCCTGGAGGCGCAGGTGATGGACTGGGCCGACGATGTCGCGTACTCGGTCCATGACGTCGAGGACGGCATCTACGGCGGCTACATCCGGCTGGGTGCGCTCTCCCGCGACCGGCAGGAACAGGCCGCTGTCTGCGCGGACGCGGGGACCACCTACTCCACCGAGTCCCCCGCCGATCTGGAGCCGGTGCTGCGGGAGCTGTTGGGTGACCCGGTGCTCGCGCCGCTCTACGGCTACGACGGCACGCACCGGGCACAGATCGCGTTGAAGCGGGCCACCAGCGTGCTCACCGGACGCTTCGTCGCCGCCGCGGTGCGCGCCACCCAGGCCAAGTTCGGCGGCGAGCCGCTGCGTCGCTACGACGCCGATCTCATCGTGCCCCGCGAGACCCGGGCGCACTGTGCCCTGCTGAAAGGCATCGCGCTGCGGTACGTGATGCGCCGCCCGGCGGCCGAGAGCTGGTATGTCCAGCAGCGGGACATCCTGGTCTCGCTGGTGGAGACCCTGGCCCGGCGCGCCCCGGACGGGCTGGACCGGGTCTTCGGGCCACTGTGGAGGGCTGCGCCGGACGACGATGCCCGGCTGCGCGTCGTGGTCGACCAGGTCGCCTCGCTCACCGACCCGGCCGCCGTCGCCTGGCACCGCCGGCTGTCCGCCTGAGCCGCACCCGGCGGTCCGGTCCGGGTTGACCACTGCCCGGTCTGGTCGGTCGCGGCGCGACCTGGTTGGTCGCGGCGAGGTTTGATTGATCGTCGCGGGTACGGAAGGCTGTCGGCATGAGCGAGGCTATCGGGGCCGGCGGGGACGACCGGACTTTCGTGATCATCGGAGCATCGCTGGCCGGGGCGAAGGCGGCTGAGGTGCTGCGCGCCGAGGGGTTCGCCGGGCGGGTGGTGCTCGTCGGCGAGGAGACCGTGCTGCCGTACGAGCGGCCGCCCCTGTCAAAGGGCTACCTCCAGGGCAAGGACCCGCAGGAGAAGGCGTACGTGCACGACGAGGCCTGGTACGCCGACAACCGGGTGGAGCTGATGCTGGGCCGGCGGGCCACCGGCCTGGACCGGGCCGCCCACACGGTGACCCTGGACGGCGTCGACCAGCTGCGCTACGACAAGCTCCTGCTCGCCACCGGCTCCCGGGTCCGTACGCTCGACGTGCCCGGTAACGACCTGCCGGGCGTGCGCTACCTGCGTACCCTCGACGAGTCCACGGCCCTGCTGGCGGCGCTGGCCGGCGGCGCCCGCGTGGTCGTGGTCGGTGCCGGGTGGATCGGCCTGGAGACCGCGGCGGCGGCCCGGGGGCACGGCTGCCTGGTCACCGTGGTCGAGATGGACACCCTGCCGCTGCGCCGGGTGCTCGGCGACGAGGTCGCCTCGATCTTCCGGGACCTGCACGCCGCGCACGAGGTGGACTTCCGGTTCTCCTCCGGGGTGCGGGAGTTTCGCGGGTCGAACCGGTTGGAGTCGGTGGTGCTCGCCGACGGCACGGAGCTGCCGGCAGACCTGGCGGTGGTCGGAGTTGGCATCCGGCCGGCTACTGAGCTCGCTGATACGGCGGGCCTGCCGGTGGAGAACGGCGTGGTCACCGACGCTGCGCTGCGCACCGCCGACCCGGACGTCTTCGCCTGCGGCGATGTCGCGGCATCCGAGAACCCGCTCGTCGGCAAGCGGATCCGGGTCGAGCACTGGGCCAACGCGCTGAACGGTGGCAAGACGGCGGCACTGTCCATGCTCGGTCGCGAGGTGACCTACGACCGGGTGCCCTACTTCTTCTCCGACCAGTACGACCTGGGCATGGAGTACAGCGGGTACGTGGAGCCGGGCGGCTACGACGAGGTCATGTTCCGCGGCGGGTCGTCGATAGTGGACGGCAAGGCCCCGGAGTTCGTGGCGTTCTGGCTGCGCGACGGCCGCGTGCTGGCGGGGATGAACGCCAACGTGTGGGACGTGGTGACGCCGATCCAGGCGCTGGTGCGGGCCGGCTTCGCCGGCCAGCCGGTGGACCGGACCCGGCTCGCCGACCCCGACGTGCCGCTGGACAAGGTGCTCGACTGAGCGGGCACAGGATGCTCGACGGAGCGGCACACGGGGTACGCGACGGAGCGGGGCACACGGACAAGTCCGCTGCGGTAGCCTTCGCGAGGGCCGCTACCCGCCACGTACATGAGGCGCGGCGTCTGCTGCGTGCAACTTGCATCAGGCGCCCTATCTTGGTAGATACGCGTGTCGGGCTGGGCGAGTCGACAAGGCATCTGCACCAGACGCAGCCGGCGAGGAATCAAGAGGGATATCTCATGCAGATCGCGGTGCCGAATGTGGCGGGCCGCACCCCCGGTTCCACTCCCACGCCACGCAGCAACGACCAGGTCGACTGGGATGAGTTCGACCCGGACGCGTACCTCACCAAGAACTATTGGTCGCTGCGGGACGACGACCGCATGATCATGACGGTTGTCCGCGACTTCTTTGCGAGCACTGCCAGCGTGGGCCCGGCCCGCGCGCTCGATGTCGGGTCGGGCACCAACCTGTACCCGGCATTAGCCATGCTTCCGTTCTGTGAGCGTCTTGACCTGGTCGAGTTCTCCGCCTCCAACGTGGCCTGGTTGAAGCGTGAGATCGAAGAGTTCGCGCCTAACTGGGACGACTTTTGGAAGATCTACGCCGAACGCGACGAGTATGCGCATCTTGACCCTCGGGCCGAGATCGCGAGGAAGGCCCGGGTCAGGCAGGACAGCGTGTTCCGGCTGCCCGCGCGGCGCTGGGACCTCGGCACCATGTTCTTCGTGGCCTGCTCGTTGTCTGCGCATGAGGCCGAGTTCTGCGCGGCGGTCCACCGCTTCACCGGTGCGTTACGTCCCAGGGCGCCGTTTGCGACGGCATTCATGGTCAACTCAACGGGCTACCAGGTGGGTGGCCGGGCGTTCCCTGCCGTCGATGTCAATGCCGAGAAGGTGGAACAGTCCCTGGTATCGGTCGCGTACGATGTGCGCATCACCCCGATCGCGCTCGGCGCAGACCCACTTCGCCCCGGGTACGAAGGGATGATCGTGGCCACCGGAAAGGTGGCCGACCAGGGTTGACGAGATGGTACTGGTGGTCCGTATATGAGGATCCAGCCGCGGCAGCAGCTACTCGACATCTGGCGGGCCACCGCCAGATCTTCATATCAGGACGGGCGTTGGGTGTGGGGCGGCCGGGAGGGCCCCAACTCGATCAGCGATGCCGAGCAGCTGCTATGCCTCATCCTTCCAGCGACCAGTATCTCCAACTTTGAGCTGGCCGACCCTAACCAGACCGATGACGATGTCCTTGACGTGCTGCGGCCGCTGGGAAACGCCGCTGAGATTCCACAGCGGCTCGTCGGTGTCCTGACCGAGTATCTCAACCGTTACTCGGCGGACGACGGCACCCCGCTGTTCCATGGCGGCAGCTACTTCAGCACCGTGGACCAGGACGAGAAGCTGACCACCGCGCAGCTGGAGCTGGACGTGGTCGAGTCCTACGCGGTGTCAATCACGCTGACGCTGGCGGCGATCAGCTTCGCGCGTAGCTTCAAGCTGGTTGTGAGCCGTCCGGACCTGCACAGCCAGGTCGCTGCGCTGGAGGAGGTAGCCAGCCGGCGGCTTACCGCCGCCATGGTGGGCCTGCTGCGTAGCTTCACGATCTTTGCATTTGATGCCGACTCTCCCAACGGACATTCGCTGATAAAGACGGTCAACCAGAGTGGCCTGCCGGAAAAGCAGCTCATCACCGAGCTGAACGAGCAGCTGCGTGGTGTCACCGCTGGCCTGAAGGATCTCAGCATCGTCTCCGGCCAGGTCCAGGACCTCGACAGCCCGGGCCGGCTCTACGAGTGCGGCTGGTCCTGGGGGGTGATCCAGGGCGCTCCTGACGTGGCTTTCGTCCAGGACCCTCAGATCGTGCAGCGCGAGGGGTACGCCCAGGACGCCCCCTACCTCTACTTCACGGTGGTGGCGCTGGACGGGCTCGCGGAGCTGTTCGCTCCACGGACCCTGCACCAGGGCCTGCTCAACGACGTGCAGCAGCGGCTGTCCGCGGCGCTCCGACTGCGGTGGGACCTCACCCAGGCCTACTGGTCCACTATCGCCAGCTTCGGTGGGGCGCAGGGGCAGTGGCCGCTGGAGGACCTGCCCTGGCGGACGACTGACGGTGCGGAGTCTGACTACTTCAGCCTGCTGGTGACCTCGATCGCCGCTCGCGACCTGGCCGAGCGGCGCGGCGTTGACGTGGACCTGAGCCGCCTCGGCCAGGTCCTGAGCGAGCTGGCCAACCGGGCCCGCATCACCCGGCGCGCGATGCGGGACGACACTGCGGTTCGCCTGCACTCGCCGGGCGTCTCGGTGCCGCTTGAGGGCAGCGAGGCTCACGGGCCCAGGCTCGCCTGGGAGGCCACCGACTTCTCCCCGCTCCTGCTCAAGCGCGCAGTGCGCGTGGCCGAGCTGATCACGGACATCGACCTGCGTGGACAGCTGCTGGACCTCATGGACCGGATCTGGGACCACGTGCTGCTGCGCCGGCACAGCGATGGGAAGGGCAAGGACGCGTGGGATGGCCTGTGGGACCAACCCACCAACGTGTTCCAGGTGGCCACCGGGCCGTTCACCCTACCGTCCTGGCACCACACCGTCCGGGTGGTGGAGAGCCTGCTGTTCTCCGCCACGCTCACCACGAGCAGGCCGCTACAGGCCGACGAGGTCCGGGCTTTCGCCTCGTTCCTCGTGGCGGAGGCTGAACACCTCTTCGACCAGGAGCAGCTCGCCGGCTCCACGGAAGCCGGCCCTCAGCTGCGCGCAGAGGTCCAGAGCGTGCGGGCGAGCATCCTTCGCGCCCGCGAGATCCTTCGCGTCAAGCCGGGCACCGCGACCGCGTTGCTGCAGGACGCTCTGCTCAAGCTCGACCAGCTCGCCGCTGCCCGGCAGGATCGGCCGGGTGGGTGGTAGGCCATGCTGGTCTTCGCGACATCGGACAAGGGTGGCACCGGGCGGTCGGTCACCAGCTGCAACGTGGTGTACCGCCGGGCACTTCAGGGCAGCGACGTGGCGTACCTGGACTTCGACTTCGGCTCCCCGACCGCGGGCGCCATCTTCTCGATCGCGTCGGTCGAGCACGGCACCACAAAGGGGGGCCTGCACGCGTGCCTCAACGGTGAGGTTGACGAACCGCACCGGCTGGATGTCTGGGGCACGACGGACCGGTCCGGCCTGCGTGGACGCCCGGACGGTGCCGGACAGCTCTGCCTGTTCCCCGGTGACAAGGGCGGTGGGGAGTTCGGGACACGGCCGGAGATGGTCGACCGTTGTGTCCGGCTGTTGCTGCGCATGGAGGAGGAGTTCCATATCGCGCTGGTGGACCTCAGCGCGGGCCGGTCGCACGCAACCCAGATCGTGCTCGCGGCGATGGCGCGCCCGCAGCTGCGTGGTGTGGTCGCGCGATGGTTGGTCTTCCACCGGTGGACGCAGCAGCACATCATCGCCGCGGCCGGACTGGTCCACGGAGAGCACGGTCTCCTGGCGAGCGGTGAGCGCCTGGGCCATGACCCGGCCGTGCTGGCCCGCTCGATCCGCTTTGTGCGTACCGCGGTGGTAGACCCCAACTCCGAGGAGCTCGCGGGCCTGCGGCCGGCACAGGTGGCGTGGCTGCGCGAGCGTAACCGGGACCTGCAGGCACTGGCCAGCACCCGGCGCGTCGGGCGCGTCTCGATGCTCGGCGCCATCCCGCTGGACCCGGTGCTGCAGTGGCAGGAGCAGCTGATCTCGGACGCGGACACGATCACCCGGCAGATAGCCAACCGGGCGACGGTCGACGCGTTCGAGACCATCGCCAAGGCGCTCACCGACGACAGCGCATGGGTCGGGCTATGAGCGGCGCGGTCGCCGAGTACGTCGAGGAGACCCTGTCACCGCGGGTCGCCGCCGTACCGCTGGGGCACCTCTCAGTCGAGCTGGGACACCTCTACATGGAGGACTTCGCCGCCGGCCCGGACCGGCTGGACGAGATGTTCCAGCAGATCGCTCCGTGGGCGCGGGCCGTGCGGGAGTCACGCTCCCTGCCGCGGGGCAAGACCCCCCGCATCAGCACCTGTTTTCTCGTCGACGACTACTTCGGGCAGCTGAGCTCCCCGCGCGAGGTGGTCCCGCAGCTGGTGGCCGCAGCCGAGGCCGCTGGGCTCCAGATCGACTACCTGGTGCGGGAGTCCGCGTGCGCGGCCGCCGGAGAGATCGACCTTGCTCGGCTGGTGGAGGCGCGGCTGGTGGCTGACCCACCGCCGGGCACCACTGGTCGCCGGCCACCCCTGTCGGTCTCCGGGTGGCTGTGCAACGGCGAGCGCTCCCCGATGCCCACCGGCATCGCGTTTCGCGGGGCCGCCGAGCCATGGCGCCCGCCGAGCGAGAACGGGGCCAACCGGCATTCGATCTTCGTTGATGTGCAGCTATGGGACGACCACGGCGGCGAGCGCCGCTGGTCGTGCCCGTACCTCGCCGCGGTCTGGCACCTGCTGCGGCTGGGGCTGCTGCGGTACAACGGCAAGCCGGTTGTCGAGCCGGTGGTCGGTTCCGGCGCCTACGCCGACACCTGGGCCGAGCTGCCGCCCGTGACGCAGCTGACCGAGCGGCCGGCGCCCTTTGCGGCGTACCGCACGTTCTCCGTGCTCGCCGGCCGGTTCCTCCCCGTCGAGCTGGCGGTCCGGACGATCCTCGGCCAGTACGCCGTCGAGCCCACCGTGGCCGAGCAGGTGCTCCGGCGCGCCAACGGCGAAGGGATCGAGCTGCCAGATTCGATCGTCGAACGGATCGAGTACGTCTTCGCCGGTGCCGGGTCAGCCTGAGCTCTGCGGGGCACGGCGCACCGGCTGACGGTCCGGCTAGGCGGCGATGAGCCCACTCAGTGCCAGCACCTCGTCAGCGCATCCCCAGGACAGGGTGAGACCAGAGCCGCCATGGCCGTAGTTATGGATCAGCGGCACCCCGTTGACCGCCTCCCGCTCCACCCGTACCGCCGATCTTGTGGGACGCAGGCCGACCAGGTGCCGTAGCACCCGTGCGGTACGCAACAGCGGCTGGACCGCGGCGCACCGCTCGACAATGGCGGCCGCGGTGGCCAGGTCCGGCGCGTAGTTCGACGAGCCGGCAATAGCGCTGCCACCGAGGACCACATGACCCGCATGCGGCAGGATATATGTTAGATCCTCACCTTCCGCATTGTCCTGGAAGAACGTGTCGATTCCCGGGTTCTCCACGACGACAAGCTGCCCCCGCGTCGGAGAGACCCCGTCATCGGGTACGAGGGTGCGCGCTCCCAACCCGGTGCAGTTGACCAGTAATGGGGCGTCATCCGCCAGCTCGGCGAACGATGCGACCGAACGGATTTCTATTCCCACTCCGGTAGCCGCTAGCCGGTTCGCGAGATAGTTGAGGTAGCGGGGCATGTCCACCACGGGGATCGTGTACCGCCAGCCGCTCAGGTAGCCCACCGGCAGCTCGTCCCGGTCGCACAGCCGGAAGTCGCGGACGGTGAGCGCCCACGACGGTGGCTCGATGGGCTCGAATGCGGCCTCCACGCCGGACACCAGCCGTACGCCGGAAGAGGGATCTTTCGCGATTTCCTCCAGCGCGGAACGCGCCTGGTCGCTCCACCGCAGCACCCGCGGGTCGCTAACCATATACGGCCCCCAGCTCGCGCCGGCCGCGGCGGACGTCGTCCGCTGTGGCGGGCGGGCGGCGACCACGCGGATGGAAAGGCCGGCGTCGGCGAAGCGGACGGCGGTCGTCAGCCCCACCACTCCGGCTCCGATGACCAGGGCGTCGACCTGCCGGGAACTCATCATCTAACATTAACGCCCATCGACGCATTTCGGGAGTTCATGAAACGGTGAAGGGCCGGTTCATGCTACCGGGACGGTGGCGTACCCAGACTACGATGACTAAGTCGACAGATCGGGAGATCGAAACGGGCGGGCTGGGCATGTTGATAATGGGAGAGGTCCACACCGGCATGCTGCATAACTCGACTGCTGTCTCGCCCGATGCCGCAAGCCGGCTGCTGGCCCTTGTGGAGGGCGCACCCGTACGCCGGGTCGACCGGCCGGTCGCCTGCGCCATCTCACCCGACACTGTCACCGGTGTCGACTGCGAGCTGCCCGGTACGACCGGTGCGAAGGCCCGCGGCGTGGGCACGATCATCTCCCGGGTCGTCGTCACCGGTGGGCGTGTCGTACAGGGGTCCGCGTTTGTCGAGATACGTCCCGGCGTCGCCGGGCGGCGGCTGCCGTGGTTCCACTACCTGGCCCGGCCAGGCGTTGTGGAGCTGCTGAGCAAGGCCGAGACCGAGCACCTGGCGGCTGGTTTCCTGGGTGCCGACCCTACCCGCCCCGAGCTGCTCGACCTGGGCGGCATTGGGGGACGGGCGATGGACGGGGTGCAGACCAGCTCCGCCCTTGACCACCGTCCCGTGCTCAAGTCCTCCCGCACCTGCCTGCGCTGGACCGTCGAGACCGTCACCAAGGCGAGGTCCATCAGCCTCACCATTCACGGTGACCGGCTGCGGACCGTCCGGCTGCGGGTTCCGCAGCTGGAGGTCTCAGCAGCAGCTGGACTGTGCGAGGACCTCGCGTTGCACGACTGGCTGCTGACGACGCTGCTGACCCAGGTCGCGTGGGCCCGGGTCGGCAGCGGCCCGCGATCCGAGGTGGTCGAGCGACTTCGGCCGGCGATCGAGAACCTCTTCCATCTCTGGATGCCCGCGGCCCGGGTCGACACACAGCTGACCGATCTCTGGGCAGCCCTTGACAGCCAGCCCGGGGGCCTGACCCGGCAGTGGCAGACCACTGTGGACAGGATCCGCGACCAGGTGGCGCTGGCGGTGGCCGAGGTTGCCCACCGCGCCAGCGCAGCTACCGACCGGAGGTGACGATGGGACTGCTCAGCCAGCCAGGACGGCCCCCCACGAAGGGGCACTGGAAGCTGGTCTCAAAGATCGCCATCAGCTTCGTCGGCTTCTTCGTCGCCTTTGGCATCTCCCAGATGCTGACCATAGAGAATGACCTCCTATGGAGCATCAGCGCTTCGTTGTTCGTGGCCGGAATTGTCTTCATGGCACAGTATCTGGTGGATGTCGAGAAGCGCCTTGAGGTGCTGGAGCGCGCCTTCGAGCGCCGCCTCGAAACGGTCGAGCACAAGTTCGACGACCATGCCACCCACACGAGCGTCCAGCTCGAGGAGCATGCCGAGGTCACCGAGCGGCAGATCACCGAAGGTTTCTCGAAGATCCATCTCGCCACCGAGCTCTTCAGCCTCCGCGAGGCGTCGCAGCTCAACCCCGACGAGATGCGGCACATGACGAAGCTGGTGCGGAGCTCCACCAAGATAAACTCAGAGGCGTCGGAGCTCGTACACGACTTCGCCCAGGCGGAGATCGCCCGTCTCGCGAACTACCTGAAGCAGCTCGGCGACGGCAGCGACCTGACCTATGAGGGTGAGGACCGGGACTGGCTCATCGGGCTCACCAAGTCGGTCCGGTCGAGCCTGCGCGCCACCAGCCTCAGCACGGTCGACGCCGGGGGCCGCGGCTTTGTCGACGGCGGCCTGTGGCGCAGCGACCTGGGCCAGCGGTACATCGAGGAGCAGCAGCTCGCGATCGAGCGCGGGGTGAAGATCCAGCGGATCTTCGTCATTGACCGCCAGGACTTCAATATCGAGGACAAGCACCTACAGGAGGTGCTGGAGAGCCACGCCCACATCGGGGTGGAGGTGCGCACGCTGGACGCGACCGCCTCTCCGGCGATCCACTCCAAGCTGCGGGACATCATCATCTTCGACGAGGTCCTCAGCTACCAGACGACGCCGGCGACGCCGATGACCAACCTCAACCCGATCATCGTGAACACGTCCCTGGTCACCCAGCCCGAGAAGGTCAAGGAGCGGCGGCGGCTGTTCGACCAGCTCTGGAGCAACCCAAACGTCAAGATCGTCACCGTGGACCCGTCGAACAACCTGGTCTTCCGCCCGATCAGCGGGTGACCAGGCGACGCGGGCCGGTCGGCGCCCCCGCTCAGCCCAGGAAGTCGCACAGCACCCGGTTGAGCGCGGGGGCGTTCTCGGTGGGGATGGTGTGGTGGGTCGCGTCCGGCAGCACGGCGGTGACGATGTGCGGGACCAGCCGGCGGGCGTTCGCCTCGACCTTACGGATGTTGTGCGACCTGCTCCGGCCGGCCAGGACCAGGAGCGTCGGCACGGAGAAGCCAGCGAAGCGCTCGTCGGCCGGGCGCCGTGGCAGGACGAGCCGCGGCCCCGGCTGCTCGACGCCCAGCGCCATGACCGAAAGCCACGCCGGGTCGAGCCGGGCGCCACGCGTCTCCCACGCGAGAAAGCTGCGCATCCGCTGGGCGCTGGGGCGTACGAGGAGTGGCACCGCGCGCAGCCGGTAGGTCAGCCGCATGCCGCCGAAGCAGTCGGTGGAGTCCAGGACTGCGAGCCGGTGCACCCGGTGCGGGGCGTGCAGTGCATAGCGCAGCGCCATCCAGCCCCCGTACGAGTGGCCGCACAGCGCCGCGCCGACGCCCAGACCGAGCCCGTCGAGCACCGCGTCGAGCCACCCCATCAGGTCGTCGACGGTCCGGAACGGGGCACCGTCGAGCACGCTGCGCCCGCTGCGGTCCACCGCGTACACCCGGTGGGTGCGGGTGAGGTCACCAACGTTGGCGAACCACACGGTGGAGGTGGCGCCCCCGCCGTGCAGCAGCACCAGCGGCGCCCCGTCGGCCGGTCCACAGACGTTGACGCGGGTCGTCCCGTACGCCGAAGGCACATCGACCGGGCTGACCGGCACCGGCCATTGGGCGAGCACCGCGTCGTACGCCGCGAGGTAGTCCTTGGCGCTCGAGTCCATGCCGGCTCCAGTCAGAGGTAGGGCCGGGCCGCTGGAGACCAGCGGCCCGGCACCCGATCATGGTTGGCTAGGTACGGTTACGGCGCTCCGGTGTACCGGAAGACATACAGGCCGGTGTCACGCTCGCTGGCGAGCACGTACTCGACGTTGTTGCGGACGATCACCTGCACGCCCCAGAAGTCGCTGAGGCGGCCCTCGGAGAAGTGCGCGACCTCGGTGATCTTCTCGCCCCGGACGCTGATCACGCGCAGCCCGCCGTCGTAGTACGACAGGTACGCCAGCAGCGGGTTCTGCGCCGACACCGCGACCTCGTGCACGGTGAGGTTGCCGAAGCCGTTCGCGTACGCCGGGTCCATGCCCTCCCGGATCGCGTACGTGTCCAGCTCCCGGAGCTTGCCCGGGCCGTTGCGGTAGAGGTGCACGTAGCCCCAGCCGTCGAAGGACGCCTTGAGGGAGACCACGTCACCGACCGTGCCGATCGGCACCGGCAGCGTCGCCGAGCTCGCCGCGCACGCCGCCTCGTTGTACCCGGCGTCGGCGTCCACGACGGACAGTCCGGCCTGCCGGTTGACGAAGAAGAACGGCTTGGTCGCGGCGACCGTCGCGCTGATCAGGGAGCTGCAGCCGCCGTCCGGACCGGTGCGGTTGAACACTAGCGTCGCGTCCCAGCCGCGGCTCTCGATGTTGGCGGTCTTCTCCGTGAAGGTGCAGACACCGCGCTCGACCAGGGCGATGTACGGCCCGCCGGTGGCGGGTGGCGCCGGCGGCGGGGCGGTGTTGCAGGCCAGGCCCACAAAGATCGCGGTACCGGTGAACGCGCCGCCGGTGGGCAGCGTGGCCGAGCCGGCCTGGGCGGCCCGGAACTCGCCGCCGTCGTTGGTCTTGACCAGGACCCGGGTGGAGCCGAAGTCCTCGTCGGTGGTGATGATCATCTGGTTGTTGTGGATGAACTCGGCGTAGTGGCCGTTGCCCTCAGGGTTCAACGACTCGCCGGTGGTCTCCTCCAGCTGCGGGTCGGGCAGGCGGTAGTCGCTGTCACCGGCGTATGTCGGGTGGGCCGGGTCGGTCACGTCGAGCTTCAGGTAGCCGGCGTCCCACATCGACAGCAGCATGATGTACCGGTCGCCGTGCTTGCGGACCACGACGTCGTGGAAGAACACCGTGTTCAGGCCGACCCCGGGCTGCAGGATCTGCGGGAACGTGGTGGCCACGTTGATGTCGAGCACCTGCACCGGGTGCCGCGGGTCGGTGATGTCGAAGATCGGCAGCATCGGCGTGTTGCTGTCGGGCAGCACGATGTACGCCTTACGGCTCGGCCCGGCGCCGGTCTGCCACATGAACGTGCTGTGCGCCGTGCGCGCCCGGCTGGTCACGCCGGGGTCCACCGCGCCGAAGCCGTTGGCCAGCACCACCGGGCTGAGCGGGTTGGTGACGTCGACCAGCGTGGCGCCGCCCACCGCGGGCGGGGCGCTGGAGCCGGTGCAGATCTCGTTGCTGTACGCGAGCACGTCGCCGGTGAAGGCCGGCGTGCTGAAGCGGATGGGGTGGACACCCTCGCCGACGAACGAGCCCGGCGAGGAGGCGATGAAGCCGACCTCCCGCGGGTTGGTCAGGTCGGCGATGTCCATGATGTAGACGCCGCCCTGGCACGGCGTGGAGTTGAACGCGCCCAGGTAGGCGTAGTTGCCCAGCACCCCGACATCGGACACCCGGTGGACGCCCGGGTTGTGCACCCGGCCCTTGCCGACGAGGGCGAGGTTGTTGCTGCTGGCGTCGAGCCGCCCGGGTTCGTCGCCGTGCTGGTGGCTGTCGTCGATGATGGCCGCGCCATCGTCGAAGACCTCCTCCTGGGCACCGGCCGGTCCTGCGACCAGGCCGGCGGCGACGAGGACGGCGGCGAGCGCGATCATTCTCAAACGAGGTCGCCGGACCATGCGATCACTCCCCAATTTTCCCAGATTGGATGGATCGTCCCATATCGAGATGGGTGCTTGTCATCCTAGTCGCCAGTACACCGGTAGCAATGGGCTCGTCGCCTGACGTGCTGGCTGGGGGCGACAGTTCGACGAAGTTAGGCCGGCGGTTCCCGTTCTATCCCGGTGCATCATTTTGCGCTGCGGCATCCCCGTGGCTGCGGCGGCCTACGGTGTGACGGTATGGGGCGCCGCGGTCGTAGCTTTCGCCGGGCACGGCAGGATAGGACGGCGACGACAGGGGGTGGGGCTTGGCTGGCAAGATCCGCGACGAGGACATCGCGCTGGTACGGGAGCGGACCTCGATCGTTGACGTGATCTCCGACCGGGTCACGCTCAAGCCGGCCGGCAGCGGCAACGTCAAGGGGCTATGCCCGTTCCACGACGAGAAGACGCCATCATTCAACGTCTCCGCCGCCCGTAACGTGTTCTTCTGCCACGGCTGCGGCGCCGGCGGCGACGCGATCAAGTTCGTGATGGACGTCGAGCACCTCACCTTTGTCGAGGCGGTGGAGCGGCTCGCCGGCCGGGCCGGCGTCCAGCTGCGCTACGTCGAGGCCGGCCCGGCCCCGGTGCGCGCGCAGCAGGGCCAGAAGCAGCGGCTCGTCACCGCCAACGCCGAGGCCGCCGCGTTCTACGCCGAGCAGCTCGGCACGCCCGCGGCCCGCGCGGCCCGCGAGTTCCTCGCCCGCCGCGGCTTCGACAAGGCGGTGGCGGTCGAGTACGGCTGCGGCTACGCCCCCGACGCCTGGGACACGCTCACCCGGTACCTGCGCCCGCGCGGCTTCAGCTCGGCCGAGCTGGTCACCGCGGGGCTGGCCAAGGAGGCGCGCAGCGGATCGCTGATCGACCGGTTCCGTAACCGCCTGCTGTGGCCCATCCGCGACCTGGCCGGCGACGTGATCGGCTTCGGCGCCCGCAAGCTCGCCGAGGCCGAGGACGGGCCGAAGTACCTCAACACCCCGGAGACCCCGCTCTACAAGAAGTCCCACGTGCTCTACGGCATCGAGCGGGCCAAGCGGGAGATCGCCCGGCAGGGGCGGGTGGTGGTGGTCGAGGGGTACACCGACGTGATGTCCTGCCACCTGGCCGGCGTGCCGGTGGCCGTGGCGACCTGCGGGACCGCCTTCGGCACGGAGCACATCGGCGTGCTGCGCCGGCTGCTGATGGACACCGACACGTTCGCCGGAGAGATCATCTTCACCTTCGACGGCGACGCGGCCGGACAGAAGGCCGCGCTGCGGGCCTTCTCCGACGACCAGCGGTTCGTCGCCCAGACCTACATCGCGGTGAGCCCGGACAGCATGGACCCCAACGAGCTGCGCCTGGCAAAGGGTGACGCCGCAGTGCGGGACCTGGTCGCCCGCCGCGAGCCACTGATCGCCTTCGCTCTGCGCTCGGCGCTCGCCCGCTTCGACCTGGACACCGCCGAGGGCCGGGTCGGCGCGCTGCGCGCCACCGCGCCGCTGGTAGCCAAGATCAAGGACCGGGCGCTACGCCCGGAGTACGCCCGCAAGCTCGCCGGTGACCTCGGCATGGAGGTCGAGCAGGTGACCCGGGCAGTGGCGGCGGCGACCAAGAGCGGCGGTGCGGTGGAAGCGCCCGTCCAGCAGCCCTCGGCGCCGGGCTCTGATAGTCCACACTGGACGGTGGAGCGAGAGGCGCTCAAGCTCGCGTTGCAGGAGCCCGTACTCGCCGGGCCGATGTTCGACTCGGTCGAGGTCGGCTTCTACCTGCACCCCGTGCACGCCGCCGTGCGGGCGGCGATCGCCGAGGCCGGTGGCGCCGCCCGCGCGAGCGCCGGGGTGGTCTGGGTCGAGCGGGTCCGCGACGCGTGCGTGGACCTGGCCGCCAAGGCGCTGGTCAGCGAGCTCGCGGTGGAGCCGCTGCGCCCGCCCGGCGAGCTGGACCTCAAGTACGTGGTGATCCAGCTGGCCCGGTTGCAGCTGCCGACCGTCACCCGCCAGATCCGCGAGCTCAAGTCGAGGCTGCAGCGGCTGAACCCGGTGACCAGCCAGGACGAGCACCTGCGGCTGTTCGGGGAGCTCGTGCCGCTCGAGCAGCACGCCCGGGCGCTGCGGGAGCAGGCCGTCGGGGGGCTGTGACATGTTGGGCCTCTTCCGGCGCCGGCGCCAGCTGCCCGCGCAGCACCGGCCGGCCCTGGACCGTGACGAACGGGTCGTCGCCTGGGCCGCGCTCACCGGGGACGAGGTGGTGGTCGCCACGACCCGGGGGCTGTTCCTGCCGGGACGGCCCCGGCTGGGCTGGCACGAGATCCACAACGCGACCTGGTCCGGGCGCGAGCTCACCGTCGTGCCCGCCGCCGTGGTCGAGGAGCGGGCGGGCTACCGCGTGGTCGCGGACCTGCCCGCGGTGACCTGTTCCCTGTCCGACCCCGGGGACCTGCCGCACCAGGTGCGCACGAGGGTCACCCGGTCGGTGGGGTACACCGCGCGGCACGCCGTACCAGGTGGGTTTCTGCGCCTGGCCGCGCGCAGGGTGACCGGTGTGGACGGGCTGACCTGGACGGTCCGCTACGAGCCCGGCACCGACCCGGCGTCGGCGGCGGTGCGGCAGGCGACCGACGAGCTGGTCACCGCGGCGGCGCAGGCGGCCGGGGAGTGACCGGGGCACCCGTGCGCAGGGCGGCTGGCGAGTGACCGTGGCACCACCGGTGCGCAGGCGGCGGGGAGCGACCGTCGCACCGGTGCGGCGTGCGCTGCGTACCCTCTGGCCATGAGGCTGCGCACGCCGGAGGCGCCGCTCGCGGTGGTCGGCGCCCTGTTGCTGGTCGCCGCGCTGGTCGGCGGCGTCGACGCGGCGGACCTGCGGGTCTCGGTCGCGGGCAACTGGTGGGTGCGGGTGCTGCTCGGGCTGCTGGGGTTGTTGCTCCTGCTCGCCAGCATGGTCG
>Ga0075420_100001052_pt1 | contig 22974 bp, 18 predicted proteins | sample SoiMetdeltSBSDD4_FD_75296 | JGI IMG/M metagenome (GOLD analysis project Ga0075420, IMG submission 75296) | Bulk soil microbial communities from a Populus tree surrounding site in Tennessee, USA - Soil MetaG P. deltoides SBSDD4 | ecosystem: Environmental > Terrestrial > Soil > Tree plantation...
GGCGCCTTCGACATGAGCGCCAGCGTGAAGGCCTACTTCGCGCTCAAGATGATCGGCGACCCGATCGACGCCGACCACATGCGCCGGGCCCGCGAGGCGATCCTGTCCCGCGGCGGCGCCGCCCGTGCCAATGTGTTCACGCGCACGCTGCTTGCGCTCTACGGGCAGATTTCCTGGCGCGCGGTGCCGATGATGCCGGCCGAGGTGATGCTGCTGCCGAAGTGGTTTCCGTTCCACCTCGACAAGATTTCGTACTGGAGCCGCACCGTCATCGTGCCACTGCTGGTGCTGCTCGCGCTCAAGCCGCAGGCGAAGAATGCCAAGGGCGTGCGCATCGACGAGCTGTTCCTCGCGCCACCGGATCAGGCGCGGCTCACGCCGCGCGCGCCGCAGCAGAACAAGTTCTGGTTCGCCTTCTTCCGCGTGGTGGACCACGTGCTGCGCGCGGTCGAACCGGTGCTCAAGCGCCTGCCGACCCGGCAGCGTTCGATCAAGGCCGCCGAGGCGTTCACGATCGAGCATCTCAACGGCGAGGATGGCATCGGTGCGATCTTCCCGGCCATGGTCAACAGCGTGCTGATGTTCGACGTGCTCGGCTATCCCGCAGACCACCCGCACCTGACCATCGCCCGCCTCTCGGTCGAGAAGCTTCTGGTGGTCAAGGACGACGAGGCCTATTGCCAGCCGTGCGTGTCGCCGGTGTGGGACACCGGCCTCGCCTGCCACGCGATGCTCGAGGTCGGCGGCGACGCGGCCGTGGCGCAGGTCAACAAGGGCCTCGACTGGCTCAAGAACCGGCAGATCCTCGACGTCAAAGGCGACTGGGCGGCGGCGCGTCCCGATGTGCGGCCGGGCGGCTGGGCGTTCCAATACAACAACGCGCACTATCCCGACGTCGACGACACCGCGGTGGTGGCGATGGCCATGGACCGCGCGCAGAACCTGCAAGGCCGCACCGACTACCGCGAGGCGATCGACCGCGCCCGCGAGTGGATTTTCGGCATGCAGAGCAAGAACGGCGGCTGGGGCGCGTTCGATGCCGACAACGACCACTACTACCTGAACCACATTCCGTTCGCCGACCATGGCGCGCTGCTCGATCCGCCTACCGAGGACGTGAGCGCGCGCTGCGTGTCGATGCTGGCGCAGTTCGGCGACACCGCGAAAAACGACCCGCGCATGGCGCAGGCGGTCGACTACCTGCTCAAGTCGCAGCATCCGGAAGGCAGCTGGTTCGGCCGCTGGGGCATGAACTACATCTACGGCACCTGGTCGGTGCTGTGCGCGCTGAACGCCGCCGGGATCGACCACAAGGCCCCTGAGGTCCGTAAGGCGGTCGACTGGCTGGTGAATATCCAGAACCCGGACGGCGGCTGGGGCGAGGACGGATCGAGCTACAAGCTCGACTACAAGGGCTATGAGCCCGCGCCCTCGACGCCGGCGCAAACCGCCTGGGCCCTGCTCGGCCTGATGGCCGTCGGCGAGACCGACCATCCGGCGGTCGCGCGCGGCATCGATTACCTGTCACGCACGCAAGACGAAGACGGCCTGTGGAAGGAAGAACTCTTCACCGCGGTCGGCTTCCCGCGCATCTTTTATCTGCGCTACCACGGCTACGCGAAGTACTTCCCGGTCTGGGCGATGGCGCGCTACCGCAATCTCAAGCGCGCCAACAGCCCGTCGGTGGCTTACGGGATGTAGCGCACCGCCGCTTCCGAGGAAGCAGTACCTCCGAAAATGAAAATGGCCGGGACGATGCCCGGCCATTTCTATTTCATGGGATGGCCTCTCAGGCCGGCTGAGCGGCAGCGCCTGTCGTGCTTGGCTTAGCGGCCTGCTTGGCCGCCTTTTCCTTGACCTCGTCCTTGCGGATCTCGGAGAGCTTCTGCTGCACGTTCTCCGAGAACATGTACTGCGCCGGCCGCTGACCCTCGAGCGGGATTTCGGCTGCGAACGCCCCTTCGAGGCGCGGTCCGCGCATCGCGACCGCGAGCGTCCGGAGCGGATTTTGCAACACCGCCTCGGCGGCGGTCGGCTCGTAACCGCAATGCGCCATGCAGTTCGCGCACTTCTCGTACTTGCCGGTGCCGTAGCTGTCCCAGTCGGTCTTTTCCATCAGCTCCGTGAAGGTCTGCACGTAGCCTTCGCCGAGCAGATAGCAGGGCTTCTGCCAGCCGAAGATGTTGCGCGTCGGCATGCCCCACGGGGTGCAGTGATAGGTCTGGTTGCCGGCGAGGAAGTCGAGGAACAAAGGCGAGTGGATGAACTTCCACCCCTTGCCCTTGCCGCGCTTGAATACCTCGCGGAACAGCTCCTTGGTCTTGCGGCGGCCGAGGAAGTGCTCCTGGTCAGGCGCGCGCTCATAGGCATAGCCGGGCGAGATCGAAACGCCGACGCCGAGTTCCTTGCAGAGGTCGAGGAAGGCCGCGATGTCTTCGGCCGGATGACCGTCAAAGACGGTACAGTTGACGTTGACGATGAAGCCCTTCGCCTTGGCGGCCTTGATGCCGGCGATCGCCTTCTCGAAGCCGCCTTCCATGCAGACCGACTTGTCGTGGTGCTTCTTGATGCCATCGAGATGCACCGAGAAGAACAAGTACGGCGACGGCTCGAACAGATGCAGTTTCTTTTCCAGAAGCAGCGCGTTGGTGCAGAGCGAGACGAATTTCTTGCGCGCGACGATGCCCTTGACGATCTCGCCGATGTCCTTGTGGATCAGCGGTTCACCGCCGGGAATAGCAACCATCGGCGCGCCGCACTCGTCGACGGCGTCGAGGCATTCCTTCACCGACAGGCGCCGGTTGAGGATCGCGTCCGGATAATCGATCTTGCCGCAGCCGAAGCATGCGAGATTGCAACGGAACAACGGCTCAAGCATCAGCACCAGCGGGTAGCGCTTGCGACCCATCAGCTTCTGCTTGAACAGATATGCGCCGATGCGCATCTCCTTCAAAAACGGAACCGCCATTCGTCTACTTTCTTCTTCTGTTGCTGCCCATTCCTGTTGCTATCCAGAGGGGCGCAGATTGCTAGGACGCTACCGCGAGCTCCGCAGGCAGCTTGAACTCGATTCGCTCTTGCCGGCCGTCCATGATCGAGACCTCGACCGGACCCAGACGACGCAAACGGTCGATCACATCCTCGACCAACACTTCCGGCGCGGAAGCGCCGGCGGTAAGGCCGATCACCTTCGCGCCCTCGAGCCACTTCGGATCGAGCTCGCTGCCGTCGGCGATCAGGTAGCTCGGCAGGCCTACTTCCTCGCCAATCTCGCGCAGGCGATTCGAGTTCGAGCTGTTGGTGGCGCCGACCACCAGGATCACGTCGACGAGCTTGCTCAGGTCGCGCACCGCGGACTGGCGATTCTGCGTCGCGTAGCAGATGTCGCGCGTCTCGGGCCCGACGATGTCGGTGAACTTGCGCTGCAGTGCCTGGATGATCCCGGAAGTGTCGTCGACGCTGAGCGTGGTCTGCGTGACGTAGGCGACCGGCGTGTCGAGCGGCAGGTCGAGCTTGTCGACGTCCGCTTCCGACTGAACGAGAATCACCGGGCTCGGGATCTGTCCCATGGTGCCGACGACTTCGGGATGGCCGGCGTGCCCGATCAGGATGAGCTTGCGGCCCTGCCCGACATAGCGCTTGCCCTGATTGTGAACCTTGGTCACCAGCGGACAGGTCGCGTTCAGCACCGGGAGATTTCGCTCCAGGGCTTCGTCCTCGACGCTCTTGGCGACGCCATGAGCGCTGAAGATCGTGACGGCGTTGTCGGGCACTTCCGACACGTCCTCGACGAACACCGCGCCCTTGGCCTTGAGGCTCTCGACGACGTGCTTGTTGTGCACGATCTCGTGCCGGACGTAGACCGGAGGTCCGTATTTCTCCAGCGCACGCTCGACGATCTCGATGGCGCGCACAACGCCAGCGCAAAATCCTCGTGGCTGAGCCAAGATCACTTTCATCAGGTGATCACTTTCATATCGTTCCAACTTGCAAGATTTAGGCCGGAATCGCGCCAGACGCCGGAACTTTCGGCAAACATAGGCAATTGCGCGCCTGGGGCAACCCCTCGGACTCGCCTTCTACCTTCAAGCTAAATGCAGGGCATCGCGCCGGATGTCCTTCCCAAGAGCCTCAAACACCTTGGCCACGATGCCCTTGGCGTCGAGACCCGCCTGCGCGTACATCGCCGCCGGGCTGTCGTGATCGATGAACACGTCCGGCAGAACCATGCAACGGACCTTGGCGCCGCCGTCGAGGACGCCATGCTCGGCCAGTTCGTGCATCACATACGAGCCGAAGCCGCCGATGGAGCCCTCCTCGACCGTGATGAGGACCTCGTGTTCACGCGCCAGACGACACACCAGATCGGTGTCCAGCGGTTTTGCAAAGCGCGCATCCGCGACCGTTGCAGTCAAACCATGCGAGGCGAGCGTCTCGGCCGCCAGCAGGCACTCTTGCAGCCGCGTGCCGTATGACAACAGCGCCACCGAGGTGCCTTCCTTGAGGATGCGGCCCTTGCCGATCTCAAGCGGCCTGCCGATTTCCGGCATGTCGACGCCGACACCGTCGCCGCGCGGATAACGCAGTGCTGACGGGCGATCGTCGATCGCCACGGCGGTCGCCACCATGTGAACGAGTTCAGCCTCGTCGGCCGCCGCCATCAGCACGAAGCCGGGCAGACAGCCGAGATACGCGACGTCGAACGAACCCGCATGCGTCGGGCCATCGGCGCCGACCAGGCCGGCGCGGTCGAGCGCGAAGCGCACCGGTAGCCGCTGTATCGCAACGTCGTGCACGATCTGGTCGTAGCCGCGTTGCAAGAAGGTGGAGTAGATCGCCGCGAACGGCTTGTAGCCTTCAGTTGCAAGCCCGGCCGCGAAGGTGACCGCGTGCTGCTCGGCGATGCCGACGTCGAAGGTACGGTGCGGGAACGCCTTGCCGAAGATGTCGATACCGGTACCGCCAGGCATCGCGGCAGTAATGGCGACGATCTTGTCGTCCTTCTGCGCTTCCTTCACCAAGCTCTCGCCGAATACTTTCGTATAGGACGGCGCGTTTGCCTTGGCCTTGGCCTGCTTGCCGGTGGCGACGTCGAACTTCACAACACCGTGATACTTGTCGGCGGAAGCCTCGGCCGGCCCGTAACCCTTGCCCTTCTGGGTCACGACGTGGACCAGAATCGGTCCTTCCTTCGCGTCGCGGACGTTCTTCAGGACAGGCAGCAAGTGATCGAGGTTGTGACCATCGATCGGGCCGACGTAAAAGAATCCCAGCTCTTCGAACAGCGTGCCGCCGGTGACGAGACCGCGCGCATATTCTTCCATGGCGCGCGCGCGCTGCTCGAGAAACTTCGGCAGCTTCTTCGCAAGCTGATGCACGATATGGCGCAGCGAGCGATACGGCCTGCCAGAGACCAGCCGCGCGAGATACGCCGAGAGCGCGCCGACCGGCGGTGCGATCGACATGTTGTTGTCATTGAGAATTACGATAAGGCGCGAATCCATCGCACCCGCATTATTCATCGCCTCATAGGCCATGCCCGCGGACATCGAGCCGTCGCCGATCACGGCAACAACATTATTCGACTGCCCGGAGAGATCGCGGGCGACCGCCATGCCGAGCCCGGCGGAGATCGATGTCGATGAATGCGCAGCGCCAAAGCAGTCGTATTCGCTTTCGGCACGCTTGGTGAAACCCGAAAGTCCACCACCCTGACGCAACGTGCGGATCTTGTCGCGCCGCGCGGTCAATATCTTGTGCGGATAGGCTTGATGGCCTACATCCCAGATCACTCGGTCGCGCGGCGTATCGAAAACGTGGTGCAACGCCACGGTCAATTCGACAACGCCGAGACCGGCTCCGAGGTGACCTCCGGTCGCCGCAACAGCGCTGATCGTCTCGGCGCGCAGTTCGTCGGCAACCTGCCTGAGCTGACGCTCGCTCAAGTGCCGCAGGTCGGCTGGAGATTTGATGGTGTCGAGAAGTGGTGTCGTCATGGTCATCATCACAACATGATTATCCCTAGCAGTCGACGAAGGGGCGCAGGGACGAGTAATTGGCTAGGGCTACGGAACCATGCAGATCGGCTCGGTATTGCACAATTCATCGGGTTAGGCATTGCCCCGTCGAGACCGCAGATTGTTCTTAACGCCCTGAATAGCTCGATGGTTCGCCCCATTCAATAGTCAATCTCACGATTTGACGGGCGTCCGCGCGGAAAGAAACCATATGCTTAGATCAAAGATTGTGTCGATTGTTGATATTTGCACGCGTTTTCCATGGGCGATTATTGCCATAACTGCGATATTAACGATTGCGACGGCCGCCTATTCAGTCCGTAATTTCTCAATCAACACAAATGTTAATCGGTTAATCTCTCAAGACTTGGATTGGCGTCAACGAGAACTTACCGTCGACCGCTCGTTCCCCCACCGGAATGAAACGATTTTGGCGGTGGTCGAGGCCCCCACCTCCGAACTGGCCACCGAGGCCAATGCCGCCCTCATCGGGCGGTTGCGGGAGCAAAAGGACCTCTTCCCCACCGTGCAGTCGCTCAATGAGAGCGAATTCTTCCAGCGCAACGCCCTCCTGTTCGCCTCGAACGAGCAGGTGCAGAGCTTCGCTACCCAGTTCGCCCAGGCGCAGGCGCTGTTTCAGGTGCTGAACACCGACCCGACCCTGCGCGGGCTGGTGCAGGCGCTGACGTTCGGTCTCGCTGGGCTGCAGCGCAAAATGTACACCCTCGACGACATGACGCGGCCGCTGACCATGGTCGCGACGACGCTGGAAGACGTCGTCGCCGGGCGTCCGGCAAGCTTCTCGTGGCGCGAACTGGTGAATCGCAAGCAGGCGACCGCCAGCGACCTGCGGCGATTCATTCTGATCAAGCCGGTGCTCGATTTCACGCAGCTCGAGCCGGGCGCGATCCCGGTCAATGCGATTCGCCAGGCCGTGTCCGATCTCAAGCTGACGTCCGACTTGCGCGCGAAGGTCCGGTTGACCGGCTCGATCCCGATCCAGGACGAGGAGTTCGGGACGCTCAAGGAGCACTGGGAGCTCAACACCCTGGTCTCGCTCGCCTTCCTGATCGGCATCCTGTGGCTCGCGCTCGGCTCGGCGCGAATCATCGTGGCAGTGCTGGTCAGCATTTTCTGCGGACTGGCGATGACCGCCGCCGTCGGCCTCTTTCTGGTCGGTTCGCTCAACCCGATCTCGATCGCGTTCGCCGTACTGTTCGTCGGCATCGGCATCGATTTCGGCATCCAGTTTGGCGTGCGCTATCGCGCCGAACGCTATGAAGAGAACGACCTGCGCAAGGCGCTGTCGAATGCCGCGCGCCATGTCGGCGTGCCGCTGACGCTCGCGGCCACCGCAACCGCCGCGGGCTTCATGTCGTTCCTGCCGACGCATTACAAAGGACTGTCAGAGCTCGGGCTGATCGCCGGCCTCGGCATGATCATCGCCTTCATCGTCAGCATCACGCTGCTGCCGGCGTTGCTCAAGCTGTTCAATCCCACCGGCGAAAAAGAGCCGCTCGGCTACGCATCGCTGGCGCCGGTCGATTCGTTCATGGAGCGGCATCGCATTCCGATCATCATCGGCACGGCGGTGATCTCGCTCGGCGGGCTGCCCCTGCTCTACTATCTGCAGTTCGACTTCAACCCGATGAATCTGCGCAGCCCGAAGGTCGAATCCGTCGCGACGTTCCTGGAGCTCAGGAGCGATCCCAACACGGGCGCGAACGCAATCGACGTGCTCACGCCGAATCTCGAGGACGCCCGGGCGACCGCCGACCGCCTGCGCAAGCTTCCCGAGGTCAACAACGTCATGACGCTCGATTTTTTCGTGCCGAGCGATCAGGAGCAAAAGCTTGGCTATATCCGCGCGCTCGCGAAGGCGCTGGAACCGGCCTTCAAAGCACCGGAGCGTCCGGCTCCTTCGGATGAAGACAATGTCGCGGCGCTCAACCGTGGCATCGACGCGCTGAAGAAGGCTTCCGCCGGTCAGACCGGCCCTGGCGCCGACGCCGCCAACCGGCTCGCCGCCGTGCTGGCGAAGCTCGCCAGCGGCGACCAGGCGCTGCGCGACCGCGCGACTGCCGCGCTGGTGGTGCCGCTCAAGACCGCGATCAAGGGCATGCGCCTGTCGCTGGAGGCGCAGACGATCACGGCCGACAACCTGCCGCAGGACATCAAGGTGAACTGGATCACGTCCGACGGCCGCGCCCGCGTCGAGGCCCATCCCAAAGGTGATGCCAACGACAACGAGGTGCTGCGTCAGTTCGCGCGCGCCGTCCTCGCGGCCGAGCCGCGCGCCAGCGGCGGACCGATCTCGATCCTCGAGTCGGGACACACCGTCGTGCGCGCCTTTATCGAGGCCGGCGCCTGGGCGTTCCTGTCGATCGCGATCCTGCTCTGGATCGTGCTGCGCCGATTCACCGATGTATGCCTGACCCTGATCCCGCTGGCGCTCGCCGGCGTGGTGACGCTGGAAATCTGCGTGCTGATCGGACTGCAGCTCAACTTCGCGAATATCATCGCGCTGCCGCTACTGCTCGGCGTCGGCGTTGCGTTCAAGATCTACTACATCACGGCGTGGCGGGCGGGGCAGACGCAGCTGTTGCAGTCGCCCCTCACCCGCGCCGTCCTGTACAGCGCGCTCGCGACCGCAACGGCGTTCGGCAGCCTCTGGCTGTCGAGCCACCCGGGTACGTCGAGCATGGGCAAGCTGCTCGCGCTGTCGCTGGTGACAACGCTCGCCGCAGCGGTGCTGTTTCAGCCGGTGCTGATGGGACGGCCGCGCGAGATCGGCGACTAGTCGAATCCAATAGTTGCCAGCGGTCCTTAGATTCTAACATTCGCAAAATCGCCCGCAGAGACGGGATGCGAATGTTAGAATCGGATCACTCGTTCCTGGCGCTACTGTAGAGCCGAGACGCGGGAGCAGACGTCACTCCGCCCGCCGTTCTGCGCGGATGGGTTACCGACGCGGGTCCAACGCTGCCCGCCACAGAACACACCACCCATCACGCATCCCTCGACGCGCAGCGTGTTGTCGCTGACCACCCTGACATTGGCCTTATAGGTCTCGCCGTTCTGCGCGTTGTAGATTTGTCCATCCCAGCGCGCCTGTGACGACGGCCGCATGTTGATCAGCACGGTGGAGCCGAGCGTTGGCCGGCCATTGCGCCGGTCACGGCCGGGCTCCCGCTCCCAGGCGACGACGCCCCAGAGCGCACCGCGGCAATTGTCGACACGAATGATGGCGCTGCCGTCTTCGGTCCGCCAGTCGCCGGTGGGTTCCGCGGCCATGGCTGTTCCGCCGACGAAGCTGGCGATGCTGGCGGTCAGGACGCTGATTGCTAGGCGCATGGTGGGCTCCAATTTCATTGATGTCCCCCCGGCCCCCGGTGGGAACTAAGCTTAATCCTCAAAATCTGAAAGAGATTTTGGGTAATAATTGGACATCCAATAAAATTACGCCGATGTTCCGGCCCTCGGCCGAGAAGGTGTAAACGTCACCAAGCGCTTATCGCGCGTTTCAGCCAAGCTGGTTGCCCGGAAGTTGGTCACGGCCTCGGCCGGACCACCTGCTCGACCGTGCCGAAATGCCTGGATAAAGGCCGCTAGCCACGAAAATTCTTGCGACGATGCGTCGAATTGACCTTAGAAGCCTTCGAAAGCGGCTTGGGCACCGCCGGGATCACCACTAGGATAAAGACTACGTAAACGCTGCCAGGGGACGCCGGTGACATTGACGCCTTCAGGAACTCCGAGCCGCAGCCGGCTCTGGGGCAAAGATAACGATGCTTTACCCGAATGGGTGGACCTCGATCGCAGCGCGATCACGCGCCGGTATGACCGTTTCGCGCGGATTATTCCGCTGTTCGACTGGCTGTTCTTCATGCCGCCGCGCTTCCGCGAGAAGGCGGCCGAGCGGCTCCAGCTGAAACCGGGCGGACGGGTTCTCGAAATCGGATGCGGGACCGGACGCAATCTGGCGCCGCTGCGGGCGGCGGTCGGACCGGCCGGCACCGTTTACGGCGTCGACATCTCGACCGGCATGCTCGACCAGGCCCGCGCGCTGTGTGCGCAGCACGGCTGGTCCAACGTCAATCTGCTCCAGCAGGACGCCGCCGAATTCGTGGCGCCCGCGCCGCTCGACGGCGTGATGTTCGGCCTGTCCTACAACACCATGCCGCATCACCTCGCGGTGCTGCATCACGCGTGGAATCAGCTCCGCCCCGGCGGGCGGCTGGTGGTCATGGACGCCAAGCTCCCGCCCGGCCTCGGCGGCCGGCTGATCCTGCCGTTCAGCCTGTGGCTGATGAAGCGGACGATGCTCGGCAATCCGCTGATCAAGCCGTGGGAGGATGTGATGCGGGTGGCCGGCGCCATCGAGATGGAGCAGTACATGTTCGGCTCCTGGTACATTTGCGCCGCGACCAAGCGGCTCGACGCCCCGGCGCCGACCGCGACAAGCTGACCTTCCAAGCGCCGCCGCGCCGCTCTATCCTGCACCCGGACAATTTTTTGGGCCGGGAGCAGGATCACCATGAGCGAGCGTCCGCGCGAACAATGCTGGGTCATCAACAATGAAGTCGTCGAGCCGCGGCCGGCCTCAGCGCCGCCGCAGGAGGAGCTCGTCGACAAGCATCACGCCTTCGTCCACGAACTCGACGCCAAAGGCATCCTGGTCGGCGCCGGTCCGTTCCTCGACGACACCGGCGCGCGCTTCGGCACCGGCATGATCATCTTCCGCTGCGCGACCCGCGCGGAGGCCGAGAAGATCGCCAACAGCGAGCCCTATATCGCCAACGGCGTGCGCCGCCTGAAGCTGATGCCCTGGCAGAAGATCGCCGGAAGCTGACCATCGACGGAAACGTCGCGGGCAACTTCTCCAAGCGTCAGAACAGCTCGAAATATTCGCGCTGCTCCCAGTCCGTGACCTCGGACTGGTAGCGGGCGAGTTCGCCCTGCTTGATGCGGAGAAAATAGTCGACAAACTCCTTGCCGAAAGCGGCGGCGAGGCAGGCATCGTCGCGCAACGCGATCAGCGCCTCTTCCAGGCTCTTCGGCAGCAACGGCGCGTCCGTCTCGTATGGGCGGTCGGCCGACGGCCCGGGCTCGAGTTTGCGCTCGACACCGTCGAGCCCGCACACGATCTGCGAGGCCATGTAGAGATACGGATTGGCGGACGGCTCCCCCACCCGGTTCTCGATCCGCGTCGCACCGTCGCCCGCGCCGCCGATCACGCGCAGCATGACGCCGCGGTTGTCGTGGCCCCAGATCACCCGGTCGGGCGCCAGCGTGTATTGCCGGTAACGCTTGTAGCCGTTGACGGTCGGCGTGGTGAAAGCCGCCGCGCCGCGCCCGTGCGCAAGCAGGCCCGCGAGATAGTGGCGACCGAGCGGCGACAACAGCGCGTCATCTTCGGGAACGAAGGCGTTGGCCCCGGTACGCTTGTGGCGCAGTGACTGGTGCAAGTGCCAGCCGCTCGACATCACGTTGGGCAGTTTCGGCCGGCACATGAAGCTCGCGTGGTAGCCCTGTCGGCGGCAGATCTGCTTCGCCGCGCTGCGGAACAGCATCATCGTGTCGGCGGGCGCGAGGCCGGTCTGCGTCTGGAACGTGAATTCGCATTGGCTTGGCCCGAGTTCGACCTCGACCGAGCGCAGCGGCAGATCGAGCGCCACCACGTCGCGGCGGATGGTTTCGAGGATCGGCTCCAACTGATCGAAACGCGTCTCGGTCAGATACTGGTAGCCGGACGAGAGCATGCTGACCTCGGGCGGCTCGCTCGGCCAGCCCACGTCGGCGGGATCGAGGCGCGGGTTCTCGATCTTGAACACATGGAATTCAACTTCGAGACCGGCGACGTAGTCGAAACCAGTGTCACCCAACCGCGTCAGAACCTGGCGATAGAGATGCCGCGTCGAGAACGGCACCGGCGTTCCATCCTGGAAATAGATGTCGCACAGCACCCAGCCGGTCTGCGGCGCCCATGGCAGCACGCGGAAGGTCGTCGGATCGGCGATCATCAGGAAGTCGCCGCCGCCCTGCATCTCCGGCATGCCGAAGCCGCCGCCGGCGGTGAACACCGGGAACACGGTCTTGTGCGCGGTGTCCTTGGCCAGCAGCGTGGTGGTCATCGCGCAGCCGTTGCGCATCACCTTGGCGGCGTCGCCGGCCACGATGGTCTTGCCGCGCAGGATGCCGTGCTGGTCCGCGAACGAGAGGCGCACGACCTCGAGGTTCTTTTCCTCGATCAGGCGCTCGGCGTGCGCCGCCGCTTCGAATTGCTCTTCGCTCCACAACCCGTGGCGCTCGACAAAGGTCTTGGCGGCGGAGCGTTCCTGCGACGACATGACGTCCTCTTCCGCAAAGATTATTCCATCCGCGCAGCCAGGGCCACCGGCATAACCGGTCGGCCAGCTAACGCCGTTTTTTTCGCAGTCGCGGGCGAGCCGAGCTTTGCCGCCAGATCCGCGAGCTTGGCGACGGTGTTCATGTTGCGCATGGTGCCGGGCTTGGCGGCTGGGATTCTCAACTTCGAGGTCCCGACCCCGCTGCCGTAGTGGACGAATATCTCTCGGTTGCCGAGAGCCATCCGCTCATCCTTGACCCCGACCGCGTGCTCCAGCGCATCAACCGGCGGCGGCTTGTCGAGAAAGACCACGGCGGCCTGGGTCGGCACAGCTTTTGGAAACGGGTTGGCCTTGTGAATGGCGACCATTTCAGCGGGAGTCCGGACGATCACGGTGATCGGCCTGCCCGCATAGGCCAGGAGCCGCGTCTCGAGCTCCAACTTCACCTTCGCCGCCGAGACCTTGCTCTCAAACAGCGCATTGCCGCTGGCAATGTAGGTTTGCACATGCGCAAAGCCGGCGGCCTCGCACATGGCCCTGAGGTCGGCCATCGGAAGTTTTCCGGTCCCTCCGACGTTCACTGAACGCAGCAACGCGATGTATTTTGCCATCTTAGAGCGTGCGATCCTTGCTTGCGTGCCGAACCGTGACGTTTGAACCGCAACACTCATCCCCGGTTTCGCGGACAGGGTGTCACCCGCTATATGGAAGCATGGCCGCGCGGTTTTTCAAACGGCCTCCCGGGGAGCAAATGGCCGAGAAACAAATTTCGCAGGGACCGGGCACGGTCGAGAAACTCACCGATTGGGCGCTCAGCGTTCGCGCCGGTGACATCCCGCCAAAAGTCGTGCAGCAGGCAAAGCTGTTGCTGCTCGACACCATCGGATGTGGCTACGCCGCGCTCGACGAAGAAGCCTCACGCGCCATGGTCGCAACCATGGCGGAGACCGGCGGCGCGCCGCAATGCACGGTCATCGGCGGCACGGCCAAGACCAGCGCCCCCAGCGCGGTCCTACTCAACGGCGCGCTGGTCCGCATCCTCGACCTCAACGACTACGTCAACACAGCCAGCGGCAACATCGGCGGCCACCCGAGCGACAACATTCCGGTCGCGATCGCCGCGGCCGAGCTGAGCGGCGCGGCGGGGCGCGACGTGCTGACCGCAATCGTGGTCGGCTACGAGATCTACGGCCGCCTCAAGAACACGATGGATGACGCCGTCGACTGGGACGGCATCATGGTCTCGGGCTTCGTGGCGCCGGCGATGGCGGCGCGCCTGATGGGGCTCGATCGCCTCACCCTCGCGAACGCCATGGCGCTCAGCGGCGTGCGCGCGCCGACACCGCTGGTCGTCCGCCATGGCGCGATGTCGGCGGCTAAGTCGATCGCCAATGCGCTGATCGCCCAGAACGGCATGCAAGCGACGCTCCTAGCGAGCCATGGAGTCACCGGCCCGCTCGACCTGTTCGAGAACCCGCACGGGATCGGATCGCTGTTCCCCACTCTCGATGGCTCGCTGACCGCGCCACTGACCGCCGAGTGCCACCTGATGGGCTGCCACGTCAAAGCCTACCCTTGCCTCGCAACAGGTCAGTCGGTCGTGCATGCGGGCCTGGACATTCATCGGCAGGTCGGCGGCAACGCCGGCAAACTCGGCCAGATCACCGTTGCGATCGCCGACACGCCGTCGCTCCGGCGTCAGAAGGACGATCCCGGCCGCATCGATCCGAGTTCGCGCGAGGCCGCCGACCACAGCTTCAATTTCCTCGCCGCGGTCGCGATCGTCGATGGCGCGTTTGGGCTCGCGCAGTTCGACAACGATCGCTGGAACGCCGCAGCGGTGCGCAACGTGATGGCGCGTCTGGAGGTCGTGTCCGATCTATCGCTGAACGCGCGGTCACCGGGCGGCTTCCCCTGCGCCATCTCTGCCAAGGGCACGGACGGGAAGGACTATCTCGCGGCGGTGCTCGATCCGCCCGGGTTCTCGCGCCAGGGACTCGATGCCGATGCGGTCACCGGAAAATTCCATGCCATCACCGCCAACCGCCTGCCGCAGGCGACGCGCGACCGGATTGTCGAAACCGTGATGGCACTCGACCGCAGCCCGAACGTTGCCGATGTGATTGCCGCGCTGGCTGCGGCGAACGATGCGTGCGGTTGATTCTTGCTTAGAGAACTAAGTATCATGCGGCGATACCCCGAGCGCGGAGATCAACAATGAATATGCCGCTGTCCGAGCACCCGAAGCTCCTGCTCGATCCCTATATCGCCTGGACCGAGAAGGAAGGCGTGCCGGTCACCGAGGACTTCGGCGTCGACCTCCTGAAGTGCCCGACCGCACATTGGCCGCGCTTCGGCGTCGAGGGCGGCATCGTCAATCTCAAAGGGCGCGGCGACTTCGTCTCGATCTTCGTGCTCGACCTCAAGCCCGGCGCGCAAACCTCCCCGCAGAAGCATCTTTTCGAGGAAGTGGTCTATGTGCTGTCGGGCCACGGCTCGACCACCGTGGAATCCAGCGACGGCCGCAAGCATTCGTTCGAATGGGGACCGAAAAGTCTCTTTGCGCTTCCCCTGAATGCTCGCTACCAGCACTTCAATGCCAGCGGCCAGGAGCATGCGCGGCTCGCATCCACCAACAACGTCTGCATGATGCTCAACCTCTTCCACAATGACGCGTTCGTTTTCGACAATCCGTACGAATTCCCCGAACGGCAGGGCGCGGCAAAATCATTCAGCGGCGAAGGCGACTTCATCCCGGTGCGTCCCGGCCGCAACATGTGGGAGACCAATTTCGTTCCCGACCTCGCCGCGTTCGAGCTGAAGGAATGGAAGGCGCGCGGCGCCGGCGGCTCCAACATGATGTTCGTGCTGGCCGACGGCACCATGCACGCGCACATCTCGCAGATGCCGGTCGGCACCTACAAGAAGGGCCACCGCCACGGCCCCGACTTCCACGTCTTCGCCGTCACCGGGCAGGGCTATTCGCTGCTCTGGTACGACATCGCGAAGGAGATGGTGCGGATCGACTGGCAGCACGGCGTCGTGTTCGCGCCGCCCGACCAGATGTTCCACCAGCACTTCAATACCTCGCCCGATCCGGCGCGCTACCTCGCGATCGCGTTCGGAGGCTTGCGTTATCCGTTCACCGCCTCCAAGAAGCACGTGTTCATGGGCATGGACGTCAACGTGCAGGACGGCGGCTGCCAGATCGAGTACGAGAACCAGGACCGGCGCATCCACGAGATATTCCTCAAGGAGCTGGCCAAGACCGGCGCCAAGTCGAAGATGGGCCCGTTCATCGACGAGAGCGCCTATACCTAGAGCGGCGCTCTATCCTCCGCTCATTCCCGCGCAAGCGGGAATCCAGAGCCGATAGACTGGGTCCCCGCTTTCGCGGGGACGAGCGGAAGCAAGCTGACGTCCAAGGAGTGCGATGCACGACCTCGAATTCAACCACCTGCACTACATTCCGGATGACGAGGTCAACGAGGTCGCGTGGGCAACCGATAACGTCGAACTGAGGACGGTCGGCATCGACATCGGCTCCTCGACGTCGCACCTGATGTTCTCGCTGGTGCATCTGCAACGGCTCGGCACCGCGCTGTCGAGCCGCTTTGTCGTCATCAAGCGCCAGGTGATGTGGCAATCGCCGATCAAGCTGACGCCCTACCTGCCCGACTACACCATCGACACCGACGACCTCGCCGAATTCTTCGGCGGCTGTTACCACCTCGCCCAGGTCGATCCCGACGACGTCGACTCTGGCGCCGTCATCCTGACCGGCGAAGCGATCAAGCGGCACAACGCCCGCGCCATCGCCGAGTTGTTCTCCGAAGTGTCAGGCACCTTCGTCTGCGCCTCCGCCGGCCATCACATGGAATGCCAGATGGCCGCGCACGGCTCCGGCGCCGTGGCGATGTCGCGCGGCAACGCGAACACCGTGCTCAATGTCGACATCGGCGGCGGCACCACCAAGCTGGCTTTCATCGAGAACGGCGAAATCCTCGCCACCATCGCGATCGCGGTCGGTGGCCGCCTCATCGTCGAAGACAAAACCGGCATGACCCGCATCGAGGAGCCGGTGCGCGACGTGGCCCGCAGCCTCGGCATCGATCTCACGCTTGGGCAGGCGCTGGCGCCGCAAGATCGTCAGCGCATCGTCGAGCGCATGGTCCGGCAGCTCATGCGCATGATCGACCGGCGCCCCCCCGACGAGTTGTCGCAGCGCCTCCTGGTCACCGACCCGTGGCCCGCGGCGCTCGCCCACAAGACGGTCGACGCCATCACGTTCTCCGGCGGCGTCGCCGAATTTCTCTACAAGCGCGAGAAGCGCAATTTCGGCGACCTCGGCTCCGATCTCGCGGAGGGGCTGCGGCACATGCTCGGCCGCCGCAAGGACCTGCCACCGGTCTGGGATCCGGGACAGGGCATCCGCGCGACCGTGATCGGCGCTGCGCAGTTCTCGGTACAGGTCTCGGGCAACACCATCCTGATCACCAAGCCGGGCGACCTGCCGATCCAGAACCTGCCTGTGATCGCCTGCACGTTCGACATGCCCCAGGCGGTCGATCCCGCGGCCGTCACGGAAGCGGTGCGCAAGGGGCTCAGCCGCGCCGACACCGAAGAAGGCGCGGCGCCGCTCGCCCTCGCCTTCCCCTGGCATGGCGACCCCTCGCACGCGCGGCTGCATGCGATCGGCAGCGGCATCGTCGCGGCGATGCCCAACACGATCGCCGCCGGGATGCCGGTCGTGCTGCTGATCGACGGCGATGTCGGCAAAAGCCTCGGCCGTGTCATCTGCAACGAGGTGGCGCCGGGCGCGCATGTGATCGCGCTCGACGGCGTGCAGCTCAAGCAGTTCGACTATGTCGACATCGGCCAGGTGATCGAGCTGACCAACGCCGTGCCGGTCATCATTAAGTCGCTGCTGTTCAAATAGTCCGAGCGCATCGGCATTTCCGCCCCGCCCGGCTTTCCAGGGACGGGAGCGGTCGAGCGACGCACCGTGTGAACCCGGCTTCCGCCGGGAGCGCTTTTTGCCTATCGTCCCCGGCCTAACTGAAACCAACATATCCGGGAGGACACCATGTCACGCGTTTCGCGTACACTGACCGCTATCGCACTCAGCACCGCATTTGCCGCGATCGCTTCGTCGGCAAGCGCCCAAGGCGTCATCAACCAGCCGCGGCTGTCGGCCCCCCTCGCCAACCAAGTGGTCGGCGACACCGTCGCGAACTGCGCGCAGAAGAAATACAATGTATGGGCGGTCATCGTTGATCTCGAAGGCGTGCGTCAGGCCGTGCTGCGTGGCAACGGCGCGCCGATCCATTCCCAGGACAACGCCTTTTACAAGGCCTACGCCGCGGCGTCGCTGACGCTCGGCCGCAACGAAGGCTCGACCCGCGAGGTCGCAGCACGCATGGCCAAGGCGCCGCCGTCGACGGTGCCGAACACGCAGCTTCCCAATGTCACCTACGGGGTCGGCGGCATCGCGATCAGGGCGGCCGATGGCAAGATCATCGGCGGGCTTGGTGTCAGCGGTGCGCCGGGCGGCCAGTTCGACGAGGAGTGCGGCCAGGCCGCGCTCGACAAGATCAAGGATCAGTTGAAGTAGAACAGCAACCGCTACGACGGTTTGCAGAAACGGAAAAGGGCACCCCGGTAACGAGGTGCCCTTTTCCAATCCGAGCAACGCTCGATCAGGCAGCGCTGGTCTTTCTGGCAGCAGGCTTGCTGGCAGTGCTCTTCTGGGCGCTGGTCTTCTTCGTTTCCCGCGCGAGCCGCTCCGCCCGCAGCCGGGCGGTCCGTTCCAGGGTCGCGCGTTGCTGCTGCTCATACTCCGCCATGGCGGATACGCCTTCGAGCGCCTGCCGGGCCTTGCGGCTGGCGAGGTCTTCCCTGCTGGGCGGAAGCTTGGGAGGGGCGGGTTCGGACCGCGGGGGGCCCTTGGGGTACAGTCTGGTCTTCATGGCACCGTATATGGGGGTTTGGGAGGGCTTTTGCCACCCACCGTTCGCACAACCTTGGTTACACAAGCAAACAACATTCGCGGGAAACGGGAGCTACAGACGGTGCAAATCCGGCATTCCGACCTACCGTATCAACGGGCGGTTGGCTGGCGCGCGGATGCACGCAGTCCTTGAAATCGGCGAAACCCTTTCATGACCGGCTCCGTATCTCACGATGCCTTCTGCATCTGCGCGCGCTTCTCCGCGAGCGCGTCCTCCAGGTCCTTGATCCAGGGGATCTGCTCGCCGCGCGCCGCGCGGATCTCGCGGATCAGCTTGAGCTGCCGTTCGGTGGTCTCGAGATGCCAGCCGAACTGCGCCTTGGTGAGCGCGATCTCCGCCTGCTCCATCGCGCCGTTCTCGTCGCGGGCCAGCACGGCCAACTCCATCAGCGTTGCATAGTCCCAGTAGTCACCGCTGGCCTTGGCTTTCTGCGCCGCCGAAAACCGCACCACCGGCAGGATCTCGGCCTGGATCGGCGGTGGCGTGTCCATCAGCTCCATCAGCGTGACCGCGTTGACGCCGGGATAGGCATCGCGCCAGTCAGCCTGGAAGCCGGCGAGATAGGTCTCGGCGGCGAGCTTGAGCAGTCCACGTACTTGCAGCGCGCCGGCGCCGGACTTCTTCGCGGCGTCCCACTGATCCTTGTAGACGCGTCCGAGCAGCCCGTTGGTCTCGCTTGACGTTCCGAACTCGTCGATCACCGCCTTGAGCACGGCGATCGCCTCCTGCGCCTTGCCTTCGCGATTGAGCGCGAAGCCATATTGTTCGCGCACGATGCGCGCACGCTGCAGCGGCTCGGGCATGCGCTGGAACAGCGCGATCATCTCCTTGTGCGCCTTCACGTCGCGCAAGGTCAGGAACATGTCCACGATCACGCCGGTCTCGAGGTCGTGCAGATTCTCGAACGCGGGATCGGCGACCGCCTCCTTGACCGCCTGCTCGCCCTCTCGCAACGCGTCGGCAAGCCGGTTTTTGAACTGCTTCGAATAGTTGAAGCGATCGCGGAACGTATCGGTCTTGGTATGGTCGACCTCATTGCGCGGCATGTAGTCGAGGAGCTGGAACAGCGGACTGTCGTCGTGTGGGTTCTGCTTCGCCTCGAGCAGCTGCTTCGCGATCGCGGCGACGCAGCCGGCGGGGCTGGACGGCACACCCTGCTCGTTGGTCTGGTACGGGATGCCACGCAGCAGCGCGATGTCGAACGGCAGGGTGGTTCCGGCCGCGAACAGGATCACGGTCGAGCGTGGCCGCATCGCATGGCGAATGCCGAGTTCGTAATAGACATTCGGATTGGCGCCGGTGATGTCGGCAACCGCGTAGTTGCAAAGCATCAGCCGCTCGAACATCGGCTTGTGAATCGCCCCGCCGATCTTCTCCTCGTCGGCACGGATCGGATCGAGCTCGGCCTGGTTCACGGCCGGCGCAATGATCTCGCGATAGACGGCGTCGAAGTCGGTGGTGCGGCCCGCAGCGTCGGTCTTGCGGCCGAACGGCATCAGGACGAAGCAAAGCGGCCGTGGTGCCTTGAGGTCCTCGTCACCCTCTTTCATTACGATCCAATCTGCCGCCCGCCATCGCCTATCGCCGCCCGCCTATCCACATTCGCCGCCACGCCAGTTGGCCATCGCCGCGGCGAATGCAAGAGTGTATGGGTTCGCTATTCAACAATCAAAGCCGCCCGAGGAATCTCATGCCCGCGAAGAAAAAGCCTGCCAAGAAAATGTCCAAAAAGAAGCCTGCCGTGAAAATGGGGCCGGTCCGCCTCCCCGCGATTCCCGAGGACAAGCTGACGGCGGAGCAGCGCTCGCTGATGGGCGCGATCGCATCCGGCCCCCGCGGCACCTTCAAGATGAGCGGGCCGTTCTTCTGCTATCTGCACGCGCCAGGCTTCGGTGAGCTCGCGCAAAAACTCGGCGCCTATTGCCGCTTCGGCACCTCGATCGCTCCGCGCCTGACCGAATTCGCGATCCTCACCACCGCGCATATGTGGAAGGCGCATTACGAGTGGGCCGCGCATGAGCCGCAGGCGCTGAAAGCCGGCGTGAAACCCGCGACCATTCAGGCGCTGCGCGCCGGCCGCGAGCCGAAATCGGCGCCGAAGGACGAGCGCGCGCTCTATGCGTTCATCAAGGAGCTGTATGCGACGCGACGCGCGAGCGACCGGGTCTACAAGGCCGCGCACGCGGTGGTCGGCGATGCGGGCATGGTCGAGTTGGTCGGCCTACTCGGCTACTACGCCATGGTGGCGATGACGCTGAACGTGTTCCGGATGCCGGTCGCGGAAGGAACGCCGTTGCCGTTCAAAGAGCCGGTAGTTCGATAGTCAGTACGAGGCCAGGCACATTAGAGGTGTGAGCGGGTGGTGAACACGATGGGAATCGCGAACCGATGACCCAGACGCTAACCACCCGCGATGGCCGTGTTCTTTCCTATCTCGAAGTCGGCGATCCGCGCGGTCCGCTCGTCATCCACAATCATGGCGGGCCAAGCAGCCGGTTTGAGGCGCGCCTCTTCGCACATGCGGCTTCGAGGCATCGGTTGCGATTCATCTGCGTGGATCGGCCCGGCATGGGACAGTCCAGTCCGCAAAACGCACGCACTTACGCCGGCTGGGCAGCCGACGTGACAACGGTCGCCGACGCGTTGGGATATCGCGAATTCGGCGTGACAGGATGGTCAGAGGGCGGCCCTTGGGCGCTGGCGGCCGCCGCTTACATTGATCCGCATCGGTTGCGCCATGTCACCAGCGTCGCAGGCGGAAGCTACGGCGCGTTCGGCGACAATTGGGCCAAGGACTACTTGTCCAAAGCGGACGCGTTGGGGGGATTGCTCGCGCTGCATTTTGAACCCGGCTTCCGGCTCCTGTACGCGACCATTGGCTTAACCGCCGAACACTTTCGCACGACCTATATTCAGCAACTGCGGAAGGCCGTTACGGAATACGATCGGCAAATCCTGCTTCCGCCGGATGTCGAAACCGCCGTCAGCGAAATGAGCGCCGAATGTTTCGCGCAAGGCAGCGAAGGGCTGGTTCGCGATGCCGAACTCCTCTACCGCAGCTGGTCTTTCGACGTGACGAAAATCGAACGGCGCGTCCACGTGTGGCAGGGAATGGCCGATAACCTCGTGGTGCCTGCGATCAACAAAACAGTGGCCGACCGGATGCCCGGGGCGATGTGGCACCCGGTCGAGGGAGCCGGTCATTTCGTAGCAGTCGGAGCGGCGGACGACGTGCTGGCAATCGCAGCCGACGAACTGGGCGCGTAGCGACCTAGCCGCCGCTCTGGCGGCACTCAGGAAAGACAACACGCCTAGTGCTTATGGCCGCCAGCGGGCGCACCAATACCCTGCACGGTGAATTCGATCGCGACCGTGCCGGCCTTCTCGAACACCAGCGTGCCCTTCACGGTCTGACCCTGTTGCAGCGGCTGCTTGAGGCCCATGAACATGACGTGCATGCCGCCGGGCGCGAGCTCGACGGTCTCGCCGGGCTTGATCTCCAGGCCGGTGACCGGCCGCATCCGCGCGACGCCGTTCTCGGTGACCGTGGTATGCACCTCGAAGCGTGTGGCCGGCGCGGCGGAGCCGCCGATCAGACGATCGGGCTGCGTGCCCTTGTTGGTGATGGTCAGATAGCCGGCCCCCACCGTCGCGCCCTTCGGCGTAGCGCGGGCCCATGGGTTGCCGATCTGCAGACCGCCCGCCGAGTAGATTTCGGCCGCCGCCATGCTGCTGAAAAAGACCACCGCCGCGCCGACAAGGGCGAAGCGCCAAATCGCTGCCATGCGTCTCATGGCAGTAGATTTAGGGAGCAAGAGTGTGAGCGTCCAGCCCGCGGGCGGTTATTGCAGCCGGGTCCGGCGTGCCGCGCGTGGCAGCGCGTTCAGGCCCATGAACTCGGGAAGCTGCACGGTCCGCGTGCGATAACGGGCGGCGAGTGCCGGCCGCCGCTGCCAGCGCGGATGCAGCCCTTCCGACACTGCGGCCGACTGTGACGGCTCGCGGTAGGTGAACACGCGGTAGCGCATAAACGCCAGCGCAACGATCAGGCCGAGCAGGAACGGCCACGTCCACAGGCCAACGCGGTCGTCGAGCGCATCGCCGAACACGATGACCAGATAGAGCATTAGCGGCAGATAGAGCGCCGACGAGAACAGGCTCGCGAGCGCCACCCGCGTCCACGGCACGCGCGTCCAGCCGCAGGCGATCATGATCACGAACACCGCGCCCGGCACCACACGACCGAGCGCCGCGAGGCCGAACAAGTTGCGCTGCAAGGTCCCGCCGAAATTGGCGATCTTCTCGTTCACGGCGATGCGGCTCAGCCACGGCATGCGCCGGGCACCCAAACCGATGCCGTAGAGGGCGAGATCGCTCGCCACCATGCCGAAATAGATCGTCGCAACCACAATGCCCACCGGCATCAGTTGGTTCACGACCAGATATCCGCCCAGGAGAATTGCGACGTCCTCGTGCGCCGCCGGCAGCACGAGCAACGACAGGAACTTCGCCAACCACGAGTAATCGATGTCGGCGACGTAAAATAACTCGATGAGACGGTGGCTCACGCGCCGACCTCGGTTCAACGTTTCCCCG
>Ga0075420_100001055_pt1 | contig 22950 bp, 15 predicted proteins | sample SoiMetdeltSBSDD4_FD_75296 | JGI IMG/M metagenome (GOLD analysis project Ga0075420, IMG submission 75296) | Bulk soil microbial communities from a Populus tree surrounding site in Tennessee, USA - Soil MetaG P. deltoides SBSDD4 | ecosystem: Environmental > Terrestrial > Soil > Tree plantation...
CGACGCAGATGGGCGTTGCCGGTTTTCGTGATCCCGCCCTGCGCGCGTTTGGTGCCACTCGAGTGCTCGGAGGGTACGAGGCCGACGAACGCCATGGTGCTCGGGGCGGTGGCGAAGCGACGGGGATCCCCGAGTTCGGCGGCGATGGTCAGCGCCGTGAGATCGTCGATGCCCCGGAAGCAGCGAAGCCGTTGCACACGGTGCTGTAACGGCTCGAGCGTGAGCAGAGCGCGCAGGTCGGTTTCGATGTCGCGCAGGCGTGCGAGGACTTCGTCGACGGCGCGCAGATAGGCCCGATGCGTCTGATCGAGCGCCGGCAGCGGCCACGCCTGGGCGCGCAGCCAAGTGTCGTGCTGCTTGGACCACGCCTTTTTCGTCGCGGTGAAGCGGCGGCCGTGCCGGAGGAGGAATTTCGAGAGGCGATGCCGCGCGCGGAGCAGATCGGTGCGGATGTCCTCCCGGCACCGCAGGAGATCGCGGGCGGCTTCCTCCTGCGCCGTCGGAATGTGGATCGCGGTCAACGCCCCAGCGCGATACAGCACCGCACCGGGCCCGTCCGGCGGAGTCGCTCGACACAGCGAATGATCGTCGCCGGCTCCGACGTCAGCGGATGAAGCGCCGGCGTCCGGTGGCCGGGCAGTAGTACGGCCGCGATCGTCGTCGCTGCGTGCTGATCGAAGGCAATGATGGTTGTAGACTGCACCATGACCGACCTCCTTTGTATGCGGCTCTGCGTTGAACGCTCACACGGTCAGCGTAACCCGCGTGAGATGCAAAGCCGAGGTTGGTCTTTCCATATGGTCTAGAACGAGCCGCGGCTCGCGGTTCGCTGTTGGCTGTTCGGCAACCATGATCTCAGTCGCTGGGACTAAAGTCGGTTGTTTCCGAGCCGCCCAAAGCGAATCGCGAGCCGTGACACTTACTTTCCGATTCTCATCAGCGTCGACAGGAACGCGCTCGCATACAACGCTGCGGCAAGCCAGTAGAGGAACTGGAAGCCGAAATACATGGCGTTGTACTCGAGAAGGCCTCCGCACATCGCGCCGAACAGATTCGCCGACATCGCGCCGGTGATCGACCGGCTCGTCGCAATCAGCGACGAGAAGACAATTCCCGAGAAGAAGAGCGGCGACGTCAGCACGATGATCGTGCCGACTTGACCGAGCGGCGTCGCGCTCAGGCCTCCGCCGCGCGCAACAGCCACACCGAGCGCAAGGCTCGCCAGCAGCAGCACGTACGGGATCAACGGCCGCTCGATCCTGAACGTCTGCACCACCCAGTTCGCCAGGAACGCCATCACGAGGATCCCGGCGATCACGATGCCGATGACCTGCCAGGTGTTGCCGAACACCAGGCCCATCTCGGTGATGCCTTTCGTCTCGACGAGCATGAACCCGGCGCCGAGCAGAAAGTACGGCAGGTTGCCGACTGTTGGCGTCTCGCTGAAGTTGACGATGAGGTAGAGCGATAACCCCAGCACGACGGCAATCATCGCGAGATACGAGACCGGATACGTTCGCCGCGGCATGTAGAAGAACGGCCAGTCGTCGGTGGACAAGTCGGCGACAACTTTCGTGTCGGCAAACCGCGTCGTGCACTCACGGAAGCCGAGCTCCTGCACGACACCTTCTGGAATCCGCACGGCGCCGCGCTTGGCCTGAAAGAAGGTGACCGAGTGATCGTAGCGGCCTTCGATGCAGCTCGGCGCCTGTCCGTCGAACGCGGCTTCGAGCATCAAGTGAATCTTGCGTCCGAGATCCGGCGTGATCAGGGCGAACGACAACGCCAGCATGCCGCCGTCCTTCAGTCGTTCCCGGGCATCACGAAAGCCTTCGACCGTGTACACGAACGAGTCCAGACGCACGCTCGAGGCGTGGCTGAGCAGCGTGTGGGAGTCGAGAAGTCCGTACACCACCATGTCGTAATGCCAGTTGCTGTTCTTGAGGAACGTTCGCGCGTCGTTGACGATCGCGCGTACCTGCGGGCGGTCGAACGGATGCTCGGGATGCGCCGATCGCCCCGCCGCCATGATGGCGGGATCGATTTCGATTGCATCGATGCGCGCCGCGCCCGATCGCACCGCGGCGGCGACGTCGTTGCCGCTGCCCGCGCCAACAACCGCAACGTCCATCGGCTGTCCGAACACGCGATAGGGCAGGTCGTAGTAGTTGCGCGTACGGAGCCCTTCGGCGTCGAGCGCTTCCGGCTTCGAGAGATCGTGCACCTTCTGGTAGTAGTGGCCAGCCGCGCGAATCTCGAGATAGCCGCGAGGCGTGTGTCCGAGCTCGAGGAGCTGATATGGTGAGTACACCTTCAGCCAGAGTGGATTCACTGGCCACGCGAGAACGACCAGCCCGATGACGGCGATCACCGAACCGGTCAGGAGAATGGTCCGCCGGCGCACTGTGAGCATGAGGAGCGTTCCGAACGACAAGCCGTACCAGATCAATGGCGGCGTCCACAGGTAGCTCACGACGAACGTCAGGATCACGCCCGCCAGGCTGCCGAGCAGGTTCAATCCATAGGCGCGAAGGTTCGGCCGACGCTGCATCAGCCGTCCGCACATCTGGCCGACTGGAATGAACGCCAGCGCGGTGATCAGGAACATGACCGACAGAAAGAAGTAGGTCGCCGCGCCCTCGGCAAACGTCGTGAGCACGTTGACGCCCATGTTGAGCTGTTCCTGAAACGGGAGATTGCGGACGCTGGCCAGGCTCCAGTCCGGCATTCCGAATCGAAACGCGATGAGAAACAGACACTGCCAGACGAGCAGCGGGATCACCGCCGCAAGCGGCGTCCGGTCGCGAGACGCGAGCGAATAGCCCAGACCGAGACCCGCAAAGCACGAGAGCAGCGTGAAGTTCTTGTAGAAGGCGAAGAACTCGAAAACGGTTCCCTGCCAGCGGATCACGGCAAGCTCGAGAAACAGGCTCAGTGCGGCGGCGCCGAAGATTGCCAGATCCACCCATCGGATCGGCAACTCATCGAAGAATCGGGTCTGACTCTCGAACAGCTCATCGAACAGCGCCTCATTCGCAGCGACGATACGAACGACGGCGAGGGACAGGACGCCGAGCACGAGAGCCGCGGCCGCATAACCAAGGTAAGTGGACAGCGTCCACGGGGCGGGATCGTTGAGACGGCTGCAGAACGCGGTGACGAGCGGTACGAACAGGGTCGCGATGAAGCCAAGCGTCGACAGACGCAGGAATACTTTGGTCAGTCCCACAGTTTCTCCAACTGAACGAATGCGGAATCCTGAATCATATCGCGAGAGACTAGTGCAGCTTGAACAGCGCCGTATCGGTGACGCCGATGTCGATACGCTCTTGCGTCCTGAGATACTCGGCAAGCACTGGCTGACGCCGTTCCAGCTCGGACCAGATCGTGGTCGCGAAATATGTCGCGCCGAACTGGCGTTGCAGGCGCTGCACGACGTGCGGGCTGATCGAGCTCAGGTCGAAGCTCCAACCCCTCCGGTGCGAGCGAAACAAGAGAATTGGCGAGTTGGCGCCGTACTGCGCGTATTCGACCACCACGATCGTGTCGTTGGGCGGGACCTGTCCTTCAATCGCGCGGCCCGCGTCGATGGGCCGCAGATCGAGGCGCTCGGGGCGGAAGAAGCTGTAGACGACGTTGCTGTAGGTGAAGCCGACCAAGCCGACGAAGACAACGACGGCAGCGACCAAAAGGGGCACGAGTCGCGAGCCGGTTGAACCGCGCAGCCACGCTCCGTCGAACGCGGGACTCGCAGCGAGGCCAAACAACAACGCCGCCGGCGGCAGCATCGGCAGTTGATGGAACTCGTGATAGCGGTTCCCCTCGGCGGATGCCATGATGAACAACAGCACCGCCGCGAGCCAGACAAACACCACCCCCGCGCCTTTCCGACGCCATCCGATCGCGAGTCCGATGAGCGTCAGCGCAAATCCGGTTGGCGTGAGATGGAGGTAGTAGGTCCGGTCGAGGAGTGTTGTATAGAACTCGCGGTCCGTCAGCTGATGAAGCGTGCTCCAGTGAGAGACGCCCATGATCGGCCCCATCGCCATCGCGACCTCAGGGGAATACCCTCCTGAAGGGTGGAAGATCGCCTGTCCGAGGCCCGTCGCATGAAACAGCCGGTCGCCATGCCAGTACCACAGCACCGTGGCGAGAAACGGCACGGCGAACGCCGCGATCCACACGGGCTGGAACACTGCCCGGACATGTCGCGTCAGCGCCCAGCCGGTCATTCCATCGTTCCGCACATCCATCCACGCCAGCCAGAAAACCGGCGCGAGCATGAGCAGTGCTGGGATTTTGACAAGGCACGCGAGCGCGGTACAGATGATACCGGCCCAGGCGGCACGTCGATCGCGGCTCTGGGTGTACGCCACCAGCCCCCACAGTCCCGCAACAGAGAAGAACACCATCGGGGTGTCGGAGATGAACGTGCGACCGAAGAACACCAGCGACGGGGAGATTGCGACGAGGAAGGCAGCGGCACGTCCAGCCGGGCGCGTAAAGAGGCGCGAGCCCAGTCCATAGATCGCGATCAGAGTTCCCATCGAGAACCCGACCGCGAGAATCCGGCCGACCAGTTCCTGGTTGCTGAACAGGTGAAACAGCATGCCCGCCAGCCATTGGAGCAACGGGAACTCCATGCTGACGTAGGCGTTGTGCGGCCCGCCCCAGCTGACTTGCGGATACAGGATGTTGCCGGAAATCTCGGTGAAGTTGCGCGCGATATCGAGGTTGGTGATCTGCCGCCAGCTATGCGCTTCCGCCATCGGCAGCGTGAGGTGCTGGCACCGCAGCAAAAGGCCGATGACGAACGCCAGAACGAACCAGAGATCGATTCGGGACAGATATTGATGGACGACGCCGCGGCCGGCGTCGCGGGACTGCATCATGCGTGGTCAATAGTAGCGTAGCCGCCATTCGAACTCACGGTTCGAACGGCGCGCCACGCTGCTCTGCAATCCGTTTCTTATCGGGCCGTCTGCCCTCGATCGAGCCACTGCCACGCGCCGCCGTAATCGCCGACGTCCACCGTTCGGCTATAGGCGCACCCCGGCGGGTTGGGCAGTGACGGCGGTGGACAGTTCGGCACCGGCAGGAAGATTCGCGGACGGTAATCGCCGCGCCACCCGTTCTGCCAGTCGGCTCCACGCGCAACGAGATCGTTGCGCAGAACGCTCATCCCGCCTTGCGTGACCGTGGGCCCGGCATTGCGCGACTGCACGAGCGAGAAGAAGCATGCGCGCCACTGCTCGCTGCTCCACAGGGCGGGCGAACCAGGTGCCGAGCAGCCGGGTGCCGGTGGCACCTCGGGCGGGGGCGGTGGCTGGGGCGGCGGCGCGACCGTCGGTGTCCGGAAGCTTTGCACCGTTGACCACGCGCCCGTCAGGGTTCCGTTGAAGCCGGCGGCACGCCAGTAGAGAAGCGTGCCTCCGGGAAGTTCTGGCATTTGCGCGCTTGTCGAACCTGATGGGTTGCGCTCTGCCGGCTTCTGGACGAGCGTGCGCGCGAACGCTGGATCCAGTCCGACTTCAAACCAGTACTCCACGCGTCCAGCCCGCCCTTGCACGCCACCGTTCGTCACGGTCAGCGTCGGTGTGGTCGTCGTAACGGTCTGACCGTTCAGAGGCGACGTCGGGGTAGGCGCTTCAATCACGATCGGTACGACCAGGTCGAACCGCGCCGTCGGGGAGAACTCGCTCTCGTTGGCGCCATCATCCGCCTTCACGCGCCAGAAGTACGTACGATCCGCGCCAAGGGTCCCGTCCACAACGACCGACGTCTGTCCCGTCCCCGGCGGCACGCGCCCGTTCGCGAACAGCTTGTTGGTGAACCCCGCGTCTGCCGCGAGCTCCACGACGTAGTAGAGCGGCCGCTCGCCGTTTGTGGAGGAGTTCGAGAACGTCAGGCGTATCGGCGAGGTATTCAGCACCTCGGTGCCGTTGATCGGGGCGGTCGGGACCGGCGCTGAAATCGAGACGCCCGCAATCGGTCCGGCGACGTTGGGGCTAAGCGGGTTGCGGCTTTTTTCTGCCTCGCACGCGGCGTTTGACAACGCGAAGACCGCGAGCCCGGCAAACTTTGTTAGGGCGATGACGCTTTTGTTCATGGCTGTGCCAAGAGCCAAGACGCACTGCGTCCCGGCGCAGGTGAATTCGGGCGGATTTCCGCTTACCGCAAGCTATCGGCTGCTGGCCGGTTCTCGAATAGAGCCGGCGCAGGAGCAAATCGAGTTCCGTACGGAAGGGTTCGATAATAGCGCGGGTGGAACAGTCCGTCGATTGAAATTTGACGAATTCAGGCCGAAATCAGAGGAGCTCGGCCGTTTGTTCGCGTGCCGCGAGGCGTGCTTGCCGCGACCGCATCACGAAGAGCGCGCCACCGCTGAGGGAGAACAGCATGATGAGCGCGGCGCTGCCGAGCGACAGCGTCAGCGCAGAGCTGACGTTCAGCCCCAGGCTGGTGAAGAAAAACGCGAAGACCGCTTCGCGCACCCCGAAGCCGTTGATCGACACCGGGACCATCTGGACCGCCAGACTAATCGGGACAATCACCGACGCGGCGATTAGGGGAAAGGGCACCGACAGGCTGTGCGCGGCGCACACGTAGAAGAGGACCAGCAGCGCCTGGACGATCAGAGCGCCGCCAAACGCAAACCACAGCTCGCGTGGCTCCTGCGCGAACTTGCTGATCGCGCCTGTCAGGTTCTGAAGACGAGTCTGGACCGCGAGCAACCGATCGGCCAGCACCGAGCGCACGGTTCGGGTGAGTTTGTCGGGATTGCGGAGGAACACGACCAGCCCGGCCGTGAAAAAGACGAGCGCCAGCCACACGTACTGCATCCCGTCCAGCGGAAGGCCCAAACGCCACGCCAGACCCGATGCAGCGGCCGCCAGCACCAGCAACGCGATCAGGCCAATGATCCGATCGATTAACACGACCGTCGTCGCAACCGTCTTGGAACCGGTGTACGGCGCCGTGTCCGCAACGCGGACGACGTCACCGCCGATATTGCTGGGCAGGAAATTATTGAAGAACGTGGCGACCAGAAAGGATTTCGTGAGCGTTCCGAGATCGACGTTCACGGTTTGCACGCGCAGGAGCAACCGCCAGCGCCATGCGCTCACCGCAAGCATGAGACCGTAGACGCCCAGCGCGGCGAGCGTCCACACCGGGTCCATTTGCTTGAACTTCGCCCACATCGCCGGCGCATCGGCGCGGCGGAACAGAATCACGAGAAGTGCAGTGCTGACCGCCAATTTCAGGACGATCAACATCTTCTTGATGCTGAAATGAGGTCGTGACATTCGTTCTGTGGTGAGCGGTGAATGTTACCATAACCCAAGCTGGAGCCGCGGATTACGCGGATTACTTAGAGCCGCGGATTACGCTGATCAATTACGGGACGCGGATTACGCGGATCACATACGGGACGCGGATTACGCGGATCAACTACGGGACGCGGATTACGCGGATCAACTACGGGACGCGGATTACGTGGATCACACACGGGGACGCGGATCACCACGGACAGCGTCTCTGAGATGTCGCTATAATCAGGGGTTCCTCGAATTCAGACTTTGCAGTCCGATTCCACTCTCTCCGAGACCGGCCCGTCCGCTGGGCGCCCGCTCCGCATCCTCATGCTGGCGCCCGAGCCGTTTTTCGAGCCGCGTGGCACGCCGTTCAGCGAGTACCACCGAATCAAGGCACTGACCGAGCTCGGCCATTCCGTCGACCTCGTCACGTACCCGTTTGGCGCGGACGTCACGCTCCCGAACTTGCGGATCATCCGCACGGGCAAGCCGCCGTTCGCGACGCGGGTCAGCATCGGGCCGTCGTTCACGAAGCTCGTGCTCGACGTGCTGCTGTCGGTGAGCGCATGGCGCCAGGCGGCTCGCGAACAGTACGACTTCGTGCACTCGCATGAAGAGGCCGGCGTGGTGGGGGTGTGGTTGGCCAAGCGGCTCGGAGTGCCGCATGTCTACGACATGCATTCGAGCCTGCCCCAGCAGCTGACGAACTTCCGCTTTGCGCGCAGCCGCATCTTGCGCTGGATGTTCGAGAAGATCGAAGACGCCTCCGTGTTCGGATCCGCGGTGGTTGTGACCATCTGCAAGGATCTGCAGGATCACGTGACGAGCATGGGTGCGGGCGAACGGTCAGTGCTCATCGAGAACGTGATGGGTGGCGACGTCGAGGAGCCCCCGTCGATGACCGCTGACGACGTGCGAAGGATGTGGAGATTGTCGGCCGAGGCCCGCGTCGTGTTGTACACGGGGACCTTCGAGCCGTACCAGGGCCTGGAGATGTTGCTCGAAGCGGCAGGACTGATGGCCGCGAGTCATCCCGACGTTCGTTTCCTCATCGTGGGCGGCCGTCCTGAACAGGTGGACAGCGCCCGGCTTTACGCTCAGAAAGCCGGCGCGAACGCGGTGTTCACGGGATACCAGCCCGCACGTGAGATTCCCGCGTTCGTCGACGCGGCGGATGTCCTGGCGTCGCCTCGGATCGCGGGGACGAATACGCCGCTGAAGATCTATTCCTATCTTCGGTCCGGCAAGCCAATCGTTGCGACGGATTTGCTGACTCACACACAGGTGCTCGACCACGAGACGTCGCTGCTCGTCCCGCCGGACGCGCGGGCATTTGCGGGCGCGCTGACGAAGCTCCTTGCCGAGCCCGCGCTGCGCGAGCGACTCTCGAAGGCCGCGCGGGAACGCGCGGGCACCCGATATGCGCGCGAGGTGTACGTGGCGCGCACGAAGCACGTCTGCGATCGCCTGTTCGCCGGCAGGGCGAGCACTGTGGTTGCCGCACCACCCCAAGTCTCGCCCGAGGCGCTGCGGCGGCGTTAACGATGAAGGTTCTGGTTACTGGCGCCACCGGCTTCACCGGCGGCCATCTTGCCAGGCACATGCTTGCCCACGGTCACGACGTTGCGGTCCTCGTGCGCCCCACGAGCGTGGACCGCGCCGCCGCGCTTCGGAACGAAGGTGCGGAGTTACGAGTCGGCGATCTCGCCGACGCCGTGGCTGTCGCGCGCGCGGCGTCTGGCTGCGAGGTCGTGTATCACATCGCCGCGACCTATCGTGAAGCCGGTCAGGGCGACGCTGCATACACTCGGGTTAACGTGGACGGCACGCGTCACGTGCTCGACGCCGCACGCGCTGGGGGCGTCCGCCGTGTCGTCCACTGCAGCACGGGCGGCGTGCACGGTCACATCGAGCATCCTCCCGCCAACGAAGATGCGCCGCTCGCGCCAGGCGACGTCTACCAGCGGTCAAAACTGGAAGCCGAGCAGCTGGCATCGGCGTACGGCGCCGCGCATGGCCTGGACGTCGTGATTGCGAGGCCGATTGGAATTTATGGTCCGGGCGATCTGCGATTCCTGAAAATGTTCCGCGGCCTGGCGCGCGGCAGGTTTCCGATGCTCGGCACCGGGCAAGTCTTCTATCACCTCACGTACATCTCGGATCTCGTGCGCGGGTTCCAGTTGTGCGGCGAAGTCGCGGCGGCGGCGGGCCGCACGTACATTCTCGCCGGCCCGGAGTACACGACGCTCTCCGATCTCGTGGCACTCATTGCAGCGGAACTTCGCGTCGATCCGCCGCGGATCAAGTTTCCGGTCTGGCCCGTCTGGCTCGCAGGTGCCGCTTGCGAGGCCGTGTGTATCCCGTTCGGGATCGAGCCGCCGCTGTTCCGTCGTCGTGTCGACTTCTACCGCAAGAGCCGAGCCTTCGACACGACTCGCGCACGAGAGGAGCTAGGCTACAATCCGACGGTCGCGCTGAAAACGGGGATCCATCAAACGGCGGAGTGGTATCGCGGACAGGGCCTGCTGTGAACGCGGATAGTGAATGAGGGTGTCGGGGACGCGGATCGCCGACCGCGGCAAGGGCGATCACGGGTCGCGGATCGCGTCGGATCGCCACAGGGGATCACGGGTCGCGGATCACGCGGATCGCAATAAGAGGATCACGGGTCGCGGATCACGCGGATCGCAATAAGAGGATCACGGGTCGCGGATCACGCGGATCGCCACAGGGGATCACGGGGCGCGGATCACGCGGATCGCCACGGGGGATCACGGGTCGCGGATCACGCGGATCGCCACAGGGGATCACGGGGCGCGGATCACGCGGATCGCCACAGGGGATCACGGGGCGCGGATCACGCGGATCGCCACAGGGGATCACGGGTCGCGGATCGCGCGGATTGCCACGGAGGATCACGGGTCGCGGATCGCACGGATCGCCACAGGGGATCACGGGTCGCGGATCGCGCGGATCGCCACGGGGGATCACGGGTCGCGGATCACGCGGATACAACAAGGATGACGGGACGCGGACCCCGAACCCCGGACCCCGACAAGGATGACGGGGCGCGGATCGCCGGCGCGTCATGTTCGGAATCGGATGACGACCAAAGTGATTGGCGTTCGACTCATCCAGCCCGTTCGTGGGTTCTGATCCGCGCGATCCGCGCCCCGTTGGTGCGTATAGATCCGCGTGATCCGCGTCCCGTAGGTGGTTTTTTGATCGGCGCGATCCGCGTCCCGTAGATGTTTTGATCCGCGTAACCCGCGTCTCGTATATATGAGCTGTGATCTGGTAATCCGCGTCTCGAAGTACTCGCGCGATCCGCGTCGCCCGATACTCGCATGGAGCAATGCGTGCCGCGGAGCCTGAACGTCGTTCATATCTGCGATCACCTCGGCTGGAGCGGCTCGCGCATGCACGGCGTCAAGCGGCTGTTCGCCTGGATGATCCCGCGCTTCGATCGCTCGCGCTTCAACGTCTCGCTGATCAGCCTGCGGAAGCGCGATCTGTCCAACGACACCCTCGATCAACTCGGCATCGACGTCACGTATCTGCATCGGTCGAAGTTCGATCCGGCGACGTTGCCCGCGCTGCTGAAGGAATTGGATCGGCGCAAGGCCGACGTCGTGCATCTTCACGGCTATGGGGCCAGCACGTTCGGCCGGCTGGCCGCGGCGATCCGCCACTTGCCGGTGGTCGTCCACGAGCACGCCAACCTGACGGATACTCCGTGGTTTCAGAAAGTGGCGGATCGGCTGCTCGCGCCGGCGACGGACATCGCGATCGCCGTTTCGCGGTCGACGGCTGAGTTCACGATCAACGCCCGGCTCATCCCGGCTGAGCGTACCCGCGTTGTCTATCTCGGCGTGCCGCTCGAGGAGTTCAGCCGCGCTCGAAGCGCCGAAGAGGTCGCTGGTGCACGCCGCGCGCTGGCGATATCTGATGGTACGTTTGCGATTGGGACGGTGACGAGGCTGATGCCCTCGAAAGGGAATCAGTACCTAGTTGAGGCGACGCGCCACCTGATCGACGCGCTTCCCGATGCTCGTGTCTTCATCGTCGGGGAAGGCGAGCTGCAGGCGGATCTCGAGTCTCGCGCGGCGGCGCTCGGTCTCGGCGACCGGCTCGTGTTCACCGGTTTTCGCCGTGATGTAGCGGAAGCGCTGACCGCACTGGATCTGGTCGTGTTCCCGTCGTTGTGGGAAGGGACGCCGCTCACCGTGCTTGAAACGCTGGCGATGGGGAAGCCGATTGTGTCAACTGATGCCGACGGGCTGCAGGACGTCCTGACTCACGAGCACGATGCGGTGATGGTGCCTCGGCGCGACGCGAAGGCGCTTGCTGACGCGATGATCGCACTGGCGCGCAATCCCGCGGAGCGGGCGCGGCTGGCGGCTCACGCAAAGACGACCGGCGCGCAGTACGACATCGATCTGTTCGTCAAGAAAATGGAGCGGCTCTACGTGCTCCTGCACGAGACGTCGCGCGCCACGAGACGCGCCGGCATTCTCGACGCGGATCTCAGTTTCCTCACGAGCGGGGCGTCCGCGACGTGACGAGCCCTGGTCTGTTGAGAGGCTCGCGTGATGCGACGCGGCGGTGGGGCGTCGGCGCCATCACATCGTGGGCGCTGCTGATCGTACTGCTGGCATTCGCGGTGTCGGTCGATTTCGCTCGCACCTCGCATGGGTTCAAAGGCGATGAGGCGACGTACTACAGCCTGACCCAGAGCCTGGTGCGCGACCGCGATTTCGTCTATCAGCGACGCGATCTGATTCGTGTCTGGGAGGAGTTCCCGTCCGGCCCCGAGGGCGTGTTCCTGAAGCGGGGCAGCGACATCCATGGCCTGAAGCGGGCATCCAGATTCCCGTTCGTGGTGCTCGATCAAACGCCCGATCGATCGGAGGTCCGGTTCTTCTACGGCAAGTCGTACATCTATCCGCTGTTCGCGGCGCCGTTCGTAGCGCTGTTCGGCACGAACGGTTTTCTTGTGTTTCATGCGCTGCTGATGGCGTTGAACTTTGCGGCCGCGCAGCGGTTCCTGACCGCGCGGGGGTCGTCACCAGGGCTGGCAGCGGCCTTTGCCGCTGTCTTTCTGTTCGCCTCCGTGGTGCCCGTGTACTTCGTGTGGCTCGCGCCGGAGCTTTTCAACTTCTCGCTGGTCCTCTATGCGTTCTTCTTCGTGACCTATAAGGCGATCAACAGGGCCTCAGCGAGTGAGCACGTCCCGCTGCCGCCGCCGTCGCGCGTCGAGCGGTTTCTGCGTGGCCCTGGCTCGGACTACGCCGCAGCGGTGCTGCTGGGCATCGCGACATTTTCCAAACCCACTCATGTCCTTTTGTTTTTCCCGTTCGCGGCGCTGATTCTCGTCCGGCGCCAGTTCGTTCGGCTGATCGCGGCTGGAGCTCTCTTCAGCGTGGTTGTCGTCGGTTTGTTTGCAATCAACGCCGCCATCACAGGCGAGCTGAATTACCAGGGAGGAGATCGCAAGTCGTTCCAGTCGGTCATTGGCTATCCCTTTGCGAATACGTTCGAGACGTTCGACAACGTCGGTCAGTCTGTCGCGACGAACGCTGTTCCGCTCGACATCCTGCTGCATCGCGACACGGCGTCAGTGCTGCTCTGGAACATCTTTTACTTCGTCGTCGGCCGCTATAGCGGTCTGTTGCCGTACTTTTTTCCAGGTGTGCTTGCCGTTGTGTTGTTCCTTTGGCACCGTCGAGAGCGCACGAGATGGCAGTGGGTGATCCTGGGCGGCCTCGTGGTGAGCGTGATCGCGCTCATCTCGTACATGCCGTACACGTATTCAGGAGGCGGCGGGCCGATCGGGAACCGGTACTTTTTGAGCTTCTATCCGCTTTTCCTGTTTCTGATGCCGCCGGTCCGAACCGTCAAGCCAGTTATCGTGGCGCTGGTAGTCGGATCGCTGTTCACGGCGAAGCTGGTGCTGAACCCGTTCTACACGTCGTTCAATCCCAACGAGCACGCGAAGTCCGGACCGCTTCGGGCGCTGCCGATCGAGCTGACTCTCCTGAACGATTTGCCTGTGAGCGCCGACGGCAATCGCGCGCGCCGTTCGTTGGGCGGTACTCCGCCAGTGTCGGCGTACTTTCCGGACGATGGCGCGTATTTGCCGGAAGCGAACAGTTTCTGGGTACGAGGAAAATCGCGGGCGGACGTTCTGCTTCGTGCGCCCGTGACGAGCGACGGCACGCAAGAGACATCTCTTCGCGTGCGGCGTCTGGCCTTGGAAATCACGAACGGCCGTGCGCCCAATCGTGTGGTGGTGTCCGCGGGATGGCGACGCGTGACCCTCGATCTCGCGCCGGGCGAAGTACGGACGATCGATTTCAAGCCGGCCGGCGGCGTACCTTACAAGCCGGCGCAATATCCGACAAACTACATCTACACGTTTTCCGTGTCGTCGTCTGCCGGGTTCGTACCGTTCCTGGAAGAGGCGGATAGCACCGACAGTCGCTATCTCGGCGCGCTCGTGAGGGTGACGCCAATCTACTGAGCGCGGTTCAGGCCTCCCTCAGCGCGTCACTTGGGCTAATGCTCAGCGCGCGCTTTGCGGGTCCGATGCAGGCGAGCAGACCCGCGGCGAGCATAACCGCGGTGGTCACAGCGAAGTGCCCTGCGAAGAGCAGGACGTCTTCAGCGCCTCGACCGGTGGGGCCTTGCCCTGCTACTCCGACGGCCAACATCAGAAGCACGCCTCCGGCGGCGGTGCCACTTCCCATGAGCATCAGGGCACGAGACAAGATCCGGACGAGCACATCGCGTGGTCGTGCGCCGAGCGCCGTACGCAGGCCAATCTCGCGCGTCCGCCGCGAGACGCTGATGGACAGCAACGAGAAGATGCCCAGCGCAGACAGAAACAGGACGAGTGCAGTCACGGCGACTTGTACTCCGACGGTCAGGATCAAGCTCGTGTCCCGGATCCATTGGTCCAGCGGCCGCGCGTCCTGAACGAGCAATCGCGCATCGAGAGCGGCGGCCGTCACGGGCAAATGCGCGGCGAGTGTGGCCGGATTGCCGCGCATGCGCACGCTCATGACGAGCGGAGCCACCGTTGCGGCCGATGCCGCGTGAAACACATACGGTAGCTCGTTGCCTTGGTCATCGGGATCCAGACCGAGGTCGCGCACGACACCCACGATCTCGAACCACTTGGCCGGCGAAGGTTCAGCGGCAGTCGCCGCTGACTCGTCGTCTCGATCGGATCGAGCGCGATAACGGAGCCGAGCACCGATCGGCGATCCGCCGCCGTTGCGCAAAAAGTCGCGCGCGAAGGCCTCATTGACGATGACGGTTTGGGCAGCGGGAGTCGAGTCGCCTCCGTGGAACGCACGCCCGGAGACAATGGGCCGATCGAACACCTGAAAGAATCCCGGATCCACCAACGATGTCCGAAACGCGTCGCCGTAGGCCGGCCCGGCGCCAGGGGAGGATTCGACCTCTGCGAATCGTGAGCGCGTGCCTGCGCCGGGCGCGCGGTCGGCAAACGTGACGGCGACGACCCCAGGTTCCTGCGCGATGCGGCGCGCAAGCGCTGCGAACGTCTGCGCCCGCCGCTCCTCGAACGCCGACGTGGTCTCGTCCGCGAACGGCCGGTCCACATCGATGCGAGCGGACAGATACTCTCGACTGGGAAACTGTGCGCGGATTCGTATTCTGCGCATCGTCTCGCTCGTGCTTTCGAGAGCGACCGGGATGCCGATGGCCGTCAGCGCGACCTGGAAAATCATCGCCCCGGTCCAGATGCGGCCGAAGCGCAGCGTCGCCCCCCCGCTGCCCAGGTTCGCGAGGTGCGGTTGCAGGCGCGCCCGCGTGACTTTCAGCGCCGGCAGAAGTGACAGCATCGCCGCGCTGACCATGGCAAGGCCGCCGGCATACAGAATGGTTGAAAGCGTCAGGCCGGGGGTGATCCAGAACGGTGTGCCTCCACGGGACCGGTTGACGCTTTCGATCCCCCACGTCAAGGCCCGGTCCGCCGCCACGAGACCGACCGCTGCTGCAACCGATGCCAGCACGAGCGCTTCAACAAAGAGTTGACCAATGATGCGCGCCCGGCCTGCGCCGAGCGCGGAACGGATCGCGATTTCCCCTTCGCGTGTCGCCGTCCTCGCGTAGATCAGCGTGCCGACGCTCGTGCAGGCAATGATGAGCACTAGCAGCACCGGCAGGTTTCTCAGCGCCAACTGCGCGACGTCCAAACCGTCAGGTGCCTCCCCGAGTCGCATCACGCGCCGCGTCAGATGCGCGTGCGTCGTCGGGAGGGACGCGGCCGAGCGTTTGTCGAAGACGTGCAGCTCCGCGTTCGCTTGCTCGCGCGAAACGCCAGGAGCAAGCCTCCCGATGACGTCGATCGCACCGCCCTCGAGCGCATCGTACGAGGCGCGAAGCGACAGGGGTGTCCAGGCGTCATGGTTGACGGGGTACGCAAAGCCTTTGGGCATGACACCGACCACAGTCGCCGGTGTGTTCCCCAGCTTCACGACCGATCCGAGCACATCGTCGCGGCTGCCGAGAGAGCGCTGCCACAGGTCGTACCCGAGCACCACCACGGTGGACGCTCCAGGCTTTTCGTCGGAGTCGAGAAGGGCACGACCGAGCAGGGGCGCTACCCGGGCCGTGCTGAGCGCAGCTGCCGTGAGCTCGGCTACCTGGATCACCTCGGGACCGGCGTTGCCCACGACGAGATTTCGAGTATCTGTGCGGTACGCGCCCAGATCCACGATCGTTTGCAGCTCGCGCCGCCATTCGAGGAAGTCCCGCAAGACCCGCGGCTCGGTCTCGTTCGTCAGTGTGTTCTGGGTTTCGATCAGGACGAGGCGGTCGCCTTCGGGGAGCGGGATCGTCGGCGCCATGAGCTTACCCGACAGGTCGTACCAGGCTGAGCCAATCCCGATCGCAATCGCAAGCGCCAAGCCACCCGCGAGCGTCAGGCCCGGATACTTTAGAAGCAGCCGAAGTCCGAGCTTGTAATCCTGCAGCATGCGTCAGAAAAGACGTTGACTGAACGCGGAGTGTTCCTCGGGGGACGTCAGGGGTTCGGGGGACGAAGTCCCCCGATGATTAGAGCGGCGCCGGTACTCGGGGCTGTGTAGCTTCCAGGTCTGGCAGATCCTTGTAGATGTCGCCGACCTGCGCCTCTTCGTGATACTCGTCGTCTGCATTGACCGCCCAGACGTCGTAGTGATCGCCGAGCAGGTTCTGGGCCGCCAGCATCGCCGTGACCATCGAGTGATCCTGGTTGTTGTATTTGTGCATGCCGTTACGGCCGGCGACCTGCAGATTCGCGAACGTCGAGAGATAGTCGCGGACGACGGCGAGAGCGGCTTCGAAGCCTTCGTCGTACACGGGGTAGGCCTTGGGCATGCGGACGACCGTGCCATCGATCACGTTGGCACCGCCGAGCAAGCCGATGGCGGCAATCTCGTGTGAGCCGAGCTTGACGAGATCCGCGTCGGTCATCGTCCACAGACCGTCGCCCTCGAAGCAGAAGTACTCGAGGCCGAGGCACGTGAGCCGCGGATCTGGGACCATATCAGGGCTCCAGTTCTTGAAGTTCTGGATTCGCCCCAGCTTGACTCGTGGATCGTGCACGTAGATCCAGTTGTCAGGAAAGAGAGTGGGCGCGTCGATGATGAGCGCGACGGTCAGGAAGTCGCGGTAGGCGAGACGTTCGGCCGCCGCGAGCACGTGATCGGGCGCAGGCGGCGACAACTTCTGAACGACCTCGCGAAGCGGCATCGTCGACACGAACCGGTCGACTTCGACGCGAGTGCGGTTCGAGCGGCCGAATTCGACCGCGACGATCGACTTGCCATCGTGCTCGACGCGCTGAACCGGCGACTCGAGCAGCACGCGTCCGCCCATGCGCTCGATGTCCGCGTGAAACGCCTCCCACATCATTCCCGGACCGAGCCGCGGGTATTCAAATTCCTCGATGAGCGTTTTGATCTGCTTCTGGCCGCCGCTCCGGACGCCCCGCATCAGCATGTTCACGACGGCCGTGAAGAGCGACAGGCCTTTGATTCGCTGTGCCGCCCATTGCGCGCCGATCTTGTTGCAGGGAATGCCCCACACCTTTTCCGTGTAGGTCTTGAAGAAGATTCGGTAGAGACGCCGGCCAAAGCGATTCGAGACCCAGTCCTCGAAGCTGACCTCCGGACGGATGGGGCGAATCTGGATCCAGAGATAGCTCAACAGGACAAGGAAGGCGTTCCAGAGGCCCAGGCCGCGAAGCGCATTCATCGGCTTGAGCGGGTAATCGAAGAATTTTCCGCCGTAATAGATGCGCGACAGGCGAGGGCGCGTCAGCATTTCGGGGCCGAGCATCGACCGCCATAGCTTCTGCACGACGCCGACCTTGGTAAAGAACCGGTGCCCGCCGATATCGAATCGAAAGCCTTTGTATTCGGCCGTGCGCGCGAGCCCGCCGACCTGCGAGTCCTGTTCGAGGACCAGCGGCAGCACGCCGCGTTTGGCGAGAACCCAGGCCGCGGTGAGACCGGCCGGTCCGCCGCCGGCGATGACGGTCTGTTTGGCCGCCTGGTTCATCGATCTCTGCGAGCCTGTTTCATTGGACGGCAAACATATATCGTAACATTGTCCGTGTTCGCCTTGGCCCCTTCTTCAGGTTCGCTGGCTTGATCCGCGCTGTCCGAAGTCCCGCGGTCCCCGCGGCGATCGCCGCGGTCGTCGCGATTGCCTTCTGTATCAAGGTCATCCTCCCGCTCAGCCACGGGCTCGTGCTGTTTGCGATCACCGCCTGGTTTTCGGTGCCAGGCCTTGCCACCGCATGGCTCATGTATGAGGCCGCGCCCGGCCGGAAGTTTGCCGCGTGGGTTGTTGGACCGGTCTGGGGTTACGGCCTGAGCAGCGTGGTGCTGCTCGCGTTTTGGGTCGCGGGAGCTCGCGGCCTCGCGCTACTGACGGCGCCCCTGGTAGCGACGCTGATCGCAGCTGGAGTCGGGTTCCTGCTCAAAGGGACGCTGACACCTCCAGCCTTCGATCGTCGAGATCTCGTTGTCGTGCTGTTGTTGCTGCTGATGGTGCCAGCTATCGTCGGCCGGCCGTTCGCGCACGTGGCGGAACCAGTCGCTGAAGGCCGGGCGTATCGGGCGTACTTCACAGCAGACATGATCTGGCGCATGGCAGTCGTGGCGGAGGTCAGCAAGGGCGCGGTGCCGCCGCGGAATCCGTTCCTGCGCGGAGCAGCGCTGAACTACTACTGGCTGCCGCATCTCGTGACGGCGGTGGAATACCGGGAGATCGGGCGACGTGCCACGCTCGAGCAGGTCCTGCTCGTGAACTCCGTTGCGCTGGGCCTCGCGTTCGTGCTCTTTCTGTACGGCCTCATCCGGCATTGGGTGCCCAGCCCCGGCGCGTCTGCCGTCGGCGTCCTGGGCGCGCTCGTGTTCACGAGCTTCGAAGGTACCGAGCGTCTGTGGGTTCTGTCGCGACTTGGCGGTTCGCTCGAGCCTGCGTTTACCGCCACGAGGGACTTGAACATCGACGCGGTGACACGATGGTTCTACGGCAGCCTTCCGATCGACGGGCTTCAGCGCTTGCTCTGGTACCAGCCACACCACTCCACCGGCTACGCGCTTGGACTCTCGGCGCTGCTGATCCTGGCGCAGGCTCGCAAAGGTGAAATCACAATCCGCCTTCTGGCGTTCGCAGGATCCCTGCTAGCGATCACGCTCCTCTTCAGCACGTTTGCAGCGATCATGCTGACGGCGATGGTGGCGCTCGCAGCCAGCGTCACTCTCGTGCGCGCGCGTCAATGGAAGACGATCGCGCTCGGAGCGATTGCGGGTGCAGCACCGCTCGTCGCGGCGGTGTGGATAGCACTGGCGCTGCGCTACATCGATCCGTCTGGGCCGGCGCTCGCCCGGTTGCTCGTGAACCCGTTGGCCGTGCGCAACATCGTCCCATCGCTCATTCTCAGCTTTGGACCAATGCTGATCTTCGGCGTTGTCGCAGCCGTGATGATCGCGCGGCGGCGCCAGACTCAGTTCCTCCCAATTGCCGCCATCGTCATCGTCTCGTTCTTCTTCTACTTCTTCGTGGACGTTCGCGATCACCAGTACGTCTACGTGGGGTGGCGCGCCGGTCATTTTCTGTTTGTCTCGCTGGCGGTTCTGAGCGGCTACGCGCTGCACACGTTGTGGCAGTCGGGCGGCGCCACGCGGTGGCTCACGGCTGGACTCAGTGCCATCCTCGCGGCGCTGGCATTGCCGACATTTGCCATCGACTTCTACAATACGCAGGACATCACCAACTACAAACCTGACGACAACTACAGCTGGACGCTCGTGCTCAGTCACGATGAAGTGGCCGCGCTTGGCTGGATCCGGACGTTCACGCCGGCCGATGCGGTCGTGCAGGTGGAGCCTCACACGCGCGAGGGGCGGCGCTGGGCAGACGTGCCAGCATTCGCCGAGCGCCGGATGTCTGCGGGGCTCCCGATCTCGATGGTGCCTTTAGCGCCCTATGAGGATGCCAGTCAGAAAGTGATGGCGCTTTACAAGGAGCGTGACGGCGAGAGGGCGTTCGCGCAGGCTGCTCGTCTCGGCATCGACTACCTCGTGATCGGGCCGCCCGAGCGCCGCAGCTACCCTGAGTTCGAGCAGACGCTGCGATCGAATCCGGCACGGTTCCGCGAGGTCTTTCGAAGCGGCGACGTGTCGGTCTTCATGCTCGAGGGCGGTTCGTGAGCCGCATTGCCGTGGTGACTTCCAGCCCGCCGATGGTCGAAGGCGGGCACATGGTCATCGCCCGCGCGCTCACGCGTGCCCTTCGCGATGCTGGCCACGACGCCGACGTCGTCGTCACCCCGCAGAATCGATTCGGCCGGCAGGCGTCCGCCTACGTCGCCACGTGGCTCACCGACGTGGGGAAGAGCGGCGGCGAGCGCATCGACCAGGTGATCAGCCTGCGGTATCCAAGCTACGCGGTCAGGCATCCACGTCACGTGTGCTGGCTCAATCACACGATGCGCGAGTATTACGACCTGTGGGATCGATTCAGCGCGCCGCTCAGCCCTCAGGGCCGATTGAAAGAAGGCCTTCGCCGGCGCATGCTCCACGCAACGGATCGATATCTTCTGACGAAGAACGTGTCACGGCTCTTCGTGCAATCGCGGACCATCCAGAATCGCCTCAAGATGTGGCCGGAGCTGGCGTCTACGGTTCTTTATCCTCCCGCGCCGCAGCGGCCGTACCGGTGCGATGAGTACGGCGATTACATTTTCTATGTGTCGCGACTCACGACGTTGAAGCGAGCCGACTTGTTTGTCCGCGCGCTCGCCACCGACGAGGCTCGCGGCGTTCGCGCGGTAATTGGCGGCGACGGTGAGGAGCGCGACCGGCTCGTGGCGCTTATTCGTGAGCTGGGCCTCGACGGGCGCGTTGTCCTTGCCGGGACGCTGGACGATGACCAGCTTGTCGGGCACCTGGCCCGCTGCCGCGCCGTCTGCTTTCCGCCGATCGATGAGGACTACGGCTTCGTGACGGCCGAAGCATTCGTCTCGGGCAAGGCGGTCGTGACGTGCCACGACAGCGGTGGCCCGGCCGAGCTCGTTCAGGACGGCGTGAACGGGGCCGTCTGCGATCCCACGCCGACGGCGCTCGGCAAAGCGATAGGCCGACTCATGGCCGATCGGTCCGAAGCGGAGCGCCTCGGGGCGGCGGCCCGCGCATCCGCCGAGCACCTGAAGTGGGAGGACGCCGTCAAGGCGCTGACCGCGCTAGACTAACGACTGAGGACTAACGATTAGCGACTAACGACGACATGTCTTACACGACACCACTCGAAGCACGCATCGCCAAGAAAGTTACGAAGGCGATCACCGACTACAACCTGATTGAAGACGGCGATCGCGTCATGGTCGGCTTGTCGGGCGGCAAGGATAGCTGGGCGCTGTTCCAGATCCTCGACGTCCTTCGTCAGCGGGCTCCTATTGCCTTTTCGCTGGTCGCGGTGACGGTTGATTCCGGTTACGACGGCTATCGCCACGATCTCATCTCAAAAACCTGTGAGGCTCGCGGCTGGGAGTACCGCATCGTTCATACCGAGATCGGCGAAACGATCGAGGACCTTCTCGCCGAGAACGCGACGCCGTGCTCGCTGTGTGCGAGGTTCCGGCGTGGCGTACTGTACCGGCTAGCCAGCGAGGTTGGCGCGACCAAAATTGCGCTGGGGCATCATCTCGACGACTTCATCGAAACACTGCTGCTCAATTTGTTCTTCGCCGGCACGCTCAAAGCCATGCCGGCACGTCTCGTCTCCGACAAGGGGCAGCACATCGTCATTCGGCCGCTCGTCAGTGTCACCGAGTCAGAGGCACGCAACTACGCCAAGGCGTCTGGCCTGCCAATCATCGGCTGCTGCTGCCCAGCGTGCGGTGACCTGGGTCTGCAGCGCCAGCGCGTCAAGCGCCTGATCGCCGAGCTGGAAGTCGAGCACCCGGACATCAAGAGCTCGATGATTCGGGCGCTGGCCAACGTTGCGTCACGCCACCTGCTCGACCGCCGATTGAATCCGCTTCCCGAGCTTCGCGATCTGGCCGACTCTCAGGCTGCAATTCCGCTTCAGATGATCCGACGCTGAACGATGCGGGCAGTCGTTCAGCGAGTGAAATCCGCGTCAGTCGAAGTGGGCAGCGCGGTCGTGGCGCGGATCGGTCCCGGGCTGCTCGTCTTTGTCGGCATCACGCACGACGATGGTGCCGACGATGTCCGCTACATCGCAGCGAAGATTCTGGATCTGCGCATTTTCCCGGATGGCGCCGGCCGAATGAACCGCTCGGTCGTCGAAAACCAGGGATCGGTGTTGGTCGTCTCGCAGTTCACGTTGTACGCCGATTGCCGGAAAGGGCGCCGACCGTCGTTTGATGCGGCGGCGCGGCCGGAGAGTGCCGAGGCGCTCTACCTCGACGTCGTGCGCCTACTTGGTGAGAGTGGACTCACCGTTGCGACCGGCGTGTTTCAAGCCCACATGGACGTCGCGCTCGTCAACGACGGGCCGGTGACCATGTTGCTCGACAGCAGGAGGACTTTTTGAGGAAAGCCATCATCGCGATGTTTCTGGTCGGGGCGTTTTCGGCGAGCAGTGCGTTCGCTCAGCAACGGCCGCTGCTCACAGAAGATCCCGAGACCGTTGGGACAGGCAACATCCTCCTGGAGGGAGGATTCGACGCGCAGCAGGACATTTTCTTCCCGGCATCTGGGCTGCGCGGGGATCTGCTGCGCGTGCCGACGCTGGGCGTCAGCTTCGGATTCAGCTCGATTCTCGAGCTGCAGATTGATGGTGGCTTCTATCAACGATTGAATATCACGACGATCGACCCCGCGCCGTTATCGGACAAGCTCGAGCTGACCGACAACGATACGTCGGACATTCTGGACGCCGTGATCGCGACCAAAATTCGCGTGGTGTCGGAGGGGCCCGGCCGGCCAAGCTTCGGCATTCGTCTCGCCACCAAGCTGCCGTTTGCGAGCAACGAGAGTGGTCTTGGTCTCGACACGATGGACTTCTACATGTCAGGGCTGTTCGGCAAGACGGTGCAGTCGGTTCGTGTGGTTGGCAATCTCGGGATCGGAATTCTGTCGGA
>Ga0075420_100001057_pt1 | contig 22933 bp, 17 predicted proteins | sample SoiMetdeltSBSDD4_FD_75296 | JGI IMG/M metagenome (GOLD analysis project Ga0075420, IMG submission 75296) | Bulk soil microbial communities from a Populus tree surrounding site in Tennessee, USA - Soil MetaG P. deltoides SBSDD4 | ecosystem: Environmental > Terrestrial > Soil > Tree plantation...
AGATCATCCTCGGCAACACGTATCACCTCTATCTGCGGCCGGGTCACGAGCGCATCGCCGCGTTGGGCGGGCTGCATCAGTTCATTGGCTGGGACAGGCCGATCCTGACCGACAGCGGCGGCTATCAGGTATTCAGCCTGGCCGACCGGCGAACCATCTCGGAGGAGGGCGCTGACTTTCAGTCGCATCTGGACGGCTCCCGCCATTTGCTCACGCCAGAACGCGCCGTGGACATCCAGGCCCACCTCGGGGCTGATATCGCGATGGCTTTCGACGAATGCCTGGCATACCCGGCGACTCACGAGGCCGCCGCCGACTCCATGCGTCGTTCCCTTCGGTGGGCGGCCCGGTGTCGGCGACGATTCGAGGAGGTGCGTGGCGGCGCCTCGTCCGGAGTGCTCGCAACGAATCCGGGCCAGGCGCTCTTCGGGATCATCCAGGGCGGGCTCTATCAGGATCTGCGGGACGAGAGCGCCGAGGGAACCGTGGCGCTTGGCTTCGAAGGTTACGCGATCGGCGGGTTAAGCGTCGGCGAGCCCAACGAGCTCATGTATCAGGTCACCGAAGCCACGACCCGACATCTGCCTGCCGAGCAGCCTCGCTATCTGATGGGTACTGGAACCCCGCTGGACCTTGTCGAGTCCGTTGCCAGGGGCATCGATATGTTCGATTGCGTGATGCCCACGCGTCACGCGCGCAACGGCCAACTGTTCACCAGCCGCGGACGGGTGAACATCAAGAATGCGAAGTATGCCGATGACGACGGACCCCTGGATCCTGCGTGCGGCTGCTATACGTGCCAACGCCATTCGCGGGCCTATTTGCGGCACCTTTATATGGCCGGCGAGATGACCGCGAGTGCCCTTAACACGTTGCATAATCTGACCTTTTACCTTGACACGATGCGGGGGATTAGAGACGCTATAGCGTTTCGGAACTTTGAAATATTCCGGCAGGAGTTTGTCCGCTCGGCCTCTGCCCCCTCGTGCGATTGATGACCGAGTCCACACTGAAAATGACAATGTCCTGGATGGGTGGTGGTGGGGTCATCGCCATGGCGGCGCCAGCTCAAGGCGCGCCAAACATATGGGTGCAGTTGCTGCCCTTCGCGATCGTCCTGGGCATCTTTTATTTCGTCATCCTGATGCCCATGCGCAAGCGGCAGCAGAAGGTGCAGGCGTTTCTTGGCGCGCTGAAGGTCGGTGACAACGTCGTCACGACCGGCGGGATATACGGGTCGATTACCCGGCTGGGTGAGGATTCCGTGCAGGTGCAGATTGCCGAGCGCGTCCGCGTCGAGATTTCGCGCAATGCTATCGTCGGCTACCAGGGTCAGGAACCCGTGACCTCGGAGAAAGCATGAACAAGAACATTCGCTGGAAGGTGCTGACCAGCCTCGCCGTGCTGGTTATCTTTTCCGTCGTCGGCGTGTACCCGATTGTTGCCAGTCAGTTCGGTATTACGTCGCCTTCGGCGTTGATGGACAAGCAGCTCAAGCTTGGTCTCGACCTGAAGGGCGGCGTGCACCTGGTGCTTCGCGTAAAGACCGACGATGCGCTCCGGATCGAGACCGAATCCGAGATGGAGCGCGTGCGCGAGGCGCTGCGGACCGCCAACATCACGTCAACCTCCATTGCTGCCCCGTCTTCGACCGAGTTTCGCGTCGAGGGCGTTGCGGGACAGGATGCAGCCTTCCGCCAGGCAACCGCCGACGCGTTGACGAACTTCGATCGCAATCCGGGCGCGGGCGGCACCTACGCGTTCACGCTGAAGCCGAACGTGGCGGTCGCGCTGCGTGAGGAATCCGTCGAGCAGGCGCGCCAGACGATCGAGCGGCGCGTCAATGAATTGGGCGTGGCCGAGCCGAGCATTTCACGGCAGGGCCAGGCTGGAGACCAGATCCTTGTTCAGTTGCCGGGCGTCAGCGATGTGAACCGCGCGAAGAGCGTGATTCAGTCCACGGGTCTTCTCGAGCTCAAGATCGTCGAAAACGGCGCCACCGGCACCCGTGATGAGCTGCTCGTCAACGGTCAGATTCCCGAGGGGATGGAAATCCTGCCCGGTGTGTCAGATACCCCCGGCGCGGCTGGCACGACGGTCTACTATCTCGTGCGAAAGGCCGCAGCCGTTCGCGGAACCGACCTGCGCAATGCGCGTCCGACGATTGACGAGAACAACCAGCCCGCCGTGAGCTTCACGCTGACGCAGGATGGCTCCCGCAAGTTCGGAACGGTGACCGAGCAGAACATCGGACGCCAGCTCGCCATCATCGTGGACGGGCGCGTGCAATCGGCGCCGCGGATCGATTCAAGGATCACAACCGACGGGCGCATTTCCGGCAGTTTCACGCAGGAAGAGGTGCAGAACCTCTCGCTGATCCTGCGGTCCGGTGCGCTTCCCGCGTCGATGGACTACCTGCAGGAGCAGGTGATCGGTCCGACGCTTGGCGCGGATTCGATTCGCTCGGGCATCACGGCTTCCGTTGTGGGCTTGGTGCTGATCATCGTATTCATGCTGATCTACTACAAGCTGTCCGGCGTGAATGCGATTGTTGCGCTGCTCTTCAATCTCATCATCCTGCTCGGCCTGATGGCCTATATCGGAGCCGTCATGACCTTGCCTGGCATCGCCGGCTTCGTCCTGACGATGGGCATTGGTGTTGACTCGAACGTGTTGATCTTCGAGCGCATCAAGGAGGAACTGGACGCTCAGCGGGGCGTGCGGGCGGCGGTCAACGCCGGGTTCAGCCGCGTGTTCCTGACCTTGCTCGACACACACGTGTCTGCCCTCATCGCGGCACTCTTCCTGATTCAGTTCGGCACCGGTCCGATTCGCGGTTTCGCCTACACGCTCATCATCGGACTTGCGTCCAACCTCTTCACCTCGACCTTCGTGTCGAAGACGCTCTTCGAGCTCGTGCTCGGTCGTCGGCAGCAGGTGGCGGCGCTCTCGATTTAGTGGGATAGCAGATGCACCTCTTCAAGAACACCAATTTCGACTTTCTGCGCTGGCGGTGGCACGCCGTTGCCTTGTCATGGATCGTGATCCTGGCCGGGCTGGGCGTCATCATGACCAAGGGCATCCCGCGAGGCATCGAGTTCGCCGGCGGAACCTCGGTCATCGCGCAATTCGACCAGGCTCCCTCGGTTGACCGGGTTCGCGAGGCGCTCAATCAGAACTATCCAGGTGGCGGCGAGAACGCCATCGTCCAGACCTACGGCGACCCTGCGCTTCGTCAGGTGATGGTGCGTGTGCCCGAAGTGGGTGCAGAACAGGGCGGTTCGCTGACGGCAACAGCGGACGCGATTTCGCAGGCACTCCAGAAGGGAAATCTCGGCAACCCCAAGGTTGTGGGGACCGAGATTGTCGGTCCAGCCGTTGGCCAGGAGCTCACCGTCAAGGGCACCCAGGCCATGGTGCTGTCGCTCGTGGGCATCCTCGCCTACATTGCATTTCGATTCCAGTTCTCCTTTGCCGTCGGGGCCGTCGTCGCGACCATCCACGACCTGCTGGTCACGCTCGCATTCCTCGCGTTCTTCCAGTACGACATCACCCTGAATGTGATCGCGGCCATTCTGACGGTCACTGGGTACTCGACCAACGACACGATCGTCATCTTCGATCGAGTCCGCGAGAACCTAAGGTCGATGCGGCGCGACTCGCTGAACGACGTCATCAACCACTCAATCAACCAGACACTGGGCCGCACCGTGTTGACAGCGGGTACGGCGCTGCTGTCGGCGCTCGCGCTGTTCGTGTTCGGGGGCGAGGTGCTCCGTGGCTTTGCCTTCGCGATGCTGGTTGGCATCATCACAGGAACGTACTCGAGCGTGTTTGTGGCCGCTGCGGTCGTGACGTTCTGGGGACGAAAGCGAGTGCAGGCGACCGAGGCTGCGTCGGCCGCGGCCGGCGCCCAGCCCGCACGTCGCGCGAAAGCCCAGCGCAAGGTGAAGGCGTCCTAGCTCCGCTCGACGGCCCGGCACGAGTGACCCTGCTTGTTTCCGCGGTGCTTGGCGTCATCCAAGGCCTGACCGAATTTCTGCCGGTCTCGTCGACGGGGCACTTGCTCGTGCTCGAGCGCCTGTTCGGCTATGTCGATCCTGGCGGCGCCTTCACCGTGATGATCCAGCTAGGATCGATCCTCGCCGTGATGTGGCTCTACAGGGCGAAGATCGTCGCGGTGATTGCCGGCCTGCCCAGTCAGCCTGAGGCGCGTCGTTTCGCCCTTGCTCTGTTGGTCGCGTTCGTGCCGCTTGTAGTGGTGGGCGCCGCGGTTGGCAACTACGTCCAGACGGTCGTGTATGGAAACCTCAGGCTGATTGCCACCGCGTTTATCGCCGGCGGACTCATCATGCTTGCGGTGGAGCGCTGGCGCCCGATGCCCGATGTGGACGAGGCCGAAAAGACGCCGCTCGGAAGGGCGTTTGGGATCGGTCTGTGTCAGACGCTGGCTGCGCTACTGCCCGGTCTGTCGCGATCGGGAGCGACAATCGTCGGCGGGATGGTGATGAAGCTGGATCGTGCGGCGGCTGCAGAATTCTCGTTCTTCCTGGCGATGCCAACGATGATGGCGGCTTTCGCGAAGGACCTGGTCGAGGTGAAGGACCAGATCAGTCCAGATCGAACGATGGAGATTGCCGTTGGATTCGTGACGGCGTTTCTGGCCTCGCTGATCGTGGTGAAGCCGTTCCTCACCTTCGTACGGCGGTCAGGCTTTGCGCCTTTCGCCTGGTACAGGATTGCCGCCGGGATCGCCATTTTCGGGGCGTTGGCAGCCGGCTGGTTGTGATGAACCGCGGAAGACATAGCGCTCGCGCGTCGTTGACGGTAGGCACGTCATGATGGCATGGCTGCGCAGAAGCTTCATTGCGGGCTTCTTCGTGACCGTGCCGCTCATCATCAGCGTTGCCGCGCTGGTTTGGATCTTCGGTATCATTGACGGTTTCACGGAGCCGTTGTCGTCGAGAGTGTTGGGCCGCACGATTCCCGGACTCGGCCTCGCGCTGACTTTGCTCTTCGTGCTTGCGGTTGGAGTGGTGGCGACCAACGTGATCGGTCGTCGTGTGCTGGCGCGGGCCGAGGGCTGGCTGGTGCGGGTTCCGGTGTTTCGAACCGTCTATTCACCGGTCAAGCAGCTCCTTGCCGCCTTTTCGCCGGACAACGAGTACGGCTTCAAACGGGTAGTGATGATCCAGTCGCCCGACGGGGGCTGGGTGATGGGGTTTCTGACGAAGGAGTTCACCGTCGATCGCGGCGCGGGGCCGGAGGAAGTCGTCGCAGTGTATGTGCCGACCAATCACCTGTATCTGGGAGACATCGGCATCTACACACGCGACCAGGCGTTCTATCCGAATCTCAGCGTGGAAGAGGGCATCCGGATTTTTCTGACCGGCGGCATGTCGCTGCCGGCCAGCGTCAAGCAAGTTGGGTCGGCCGTAAAGAGGGCGTAAAGAGGGAGATGAGAGTGATGACCGCGTCATTGAGGAGACTGGGCCGCGCGCTGGCGGTGACGATCGTTCTACTGGGTGCGCTCATGGCCACCCCATCGCATGTTGCGGCGCAGCAGGCGGAGCCGGGCGTGACAGCGCCGGCCGCCGCAGCCGGCGCGCAGGAGCGTCGTGGTGGTGAAGCAAATCTAATCCTCCCCGATCTCGCGTCCGTCGACGTGGGCGGCTATGCGAGCCGGACGCTTCTGATGAGTGGCCTGCTGGTCTCGGCGCTTGGCATCCTCTTCGGGCTGGTGATTCTGAATCAGCTCAAGAACATGCCGGTTCATCGGTCGATGCGGGAGATCTCGGAACTGATCTACGAGACCTGTAAGACCTACCTGATTCAGCAGGGACGCTTCATTGCGATCCTGGAGATCTTTATCGCCGTCGTCATCGTGCTGTATTTCGGACTGCTCTCCAGGCTCGAGCCGCTGCGGGTGGTGATCATCCTGCTCTTCAGCGTGGTCGGCATTCTGGGAAGCTACAGCGTCGCGTGGTTCGGCATTCGCGTGAACACCTACGCCAATTCGCGGACGGCATTTGCCAGCCTAGAAGGCAGGCCCTATCCCGTCTATGCGATCCCGCTCAAGGCCGGAATGAGCATCGGGATGCTGCTGATCAGCGTGGAGCTGCTGCTCATGCTGTTCATCCTGCTCTTCATTCCTGGCGACTATGCGGGCCCTTGTTTTATCGGCTTCGCGATTGGTGAGTCTCTCGGCGCGGCGGCGCTTCGTATCGCCGGGGGGATCTTCACCAAAATCGCTGACATCGGCGCCGACCTGATGAAGATCGTCTTCAACATCAAGGAAGACGATGCGCGTAATCCAGGCGTGATTGCCGACTGCACCGGCGACAACGCTGGAGACTCCGTCGGTCCGAGCGCCGACGGGTTCGAGACCTATGGCGTGACCGGCGTGGCGCTCATTACGTTCATCATGCTCGCCGTGCCCCAGGCCGACACGCAGGTCAAGCTGCTTGTGTGGCTGTTCGTCATGCGCATCATGATGATCATCGCGAGCGGCGGGTCGTATCTCGTCAACGAGGCTGTAGTAAAAGCCCGTTACGGCACCGCGTCCAAGATGAACTTCGAGGCGCCGCTCACCCAGCTCGTATGGGTAACGTCGATTGTGTCCGTCGTTGCGACTTACGCCGTGTCCCGGCTGCTCATCGCCGATCTCGGCGACGGGACTCTGTGGTGGAAGCTGTCGACCATCATCACATGCGGCACGCTGGCTGGCGCCATCATCCCCGAGCTCGTGAAGGTGTTCACGTCGGTCGAGTCCAGCCACGTCAAGGAAGTGGTTGAGTCGTCCCGTGAGGGCGGGCCGTCACTCAATATCCTGTCCGGGCTCGTCGCCGGCAACTTCAGCGCGTACTGGATCGGACTGAGCATCGTCCTCCTGATGTCGATCGGTTACTTGGTAAGCGCATCGGGCACGGCCATGTCCGACCTCATGCTGGCTCCCCCTGTATTCGCTTTCGGCCTCGTGGCGTTCGGCTTCCTCGGCATGGGCCCGGTGACGATTGCCGTCGACTCGTACGGTCCAGTGACTGACAACGCGCAGTCCGTCTTCGAGCTGTCGGTCATCGAGACGATTCCCGGTATCAAGGATGAGCTCAAGAAGGACTTCGGGCTGAAGGTGAACTTCGAGGAAGCCAAGGCGCTGCTCGAAGAAAATGACGGCGCCGGCAACACATTCAAGGCAACCGCGAAGCCTGTGCTGATTGGCACGGCCGTGGTCGGCGCGACGACGATGATTTTCTCGATCATCGTTGAGCTGACGCATGGGCTGACCGAGAACCTCGACAAGCTGTCGTTGCTGCACGCCCCGCTTCTGCTCGGGTTGATCACCGGCGGCTCGGTCATTTACTGGTTCACCGGGGCGTCGATTCAGGCGGTGACAACGGGCGCTTATCGTGCCGTGGAGTTCATCAAGGCGAACATCAAGCTCGACGGTGCCGAAAAGGCGTCCGTTGAAGACAGTAAGAAGGTGGTTGCGATCTGCACGCAGTACGCGCAGAAGGGCATGTTCAACATCTTCCTCACTGTCTTTTTCTCGACACTGGCTTTTGCCTTCGTCGAGCCATACTTCTTCATCGGTTACCTGATTTCCATCGCGCTCTTCGGTCTCTACCAGGCCGTGTTCATGGCGAACGCGGGCGGTGCCTGGGACAACGCGAAGAAGATCGTGGAAACGGAGCTGAAGATGAAGAACACGCCGCTCCACGCTGCTACCGTTGTCGGCGATACTGTGGGCGACCCCTTCAAGGACACCTCATCGGTGGCGCTCAATCCGGTCATCAAATTTACGACCCTCTTCGGCCTGCTTGCGGTCTCGCTGGCGGTACAGTTGAGCGAGGAAGCGGGCGCGAACGTCAGTCATGGGCTGGCGGCGCTGTTTTTCCTCATCTCTGTAGTGTTTGTGTATCGATCTTTTTACGGAATGCGTATTAGATCGTCGCATTAGAGTCGCTTTTGTCGGTTTGCGACGGGATCAGACGGGATCATCGGGAAGACGGGGAATTTACTTGGTGCCTGGTCTGGGAACCGAAGTAGAATGCCCGTCTTTGTCCGCGTCTGGATGGGAGCACTTTAGAAGAACCGGTGTCTAAAGCAGACGTCGGGTGAAATGCCTGGAGATCGTTGACACTCATTTTCAGGCCTAGCTATAATCGGCCGCCCTCGGGCCGACCGAATCATGTTCTCGATGAGGAGTACGACCGGTGCCACGCGTAGAAAAGATGTTCGGCGACATCGTCGAGCCGTCCGTAAGGGTCGGCAGCAAGCAGTGGTACACCGTGCCGCTGTCGATTCTGGTGCACACGGCGGTGATCCTGGCGCTTATCATCATTCCGTTGATGGCCGCCGACCTGCTGCCAACGCCCCCGTCGATGATGGGCGCGTTCGTTGCGGCGCCACCGCCACCACCACCGCCACCGCCGCCTCCTCCACCGCCAGCAGCAGCGGTACCGCCGCCGCAGGTGGACGTGAATCCGGCTGCCGCCCCTATTGAGGCGCCCTCGGAGATCAAGCCAGAGACGGGGCTCGAGACGAATTTCGAGCGCCAGTCGGTTGAGGGTGGAATTCCTGGAGGTGTTGCGGGAGGTATCGTCGGTGGTCTGCCGGAAGCTCCACCACCACCGCCGCCGCCCCCACCGCCAGCGCCCGTTCGCGTCGGAGGCAACATCAAGCCGCCGATGCGCACCAAGAACGTGGCGCCAACCTACCCGCCGATTGCGCAGTCCGCGCGCGTGCAGGGTGTGGTGATTATCGAAGCGACAATCGGTCCGAACGGAAAGGTTCAGGACGCCAGAGTGCTGCGCTCGGTCCCGCTTCTCGATGCGGCGGCTCTCGACGCGGTGAAGCAGTGGGAATACTCGCCGACGTTGCTCAACGGCGTGCCGGTGCCGGTCATCATGACGGTGACGGTTCAGTTCGCACTCAATTAAGGCAGATACTGAACTCAAGACCACCCGAAAGCTCACAGAAACCTAATTACGGATTGCGGAGGATGCAGTAATGGAAGGTCGTAACATTCGTCAGTTTGGTCAGGTCGCGGTCGCTGGGCTCGGGTTGATGCTCGTCAGCGCTCCGGCATTTGCGCAAGAGGGTGGTGGTGGCATAAACCTCGTCGATCTGTTCTCGCAGATGGGCGCGATTGCGCTTGCAGTTGCCGTCGTCCTTTTCGTCATGTCGTTCTGGTCGGTTGGCGTCTCGCTCGAGCGCATCTACACGTTCAGTCAGGCGCGGACCCAGTCGAAGCTCTATGCTCCGCAGGTTGCCAAGCACCTCAAGGACGGCCGCCTGAAGGAAGCCATCAGCCTGTCGCAGTCGAAGGACTTCCGTTATAGCCATCTGGCGAAGGTTGTGCTCGCCGGCCTCCAGGAGTATCAGTTCCAGCAGGAGAGCGGTGGCACGGGCATGAACCGTGAGGATGTGCTCGACACGGTCCGCCGTTCGATTCAGCGCGCAACCGCGCTGACGGCGTCGGACTTGAAGAAGGGTGTCAGCACGCTGGCCACCATCGGTTCGACCGCTCCGTTCGTCGGACTGCTCGGCACGGTCGTCGGCGTTATCAACGCATTCACCGGTATCGCGTCCACGGGCTCGGGTGGTATCGGCGCCGTCTCTGCCGGTATCGCTGAAGCGCTCGTCGAGACCGCGCTTGGGTTGTTCGTCGCCATCCCGGCCGTCTGGTTCTATAACTTCCTGACCGCGCGCCTGGAATACTTCAACGTCGAGATGGACAACTCGTCGTCGGAGCTGGTTGACTACTTCATCAAGAAGACCGCCTAGTTGCGGTGGTGAGTTGACGGGGTGCCGGTATTCGGCGCCCTGTCGCTCGCTGCCCGTGGAGTCCTAAGTTATGGCAGTACAACTTGGTGGTGATGCTGGCGGAGTCAAATCCGACATCAACGTCACCCCGCTCGTGGACGTCATGCTGGTGCTGCTCATCATCATGATGATCATCGCCCCCCTCCTCCAGCAGGGTGTGTCGCTCAAACTGCCGGTCGCCGGCAACAGCGGCGAGAAGCCGGAGACGCAGGATCAGACGGTCCTGGCGATTGACGCGAGCAAGCGCTACTACGTCAACGCCAAAGAGGTTCAGAAGAGCGACATGCAGCGCCGCATCCAGGAAGTCCTCGAATCCAAGAGCCAGAAGATCGTCATCATCAAGGCTGATGACGACGTCGACTATGGCGCGGTGATGGAGGCGATGGACGCGTTGCGCGCGGTCGGTATCGAAGACCTTGGGCTCATCACGGACCCGAAGCGCGGCTCTGCAGCCGCCGGCGCGGGCGGAGGACAGTAAATGGCCGCTCACCAGCACTTCGGCGCAGACAAAGTCTTCAAGGCCTCGGTTCCCAAGGCCAACGGCGACATGAACATCACGCCGATGATCGACGTGTTGCTCGTGTTGCTCGTCATCTTCATGGCCGCCCTGCCGCTCAATCAGCGCGGGCTCGATATCAACCTGCCTGCCGAGACGAAGAACACTCCTGAAACGACGCCGGCTATCAGCCAGATCGTGCTTGAGTACAGCGGGGACAAGCGGATCTCGGTGAACAAGCAGGACGTCACGATCGCGGAGCTCGAGGGCCGTCTGCGTGACATCTTCGATGAACGTAAGGACAAGACGATGTTCATCGCAGGTGCCGGAAACCTCCGGTACGGCGATATCGTGGCCGTTATCGACGCCGCGAAGGGCGCTGGGGTCGAGAAGGTTGGGATCGTGACCGAAGGGATGCGTCGCGCAGCCGGTGCCACCTCGGCTCCGGGTGCCGAGTAAGTCAGACTACCGAGTAAGTCCGACTACGGGCCCGCCTCTCGCGCTCACCAGATCTTCAAGGGCTGCCTCTCCTCGCGGGGAGGCAGCCCTTTTTCTTTGCCCGTACATAAATAGGGCCGGCCCCGTGAGGGCCGGCCCACTCTTACTGCCTACCCGCTTACCGGTTACTTCTAATTGAACGAGTAGCGGAAGCTGAGGAGGAACTGATACACATCGCTGCCAGACGTCTGATTGCTGTTCAGCAGCGTGTTGCTTTGGAAGGACTTGGTGACGAGTTGCCCGTTAGCCACTGCCATGCGGTAGGTGGCGCGGCCCTGGGCATCGACTCCTGGGTTGGTGAGGATCTGGGCGCCGTTTGCAGCGGTGACCGGCACCACGAGCCGCTGACTCACGCCCCAGTTGTGGTTGAGCAAGTTGCCGAAGTTGGTGAAGTCGATGCGGAATTGTCCCGCGTTCTTCGTCTTGCCAATGTTCTTGAACACGTCTTGCACGATGCTCAGGTCCATGCGCCTGACCATCGGGTAGAACACCCCGCCGCGCGTCGCGTACTCACCTCGGTGCTTGCTCAGGTACTTGTCCTGATTGATGTAGGCCTCGAATGCCTGAGCCTGCTGATCCGCAGTGAAGGTCGTCGCTCCAGACGTGAACGCCACAAAGTTCATTTCTGAGACGTTCCTGGGGATGTAGATCAGATCGTTGCCCGACGCACCGTCACCGTTCATGTCGCCAGAGAAAACGTAGCTCGCCGTGCTACTGAAGTTCGGAAACGACGGTTTGGCCTCGAAGAAGGACGAAATCGTGGTTGCCCCGAATCCAAAATACTGACGGGTATAGGAGACTTGCGTGAACACACGATGCCCCTGCGCGGAGTTCGCCACCCCGAGCCCGGGGTTGTTCGGGTCACCAGACTGCTGGTTGTTGAGCCACGTCCCGGACGCATTGGAGCCCGGGTCGATCGTGTTCCTCGTCATGCCGTAGCTGTAGGCGCCCTTGACCGTCAGCCCGTAGGACGTAGCCTTTGACAGCATCTGAGAGAAGTTCCAGGAGCGCCCGATGCTCTGGTTCTTGATGACGTAGGCCGCGGTGATGACAGGCGACGAGTTGTTGATCCTGTTCGAGGTCCACCGCGGACGCGTGTCTACGCCGGTGAAGGCCGTCTGCGCGGCTGGCAAATTGGCGTTGATGTAGTACACGCCATCGACATCTTTGTTGTAGAGATACTCGGTCGTGCTCGTGAGCCCCCACGGGAGCTTGCGATCGACTGCCAGATTGGTGCGCCAGACCTGCGGGAATTTGTAGTCTGGGTCCGTTACGTTGAACTCGAAGCTGGCCGCCCCAGCACCCGTCACGTTGGTGGGTTTGTAGCGGGCCGGGTTTGGGTTGAACGGTCGAGTGGTCGTGTTGTCGAACTGATCGAACCCGGTGAGCACGCCGGTCTGACCGATCTGGTTGGAGACCCAGACGTAGGGCGGTGGTCCGGAGAAGATGCCGCTGCCGACCCGCACCTGTGTCGTCTGCTTGCCGGCGACGTCCCAGTTCATCGCCGCTCGAGGTGACCAGAGGACTTTCGGATCCGGCAGGTGTCCGCTCTGATATTTCACCGCGGCACCCGTCTCGTCGCGGAACGTCAGCGCATCGGCGGCAGGGTTGGGGAAAGTCGTGTTGTCGAAGGACGCGATGTCGAGACGTACGCCGGCGGTCAGCGTCAGGTTCGACTGGAGGCGCCACTCGTCCTGAGCGTACCCACCACCGTTCCACACCCCGAGCGGCTGCACCGGCTTGCTGAGGCCAGGGATGTTCATATAACGAACCTGGAATCGTCGCAGCGTGACCGGAGAGGTCGTGCGGTTAGGGTTGACCAGAAAGTCGTTGGCGTCGGTGTAGAAGTCCTGCAGGGAGTTGTAGACGTACGCGCTCTGCTGCAGCGAAAAGAAGACGTTCTCCTGCTCGTACCGCTGCAGGGTTCCACCCAGCGTCAGGGAGTGGCGGGTGCCGAACCGCGTCAGGTCGTTCTTGACCTGGAACGTCTGGTACCGCAGCTCGTTATTGGGAGTGAACGGCTCGCTGCCGAACGAGATCATTGCCGTTCCGTCTGGCGCCAGGATGTCCACGAAGGGGAACAGCGTACCGGCGTCGGTGCGGCTTTCGTCGTTCTTGGTGAAGCCCGCCACGAGGCTGTTCGACATGCTGTTGCCGATGATGGCGTTCCATTCACCGATGCTGGATTTGATGGTCTCCAACTGGAGATAGTTGGACGAGCTGAAGTTCAGGAAGTTCTGGCTGAAGGTTGGCCGTCCAAGGCCCGCCGACGTGGAGCCGGACAGATTCTTGCCGGCGCTCGAGTCAAGCTGGCTATAGCGAAATCCGAACTTATTGTTGTTGCTCAGGTTGTAGTCACCCCGGATCAGGTATCGCTTGGCTGGTGTCTCAGCCGACAGGTCCTGATATCCCCCGGTCTCGTACTTGAAGTTCTGCGCCAGATACGAACTGAGCCCGTCCATGTCTGACTTCAGCACGCGGGTCACGCTGCCGCCGACGGTTTGGCCTCCGGTGTTCGCCACGAAGGTGTGGAGCGGCGCCTTAAACAGTTCGTTCTCGTAGTTGCCAAACACGAACAACTTGTTCCTGACGATCGGCCCGCCGGCCCAGAAACCAGTGTCGCGGAAGTTGAAGGTGCCAGGGTTGACCGCCTGTCCTTTTGCTTCCGTCCCCACCCAGTTCTCGTTCCGGATTCGGTGATAGAAGGAACCGGTCAGTTGATTGGTTCCGCTCCGCGTGACGGTGTTGACCGCCGCGCCCACGAAGTTACCTTGCCGAACGTCGAAGGGTGCCACACTGATCTGCACCTGCTCGATCGACTCGAGGGAGATCGGCGCGACACCGGTACGTCCACCGGCCTGTCCTTCGCCGAGCCCGAACGAGCTGTTGAAGTAGGCGCCGTCCACCGTCATGTTGTTCATGCGGCCGTCCTGCCCGCCGAATGAACTATTGCTGCCCGCCTGGGGTGAGAGGCGAGTCAGATCGCTGATTCGACCGGAGACGGTCGGCAACTCGGCGAGGTCTGCCCTCGAGACGGAGGTCGCCGCTCCGGTGCGGCCTGAACTGAACACGGCGTCTGGCGCCGTGGCGACCACCGTAACGTTCTCCTGGACCGCAATCGGCCGAACCTGCACATTGACGTCCGTCGAGCTGCCGAGCGTGACGGTCAGGTCCGTGACGGTGCGGGGCTCGAACGCGGCTCCGGTGCCAACGTAGTTGACGGCGACGCTATATGGGCCGCCGACGCGCATGCCCAAAATGGAGAAGCGTCCATCCGCGCGTGTCACCGCTTCATACGTGGTGCCGGACGGCTCGTGAATTGCGATGACGCTGGCTCCGGGAACCGGCTGCATCTGAGTATTGGTGACGACGCCAGAGATGGCGCCCGTGGTCACGCCCTGTGCGAGGACCTGACCTGGACAAAGCAATACAGAGCAGAGCGTCACGAGAGCGGTAACCGCTCCCAGCCGCGCAGCGAGGGTCAAAAGGCGCTTCATTTACTCACTCCAGGTAGCAGAAATCGGTTGCGGACGGCTCATGCCGCGCGCAAAGCAGACATCGTGTGGGCACGTGTATCGACGAGTGCGTGCGGACGAGAAATCAACGTAACCCGATCGTGCAACGTGGGTGTGACACCCTCGCGACGCCGAGGCGAATTGTACAACGTTAAGGGCCGCCCCCGGTGCGGGAGGCGGCCCTCAAATGTGTGGCTCCGAACGGACGGAGGCCGACGTTTTTGTCCGCGTGAAGTCTACGCGCCGCTCTGCTGCTTCTTACGAAGTTCGAGGGCCTGATCTCGAAGCTTGTCCGCCTCGCGGAGCAACTCCCGCTGCTTGGCGACGTCCTTCTCCAGATTGGCCTGAAGGCGAAGGAGAAGGTTCTTGTAGGTGATGGCTTCGACGTAGTCGCTCTTAAGGGCAATCGCCTTATCGACCTCGTCGATCCCGGCTTGCACAAACTTCCGCTTGTCGGCGTCTGCGAGGCGGAAGTCACGATAGACCTTGTCCCAATAGAACGTGGCCACCATGTGGTGAGCTTCGGGGTTGTTTGGTTCCTTGGCCGTCCGCTGCTGGAGCGCGTCGATGGTCTTATCGAAATCGCCCTGACGGTTGTAGTAGCCGGCGAGGGTCGTATAAACCGTCGGTTCGTCAGGCTTCACTTCCTTGGCCTTCAGATAGGTTGCTTCGGCTTTCTCGTAGTCGCCGTTGTCCTCGTAAATCTTGGCCAAGGCAAAGTAGTTGGTCGGCTCGGTGGGTTCCAGTTGAATCATCTGCTGGACGATGGGCTCGGACTGCGCGGGATCGTTCAGCTTGTCCGGACCATACGCGGCGACGAGGTACTCGAGCGACAGCTTCTTGATGTTCGGCGCCGAATTCATCTCCGCCGACTTCTTGTAGTTCGCGATCGCCTTGGTCAGAAAGGCATCGTTGGCTTCTTCGCCCTTGCGCGCCGGCTTGTAGAGGTTGTCGTAGCTGTTGCCCACGAAGAAGTAGATGTCGGCAAGGTTCGGGTCTTTCGTCAGCGCCTCTTCGTACTTGGCCGCTGCGCCCTTGTAATCGCCCGACTGGTACATCGTGTTGGCATCCTTCACGTCTTGCTTGGCGCGCAACGTGTTGACTTGCCCGCACCCGACCAGGGCGAGGCTGGCCACGGTCATTGCCAGCACAGCCACCTTTGACGTAACTCTCCGCATCGCATCCCCCTTACAAGCAACGACCATAATCCGAGATATCCGATTCCAGTTCGTGTGCCAGCTCAGCGCCCGCAAGGGCTGCTCGGGACGCAGGTACTCAAGCCGTGATCGGTAAGCAGGTGAGTATAGTGATCCGATTTCCTGTGAGTCAAGCGCACGGTGCGCTTCCTTGACCACCCACAACCCCCCTCCTATCATGGGGATGGACGGTTTTTCGACTTTCCACAGACGATCCCCGGTAGCCTTAGACACCGCCACGCATGATTCGGTTCGAGACTCTCCTCGAGAAGGTTCGCAGCTACAGCCCAGACGCTGATCTCGAGCTGTTACGGCGGGCCTATGTCTTCTCGGCGATGGAGCACAAAGGTCAGGTCCGCCATTCCGGCGAGCCCTATCTGGTCCATCCGCTGGAAGTTGCCGACCTGCTTGCCGACCTCAAGCTCGACGTGGTGGCCGTCGCGGCAGGCCTGCTTCACGACGTTGTCGAGGACACGCTGACGACACCGGAGCGCATTGCTGAGCTTTTCGGTCCCGATGTGGCCCACGTCGTCGAGGGCGTGACGAAGATCGGTGCCATTCCGTTTTCTTCGAGTGAAGAACGCCAGGCCGAAAATTTTCGCAAGATGCTTCTGGCGATGGTCGATGACATCCGCGTCATCCTCGTCAAGCTGGCCGACCGCCTGCACAACATGCGCACGCTCGGTCACCTGTCCGAAGAGCGACGGATGAAGATCGCGCAGGAAACGCTCGACATCTACGCACCAATTGCCAGCCGCCTGGGCATGAGCAAGGTCAAGAACGAGCTGGAGGAACTGGCCTTTCGTCACCTCGAGCCCAAAGCGTACGAATCGTTGCGGTCAAAGGTCGAGGCCAAACGGCGTCATGGTGAAGGCGTCATTGACGGTCTCACCAAGACGATCAGCAGCAAGCTCAAGGAAGCACAGGTTCCAGTCATCCTCATCGATGGGCGAATCAAGCGTCTTTACAGCATCCACCTCAAGCTCAAACGCCAGGCCATTGACCTGGATCGGGTCTACGACTTCGTCGCGCTGCGTGTCGTCACGGATTCGGTGAAAGACTGCTACGCCGCCCTCGGCATCATTCACCAGACGTGGTCTCCCGTACCCGGTCGAATCAAGGACTTCATCGCGATGCCCCGGCCGAATGGGTACCAGTCGCTGCACACGTCGGTGGTGAGCGAGCAGGGTTTCCCGTTCGAGGTTCAGATCCGCACCGAGGAGATGCACCGGAGAGCCGAGGAAGGCATTGCCGCCCACTGGAAATACAAAGAAGGACGCGTCGGCGATCAACGCGACGAGCACTACTTCCACTGGATGCGCCAGTTGCTCGAGGTTCAGCAGGAGGTACGGGACCCGAAGGAATTCATGCGTAACCTGAAGATCGATCTCTATCCGGAAGAGGTCTACATCTTCACGCCTAAAGGCGAGGTACGTTCTCTCCCACGCGGCGCCACACCAGTGGACTTCGCCTTCAGCATTCACACCGACGTCGGAATCCAGTGTGTTGGGGCTCGCGTCAACGGCAGGATGGTCCCGCTCCGCACGCGATTGCAGAACGGCGACATCGTCGAGATCGTCACGCAGCAGGGCCACAAGCCCAGTCGTGACTGGCTCGCTTTTCTCGCGACGTCGCGCGCGCGCAATAAGGTCAGGCATGTCCTCCAGAGCGAAGAACGGGCTCGCAGCAGCGAACTCGGGCGCCGTCTCTTTGAGAAGGAAGCGCGTCGCTTCGACCTCAACCCGAAAACGGTCCTCGAAAGTGAGGGTCTTGCCAAGTTCTCTTCGGACTACGGAGCGAGAACAACTGAAGAGCTCCTGGCACACATCGGCTACGGGAAGCTGTCGGCGAGAACGGTGCTGCAGAAGTCGGTGCCGCACGGGCAACTCAAGGAACGTCCGCCCGAATCGGGCGTGGTGTCGGTTGTCCGGCGAGTTCTTCGCTCTGGTGGTGACACCGCCGACAAGATCAAGGTCAAAGGCACCGACGACATCATGGTGTTTCGAGCCAAGTGCTGTAACCCGATCCGTGGTGAGCGCATCGTGGGCTATATCACTCGAGGCAAAGGTGTGTCGGTCCACGCGGCCAGTTGTACCAATGTGGTCAACCTGATGTTCGATCCGGAACGCCGCATCGACGTTGAATGGGATACCGCCGCCGCCGATAACGCGCCGTACACCGTGAAACTGACGATGCAGGTGGAGGACCGCAAGGGCGTCCTGGCTGAAATCAGCGCCAAGGTCTCCGACATCAACACCAACATCACGAACATGGAGGCGCGCACCGGAGAGGACGAGCACGCCCGCATTCTCATGACGGTGCAGATTCGCGACCTGAAACACCTCGAGAAGGTGATCAAATCGATCAAGGGAGTGCAGGGCGTGTTGGGGGTCGAGCGCGCCGCGCGCGCGTAAACCGGCGCGTCGAATCAGTCGAGCACTGCGATGACGTCGATCTCGATGCGAACGTCTCGCGGGAGCCGACTGACCTGAACCGTGGACCGAGCGGGTGGGGGATCCGCGAAGTGCCTGGCGTAAACCGCGTTCATAGCCCCGAAGTCGTTGAGGTCGGTGAGAAACACCGTCGTCCGCGCCACCTGTGAAAAAGTCGCGCCTGACGCTGCCAGCAGTGCGGCGATGTTGCGAAACACCTGCTCGGTCTGGGCGGAAATATCGTCGCCGACAACCGCGCCGCTCTGTGGGTCGAGGGGAATCTGACCTGAGAGGAACAGTAGCTGGCCCGCGCGGAGGGCCGGGCTGTAAGGCCCGATGGCCTTTGGGGCGCCAGGCGGGGCAACCGACTGGAACACGTCAGGCGGCCTTGATCACCTTACCCGAGCGAAGGCACCGCGTGCAGACGCGCATACGCTTGGTCGCACCCTTGATGAGTGCTCGGACCGACTGAAGATTAGGTTCAAATCGGCGCGGGCCGACGTTATGCGCGTGCGACACGGTTCGACCGACAACCGGTCCCTTCCCACAGACTTCACATCGCTTGGCCATGATTCCTCGACTCCGCTTTCAGACTGCCCGCCGAACCGTAGATCCAGGTCCGTGACCGCGGGCACAAACGACGAATTGTAGCAGTTCATGGCGTGATCGGCGAGCGAAACGGTGGAAGGCAGCCAGGCAGCCACGAGCCAGGCCGTGTTGGAGTGGCTACATGATGCTTGCATTTCTACATATTGGCGAATACAAGACACATGGCCAAGGCCGCTCTTCGAGAGCTGGGCGCCATGTCTCTGGACCGCGCGACCGGGCTGGCGGCCGGACGCTTCTGTTAATGAACGCATGGTCGACGGGTCACGGTGCAATTATTCCGTCTCCTGTGGAGGACGAACGGGGACAGAACCCGCCCGTAAGGCCCGGCGTCTAAACGGCTGACTTGGAGTTCATGTGCAGGAGCAACTGACCGATAAGGGAAGAGCACCGAGTAGCTTACGGTCACGGAACCGAAGGGTCGATTCAACCGGCGAGATGGGATCCTGCTCAGCCATTGGGCGCGATCTTGATTCCGGCACTTCAATTGCATTAGAGCGGCGCACGAAGTTCACTGGAAGGTGACTACGGGAAGGAGCGGTGAGGACATCATGGCGACGACGAAGAGCACGAAAACGGCAACCAAATCAAGCCGCTACCGAGAACTCAAGAAGATGCTCGAGGACCGCCGCCGCGAGTTGATGACCGAGGTTCAGGGCAGAATTCGCGACGTGCGCTCAGAGAGCGGTAGAGAGCGCGATGTGCTTGACCAGGGCGAGAGCTCGGAAGTGGATATTCAGGAAGACATCGAGTTCGCCCTGATTCAGATGAAGAGCGAAACACTGAACAAGGTGAACGAGGCGCTCCGGCGACTCGACGATGGCACTTACGGCAACTGCTTTGAGTGCGGCGACGAGATCAGTGAGGCGCGTCTACGTGCCCTGCCTTTCGCCGTTCGATGCAAGGACTGCGAGCAGGAGCGTGAGAACTCAGCCCAGCGTGAGCGCGTGCTCGCCCAGCGGCGCGGTTCCTCGAGCGTCTTGTTCGACATGCCCAACTCGTAACTGCTTTTACGGAAACCGCCCGGCTCGTGCCGGGCGGTCCCGTTTCCAGGCCGGCATCCTGTCGGCAAGTCCCCGACGTTTCCCAATCCAGCCCGCCCCCGCTATCATCACGCGGCGCGCCATTCTGACGCCCGATGCGTGGCGAACGGCGTTGCTGACGGCTGACGCTCGGCACCCACGGGGCCGATATCCCCGAGCGTGGCAAGCGGCTTCACGGAGATCCTATGAGCGAGCGCGAGACCCTGGAGCTGGATGAACCCCTGACGGACGAGCGTCCCTTGACGCTCCCGGACGAGCTGCCCATCCTGCCCCTGCGCGATACGGTGCTCTTCCCAAATTCATTCATGCCGCTGGCTGTGGCTCGAGAGAGCTCGGTACGCCTGATAGACGAGGCGATTGGTGGCGGGAAGATCATCGGTGTTTTCACGCAGCGTGATGGATCGGTAGACGAGCCGCTGCTCGACGATCTCCATCCTGTTGGCACAGCGAGCCACGTGCACAAGATGTTCAAGCTGCCCGATGGCAGTCTGCGCCTCATCGTCCAGGGCCTCGCACGCATTTCGATTGATGAGGTGACGGGTGCAAGCCCCTACTTGCGTGCGAAGGTCAGCCTGGCGCGCGAGTCGTTCGACGATAAGGATCGCCTCGAGATTGACGCGCTCCTGCGGAACATCAAGACCAACTTCCAGCAGGTTGTCTCGCTCTCGCCACTTCTCTCAGACGATCTCCAGACGCTGGCGTCGAACATCGCCGAGCCCGGCCGGTTGACCGACTTCATTGCCTCGAGCCTGACCACTATTCCGACAGCCGTGAAGCAGGAAGTGCTCGAGATGCTGGACGTTCGAGCGCGCATGGACACGTTGAATCGCATCCTGATCAAAGAGCTCGAGGTACTCGAGCTGGGATCGCGCATTCAGTCGCAGGTCCAGTCGGAAGTCGGGAAGAACCAGCGCGAGTATTTCCTTCGCGAGCAGATGAAGGCGATCCAGAAAGAACTCGGGGAAGGCGACGACCAGACGAAGGAAATCGAGGAACTGCGGGGAAAGATTGACGCCGTAGGGATGCCTGAGGCCGTCAAGAAGGAAGCCATGCGCGAGCTCGACCGCCTGGCGAAGATGCCGGTGGCGGCCGCTGAGTACACGGTATCCCGAACCTATCTCGATTGGCTCGTGATGCTGCCGTGGCAGGTACGCACCGACGAAGTGATCGACCTTGTGCGAACCAAGAAGACCCTCGACGCTGATCACTCGGGTCTGGAAAAAGCCAAGGATCGCATCCTCGAGTACCTCGCGGTCAGGAAGCTGAACCCGGCGGTGAAGGGTCCGATTCTCTGCTTCGTGGGTCCTCCGGGGGTGGGTAAGACCTCGTTGGCCAAGGCGATTGCGCAATCCCTCGACCGCAAGTTCGTGCGCGTGTCCCTCGGTGGCATGCGCGATGAGGCCGAGATTCGCGGTCACCGCCGCACGTACATCGGTGCGTTGCCAGGGCAGATCATTCAGGGGCTGCGGAGGGCCGAGTCGAAGAACCCGGTCTTCATCCTCGATGAGATCGACAAGCTTGGCAATGACTTCCGCGGCGATCCCGCGTCGGCGCTGCTCGAGGTGCTCGATCCCGAACAGAACAGCACGTTCCGCGATCACTACCTCGACGTTCCCTTCGACCTGTCGGAGGTGCTCTTCATCACCACGGCCAACGTCCTGGACCCGGTCCCGCCGGCGCTACGCGACCGGATGGAGGTGCTGGAGATCCCGGGCTACACCGAGGAAGAAAAGCTGATGATTGCGCGCGATCATCTGGTGCAGAAGCAGATCACCAACCACGGGCTGACCGCTGCACAGCTCACGATCACCGACGCGGCGCTTCACGCGATCATCCGGGGATACACGCGCGAGGCCGGCGTTCGTAATCTCGAGCGTGAAATCGGCTCGCTCTGTCGTAAGGCCGCCCGTCGGCGTGCCGAGGGTCATATGTCGGCCCTGACGATTACCCCGGCCGTCGTGACGGATATGCTCGGCGCTCCCCGGTTCCTCGACGAGGAGATGGAGCAGCGGACCGAGAAGCCAGGCGTGGCCATCGGCCTCGCCTGGACGCCAGCGGGTGGCGACGTGTTGTTCATTGAAGCCTCGCGGATGGCCGGGTCCGGCATGCTGACACTCACCGGTCAGCTCGGTGACGTGATGAAGGAATCGGCACGTGCCGCACTTTCATGGGTGCGCGCGCACGCCCGGAGCCTGGGCGCCGATCCGGATTTTTTCAAAACGGCCGAACTGCATGTGCACGTGCCGTCAGGTGCGATTCCAAAGGACGGCCCTTCAGCGGGTGTGACCATGGCCACTGCCATGGTCTCCGAACTCACAGGGCGCCCGGTGCGCGGCGATATTGCGATGACCGGCGAGATCACCTTGTCCGGCAAGGTGCTGCCCGTTGGAGGCATCAAAGAGAAGGTGCTGGCCGCGCGGCGCGTCGGTATTCGTGAAGTGATCCTGCCGAGACAAAACCAAAAGAACGTACTGGAGGATCTCGCGCCGGAGCTGCGGCGTGAGCTGAGAATTCACTACGCCGATTCGGTCGATCAGGTGATCAAGCGCGCGCTGACGCCAGCAAAAAGGGCGAAGACAGCGAAATCCGCGCCGAAAACCCGTCGGGTCAAACCGGCGACAGCGGCGAAAGCAAAGACAGGCCGGCGACGGTCTTCAGGTCGATAACCTCGCCGGCAGCAATCATTCGGCGAATCGCATCCGCTGGGAACGCTTTCGGTTCGATATCCTCGTCCTCGTCGGGATGAGCGACTTCGTCGGGCGTTGGTTCGCGCAGCTCGGTAGCCTTGAAGAAATGCATCTCCTCGTCGCAATAGCCGGGTGTCGGAAAGAACGCACCGAGCTTTTCGAGACGACCGGGAATCAAACCGATCTCCTCATGACACTCACGGCTGGCGGCCGATTCGTGGTCCTCGGCTGTCTTGAGGCTCCCCGCCGGCAGTTCCCAGGCCCAGCGGCCGATTGCGTGACGGTACTGACGCACAAGGATGATCTCCCCGTCCTTCGTGACCGGGATCAGGACGACGGATCCGGGGTGACGGACGAGTTCGACGTCGAGCAGCTCACCGCGCGGGAGCGTCACTGACTCCACGGCGACACTGAAGATGCGTCCTTGAAAAACCTGTCGGATGTTGTGAGGGATGGGCGGTGTCTCCATCAGTCCTGTCCTTCCTCATCTTCCGAACCTGGTGGCCAGCCTGGGATGTCGTCGAGCACGCTGGTTAGATCGACAGGCAAAGGGGCGATGAACTCCATCCGGCGGCCATCGCGCGGGTGCTTGAATACCAGTCGAGCCGCGTGCAGGAACGGGCGTTCGAGACGCT
>Ga0075420_100001059_pt1 | contig 22917 bp, 25 predicted proteins | sample SoiMetdeltSBSDD4_FD_75296 | JGI IMG/M metagenome (GOLD analysis project Ga0075420, IMG submission 75296) | Bulk soil microbial communities from a Populus tree surrounding site in Tennessee, USA - Soil MetaG P. deltoides SBSDD4 | ecosystem: Environmental > Terrestrial > Soil > Tree plantation...
CTCCCGGCGCCACAGAGAGCGTGTCGCCGCGAAGCGGATCCGCTCGAACTCGCTGTCCGGCCCGGTAGCGGCGAGTACTCTTGGCATTTGCTCTTCCGATATCGAAGGCGCGCCGACTATGTCGGGTTGGTCGACCTTGCAGCCCGGAAGCCATGTTCTCACGGGCGTGGACTTATTTTCTTGGCTCCACCGGGTTGTCGTCCTTGAGGATCTCCCAGAACGAGTTCTTGAGTCGGGCCTTCTCGAGCCACTTGTCGCGCATCTCCGCGTAGCGTGCATCGTTGGCAGCCTGGCGCAGATTCTCGACTTCGAGCATCAGAAGCTCGAAATGGGAAACGCGCCCAGGATCGATCATCAGGATGCCCGTGAGGGCAAGCACCACGTCGCCATGGACCTGTGCGTTGGGACAGGCGGTTTGGTCATCCAACTCAGCCCTGCCGAGGGCGAGTTCCTCGTGTATGTTGCCAAGGTCGATCTCCATCTCGACGTAGTGAATTCGGTCCAAAAACTCTTGCCAGGCGTAGTTGAGCGCTTGGGAGCCGAACAACTTGATGCGGGCACCGAGTTGAAACTTGGGCGCCACGAGCGGCGCCGTGTCGTCGTGCTTCAGGCCGTAGTCGACCATGTAGAGCCAGGACTTCCGAGCCTCGACCGCTTCTGCCACGTCGATCAGCAGCTGGCGGCGATCTGCATATCGTCGCTGGTCGTCCTCGCGCTCCCAACGGGCCTCGCGCTCGATCTTGTCTTTCTTTTGGTTTGATCTTGCGGTGAACCAGCCACCGACAAGGGTGAAGAGGCCACCGATGAGGCTACCGCCGAAGGCTACGAGCAAGGTCAGTGGCAGCGATTGATCCGCTGCGGCGGCTGCGACGATCTGCACGCCATCAAGATAGGGGAAGTATGGATGGGCAGCCAGGCGGTGGCGCCGTCTTCCGTCCGGCCAGCTCCGATCCGCAGATCCGCAGGCCAGCGACCGAAAGCGATCGAGGGGCAAGGTCACATATCCGGATCTGCCGCGACGAGAGCGCTGGTGCCCGGCTTGGCGCTGACGCATCGTGAGGCATGTCTGCCTCCGCCGCTGTTCGATCAAGCCGTTGTCCGCCCGACGAGCGAGTGCTCCGGGCTGCGGTGGCCGCCCACTTGGGCCGCTACCGCGCCGGTCCCGCCTGCACACCGGTTCCGACCTCAAGATCGTCCTGACCTGATGTACCGGTCAGGACGCCGACCGCTTCATATCGGACGCGTCGACACTGAGCGGTACGTCCGCTGGTTGCAGGAGGGGTCCACTGCTACCAGCCCTCGACCGTCTCCCGCCGGTTGTCGCCGGCAACCGGTGCACCTGCCGGCGGGGCGGGACTGCCCTGAGCAATGATCCCGCGGCCGCCGTGGCGGAGATCGCCGCACGGGTGCTCACCCCTGTCCACACCCAGGACGGCATCGACTGGTGACGACGCTCCGCGCGGGCCGTCAATGATCACCGTGGCGGCTCGATGCCGGCTTGGCGTAGCCGCCAACGAGCAGCTTCGCGGTGCTGATCGCTGAACAGCGGATCCCACCGCTGGTTGAGGATCTCCCACTCAATGGTCAGCTCCGGCCGTCCCGCTTGAACGAGCCGACCAAAGCCTCAAGTGACGCGAACGGCCGGGAACCGCCCTGGAAGTTTGATCGGCACGGTGCTCTCCGGTGGCGCGAGGTTCTCCCGCACATGCGGCTGAGACGCAGTATTCCTGGGAGTCGATCAGTCACACAAGCGGCATCGGCAGAGGCGCACTCTCCTGCCGCGATTAACGCGGTTGCTGGTTGCTACAACGCGAGAAGACGGCGCAGGCCGTGGTCGACCTGGCTGGCGAGACTGGCTGATATTCGACCGTGTCGGTGTCCGAATGCCGACGGGTCCGCGAACCTGATGCGCGACAGGTCTATGGTGCCGCCACCGGCAAGGTCCGTCGGCAGCGGTAGTAGGATGCCTGGCACGTTGCCGTCGGCTCGGCTGTGTACCAGGACGATGACGGGGTACGCGTGACAGTAGGCGTTCGCGCTGACGACCAGCACCCGGACTCGGCGGCTGCCCAGCGTGTAGTCGACGACGTCACCACGGGCTGGTGTTGCGCCCCGAGCTACCACGCGGCGTTGAAGTCCTCGAACGCGGCGGCGTCCTCCCCGGTGAGGGAGGCGTGCCACGCGTTTGCGGCGGCGACGGCGTGCCGGTCCAGGTAGTCGCGGATCGCCTCGGCTACGAGTGCCGAGCGGTTACCGCCACCGACGGCGGCGTTGAGGTCTGCGCCCAGCTCATCGTCGAGGGTGATGGAGATGCTCATGGTCACAGCGGCGACACTACCAACGATGTTGCTGTCAGCACGACTATCAGTCAGATCGGCGTGTCGTCTGCCGGTCCGGTGAACGTGCACTGACTGCATCATGGTCGTGCTGTGCTGGCTCGTGACCTGCCGCAGGACGCCAACGCACCGAGAGATGGGACCTTCCTCATCTGCCGCCGACCGAGCGCTATCGAGTGCTACGGCGGCGGATCAAGCCTGTGTCCGGTCGTGCCGATGAGCGAGCGTGGGTCAGCCTTGCCGCCAATTCCTCGCACACCGGACCGGCCCACGCTGCCTTGCTGCCGGGCTTGACCTTGACGCAGCGTCAACCCTGCACACTGGCGCCATGTCCATGAAGACCCAGATGACAACCGAGCAGGACCGAGGGCCTGCGATCCGCGTGCAGGGTCTTGAGAAGTCGTACCAGGAGCTGCACGTGCTGCGCGGTGTGGACTTCGACGTGGCACGGGGCAGCATCTTCGCCCTGCTCGGCTCCAACGGGGCGGGCAAGACCACGGTCGTGCGGACCCTGTCCACGCTGCTCAAGGCCGACGCAGGGACGGCCAGCGTCAACGGCTTCGACGTCGCCACGCAGGCGGCGAAGGTGCGTGAGTCCATCAGCCTGACGGGGCAGTTCACGGCCGTCGACGAGATCCTCAGCGGCCGGGAGAACCTGGTGCTGGTCGCCCGGTTGCGGCACCTGAAGGACGCGGGCCGGATCGCGGATGACCTGCTGGCGCGCTTCTCGCTGGCTGACGCGGCCGCGCGGAAGGTGTCGACGTACTCGGGTGGCATGCGTCGCCGCCTGGACATCGCGATGAGCCTCATCGGGAGCCCGCCGGTGATCTTCCTGGACGAGCCGACGGCGGGGCTCGACCCGCAGGCGCGTCTCGAGGTGTGGCGGGCCGTCAAGGAGCTCGCCCAGGGCGGCACGACGGTGCTGCTCACCACGCAGTACCTGAACGAGGCCGAACAGCTCGCCGACCAGATCGCGATCCTCCACGAGGGGCGCATCATCGCCAACGGCACCCTCGCCGAGCTGAAGCAGCTGCTCCCGCCCCCCAAGGTCGAGTACGTCGAGAAGCAGCCGACCCTCGAGGACGTCTTCCTCGCCATCGTCGGTGCCGACGGCGCTGACCGCAAAGTAGGCGCGGCCAGCGCCGACGGCACGAACCACGAAGGACCGCGATGACCAGGCACTTCCTCAGCGACACCGCTGTCCTCCTGGGACGGTCCCTGCGCCACATCGGCCGCAGTCCGGACACCATCATCACGACTGCGGTCATGCCGGTCGCGTTCATGCTGCTGTTCGTCTACGTGTTCGGCGGCGCGATCCAGGCCGGGCCGGGCAGGTACGTGAACTACCTGCTGCCCGGCATCCTGCTCATCACGGTCGCCTCGGGCATCTCCTACACCGCGTACCGGCTCTTCCTGGACATGAAGAGCGGCATCTTCGAGCGGTTCCAGTCCCTGCCGATCGCACGCTCGTCCGTGCTGTGGGCGCACGTGCTGACCTCGCTGGTCGCCAACCTGGTCTCGCTGGTGGTGGTTGTGCTGGTCGCCCTCCTCATGGGCTTCCGGTCGGGGGCCGGCGTCCTGGCCTGGCTCGCTGTCGCCGGCATCATGATGCTGTTCACGCTCGCCTTGACCTGGCTCGCCGTGATCCCCGGCCTGACCGCGAGCACTGTGGACGGCGCGAGCGCGTTCTCGTACCCGCTCATCTTCCTGCCGTTCATCAGCTCGGCCTTCGTCCCCACCGAGAGCATGCCGGGCCCGGTGCGCGCGTTCGCCGAGAACCAGCCGGTGACCCCGATCGTCAACACGATCCGCGATCTTTTCGCTCAGCAGGCGGTCGGCGGCGACCTCTGGGTCGCCCTCGCCTGGTGCGCCGGCCTCCTCATCATCGCGTACGCCCTCGCCATGGCCGCCTATCGTCGCAAGATCAGCTGACGATGTCTCCTTCGGGCAGGCTGGAGCCATGCTGACGATCGGACGGCTGGCGTCCTACGCCGGGGTGACCATCCGCGCAGTGCGGCACTACCACCAGATCGGACTGCTCCTTGAGCCGGAGCGCGACGCCTCCGGCTACCGGACGTACGACGCCGTCGCGGTCATACGACTCATCCGGATCCGGACCCTGGCCGAGGCCGGCGTCCCGCTGGCCCGGGTCCGCGAGCTGCTCGACGCTGACCCGGAGACGTTCGCCGCCGCGACCACCGAGATCGACCGGCAGCTGCGGGCGCAGATCCGCGCGCTGCAGGAGCACCGGCGGCGGATCGCGCAGCTGGGCTCCAGCGACTCGTTGGCACTGCCGGAGGAGGTGGTCGACTACCTGGACCGACTGCGCGCCACCGGAGCGCCGGGCGCGATCGTTGAGGCCGAGCGGGACGCCTGGATCCTGATGGCGGCGCGATGGCCGGAGGCGATCCCGGCGATCATAGCCGGCAAGGTGGCCCAGCTGGCCGACCCGAAGATCGTCCGGCTCTACCAGCTCATCGGTCGGATCGCGGAGAGCTGGGAGGACGAGGAGCTCCTGCGCGAGACGGCCGACCTGATGAGCGAGCTGTTCGAGCAGGCGGTGGCCAGGGGGGAGCTGGCCTGGCAGGACCAGCACATGTCCGACGCGGCGTTCATCCGCCTGATGGACTCGTTCGCCGATGGCGCCCACCCCGCCGTCGCGCGGCTGCGGAAGCTGGTCGCCGAACGTGGTTGGCGTGGGTGGACCCGGGTCGAGAGACGCGAGCCTTGAGGTGGCCGAGGCGCCGACGACGGTTACCAGCGGCGGCCGCGCGGCGTGCCCACCATGATGCAGCCGCCCGGCATCGGGAGGACCCGGAAGCTGAGCTCGTCGTTGTAGGGCCACTCCTCCTCGATGACGGGCTCCCGGTTGATCGCCCGCTGCACCGGGGGCGGGAGCGGCTCGTGCGGGTCGGGTAGCGCCGGGACTGGTGCGACCCGGCCCCGGACGGCGGTGGCAACGGCTGACCGGCGGGTCATCACCGCCCCGCAGGCTGAGCACTCGCGGCCGCCTTGGTTCACCGCCTCGCAGACGCTGCACCGCCAGACGGTGCTCATCCTGTCCGCCCCTCGCGCCTGCCGAGCAGCTTGCCCATGAGGCGACCTCCCGAACGTCCGGATGCGTGGTCAGGGGTCCTCGCGTGCGGCGGCGTTGCGGCGTGCGGTGCTGACGGCGCAGGCAGCCCGGAAGCGGGCGGGACCGGCGTACCGGTGGCGGTGGTCGCGCCGGCGATCCGCACTCCTTTGCCGCGCAGGGCCGAGGAGGCGCCGCCGGACCTGCGGCGCCTCCCTGGGGCGGGTGAGCTGGTGGCCGCAGCAGCCGTTGCGCTGTCGCGCGGGACGACGCGGGGGCGGATCGGCACCGGCGCCCGCGCAACCGTCGCCGGGGCGGCACCGCTGCGCAGGCTCATGAGCGTCGCATGCACCTCTGCCACGCTGGGTCGTGCCGCCGGATCCAGCAGCAGCATCCGCTGGACCAGGTCGACGACCGGCGGCGGGGCCTTGCTGGGGCCGAGCTTCAGCGGCTGCCCGTGCAGTACGGCGATCGCGGCCTCGTGGTGGGCGGGGTCGAAGGCCGGCATGGCGCCGGTGACGTACTCGGCGTAGATGAGCCCCAGGGCGAAGATGTCGGACGCCTCGGTCAGCTCGTCCGGCGCGGTGCTGCCCTGGATATAGCGCACCAGCTCGGGCGAGTAGTAGTTCATCGTCCCGACGATCTCATCCGGCGGCGGCGGCCTACCGACGATGTAGGAGCTGTCGAAGTCGATCAGCTTGGTCGTGTAGCCCAGCTCCGTACGCTTGATCAGCACGTTGCTCGGCTTCAGGTCGCTGTGCACGATCCGCAGGTCGTGCAGGATCTTCAGGCTGTGCGCGACGGTCTTCATCAGCACCAGCTGGGTCGGGAAGCCGAGGGCGGCGACGTCGCTCGGCTGCAGGCCGGCCACCTCGACCTTCTCCGTGACCTTGTAGTACTTGGCGCCGATACGGAAGAAGTCCAGCGTGGCGATCAGGTTCCCGCCGTACGTCGTCAGCGGCGCCATCGCGGCCTGGACGCCGCGGTGGTGCGCCTCGAACGCCGCGCAGCGCGCCCGCTTCCTCGCCTTGGTCCGCTCGCTGCCGGGCGCGTCGGCCTCTGGGTACGTCGGGCTGAGGAAACGCTTGATGAAGTAGACCCGGCCGCCGCGCTCGGCGAAGCTCCACTCCGAGAGGCCGGCGCCGACCACACGGAAGTTCTCCAGCAGCCGGTAACCGTTGAGCACATCGCCGGCCTGGAACACGTCACTGGCGGGCATCAGTCCTCCTCGCGGCCCAGATAGCGCTCGTACTCGGGCTTGTAGGCCGCCCAGAGCGACGTCTGCACCTCGGCATGGCGGCGCCGCGCCTCGGCGACCGCCTGCTCCGCGCGCCCCACCGCCGCCTCGAGCTCGTCCAGCGGGACGACGCAGCGCTCCTCAACCTCCGCCATCCGTTTCGCGAACAGCTCTCGAAACTCCTCGTGGTCCGCGCCGACACCGAGCACGGCTATCGCCGCGTCGTCGCCGGTGATCGCGGTGATGCGCTCCTGCAACAGCCGGGACCAGGACCCGGCATCGGTGGAGTCCCGCAACGCGGCGAGGGCCAGGTGCTCGAAGTGGATCGGGGTACGCACGTAGCCGAAGCACCCGTCCGTGGCGGCCACCACGAGGAACGGCGCGGTGAGCTCGACCTGGTGGTGGTGGACGACGAAGTCGGTGTCCGCCGACATCGCGTTGCTCACCACGGAGTCCTGCCGCAGGTTCACCATCGCGTCGCCCCGGTCGCGCAGGTCGTCGCGGGTGAGCTGGTGAGCGCCGGTCGCCGGCTCGAACACGTAGACGCGCGAGTCACCGGCCCAGAAGAGGTGCCCGGTCCAGCGCCCCTTACGCGGCTCGCGACGCTGCAGGGCCAGCAACGCCATCGTCGTCGGCAACGCCCGCAGCAGCCGCGACCGCAGGCCGCTCGCTGGCGCGTTCAGCTTTGCCAGCCTGTCGGCGAGTGCGCGCTTCACGCTGCGCGTCAGGTCGCGCGCCGCCGCCGGGCCGTCCAGGTTCCACTCCGGGTCGAGAAGCGCCAGCATGCGCTCCTCAACGACGTCCCGGGCGATGCGAGAGGCGATATAGGCACCGGTACGGGGGCCGTCCGGAGTCTCGTACACCGTGCCGCCCGCACCGCCCATGCCGTCGAACACGGCCGCCAACCCAAGCTCGCGGCCGTGGCGGACGATCGGGTCCGAGTCCTCGCCCTGGCCCGGCACCTTGTGGAGGTTGAAGCCGAAGGACAGCGTCGGGCCCGCCGGAGACACCCCCATCGCGGGCGGGACCCACGCCGCCGACCGCCGGGCGTCGGCGACCCCGGGCTCTTGCTGCTCGCTCACACCGAGTTGCCGATCGAGTCGATGATCGTGCCGTAGTCGACATCGGACAGGCCGCCGCCCGCCTGCGACGGATGGTGCACGACGTTCTCCCATACGCCCGAGATGTCGCTCCACCCGGGCCCGTCCGGCGCGAAGAGGATCAGGCGCTTGCTGCTCGAGCCGAGCGGGCCCTGCGGGTCCTCCCACAGGTCGGTGAGGGCACTGAAGTCCGCGGGCACCCGCTTGGTGAGCTCGGGCGGCAGCACGGAGGCGTCCAGCGGTTGCGCCGGCTGGTCGGTCCACACCACGATGACCTGACGCCGGCGGTCCCCGCGCGTCGTCCACGGCGAGGTCATGGCCAGCGCGACGGCCTCCAGGCCCGACTCCGGCGCGTCGCCGCCGCCCTCGGCGAACAGGCCGTTGACGAAGCTGCTGAACCCGCTCTCCTCACCAGGCAGCTCGAAGAACGGCGACTCCTGTAGTGCCGCCTCGCCGTCCGCGACGATGTCGCGGAACGCGACCACGCGTACCCGAAGCTCGTCGATGTGCTTGCCCTTCGCCGTGAGGTTCGACTGCACGTCGCCGTAGAAGCGCAGCGCGTTCGCCTTCACCTTGTCCAGGATCGGCGTCATGCTGCCGGTGACATCGATACAGAAGACGATGTCCACGGCGTAGCTCAGCCCGCGTGGGGCGGGCGGCGGGGCGGCGAGGCTGGTCTGCTCGGTCGCGGGTGCCGCCGGTGCGGCAGCAGCGCCCGAGCCGGCGTCACCGGTCGCTCCTGCGGCAGGTCCGGCGGTCGGCGTGTCTGGCGCGGTCGGCACAACCTGGGCGGGCGTCTCGGCCGGACCCGGAGTTGGTTCCGTCATCGTCACTCCAACGGTGGGGAGGGCTCTTCCGGCGCCGTTACCCACGGGCCAGGGAAACAACCAACCGGATGCGCACCGAACGCCCAGGTCCCCGCGCTGGGAACACACGGACATGCCGCTGCTCGCCCGTTGCTCGCTGGAGCCGGGTGGGCGGGCGGGGGAGCCACCTGTGGGCATGAGCTAGAGCTGCGACCGCCGCTGCCGCCAGCGCGGTCAAGTTCGGTGCCATCAACGCGTCCTGCCGAACGGCGTTTCCCAACCATTTGGTGCAGTCTGCTCCGCAGACGCCCTCTTCTGCCGCCGACGCGGCGGGCCTGGGTAGGGCAGGCGCGGGACGGCAGAGGCTCAGCCGGCCGGGACGCGGAAAACGTCGTCGTAGATCGATGACGTGCCGGAGGTCTCCGCCTGGCTGACCGCTATCACGATCACCACGATATATACGGCAATGAGCAACAGGAACAGCCCGGTCACAACCCAGCCGACGATGATGCCGGCCAACGCCATGCTGTCGCCACCCTCGCCCCGCTCGCGGATCTGCCGCCGGGCGATGTGGCCGAGAATCGCGCCGACCGGCGCGGTGATGCAGGTGGCGAGCCCGACCAGCGAGCAGACCAGTGACGCGATCGCCAGGCCGCTGGTGGGCGGCGAGACCGGTACGCCGTACCCGGGGTAGCCGTAGCCGCCGTAGGGGCTCCCGGACTGGGGACCCATCGGGCTCATCGGCTGGCCGCTCACATGCTGCGGGGCGTTCGGGTCGTACGGCTGCTGGGGCTGCGCCGGCCAGGACGGGTCGGACCAGCCACCGGGCTGCTGTGTCGGGTAGCTCATGAAAACTCCGTCCGGCGGGGCGGCCGCAGGCGGCGCCCGGGCGACGCCAGGGTACCGGGCCTCTGCCAGCCGTAGTGCGCACGGCTGGCGGGACGGGCGTCCGGCTGGCGATGGCGGTGGCCACGCCGTCAGCGAGGGGTCGTCGTTGCCCGGGCGCACCGCAGCGGGCAGGATCGCGGGCATGGAGGCTTCATCGAGCGGTCCGCCACGCGCCCATCGCCGGGAGACGACCAGGCCGGCGGCGCGCCGGACGCTTCGATCCGTGCCGACCGGCGAGTCCGCCAGCGGCTCCGCCACTGCGGCCGGCGAGGACGCCGGCGCCGAGGCGGACCGGCTGCTCGGCCGGGTCGCGCTGGTCACCGGTGCGGGCAGCCCGGACGGCATCGGGTACGCCGCAGCGCGCCGCCTGCGGGACCTCGGCGCCACGGTCGCGATCGTCTCCACCACCCGGCGCATCCACGACCGCGCCACCGAGCTGGGAGTGACCGGCTTCGTGGCGGACCTGACCGACGAGGCCGAGGTGGGCGCCCTGGCCGACGCGCTCGCCGAGCAGATCGGGGAGATCGAGATCCTGGTCAACAACGCCGGGCTGGCCAGCAAGGCGAGCCCGGAGGTGCTGCGGCCGGTGGCGCAGCTGACGTTCGCCGAGTGGCGCGCGGAGATAGACCGCAACCTCACCACCACGTTCCTGTGCAGCCGCGCCTTTGTCGCCGGCATGGCCGAGCGGGGCTGGGGGCGCATCGTCAACCTCGCCGCCACCGCCGGGCCGGTGAACGCCCTGCCGACCGAGGCGGCGTACGCGGCGGCAAAGGCCGGCGTGGTGGGGCTGACCCGGGCGCTGGCGATGGAGGTGGTCGCCGACGGGGTGACCGTCAACGCGGTCGCGCCCGGGCTCATCCATACCGCCGCCTCGACCGTGGTGGAGCTCAAGCAGGGCCTACAGACCCCGATAGGCCGTCCCGGTACGCCGGACGAGGTCGCCGCCGCGATCGCCTTCCTGTGCTCCCCGGCAGCCTCCTACATCACCGGGCAGATGCTGGTCGTGGACGGCGGCAACAGCGTCCGGGAGGCGTACTACCGCTGAGCCGGCTCAGTATCCGACGTTCGTGTCGGCGCTGGCGGCGAGCACGATGAACCCGATGCAGGCGAGCACGCCGAGCACGGTGAACGCGTAGCTGAGGATCAGCCCCACGTTCGCGAGCGTCGCGCCCTCCTCACCGGTCTGCCGGATCTGCCGCTTGGCGATGTGGCCGAGGACGATGCCGGCGGGGGCGAAGACGAACGCCAGGACCAGCGACAGGATCGCCATGACGTTGGTGCCCCGGCCCGGCTGCTGCCCGGGTCCCAGGTGCGGCTGGGTGTAGGCGCCCGGCGGGAAGCCCGGCGGTGGGTAGCCGGTGCTCTGGTAGCCCGACGGTGGTGGGTAGGACTGCGCCGGGTAGCCCTGCTGGGGGTAGGGCTGCGCTGGGGAGCCTGGCGGTGGGTAGGGCGGAGCTGGGGAGCCCGGCGGTGGGTAGGACTGCGGCGGCTGGGGCGGGTAGAGGGGGCTGGTCGGTTCCGTTCCATCGCGGAGGCCGCTGTCCTGCCCGCCCCGTCCGACCTCCCGCGTGGCGTCGGCGTCGGCGTCGCGGTCGTACCGGCGGCCTGCGTCGTCGCGGGGGCCACCCGTGTCGTACGGGTCATTGGGTGAAGCCATGATCCCTCATCTCTGACAGGTAACGGTGAGTGTTTTCACATTAGTTGCGAGTGCTGGGACCCTTGGGGCAGAACCGGGAGGTAGCAACTGCACCGCAACCGGAGTGAACGGGAGGTCCGCCATGGCCCGCCTGGCCCAGACGCCTGGCCTGACCGACATCCAGCGCGACATCCTCTCCGCGGTACGCACGTTCGTGGACAAGGAGATCGTCCCGGCTGCCCAGCGGCTGGAGCACGGGGACATATACCCGGAGCAGATCGTCGCCGGCATGCGGGACATGGGCCTGTTCGGGCTGACCATCCCGGAGGAGTACGGCGGCCTCGGCGAGTCCCTGCTGACGTACGCGCTCGTGGTCGAGGAGCTCTCCCGCGGCTGGATGTCCATCTCGGGCATTGTGAACACGCACTTCATCGTCGCCTACATGGTCGAGCAGCACGGCACGGCCGAGCAGCGGTCCCGGCTGCTGCCGGCGATGGCGACGGGCGAGATGCGGGGCGCCTTCTCCATGTCCGAGCCCGGCTGCGGCTCGGACGTCGCCGCCATCCGGACGAAGGCGGTCCCGGACGGCGACGGCTACGTCCTGGACGGGCAGAAGATGTGGCTGACCAACGGGGCGTACTCGTCGGTCGTCGCCACCCTGGTCAAGACGGACCTCGGCGCGGAGACGGTCTACGGCGACATGACCACGTTCCTGCTGGAGAAGGAGCCGGGCTTCGGGGAGACGGCGCCGGGGCTGACCATCCCCGGCCGGCTCGAGAAGATGGGCTACAAGGGCGTCGAGACGACCGAGATGGTGCTCGACGGGCACCGGGCACCGGCGTCGGCCATCCTCGGTGGCCCGGACGGGCTGGGCCGCGGCTTCTACCAGATGATGGACGGCGTCGAGGTGGGGCGGGTCAACGTTGCCGCGCGCGCGTGCGGCGTGTCGCTGCGGGCGTTCGAGCTGGCCGCCGCGTACGCCCAGCAGCGGGTGACCTTCGGCAAGCCGCTCGCCGCCCACCAGGCGATCGCATTCAAGATCGCAGAAATGGGTACGAAGATCGAGGCGGCGCACGCGCTGATGGTCAACGCGGCCCGGCTGAAGGACTCGGGCCAGCGCAACGACGTCGAGGCCGGCATGGCGAAGCTGCTCGCCTCCGAGTACTGCGCCGAGGTCGTCCAGGAGGCGTTCCGCATCCACGGTGGCTACGGCTACTCCAAGGAGTACGAGATCGAGCGCCTGATGCGCGAGGCGCCGTTCCTGCTCATCGGCGAGGGCACGTCGGAGATCCAGAAGACGATCATCTCGCGGGGGCTGCTGCGCGAGTACCGCAGCTGAGCCGCCGGATGTCCGCGGGCCTGTGCTACAGCTGCGGCCGGCGGCGTCCCGTGCCTCCCGCTGCGGCAGTCGCGTCCTGTGCCTACAGCTGCGGCAGGACCGCCTTGTCCGCCTCGCACATCGGCTGGAGCGGGGTGACGCTGGCGTACCGGTCGGCGAGCCAGGCCGCATCGGTGCCCGGCTCCAGCTCCGCGCCGGTGTCGGCGATCGTCACCCGGACGAACCCCTGCCCCTGCTCGGCGATGTTGGTCTGCACCGCACCGAACTCCGCGAGCGTGCCCCGGCGCAGCCCGCGCACCTGGTCGGGGGGCAGGTCCGGCACGTTCAGGTTCAGCACCAGCGGTTCCTCGGCGTCCATGAGCAGCGGCAGCAGTGTCCCTACGAACTCGCCTGCGGTGGACCAGTGCGGTGGGCCCGCCGGGGACAGCCCGACGTCGAGGGAGACCGCCATCGCCCGGCACCCGTACGCGTTGCCGGTCAGCGCCGCTCCGACCGTGCCCGAGTGCAGCACTGCTTTACCTATGTTGGCGCCCCGGTTGACACCGGACAGGACGATGTGCGGGGCGTCGCCGAAGGCGCCCCGCGTGGCGATCAGCGCGATGAAGGCGGGGGAGGCGGCCACCCCGTACGCCGGGATGCCGGCGAGCGCGGGTAGCGACCGCTCCTCCACCACCACCCGGCCCTTCTCCTCGACCGCGGTGATCGCCGCGCTCGAGCCGCTCGACTCCCGCAACGGGGCGGCCACCACAACGTCCAGCCCGGCGTCGCGGGCGGCGCCGGCCAGCCAGTGCAGCCCGGGTGAGGCGATGCCGTCGTCGTTGGTGATCAGTGCGCGCATCCGCTCCTGCGGTGGCCGGCTCATCAGTCCTCCTGTCCGGGTGTCCGGTCCAGCGGGCGAAGCTGGACGTGCTCCATCAGCTTGCCGATGGTGGCCGCGCGCCCGCTGCCGAGGCCGTGCCGGGTCACGTTGTAGGCCCCGGCCGCCGCCCCGGTGCGTACCGCCGTGGTGAGGTCCCCGCCCTGTGCCAGGACCGCCGACACGCCGGCGGTCATCGAGTCGCCAGCCCCCCGGTGGTCGGCCGGCTCCAGCTCGGGCATGCCTACTTCGTACGCCGCGCCGTCCAGCAGCGCCAGCGCTGGCTTCTGCGCCCGGCTCACCACCACCGCGCCCGCGCCGTCGTCGCGTAGCGCGAACATCGCGCGGACCAGCTCCTCCCGGCCGTCGTGCGGCACCCGGCCATCCTCGACCAGCTCCTCCGCGCTGACCTTGAGGAAGCACAGGCCGCCCTGCAGCACCGCGGCCAGGTTCTCCCCGGACAGGTCGGCCACCACCTGGGCTCCGTTGCGGGTGAGGTCGTGCGCCAGGCGGCGGTAGACGTCGGCCGGCACCACGCTCGGGTCGGCCGGTCCGCTGAGGATGCTCACCGGCGCGGCCAGGCCCTCGGCGAGCGTGATCCCGTAGAGCTCGTCGAGCTCGTGCCGGTTGAGCGGCTCGCCGGGCGCCTCCGCGATCTCGACCCGCCGGCCGGCCCGCCGGTCGTGCACGTACGCCCCGTTACGCGACTCCCCGGCCATGGTGCGCAGCTCCACGCCCTCCTCGACGAGGAGCGGCTCCAGCACCCGCCCGGGCTCGCCACCGAGGTTGCAGCACAGCACCACCGGAACGCCGAGCGAGGTGACCATCCTGGCCTGCCAGACGCCTTGGCCACCGGCGTGCAGGTGGATGTCGGGCGCGCCACCGCGCTCCTCGATGGTCACCGTGAGCTGCGGCGCCGGCGCGAAGATCATGACTGGTCCACCCACGCCGTTGGTGTTCCCGTTTCCTGCCCTCCGCAGTCCCGTCCGGAGGTGAATTCTTGGCGACGGGCAAGCGGGTGGCAGGCGTCACAGCAGGGTGAGCTGCTCGCCTTCGACCGGTGGACCAGCCGCAGTCGGCGGGCGCACCGGACGGCGGCGCGAGCCGCCCGGGCGGGCCGGCCGTCGGGCCTGGTCAGGCTGCCCGGCTTGGTCGGGCTGCCCGGCCCGGTCGGGCTGCCGGGTCTCGCTCGGCTGCTGGGCCCGGTCCGGCTGCTGGGCCTGGTCGGGCTGCCGGGTCCGGTCCGACGCGGGGCTGCGCAGCCCGTGCCGCCGGGCGGCGGCAGCCACCCGGGCCGCCACCTCCCGCTGGTACGCCGAGCCGAGGTAGGCCCGGTCGCCGTACAGCCGGCGGTAGTGCGGCAGCTGCTCCGGGTGCTCCCGGGACAGCCAGGCCAGATACCACTCCCGGGCGCCCGGGCGCAGGTGCAGCGAGAGCGGGACCACGCTGGATGCGCCGGCACGGGCGATCTCCTGGACCGTGGCCTCGATGGACTCGTCAGTGTCGGTCAGCCCGGGCAGGATCGGTGCCATCAGCACGCCGACCTCGAAGCCGGCGTCGGCGAGCCGCCGTACCGCCTCCAGCCGGCGCCGCGGCGCCGGTGTGCCCGGCTCGACCGAGCGCCACAGCGCCTCGTCGACGAAGCCGATCGACATCGACAGGTCGACCTTCGTGACCTCGGCAGCCTGGCGGAGCAGGTCGAGGTCACGGGTGACCAGCGTGCCCTTGGTGAGGATGGAGAACGGGTTGGCGAAGTCGCGCAGCGCGGCGAGGATCTCGCGCATCAGCTCGTAGCGCCCCTCGGCGCGCTGGTAGCAGTCGACGTTCGTGCCCATCGCGATGTGCCCGCAGGCCCATCCAGGCGCTGCCAGCTCGCGACGGAGCAGCTCGCCGGCGTTGACCTTGACCACGACCCGGGTGTCGAAGTCATGGCCGGCGTCGAGGTCGAGGTATGTATGCGTGTTCCGGGCGAAGCAGTTGTGGCTGACCACTCCGTTGGCGATGAAGTCGCCGGTCTCGGTGGAGATGTCGAACATTGGCAGGTTGGCCCCGAGCGGCTCGATGGAGACCACCCCGAGACGCGCGCCTGACTTGATCGCGGTGCCGTCGATCGTCCGCTTGCGGGTGATGGCGGGGTCGACGGTGTGGAAGAACCGCAGCTTCTCGGTGAGCCCGCCGACCAGCCGGACGCAGAGCAGACCGTTGGGCTGGCGGCGGTCCTCCACCGCGAAGGAGAAGCCGAACTCGCGCAGGCACTCGCTCGTATGCCGGATGATCTGCGGATCGGTGCTGGTGATCCGCAGGATGCCGCCGCTGTGGCTGCCCTTTGCGTCGTAGACGCCGGCGAGGAAGCCCGTGCGCCAGTCGACGCCGCGACGCTGGGGCCAGCCGGCGGGGATCTGCTCGGTGGCCGGGCCGAGGTCGGAGAGGTATCGGGTGGCCCGGTCGACCGCCTCCGGCTCAGTGGAGCTGACCCGCCCGTCCTCACGCACCATCCCGCGCAGGTAGCCCTGGCGGTAGTCGGCGGTCTCGCGCGGCGGCGCCGCGAAGTGACCACTGCCCATGAGCTTGTTGGCCGTGGTCAGGTAGGGCCGCTGGCCCGGCCCGCTCATCTGCCCGGTCACGAACTTCCAGCCCCGGTCGGTCAGGAAGCGGTGGTCACCGCTGGCCACTAGCTGCGTGCCGTCCTCAAGGGTCAGCCGGAAGGCCGGCTTGACGGTGGACCAGTGCGCGAGGACCCGGGTCGGGGTGTAGCGCCGGAACCGGCCCTCGCGCACCGTGCCGTAGACCATCTCCCCGGTCCTGAGCTCCGCCAGCGGCTTCGTCCGGCCGTTGGCGAGCAGGATGGGCGTCTCGCCGGCGAGGCAGTAGACGCACGCGTGGGTGCAGCCCCGGTAAGGGTTGACGGTCCACTCGAACGGCACCCGAGACTGGCTGGGCACCCGGTTGATGATTGACTTCGCCCGGATCTCGTAGAACGTCATACCGGCGAAGCCGGGCGTGTCGAACGTGCGTACGGTGGCGTCAGGGAGTGAGAGGGGTAGTTGCGGCGCAGCCTGGGCCGGTTCTTCGGTGACCCGGAGACCATCCCAGCGCATGGGGCTATTCGAACATGTGTTCGAGTCCCCGTCAACTCGCGGCGTCGTCCTACCGCGGCGTCACCGGCCGGGCGCCGCCTGCCGCCACGATCGTTGGACGTCTACGGACACACGCCGGGCGGGTTGCCAGCGTCCAACGACTATGCGAGCCGCCGGCCGGCGACGCGACGATGGTCAGTGCTTGTGCGAGGCGAGCTCCTTGCGCACCTGGTCCATGTCGAGCGCGCGTACCTGGGTGACCAGCGACTCGAGAGCGGCCTCCGGCAGTGCCCCGGGCTGAGAGAAGACGATGACGCCGTCGCGTACCGCCATGATCGTGGGGATCGACCGGATGTCGAACTGCATGGCCAGCGCCGGCTGCGCCTCGGTGTCGACCTTGCCGAACGTGATGTCCTGGTGCTTCTGCGAGGCCCGCTCGTAGACGGGTGCGAACTGGCGGCACGGGCCGCACCAGCTGGCCCAGAAGTCCACCAGCACGATGCCGTCCCGGCTCGTGACCTCATCGAAGTTGTCCGAGGTCAGCTCAATGGTCGCCATGACTGTCTCCGATCCAAGATGGTTGCCGTCGTGGGCAACGGCGCGCCGACCATCGTCATTCCCCGGTTGATGGCCAGCAACACGCCGAGGCGTCCGTGCTACGCGGTGCAGTGACCGGCCGCACGCGGCGGCGGACGCCGAGCCGGTGCCCGGGGAGGGAGGATAGAGGCGTGCGGCCAACCTTCGTCTACGACGGCGACTGTGCGTTCTGTACGTCGTGCGCCATGTTCATCGTCCGCCAGGTGCCGACCACGGCCAGCGTGGTGCCCTGGCAGCACGCCGACCTGGCCACGCTCGGACTGACGGCTGATGAGTGCGCAGCCGCGGTGCAGTGGGTCGGGGCTGACGGGCGTACCGCGGCCGGGCCCGAGGCGATCGCGGAGCTGTTGCGCGGCAGCCGGCCGGCGTGGCGTCTGGTGGGCTGGTTGCTGGGTCTGCGCCCGGTGCTCGCGGCGGCCTGGCCGGCGTACCGGTGGGTGGCCCGCAACCGGCACCGGCTACCGGGCGGGACCGCCGCGTGCGCGCTACCGCCACCCCGGTGAGCTGTCCGCCGCCACCCTGATGAGCCGACCGTCGGCTACCCGGACAGCGGCGCCTCGTAGCGGGGATCGCCAACCCCGGTCGGCTCCTTGAGGGTCTCGCGCTCGCCCGCTGCGGGTATGCCCGGCGAGCGTAGCCGTGTGGCGGCCCGTTGCACCCGCGCGACCGCCCGTTCCAGAGGCAGGAAGCTGGTCAACGCCACCAGGTGTGGCGCGAAGGAGATCGTTATGGTGGCGATGGTCACCAGATGGAAGATGTAGAAGAAACCCACCGCGACGTGGCGCCAGCGCTCCCGTAGCCCGAAGACGACCGGGCTGAGCAGCTCGAACGCCATGATCCCGAGCTGCGCCGCGATGAGCAGGCCAGGAACGACCGCGATGAGGTCGGCCAGGTCGGTGCCGCGCCGTAGGATCGCCCGCGCCAGCACCGAGCCGGTCGCCCAGCCCAGGCCGCCGAACCGCACCTTGGCCCAGAACGCCAGGAAGTACGTTGCGACCACAGCGATCTGGGTGACCCGCAGGGCCCAGCCGCCACGCTCGGTCGGCGTGCGGTCCGCATGCCGGGCCGCTCCGGCGGTCGGCAGTGCGGCGAGCGCCACCAGGAAGGCGAACCGGTCGTGGTCAACCTTCCCGTAGCTCATCGCGATGATCATCCACTCGAAGTAGAGGATGAAGACCGCCCAGCCGAGCAGCCGGTGCGCCCGGCCGGTGGCGGCCAGGAGCGCAGTGACCAGCAGCACCCAGAAGACCGTGTGCACCAGCAGCGGGGTGGGCGTGGGCAGCGGCAGCAGGCGCCCGACGAACAGCGGCTGGTACAGCTCGGGTGGCACGGCGGCGTGCGTGCGCACCCATGGCGTGAAGATCACAAGGTCCGCGGCGACGTACAGGTAGACCAGGGTTCGGAAGGCGGCCACCCGCCCGCGCGGCACCGCCTCGGTGAGCCACCACATTGCCGACTCGTACCATTTGTACGCTCGGGCGACCGCCGGCCAGCCGCGGCCGGGCCGGGGCGGGCCGGGCGTCACGGGGCCCGCCAGACCGCGACGACCTCGTCCCGGCTGGTGTTGGCGGGCCGGCTGTCGCGGATCTCGTGCCAGCGCACGACCAGCCTCACCTCCACCAGCGCAGGCGCCTGCGGGTTACGGGCGGCGTACGCCGTCGCCACCTCATGCAGCAGCTCAGGCTGGGTCTCATACCGCTCCTGCTGCCCTTCGATCTCGGCTCGACGGATCCCACTGTTACGCTCTGTGAGGATTACTGTCACACCGGTGACATCTGTTCCCTCAACCCGGGTGTCCGGCGCAGGCTCGTCCGGTCCATTGACGCCCGCGAACATCCGGAACGGCCCGAACGGGAAGTGGTCGTCCGAGCCCCAGGCGGACCCGGCGAGCAGCAACGCCGCGCCAGCCAACGTGACCAGGGCACGGGCCAGGCGTGCGGAGGGGGAGAGGGCATCCATCGCGGCTAGACCATACAGCTCGGGTGTGACGATGTCGGTGACGTACATCTGATGCTGTCGGTAATTGGGCGGGCCGTTTCTGTCGACAAAAGTTCACGATTCGGTAACTGTGACCTGGGTCTCTTTCTCGCATCTATGTTTACGCACCGTCATCAGGCACAATTTCAGGTACAGAGCGTGGGCGGCGGGTGCCGGGGAGGGCCTCGCCGCTCATTGCATTCCCGGGCCGGCGGCGCCCCCACCTGCGAGTACGGCATAGTGTCCGGCATGCGGTTCGGGCGGTACCTCGAGGAGTTCGACGTCGGCGCGGTCTACCGGCACTGGCCGGGCAAGACCGTCACGGAGTACGACGATCATCTCTTCTGCCTGCTCACGATGAACCACCACCCGCTGCACCTGGACGCGCACTACGCGCAGGTCTCGACGGAGTTTGGACGCAACGTAGTCGTCGGTAACTACGTGTACTCGTTACTGCTCGGTATGTCCGTGCCGGACGTGAGCGGCAAGGCGATCGCGAACCTCGAGGTCGAGTCGCTGCGTCACGTCGCACCGACCTTCCACGGCGACACCATCTACGGCGAGACCACGGTGCTGGACAAGCGCGAGTCCCGGTCCAAGCCGGACCGCGGGGTGGTCAGCGTCGAGACCCGCGGCTACAACCAGGACGGCACCCTGGTGTGCGTCTTCCGGCGGCGGGTGCTCGTGCCGAAGCGGGAGTACGCCGGTCCGGAGCACCCCAGCTTCCCGGAGCCCGCCCCCGGGCCCGCCGGCGAGCCCGCCTCGGAGCCGGCCCGGGAGCCGTGAGCACGCTGGGACCGGCCCGGGAGCCGTGCGCAGACCGGAGCTGGCCCAGAAGCCGTGAGCAGGGCCGTCCGCCTGGGCTACGAGCCGGGCGGGCCGGCCTCTCTCCCCCGGGTCGTACCTGGCAGACTGCTCGGGATGGGACTGCTCGATCTGCTGCGGCGGCGGCGGGGGCCGCGCTGGATGCAGCGCTGGGCTGTTTACCCGGGCGAGATAGAGGGCCATCTCGCGATCTACTTCGTCGACCTCGGTGCGGCGGGGGCAGCGCCAGTGGCGGGCCTGCCGGTCCGGCTCGACGTGACGGTGCGCTTCTTGGCTCGCCCGGACGGGATGCCGGCCGACGGCCACCTGTCCAGCGTGCAGCGGCTGGAGGAGATCGTCTCGGCCATCGCCGAGGCTGAGGGCGGCACCTTCATCGGGCGCGTGATCAGCGCCGGAGCCTGCCGGTACACGGCGTACCTGCCCACCGAGCCGATGCGGCCGGTGATCCTACCGCGCGACGACTTCGACCCCGTGCTGTCGATCGAGCGGGATCCTATGTGGACGTACGTGCGCGGCGCGCTCGCGCCGGACGAGCGGCAGCGGCACGTGATCGGCGACCTCGGCGTGGTGCAGGCGCTGGTCCAGCACGGGGACTCGCTCGACCCGGAGCGGCCGGTGGACCACACCGGGCTCTTCGCCGACCTGGCGCGAGCCGAGGCGGCAGCGAACGAGCTGCGGATGGACGGGTTCACCGCCAGCGTCTGGCCGGACCGCGACGGCGGCTTCGTGCTCGAGGCGATCCGGATCGACCCGGTGGCCCCGCCCGTGCTGCACGAGCTGACCTGGGCGGTGTGTGAGGTGGTCCGCCGCCACGGCGGCGTGTACGACGGCTGGAGCTGCGAGGTCGTCCGCTGAGCCGGCGACGCGGTGGCCCGTACCCTTGCTCGGGGTGAGGAACGCGAGCGGCGGGTGGGACGGCGAGGTGGGGGTCGGGCCGTGGGCCGGGCCATGGCCGGACGACCCGCGGTACGACCCGGAGCTGCTCGCCCACGGTGACCGGCGCAACGTGGTGGACCGGTACCGCTACTGGCGGCACGAGGCGATCGTGGCCGACCTGGACGCCCGCCGCCACGACTTCCACGTGGCGATCGAGAACTGGCAGCACGACCTGAACATCGGGACCGTGGTGCGCACCGCCAACGCCTTCCTCGCGGCCGAGGTGCACATCGTCGGCCGGCGCCGGTGGAACCGGCGCGGCGCCATGGTCACCGACCGCTACCAGCACCTGCGCCACCACGACACGGTCGAGGACCTGGCCCGGTGGGCCGGCGGCGCAGGGCTGCCCCTCGTCGGCATCGACAACCTGCCCGGCTCCCGGCCGCTGGAGACGGTCACCCTGCCGCGCCGTCTGGTGCTCCTCTTCGGACAGGAGGGCCCAGGGCTGTCCGGGCCGGCGCGGGCCGCCTGCGCCGAGCTCTGCTCCATCGCGCAGTACGGCTCGACCCGCTCGGTCAACGCCGGCGTGGCGAGCGGGATCGCGATGCACGCGTGGATCCGCGCGCACGCCGGACCGCCGCCCGTCGACGAGGCGGCTGGGCCGGCGCGCGGCGGGGGACTGGCCGCGGATCCAGATCACGCCGCTTGACGGGACGCGGCTGGGGCAGCACCGTAGGAATGTGGGCGTGGCGGTCAGTTGTCCCCGGTGCGGTGGTCCAGTGCGGCCGCCCGACCTCATGCACACCTCGTGGCGGTGCGGCCGGTGCGGGGTGGTGCCGCCGTGGCACGTCGCCGAGCGCATCGGAGCCGAGATAGTCGAGTCCACGGTCGCCCACGCCAGCCGGGGCATCCAGCCGGTGCCGGTCTGGTGCCTGTGGCCGCTCCCTCCAGGTTGGACAGTGACCGGGGTGGGCTGGGCCGGCGACGAGCGGGACGGCGTGGTGGCTACCGCCATCGCGTGCAGCGGCCCCGCCCCGCTGGACGCCGGGCCGGCCGATGTGGTGCTCGTCGCTGAGGAGCCCGGCGTCGGCCTGGGCACGCGCTTCGCCGGCATCCCGGGCGTGGACCCTGGCCCCAGCCTGGCGGACATGCTGGAGACGAGTGTGGCGCACGCCAAGGTGAAGGCGGCCGGCCACCCCACTCCACTGTGGGCGGTGCCCGCCTGCGACGACCGCAGCGCGTACGTCGGCGAGGCCAAGGGCCTGTGGCTGTACGCGGTGGCCTGGCCCGCCCGCGCCGGTTACCTCCTCGCCGAGGATGTGGTCCTGCACGACCTGACCGAGTGGGTGCCGGCTGAGCTGGTGTACGGTGCGCCCTCGCCGTACCTGCACGGGAGGGCGTGAGGCGAGCTGAGAATCTCGTTCCTTGAGGTTCACGTGTCGCTTCTGCACCTTCCCTCCGGAGGAGGCCCAACTGATACTGTGTGTATCCGCGGCGGACGTCCGGCGCCGCGGGGAGGGGATGGCCGGAGATGGTCAAGAAGTTCCTCACCTGGAGCGGTATCGCGTTCCTGATCTTCTTTGTCGCGTACCGCCCCGACTCCGCTGCCAACGTCTTCAAGTCACTGGGTGGTGGCATCGTCGACATCGCCCAGGGCTTTGGTGACTTCTTCACGAGCCTCGTCGCCTGACCGGGATGGCGAGCGACGCAGGACCGTCGCGCCGGCGGTCGGGCGAGTTCGACGAGCCCGGCAACGGCGCAGACGCCGAGCGGAACACGGAGCGGCTTCCGCCTGTCCAGCCCGATGACGAGCCGGCCGGCGGACGCCGCTTCGTAGCCACAGCCCGGGTCGAGGAGTTCCCAGACATCCCGGCCGAGGAGCTGGCCGGGTTGCGGGGCACGCCGACCCCACCGCCGCTCGGGCCGGTCCGCGTGCTGCCGCTGGAGGAGGAGCCGAGCGCGCTGGTCTCCCAGTACCTCTTCCCTACCGAGCGCTACCGCGGCGAGTGGAAGCGGCACTGGATCCATCTGGTGCCGCAGCTGGCCATCGGCACCGCCGCGACGTTCGCGCTCGGCTACGTCGCGGGGTTCCTCGCCCGCTACACCGTCTCCGGCCTGACCACCGTCGCGATCCTCGTCTGGCTCGGCGTGATGGGGTGGGTGGGCTGGCAGGTGGCGGACTGGTTCTATGACCGTTTCATCCTGACCAACAAGCGCGTCATGGTGGTCGCCGGCCTGATCACGCGGCGGGTCGCGATGATGCCGCTGCTGCGGGTCACCGACATGAAATACGT
>Ga0075420_100001061_pt1 | contig 22902 bp, 29 predicted proteins | sample SoiMetdeltSBSDD4_FD_75296 | JGI IMG/M metagenome (GOLD analysis project Ga0075420, IMG submission 75296) | Bulk soil microbial communities from a Populus tree surrounding site in Tennessee, USA - Soil MetaG P. deltoides SBSDD4 | ecosystem: Environmental > Terrestrial > Soil > Tree plantation...
CGATCGCAGCGCATGAGATAGGCGGCTCGCGGATCAACGCGCCCTCCAGCAGGTAGAGCACGCGGTTCGTCGCCGGCAGCGCGGTACGGGCCGCGGGCTCGAGTCGATCGCGGCTCAGCCGCAGGACGTGGTCGGCCATCGCGCTCTGGAGCGCATCATCGCCGAGGTCACCAGCGCGGCGGCGGGTGTACCATCGGCGCCAGGAGGCCCGGATGCCGTTCGCCGCGGAGCACGACGTGCCCATCCCCTACATGCAGCGCACGCGCGACTACTACGAGCGGCTCGGCTTCCCGCCGTATCGCTGGGCGCACTTCGCCGCGGTACCGTTCACGCCGCTCGCGAGGCCGCTGGCGCACACGCGGCTGGCGCTGATCACGACGGCGGCTCCATTCCAGCCCGGCGTGGGCGATCAAGGCCCCGGGGCACGCTACAACGCCGCGGCCAAGTTCTACCAGGTGTACTCCGACTCGACCGAGACAGTGCCGGACGTCCGCATCTCGCACGTGGGCTACGACCGCATTCACACGACGGCGGAGGATCCGCGTACATGGTTTCCGCTCGCCGCGCTTCAGGCGCTGGTGAAGCAGGGACGGCTCGGCGCGCTCACGCCGCGCTTTCACGGAGCGCCCACGAACCGCAGCCACCGGGTGACGATAGAGACGGACGCGCCCGAGCTGCTGCGCCGTTGCCGCGAGGATGGCGCGGAGGCGGCGCTCCTCGTTCCGACGTGACCGGTGTGTCACCAGACCGTGAGTCTGACGGCCCGGCACCTGGAGGCCAACGGCCTTCCAACGGTGATCATGGGATGCGCGAAGGACATCGTCGAGTACTGCGGGGTCCCACGGTTTCTGTTCAGTGATTTCCCGCTCGGCAACTCGGCGGGGCGGCCGTTCGATCCCGATTCCCAGGCCCTGACGCTGGAGCTCGCGCTGCGCGTGCTGGAGACGGCACCCGCGGCGCGCACGACCGTCCAGTCGCCGCTGCGGTGGCGCGACGACGCCGCGTGGAAGCTCGATTTCTCGAACCTGGATCGGATGACGCCCGAGCAGATCGCGGAGCGGCGCCGGGAGTTCGACGAGATCAAGGCGATCGCCAGGGCCAAGCGTGAGTCGGGTGCCTGACAGGCACGCCCGGCGCGTTAAAAATTTTCACACCCTCGTCCAAACCCGCGATGGATCTCGTGTGCGCGATTGGCACGGCCGGCGCGCGGCGCACAGTGACCGACGTCCGCTCGCGCCGTGATGAAATACACCGTGAATCTCGCGAGGGACCTTTAATCTGCTATTCGAGATGGAGGTGCCACGCATGCAGAGTGATCAGCTGACGCCGTCGCTCCTGGTGATTGTTCCCCACGCCGAATCGGAGGCGTGCCGCCGTCTACGGCAGACGCTCGACGGGCCCGGCGTTCGGATCGTCGTCGATCGCCGGTCGGGCGAGGGCAGCCGCGAGCGCGAGGCGCATCGTCACGAGCGCCGCGCGCGTCCCGACCGTGACGCCGCCCTGGTCGCCGGCAAGTGGTTCGTCGTGCACGCCGATGCCACACAGGTGAACGTGCTCGACGCCGACGCCCGCGCCATCAGCTTCCTCTACTGCAGTCAGCACGCGGTCCCGTGCGAAGGCTGCCAGGAAACCTACCGGCTCGGCTGGCTGACCCGGACCGACGCCTCGCTGGCCTGCCCGCGCTGCGCCGCCGATCTCACCTCGGTGGTGGTCGCCCACGCGCTCCGTTGCGAAAACTGGGCGCACCGTCGTCATCAGAGCAAGCCGCCGGTCCGGATGAACGGCGAGAGCCCTTCGGCCGAGGCCGCAACCGCCTAGCACCCCGGAATCTCCGCCGCGGGTGATACCATCCGCGGCGGAGATGACCAAGCCGTTCGCCGGCGTCCGGATCCTCGACTTCACCCGCTACCTGGCCGGGCCGTACGGGACCTATCAGCTCGCCCTCCTCGGCGCTGACGTCGTCAAGATCGAGTCACGCGAGGGCGACGAGTCGCGGCATCTGCTGATCAGCAAGGAGTGGGCGGATCGCAAGATGGCGTCCTCCTTCCTGGCCGTGAACGCCAACAAGCGCAGCATCACCCTCGACCTGCGCCAGCCGGCCGCGGTGGAGGTCGTCAAGCGCCTGGTGGCGGGCGCCGACGTGGTGTGGGAGAACTTCCGGCCGGGCGTCATGGATCGCCTGGGTCTCGGCTACGATGCGCTTGCGGCCATCAACCCGCGGCTCATCTACTGTGCCGTCTCCGGCTTCGGCCACACCGGCCCCGAGCGAACGACCGCGGCCTTCGACGGCAAGCTGCAGGCGATGTCCGGGATCATGTCGATCACCGGCGATCCGGCGGGCGGGCCGATGCGCGCGGGCTTCGCGCTCTGCGACACCATCGGCGGCATGACGGCCGCCCTCGCCGTCTCGAGCGCGCTCTACCAGCGCACTCACACCGGCCGCGGCCAGTTCGTGGACGTGGCCATGCTCGACGCCGCGCTGGCGTTCATCCCGGGCCCGGTGTCGGAGTACACGGTCGCCGGCATCGAGCAGAAGCAGATCGGCAACGGCTCGGTGAGCCGCAAGCCGACGGCCCACCGGTTCCGCGCCGGCAGCGGTTACATCGTCCTCGCCGTGCTGACGGACAAGCAGTTCGCGAGCCTCATGCGCACGATCGGTCGCGCCGACGCGCTCGAGGATCCCCGCTTCCGCGACTGGCGGGCGCGCACGGACAATGACAAGGCCCTGCGTGACGTCATCGAGACGGCCCTGGCCACCGACGAGCCGAAGAGCTGGGAGGCCCGGCTCACCGCGGCCGACGTGCCGTGCTCCGTCGTGTGGAAGATCGACGAGATCACGCGGCATCCGCAGCTCGAGTCCCGCGACGTGCTCCAGACGGTACCCACACGCTACGGGCCCATGCGGCTCGTCGGCGCCGGGTTCCGCCTCGCCCACGGCAGTCCCGGCATCGAGCGCGAGCCCGCAACCCTCGGCGAGCATACCGACGAAATCCTGAAGGAAGCCGGGTACACCGAGGCGGAGATCGAGCAGCTCCGGCGCGACGCAGCGATCTGATCGGCGCGGCGGGTGGGATCGACGGGTCCAGCGGGCCCCAGACTTGCAGTCACCGCTGCCGATGGCGCGAGGCACCGTCGTCGTGCATGCTGCCCGCCCGCCGCAGTTCTGGCGGTGCCACGAGGGGGTGACTCTCTGCGGCGTCGCGGAGTCGATCGCCCGCTTCAAGGGGTTCGACTTCGGCGGCCGCTGGGAGGGCCGCCGCTCGGGCGCCGTGTTCTTCGTGCCGGACGAGACGTTGCTACGCGCCGATGCCGAGGCCCTCGGCGTGCGCGGGGCGCAGGATCTGTTCGGCGGCATCGTGCCCCACGCGTTCGTGCAGACCAAGATCATCAGCCACGGGCTGGTCACGCCGGGCGCCGAGCGACCCGAGGGGTGGTCGGAGCACTTCAACCGGCGTAGCCGCGCCAGCGTGCTGCCCGGCTACAGCGCGTTCGGACGTCGCGACGCGGCGGAGGCCGTCCGCCGCCTGCTGGCCATCGGCCCCGTGCGCGCCAAGCTTCCGCGCGCGGCCGGAGCGCGTGAACAATTCGCGCTGAGCTCGCTCGCCGACGTCGATTCGCTGCTGGCGGCCGTGACCGACCGCGATCTCTCCCGGGATGGTGTGGTGTTCGAGACGAACCTGGAGCCGGTGACGACGTTCAGCGTCGGCCAGGTCACCCTCGACGCGCTCACGATCGCGTACCACGGTGAGCAATGGCTCGGGCACGACAACGCGGGGCGCTCCGTCTACGGCGGCTCCGCGCTCACCTGCGTCCGCGGCGGCTGGGATGCGCTGGAGCACCTCGAGGTCGAGCCCGCCGTGCGATTGGCCATCCGGCAGGCGCGCATCTACGACGAGGCCACCGAGGACTACGGCCTCGTCGCCTCGCGGCGCAACTATGACGTCGGCCAGGGCACTGACGCGCTGGGGCACTGGCGCTCGGGCGTGTTCGAGGCGTCCTGGCGCCTCGGTGGCGCCAGTCCGGCGGAGGTGGCGGCGATGCATCTCTTCGCGGAGTCGCCGGCCGTCGACGTCGTGCAGGCGTCCACCGTCGAAGCGTACGGCGTGGACGCCGTCCCGCCGCCGGGCGCGATCGTTCACTTCCATGGCGAGGACGAGCTCGACGGTCCGATGGTGCGCTACACGCTGGCGACCGGCGCGCTCGAGCGGGTCGCATGAAGAGCGTGTCGATCGCGGTCGACGACCAGTCCATCAACGGCAAGCTCCTCGAGCCGCCGTACGAGGAGGGGCGACGTCCGGCCGTGCTGTTCGTGCACGGCTGGGGCAGCAGTCAGCGCCGGAGCATCGGCAAGGCGCGGCAGCTCGTGCAGGCGGGCTTCGTGTGCCTGACCTTCAATCTGCGCGGCCACGCGCGCACCGTGGAGCAGCGCGAGACGGTCACGCGGGCGGAGAACCTGCGCGACGTGCTGGCCGCCTACGATCTGCTGACCGCACAGGCGGACGTCGATACGGAGCGCATCGCGGTGGTGGGCGGCAGCTACGGCGGCTATCTGGCCACCCTGCTCACGGCAGAGCGCGACGTGCGCGCGCTCGCGCTGCGCGCGCCGGCGCTCTACAAGGACGCGGACTTCGACCGTCCGAAACGGGAGCTGAACCTCGATCCTGATCTTCCCGCTTATCGCCGGCGCCGGCTCGAGCCGTCCGACAACATCGCGCTGGCCGCCGCCGCCCGCTTCAACGGCGACGTGCTCATCGTCGAGTCCGAGCACGACACCGTCATTCCCCACCCGGTCATCGCCAATTACCTGCGTGTCTTCGACGGCGCCGCCTCGCTCGAGCACGAGGTCATACGCGACGCCGACCATGGTCTGTCGGAGAAAGCCTGGCGGCGCGCGTGGGGCGAGGTGCTCGTGCGCTGGGTGATGGCGCGCCTGCCGGCCTCGTCGCGCACCGTCCGCGCGGCGCGGAGCGCGTGACAGCGCGCTCCTCGCTATAATCGCGGCGTCGGCGGCGATCGGCTCGCACAGCGCCGACAGACGGGAGCGCAGCCATGATCCAGGCGCGAAAGCTCGGTCACGTCGTGCTCAAGGTGCGCGGATGCGCGGGCGTCCAAGGAGTTTTACACGCGCGCCCTCGGCCTTCGGGTGGCGCACGAGGACTACGACCGCGGCGCGGTGTTCCTGAGCTTCGGCACGCAGCACCACGACCTCGCGCTGTTCCAGGTCGCCACCGGCGACGCGGCCGCGCCCACCACGCCGGGCCTGCACCACACCGCCTGGCAGCTCGGAAGCTTCGCGGAGCTGCAGGCCGCGCATGACGAGCTGCAGGCGATGGGCATCGCCGTCGAGTCGACCATCGCGCACAACGTCACGCGCAGTGTGTACTTCCACGATCCCGACGGCAACCGCGTCGAGCTCTACTGCGACATGTTCGACGGCGGCTTCGCCGAGATGCAGACGCTCGGGCCGCGCCGCGACCACATGGACATCGCCACCGGCCAGGTGCTCGGACGCTGAGCTTCGGCACGATGGTTAGTCCATGCCATGGGAAATTCGTTTCCTGGATTGAGATGCGCCCCCGCCTTCGGTAGGGTGAATGCGCCGCACCACACCAAGGAGGGACTCATGCTGAAGGCGTTCGTGAGCGCAGTCGCGTTGAGCGTCGCGTTGTCGGGAGCCGCGTTGGCAGCCGACGTCGAGGGCAAGATCAAGAGCGTCGACACCATCGAGAAGAGCTTCACCCTCGAAGACGGCACCAAGGTCTGGATCGGTGAGAGCGTCTTGATCGACAAGCTCAAGGAAGGCTCGGACGTGAAGGCATCCTACGAGGAAAAAGACGGCAAGAACATGGCGACGAGCGTCGAGGTGAAGGACTAGCGCGACCGCCCGCGACCGGGCACGTCCGGAGGGGGTCCGGATGTGCCCGGCTCAGCGTTCGAGAAACTGCTCGAGCCCCGCTTCTGCAATGAATGAACGAATCGCCTCCGCCGAGATGAGCGTCGTCTCCCCCGGCACCGGCACCTCGATCACGCGCTCCGGCGTGCCCTGCATGCTGACGCGCGCCGTGCGGTAGCTCTCGACGAGGCCCACCAGCGCGCCCGTCTGCGCGTCGAACACGCCGCCGCCGCTCGCCCCGTAGCTCACCGACACGTCGACCATTCTCGCGGCGCCCTCGTAGTCGCCGCCGCCGGAATCGCCGACCACCTGGCTGACCACGCCGCTGGAGAGCGTCATGCGGCGGCCCCACGGAAAGGCCACCACCCAGACCTCGTCGCCCAGCTGCACACTGTCCTTCAATCGCGCCGGCGTGGACTCGACGTCCCTCACCTCGAGCAACGCGAGGTCCGCCCGCTCGCTCATGGAGACAACGGTGGCCGCGACACGCGCCTTGCGGCCGGCCACCATGGAGACCTTCTGCGGCGCCAGGGGCTCGAGGAAATGTCGCGTGGTGACGATCCACGCGCGCCTGGTCGCCGCGTCGCGCGCGAGGAGGACGCCGGACGCGGCGCGGCGGGCGCCGCCGTCGCGCTCGCAGCGGAGCTGGACGGTCGCCGGCAAGATCTGGCGGATCACGTCGCCGCGGCTCGGCGCACGCCCGGCCGTGGTCGCGCAGCCGCCGGCCAGCAGCAGAGCAAGGAGCGCGAGCAGGCCGCGACGCAGCGTCATCCGGCGCGAGAGTAGCGTCTCGGACGGGCGCGGTCAAATTCGCGGGCGTGCGGCTGCCGGGCACTCCTCCCAGGGCCGGGCGTTTCTCCTCCCTGCCACCCCCAAAGGTGATTCGTTCAACGCATCGCAGGACGCGTGCTTGGCCCCCGCATCGCGTGGCACCCCGGTTGCCCCTAGCATTGTCCATTTTCGTCGGTGAAGGAGGAGGCCGAGCGATGCTGCTGCCCGGAATCGTCGCCGCGACACTGATGGCCGCCGCCTGTGCGGTCATCTCGGTCGATTCACCCCTGGGAAAGACAGCCCTCTATCACTTCTACCGCTGGCAGCGCCGCCGCCGCCCGCAGACGTAGAACGCGCGCGGCGTTGGGGGGTGTGGTCGAGGCGCGCCACGGCTTCGCCGGGGCGCGGCCGAGCGTTGGGGGGTGTGGGGGGCCATTTCGGGGCCCCCCACGTTCAATCGGCCCTGATGCCGAAAGCCTCGATGAAGCGCTGCCAGCCCGAGGCCACCGACAGCGCAGCGCCCAGCGCCAGGATCTGCCCGGCGTCGAAATGCCTTCGGAGCTCGGCGTAGAAGGCGGCATCCACGATCGGTCTCGACTCCGTCAAGCGGTCGGCCAGCCGCAGCGCCACGCGCGTCGCCGCCGGCAGCGCCCCCGTGTCGAGGTCGCCGAGCGCGGCCTCGATGTCGGCCTCGGTGAGCCCGTCGCGCATCAACGATGCGCTGCGCGCGGCGCTTCAGTGCACGCAGGCATTGCGGGCGGCGAGGCGGAGGCGGCACAGCTCCATCACCGCCGGGTCGAGCCGCGAGCGATCCGTGTAGACGAGCGACACCCACGCGAGGAACAGCTCCAGCACGGCCGGCTCCCGCGCCAGCGTCAGGAAGAGGTTGTCGTCGCGATACGCCTTCTCGAACCAGACGTCGAGCCTCCGGCGTAGCTCCGGCGTGAGCTCGGCGGGATCGGCCTTCGGCAGATGACCGTGCGTGTTGGCCATCAGGCGCCCTGCACGACGTGGTTCGAGAGCGTGCCAATACGCGGCACCGTGATCGACACGCGATCCTCCGGTGCCAGCGAGAAGCCCGCCTCGGGCACGAGCCCGGTGCCCGTGAGCAGATACGCGCCAGCCGGGAACGTGTTGTCGCGGAAGAGCCAGTCGGCCAGGTCGGCGAACGAGCGCCGCATTGCCGCCGTCGAGATCTTGCCCTCGTACACGACGGCGCCGCGACGCTGGATGGTGATGGCGATGTCGAACACGGGCGACGGCTCGTCGGTCAGCCATACCATCGGCCCGAGCGCGCACGACTCGCGATAGATCTTGGCCTGCGGCAGATAGAGCGGATTCTCGCCCTCGATGTCACGCGAGCTCACGTCGTTGCCGACGGTGTAGCCGGCGATGCCGCCGTGCGCGGCCACGAGCACGGCGATCTCCGGCTCCGGGACGTTCCAGGCGGCGTCACGGCGGATGCGGATGGGCCCGTTGTGACCGCTCACGCGCGAGGCGGCGCCCTTGAAGAAGATCTCCGGACGCTCGGCCGTGTACACCTTGTCGTAGAACGTCTCGGCGCCGGCCGTCTCTTCCATGCGCGCCACGCGGCTGCGCTCGTACGTCACCCCGGCCGCCCAGACCTCCTGCAGGTCGAGCGGCGCCAGCAGGTGCGGCGCCGCCGCGCCCGCCGGTGCCGCCATGATGGCGGAGGCCTTCAGCGCCGGCGCGCCGGCGCGCCGCTCCAGCAGCGCCCGCGCCGGATGCGGCAGCTGGAGCAGCGAGGCAAGGAAGCCGCCGTTGGTTCCGGCGTCGCTGGCCACGATCTCGATGTGGTCATCCACCAGGACACCCCAGGCGGGTCCGGTCGCGAGCGCGCAGCGGGCGAGCAGCACATTGGCCATGGTCACCTCCGGAGCTGGCGCGCCATCATACCGCCTTCGCCAGGAACCGACGCACGGAGGCATTGAAGGCCGCCGGCGACTCGAGGTTGGACAGATGACCGGTGCCGCGCAGCACGATCGATCGCGCGCCGGGAATGGTGCGGGCCATGAAGTCGTGGATCTTGAGACACGGATCGTCGCCGTCCCCGACGATGAGCAGCGTCGGCACCCGCAGCTTCGCCAGCCGCGGCTCGAGCTCGTAGATTCGCGGGCGCTTCGCGAGCACCTCGCGCGCGGTGTGGGCGACGCCGCGCGCGCGGTGGGTCATCAGGCAGGATCGGATGAAGCGCTGAGCCGCCGGCCCCTGGCTGCAGTACGGCGAGAACAGCGGACTGGCCATGGCCATGTCGGCGAAGGCTTCGGTGCCGCCGGCGTCGAGCGCCGCCGCAAACGCCTGCGTGACCGCCACCCAGTCGGCGTGCCCGTCGGAGCCGGCGCCCGTGTCGGCGATGACGAGGGCGGAGACCAGCGTCGGATGCGCGAGCGCGAAGTTGAGCGCGATGTTGCCTCCCATCGACAGGCCGATGACGGCCGGGCGGCGTACCTTCAGAACCGCCAGCAGCTGCCGGAGATCTTCGACCGACGTGGGCTGTGAGTACGCGGCGGCCTCGGACGGGGCATCGGACAGGCCGTGCCCCCGCACGTCGTACGCGATCACGCGGTACGCGCCCGCCAGAGCGCGCACCTGCGGGTCCCAGCTGCGGATGCCGCAGCCGAAACCGTGCACGAAGACGACGGGACGCCCCTTGCCCGTCACCTCGTAATAGAGACGGACGCCGTTCACCTCGGCCAGCGGCATGGCGGCTCCTTTCCCCTGATCGGACTATAATCGCGCGCATGACATCCGGCGTGCGGCAACGGATTGGCGTGATGGTGCCGTCCACGAACACCACCTGCGAGGCGGACTTCAATCTCGTCGTGCCACGCGGCGTCACGGTGCACGGGCAGCGGCTGTGGATGACGAACGACGCGAACGGCGACGAGGCCTACAAGCGGATGAACGGCGAGATCGAGACGGGCGCGCGCTATCTGGCGACGGCCAAGGTCGACGTGATCGCCTACGGTTGCACCACCGGGTCCTTCTATCGCGGTCCCGGCTGGGATCGCGAGATGCTGGCGCTCATCTCCCGCGAGGCGGGCGTGCCGGCCGTGGCCACCACGCCGTCGGTGGTGGAGGCGCTGCACGCCGTCGGTGCCCGCCGCCTCTCCGTGGCCACGCCCTATCCCGAGTGGAACAACCAGCGCTTGCGCGCGTACCTCGAGGCGCAGGGCTTCGAGGTGCTCAACGTCGACGGTGAGCCGCGCGCGGCGGGCGCGGGCAATCAGGGGATCAACGACCAGTCGCCGGAGTCCGTCGTGGAGTTCGCCGCACGCGCCTGCCGGCCCGACGCCGACGCGCTGCTGTGCTCGTGCACGGCCTGGCGGTCCGTCGAGGCGGTCGATGCCCTCGAGCGCCGCACCGGCAAGCCGGTGGTGACGTCGAATCAGGCGACCATCTGGACGGCGTTGCGCGCGCTCGGTGTGAAAGAAACGATCCGCGGCTTCGGCCGTTTGTTCGAGGTCTAGGCCGCCTCGCCGCGCAGCCACGCGGCGTAGCGCGCGATACCGTCGGCGATGGAGAACTGCGGGCGGAAGCCGACGTCCTCGGCGAGACGCGTCATCTGAAGCGGCGGCCGCAGGCGGTCGCCGGCGAGGTTCGGGTTGGGCCGCCAGTTGGGCATGACGCTCACCTCGATCCGTGGCCACGCCAGCCGGATGTTGTCCATGACCTCACGGACGGTCACGCTGTCGCCAAGGCCGAGATTGTAGAGCGTGTGGCGCAGCTCACGCGCCTCCACCAGCCGCGCGAATGCCTCGGCGACGTCGTCGATGTAGATCCAGTCCTTGGTGATCTCGAGGCCGGGCGTGGTCAGGAACCGCCCCTCCTCGGCCGCCGTGACCCACTCCGCGATCGGTGAGAGCGCGGCGCGATCGGGGCTCGGGCGCTCCATCGGTCCGTACGGCTGCGACAGTCGGACCATCACCACCTGCACCGAGTGCAGCGCGGCCAGCCGCTCGGCGACCAGCTCCAGCGTTCGCTTGGAGATTCCGTAGAGATCGCGCGGCGCGGCCGCCGCCCCCTCCGGGATGAAGGCTTCCCCCGGCTCGCGCGGTCCCACAGCGCTGGCGGAGCTCAGGAGGATCACGCGCGGCACGCCGGCCGTATGGGCCGCGCCGAGCGCGTTGATCGTGCCGAGCACGTTGACGCCGAGCACATCGGCGGCGCGCTCGCGCTCCCACTCCGGCGTGGTGGCCGTCACCGCCGCGCCGTGAATGACCACCTCGGCCGCACTCGTCTTGAAGATACGACCGAGCACGTCGACGTCGCGGACGTCTCCGATCGACCAGCGAACGGCCGCGCCGGCGTAGATGCGCGCCACTTCGTCGGGCGGCCGCCGGTCGAAGGCAACGACCTCGTGGCCGCGCGCGGCGAGAGCACGTACCACGTTGAGGGTGACGAAGCCGGCGGCACCGGTCACGAGCACGCGAGCCATGGCTGGGGCCTCAGCCTTCGGGGCGACCGCGCACGGGGGCCCGCCGCCTCAGGAAGCGACCACCGCGTCCGCGTCGATCTCGATCAGCGCGCCGTCGCGCACGAGCTGATCGACGCGCACGAGCGTGCTCGCCGGATACTTGCCCGCCGTCCAGAACTTCGACCGCACGTCGTGAATGTCGCGCAACGAGCCGGCGTCGATTTGCGTCACGTAGACGCGCACGCGGACGATGTCGTCCATGGTGGCGCCCTCGCGCTGCAGGAGGTCACGGATGTTCTCCAGCAGCTGCTGTGTCTGCTCGCGCATCGTGCGCCCGGCGAGCGTGCCGTCGGGCTTGACGCCGAGCTTGCCGGAGACGAACAGCATCGCGCATTCCTTGAGCTGCACCTTCACCGCGTCACAGAACACGGCCGGCACGCTGCTGCCCTTGAGGGCCTCGATGCCACGCCCGCGATCCTTGGCGAGATCGATATGGGTCTTGTTCACGGCGGGTACTATACCATCGCTGCCGATGGCCGATTCGACGCCCGGCCCCACCTCGCACACGTTCTTCTCCCAGCGCCTGCGCCTGCACTATGTCGACTGGGGCAACGCCGCCCGGCCGCCGCTGCTGCTGCTCCACGGCGGGCGCGATCATTGCCGCAACTGGGACTGGGTGGCCGAGGCGCTGCGCGACGACTGGCACATCATCGCGCCCGATCTCCGCGGCCACGGCGACAGCCAGTGGTCCACCGATGGCAGTTACGAGATGGCCGGCTACATCTACGACCTCGCGCAGCTCATCCACCAGCAGCGCCTGGCGCCGGTGACGATCATCGCCCACTCGCTCGGCGGCAACGTCGCGCTTCGCTACGCCGGAATCTATCCGGCCACGGTGGCCCGGCTGGTCGCCGTCGAGGGCCTCGGCCCGTCGCCGGCGCGGCTGGCCGAGCGTGTGGCGAAGCCCATCGACGTCCGCATGGACGAGTGGATTCGCGAGCAGCGCGGGCTGGCCGGGCGGCTACCGCGGCGGTACCCGACGATCGAGGACGCCGTCCGCCGGATGCAGGACGAGAATCCTCACCTCACCGCGGCGCAGGCGCGGCACCTCACCGTGCACGGTGCCAGCCAGAACGAGGACGGTACCTATTCGTGGAAGTTCGACAACTACGTGCGGACCTTTCCGCCGTACGACATGTCACGGCGGGATGTCGAGACGCTGTGGGGCCGCATCGCCTGCCCGACCCTGCTGCTCTATGGCAGGGAGAGCTGGGCCGGCGATCCGGCCGCCGACGGCCGGGCTGCGCATTTTCGGCGCGCCCTGGTCGTCGGCGTCGACGGCGCCGGCCACTGGCTGCACCACGACCGGCTCGACGAGTTCCTCCGGATCGTGCGCGACTTCATGGCCGGCCCCTGAGGTCAGGGCTTGCGCGGCTGGAGGTGCAGCCCCGTGAGAATCGTGCGCGTCTCGGGAATCTCTTCCAGGTTCTTGAACGGAAGGGCAAAGACCGGGCGCGACGCGATCAGTACGGTGCCGAAGTTCACCGCGGCCGCCGCCAGGTGGAGCACGGGGAGCGCCAGGTACTCGAGCAGCCGATCGCTCTTGGCGTGTAGCCACTCGATCTCGTTCTTGAAGTCACGCAGCGGCGCCTCCCACCACGCGGGGACCGCCGCCGACGACGACGGCACGGCGCGGCTGTCCAGGGCCGCCAGCGGACGCCGCGAGATGAACGCCAGCAGCGTGGCCGTCCCGTACTGGCCGAACAGGAACCACGTGAGCGCGCGCACGCCGATCCAGCCGCCGGCCGCGGTGGCGATGATCATGGCCGGGCGCTCCGCGAACCACGGCGTGAACGTCACCACCATCTCGCGGTAGAGGAACATGATCTCGAAAAACGCCACCGAGAGCTCGACCCCGACCATCTGCCCGATGAGCTTCCGCTCACGGCTCCGGAAGGCATCGGCCAGCCGCTGCGCGCACGCGAAGCTGCCGCAGATGAGGATGAACAGGGAGACGAAGAGCGTCGGGCCGACGACGTGGATGAAGGCCTGCGTCTCCGCGAGGTCGGTCAGGATCTCGGTGATGGGCGGAAACAGCACGTGGGCGAGCACGGCCGCCTCGAGGAACGACCAGAGGAGAAGTCCCACGAACGCGATCCACGGCACGCCGGGCTGGAAGTAGCGCTCGGACACACGGCCATTCATGAGAAACGGCATCGAGATCAGGTGGCGCACGGCGTGGATGACCGTGCGCACGACGAATCCGGCCAGCACCATGAGCCAGCCGATCACGACCGTCCCGAGCCGCACGAGCCCCATCCAGTAGAGCCACACCGCGCGCGCGGCGTCCCACCATGTCAGCAGCAGCGCCGACGCGAACTGGAGCCGACCGGTGCGGAAGGGAAGCGTATAGATCGACAGCTGCGTACACCAGATAGCCGCCAGTCCGAGGGCAGCCGGGAACAGCAGGAGCACGTACTTCGCGGCGGCCACCCATGCCGACGGCGACTCGAAGAAGAACCCCATCAATATATCGTGCGTCCGCGGGATCCAGGCGATCGGCGACATCAGCATGCCGATGACCTGACGCCACTGCTCGGGGAACGCCGTGATGAATTCCTGCATCGCTCGAAACCCCCCTGGCCGACTACGCCGCCCGCTGTCCGGGCGTGCCGCGTGTTACGGAGAGTCTGCGGGCAACTTGGGCGGAGCCGGCGGCGGCCCCACCAGCTCGACCAGCTCCGGTGGGACCACGGACGCTGCCGCCGGCACCGCCGCCGGCGCCGCCGCCGCCCGCATCGTGAGCACGTCGGGGGCGACGTACATCACGCGGGCCACGCGCGGCGCCGCCGGCGCCGGTTTCTTCCTGGGCGCCGCCAGCTGCCTGGCCACCTCGCGGGCGGCGTCGCGATCGTAGCGCCGGAGCACACGCACCACGTACTGACGTGTCTCGCGGTACGGCGGGATGCCGCGATGATTGATGACCGCCTGCTCGCCCGCGTTGTAGGCGGCGAGCACGAGCGGCAGGTCGTTGTGGAAACGCTTCATCAGCCGCTTGAGATGGCGAACGCCGCCATCGATGTTGTCTCGGGGATCGAACGGGTCGTCCACTTCCAGATGCGCGGCGGTGGCCGGCATCAGCTGCATGAGCCCTTCGGCGCCGCGACGCGACACCGCGCGGGGGTTGAACTGCGACTCGACCGCCACGATGGCCGCCACGAGCTTCGGGGCCACCCCGTGCTCCGCCGCGACTTCTTCGATGTGAGCGTCGATATCGACGCGCTTGGGAGCCGGCTCTTCGGCCACGCGCTCGACGGCGTCCTCGGCGGACTCGAGAAGACTGACCGAGGCCATCAAATCGTCGACGCTGAGCCGCGAGCCCGCGTAAGCGCTGCTCACGGCGAGCACCAGCACGCCGAGTCCGAGAGCTTGCCGCTTGAGGGATTCGCGGCCAACGATCCGTCCGACCGTGGTTTTCTGTCGCATAGGCGTCGGTCTGAGACGCGTTGCCGACGGGGGGCTCTCTTGAGCAACATGGATGCCAGACCAGGGCCAAAATCGAAAAATGGCCCAATAGGTCGCGGGCTTACGACACGGGAGTGGTCAGGACTCGACCGCCACTTGGCGTCCGGATGGTGACGCTCTGTCCGATCCGTGTGCCACCCTGCGCACGTGAGGCCGTTGCGCTACTGCACCGGACCGCCGACCACGATCGTGGCCGGCTCCACCCCGGCGAGCTTGACGTGCACGCGCCATGGCGGCGGCCCCACCTGCTCGAGTGGGAACGACGCGAACGTCGGGCCCTCGATGCGTGGGGTTCCGCTGCCGACCGGAATGCCGACGCCCACGCCGGTCCCGACGCCGATGCCGCCGCGACCTCCCCACGAGCCGCCGCCGACGCCGACGCTCACGCTCGGCGGTGGCCCGACGACGGTGGGCGCGTTCTCGATCGCCTGCGCGCGGACGGCGGTGCCATCGGGCTTGACGATCCAGATGTCCTCGAGCCGGCGATGGTCGGTGTCGAGCTCGACGCGCAGGCGATCCGCGAGAATCTGGTAGCCGGCGGAGATGGTGGCGCCCCTGGGCTGCACGTCGGGCTTGTAGGGCAGCGAGGTGCTGGCACACCCGAGCAGCGACAGGACGGCAGCTGCGAGCAGCAGCGACTTCATTTGCCGAAAATCCTCTTCAGACCATCTACGCCCTCGCTGACGACACGCGTGGCGGCGTTGACGTGGGCCGGTTGCGCCGCCGGCGTGGCCGCTCTGACCGGCGTGGCCGCGACGCGGGGCGCGAGCTTGAAGCGAACCTCCGACGTATGACCGGCGATGACCTGCACCAGACGCGTCTCCGTGACGTACCTCGGATGGCTCACGCGCAGGCGATACGTGCCTTCCTTCAGCACGCGGAGGCCGCCGGCGGCGGCGGCCGCGCGAAAGCTCGTGACCGGCGCCTCGTCGAGCGTCAGCACGGCGATGCGCGCATCACTCAGCGGCGCCCCGGCAGCATCGCGCACGACGGTGAGCAGCTCGCCGTCGGTGGGCGCGGTGGCCACCTCGAAGTACCGGTACGCATAGCCGCCGATCGACAGCGACGCCGCCAGCAGCAGCACGATCGTCCGGACGCCGTTGAACGTGATGGACCCACGAACCTGCGCGAGCCAGTGGGGAGCGCTCACGTTCCTAGCCTACCATCGGGCCGCGCAAGCCCGGAGCGTTCGCCGCGCCCCTCGCCGAACGCTACAGTCCGAGGTAGGCCTGCCGGATATGCGGACTCTGCTGGAGCGCCTCGCGCGGCCCGTCCAGCACGATGCGGCCGTTCTCGATGACATAGGCCCGGTGAGAAAGGGCCAGCGCGCGGGGCACGTTCTGCTCCACCAGCAAGATGGTGGTGCCACGGGCGTTGATGGCGCCGAGCGTCTCGAAGATGAGCTTCACCATCACGGGCGCGAGGCCGAGGCTCGGCTCGTCCAGGAGCAGGAGCCGGGGGTGCGCCATGAGCCCGCGGCCGATGGCGCACATCTGCTGCTCGCCGCCCGAGAGCGTGCCAGCGAGCTGGCGCTCGCGCTCGCGAAGCCGCGGGAAGAGCGCGAAGACGTCGGCGAGCGTCGAGGGCCGCGTGCGCCGGTCCCGGCTGCCGAGCTCGAGGTTCTCGCGCACGGTGAGCGTGGGAAAGAGCTGCCTGCCCTCGGGGACGTGGGCGATGCCTCGGCCGACGATGACCGACGACGGCCGGCCGTCGATGCGCTCGCCCTCGAACTCGACCCGGCCGCGCCGGACGGGCAGCAAGCCGCTGATCGCGCGGAGCGTGGTGGTCTTGCCGGCGCCGTTGCTGCCGATCAGCGCGACCACCTCGCCGGCGCGAACCTCGAGCGAGACGTCGCGAACGGCCACCAGATCGCGGTAGCCCGCCTCGATGCTAGCGAGCCGGAGCAGCGTCGACATACTCCTCGCCGAGGTACGCCTCGATCACTCTGGGATGACGCGCGATGGCCGCCGGGGGTCCCTCGGCCACGCGCTCGCCGAAGCTGAGGACGACGACGCGATGCGAGAGCGTCATCACGGCGCGCATGTTGTGCTCGATCAGCAAGATCGACACGCCGCCGGCGTGGATGTCGCGGATGAGGCCGACCAGGGTGGCGATCTCCGTCGGGTTGAGACCGGCCATGACCTCGTCGAGGAGCAGCAGCGCCGGCCCCGTCGCCACGGCGCGGGCCAGCTCCACGCGCTTGCGCTCGGCCAGCGTGAGGCCGGAGGCCGGCGCGGCCGCCTTCGCGCCGAGTCCCAGCCGGTCGATCACCTCCCGCGCCCGCGCGCGGGCCTGGTCGGCGCGCGGATGGCGCGCGAGCGCGCCGACCAGGACGTTGTCGAGCACGCTGAGCCGCGGAAACGGCCGCACGATCTGGAAGGTCCGGGCCAGCCCGACGGCGCAGATGGCGTGCGGTTTCCAGCCGACCACGGACCGGCCGCGAAAGCGAATCTCACCGGCGTCCGGCGGCAGGAATCCCGAGAGCAGATTGAACGCGGTGGTCTTGCCCGCCCCGTTGGGACCGATCAGGCCAACGATCTCGCCCTCGGTCACGTCGAGATCGAGGGCGGTGACCGCCTGGACGCCGCCGAAGCGCTTCGAGATCCCGCGCGCCTCGAGCAGACTCACGCGACCTCCGGGCGGCGGCGAAGCGCGCGCACGAGCCGCGGATACGCCCCCTCCGGCAGGAAGAGGACGACGCCGATGAGCAGCGCGCCGTAGGCGATGAGGTGGGCGCCATGCCAGCCGCCCTGGGCGAAATAGTGGCGCGAGAGCTCGGCCAGAGGGCTCAGGATGAAGGAGCCGACCACCGGCCCCAGCACCGTACCGGCGCCGCCCACGATGGGGCGAATGATGATCTCGACGGAGAGCGGCACGCCGAACACCGTGTTCGGCTGCAGCGAGAACAGATAGAACGCGTAGAACGTCCCGCCGATGCCGGTGAGGAACGACGAGAGGAGCATGGCCAGCATCTTGTATTTGAAGGTGTTCACGCCGGCCGCCTCGCAGGCCGTCTCGTCCTCGCGGATCGCCGCCAGATAGACGCCGAACCGCCGGCGCTCGAGCCACGCCACCAGCCCCGTCGACGCCAGCATCAGCGCGAGCGCGATGTAGTAATAGGCGCGCGTGTCCTGGAACTGGAACTGACGCGGATTGCCGGTGAAGGTGATGTAGTAGCCGAGGGCGCCGCCCACCGCCTCCGTGTTGCCGGCCACGACGCGACAGATCTCCGAGAACGCCACCGTGAGCAGGACGAAGTAGAAGCCGCGGAGTCCGAAGCGGAAGCCGAGAAACCCGATGAGTGCGCCCAGCGCCGCCGCCAGCGCGCCGCCCGCGAACATGCCGATCCACGGCGTGACGCCCCTTTCCACCGAGAGGAGCGCCGCCGTGTAGGCGCCGATGCCCAGAAAGGCCGCGTGGCCGGCCGACAGCTGGCCGGCGTAGCCGCCCACGACGTTCCACGCCTGGCCGAGAAAGCCATAGAAGAAGATCAGCGTGAACAGCGTGACCGCGTAGGATCCGAAGACACCAGGAAAAACCGGCAGGGCGACGAGCAACGCCACCGCGGCCGCCACCAGCGCCTTCATGCGACGCGCTTGCCGAAGATCCCGGACGGGCGAACGATCAGGATCAGCACGAGGAGCGAGAAGCTGACCAGCTCCTTGAGGGACGGCTTCAGGAACACCGCGCCGAGCGCCTCGGCGACCGAGACGATCAGGCCGCCGACGAAGGCGCCGACCAGGCTGCCCATCCCGCCGATGATCACGATGTTGAACGACGCGACCGAGAGCTGCAGGCCGGTGGGGGGCTGGAATGGCAGGAGCGGCGCCACCAGCGCCCCGGCCGCGCCCACGCAGGCGGCGCCGACGCCAAAGGCGACCGCATAGACACGCCGCACGTCGGTGCCGATCACCAGCGCGCCGTACGTGTTGTCGGCCGCGGCCCGGAGGGAGCGTCCGAGGTCGGTGCGGAAGAGAAAGAGCGACAGAACCAGCGTGAGCACGATGGCCACCCCGAAGGTGACCAGCCGCGCGACGTCCACGAACAGAGGTCCCAGCCACACCGTCGACTGCGCCAGCGGCGAGCGCACGCGCTGGGGCTCGGGACCGAAGAGCAGCAGGGCGGCATTCTCGAGCACGAGCGCGACGCCGAGCATCAGGAGGATCTGCATCTCGTGCGGCGCATCCACGATGCGCTGCACGAGCCCGCGCTGGACGACGTAGCCGGCGACGAACAGCACGGCCGCGCAGACGACGAAGCTCACGTAGGGATCGACGCCGCCCCGTGTGGCGAGCAGCCAGGCCAGGTACATTCCCCACACCATCATGTCGCCGTGCGCGAAGTTGACCACGCGCATGACGCCGAAGATGAGGGTCAGCCCCACCGCCATGAGACTGTAGACGCCGCCGAAGAGCAGCCCGTTGAGCAGCCCCTGGGCGACCAGCGTCAGGTCGATCGACCTACGCCTTCGGTCGCGGGAACACGAACTTGCCGAGCGCGTGCTGCTTCGGCCACACGGCCACCGGCTTCTGCTTCTGGATCTGGATCATGGCCGGCGCCGCGTTCGGATTGTCGCCGATCTCGTTGAACATGACGGGACCCGTGGAGACCATGAGGTTATCCGTGTAGCTGGTCTTCCGGAGCGCTTCCACGACGGCGTCCGGCTCCACCGACTTCGCGCGCTCCAGCACGTCGGCCAGCACGTGGATTCCGTCGTACGAGTAGCCCGAGTTCGTATCGAGCGTCTTGCCACCCGAGCGCTTCAGATATTCCTCGGCCAGCCGCTGCGCCTTGGGGTGCTTGAAGTTCGGCCACGGGACCGACGTCATCACGTGCTCGAGATCCTCCTTGAGCACGGCCAGCTGGCCGGCCTCGTAGAGGCCGGGGCTGCCCGGGCCCACGATGCCGAGGATCTCGACGCGCTGCTTGCGGATCTCCGGCAGCAGCAGCTGCGCGCTCGCCGGCCGCGTGATCGGCGCGATGATGTCGGGCTTCGCCGCCTTCGCGCGCGACACCTCCGTCGAGAGATCCGAGGGCGGCTCCGGCCACGGGATCACTTCCACGATCTCCCACGCGGGGTTCGCCGCCTTGTGGGCGGCCTGGAAGCCCCGGGCCTGGTTGCTGCCGAAGAGGTCGTTCGAGTGCATCAGCACGATGCGCTTCGGGCTGACGCCGGCTTCCTTGAAGATCTCGTTGAAGTACTGCACCGCGCGTACGCCGAACAGCGTACCGGTCGGGAAGTTGCGGTACACGTACTGCGTCTTCTGCGCACCGTCCTTGACCGCCTTGGCCACGTTGGCGGTGATGGGATCGGCGGCGGAGATGTCGACGAGGAACGGGATGCGGCGCTGCTGCACGACGGGGACGATGGCCGCCGTGTCGCCGGAGTTGAAGGTGCCCATCACCAGCTGGGCGCCGCCGTTGATGAGCCGCTCGGCCTCGGCGCGCGCGACCTCGGCCTTGGTCTGCGTGTCCCCGAGCATCAGCTCGAGCTTTGCGCCGTCCAGCGCCTTGATGCCGCCGGCGGCGTTGACGTGATCGACGGCGATCTGCGCGGCCAGGCGGCACGCCTGGCCCGGCTCCGCGAGCGGACCGGTCACGCAGTGGATGGCGGCGATCTTGATCGTCTTCGGCTGCGCGCGCAGCGGCCGCGGCGCGCCGGCGACGACGGCGCCGGCCACCGCGCTCTTGAGAAACGTACGACGGCTCGGATGCGACATGCGGAGCCTCCTTGCGATCGGTACGCGGATTATACCCGCGTATGATACGGATGCCATGGCCGATCCGCGCGCCACGCGCATCCTCGTGTGGATGTGCGTGTTCATCGCCGTCAATCAGCTGGGCTTCGGCGCCATCGTCCCCGTCATCGCCCTCTACGCGCGGTCGTTCGGCGTGCTGCAAGCCGCCATCGGCGTCGCCATCGCCGTGTACGGCCTCGCGCGTTTCCTGGTGGCGGTGCCGGTCGGCAAGCTCACCGACGTTCTCGGTCGTCGCGCCGCGCTCGCCCTCGGGGGCATCGTCACCGCCGCCGGCAATCTCCTCTGCGCGTATGCGCCGAACTTCGCGACCTTCGTGGCCGCGCGCTTCGTGGCCGGCGCCGGTGCCGCGCTGGTGCTGATCGCCGGGCAGATCGTGCTGGCGGACATCACGACGCCCGAGCGGCGCGGCCGCGTGATGGCGATCTACCAGGGCGTGTTTCTCTTCGCGGTCGGCGTCGGCCCCTACCCGGGCGGCCTCCTCGCCGAGCGCTTCGGCCTCGCGGCGCCGTTCGTCGTCTACGCCGCCGCCGGCCTCCTCGCCTCGGGGGTCGCGTGGCTGTGGATTCCGGACACGCGCGTGCCCGCCGTGAGCGCCGAGGCGGCCGCCGCGATGCCGCCGTTCGCGGCGCAGGTGCGCCTGCTCACCGCGCATCCGGGCTTCCTCCTCGTCAGCCTGGTCGGGCTCATGAACGCGGTCGTGCGCACGGGCGCGCTCTTCAACGTGGTTCCGGTGCTCGCGCGTGACCGGCTGCTGCTCGGCACCGATCGCATCGGATTTGGCCTCGCGCTGTCGAGCGTGGTGGGGCTGGCGCTCGCCTACCCGGCCGGTGTGCTCGTCGACCGCTACGGCCGCAAGACCATCATCGTGCCCGCCACCGCCGCCGCCGGGCTGTCGATGCTGCTCTTCCTGGCGGCGACCTCGTACGCGGGGTTCCTCACGGGCTGCGTGGTGTGGAGCGTGGCCGTCGGCGTGAGCGGCGCCGCACCCGCCGCCTATGCCGCCGACGTGGCCCCGTCGGGGATGAACGCGGCGGCCATGAGCACCTACCGGATGCTCTCGGATCTCGGCTACGTGGTCGGCCCCATCGCACTCGGGGCCGTGACCGATTTCTTCGGCGCCGACGCCGCCCTCACCACCGCCGCCGCGCTGATGCTCGTGGTGGCCGCACTCTTCGCGCGCGGAGCACCGGAGACCTATCGCTCGCGCGGGTGAAGGGGTATCGTGAGCGGCCATGAACCTCCTGCGTCCGATCGAGCGCGACGTGAAGGTCGACAGCGCCCGGCTCCGGCTCCTCGACTGGGGCGGCGAGGATCGCCCTCCCCTCCTGCTCCTGCACGGCTTCACCGGCCACGCGCACGCCTGGGACACCCTCAGCATCGCGCTGCAGCCGCGCTTCCACGTGCTCGCGCTGGATCAGCGCGGGCACGGCGACAGTGACCCCGCCGACGTCTACAACGCGGTGGTCGCCTTCGAGGACCTCACCGCCGTCGTCGACGAGCTGCGGCTGACGCGCCTCGTCCTGATCGGGCTCTCGATGGGCGGCCGCAACGCCATGTACTTCACCTCGCGGCGCCCGGACGTCGTGGCCAAGCTGGTCATCGTGGACATCGGCCCCGAGATCAGCAAGCGCGCGGCGGCGCCGTCGGCGGGCCCGCCCGAGCCGGAGACGTGGGAAAGCATCGAGCAGGCGGCGCAGCACCTCTACCGGGGCAACGCGTACCCGGGCATCCATTATTATCGGTGGGTCGCGTCGCACAGCCTCCGCCCGCGCGCGGACGGCCGCCTCGTCTGGAAATGGCATCCGTCGATCAAGGAGCGGCGCACGAATCCGGACGTCGACTGGTGGGCCTTGCTCCGCTCACTCACGCCGCCGACGCTCGTCCTCCGCGGCGCGGAAAGCCACGTGCTCGATCGCGACGTCGCCGAGCGCATGGTCCGCGAGCTTCCCGACGGCCGGCTCGTCGAGATCGACCGCGCCGTCCACACGCTGCACGAGGACAATCCAGACGCCGTCCTGGCCGCGCTCGAGGACTTTCTCGGCTCCTGACGCTCAGCGCGCGGCGGTGGCGACCTGCCGTCCCACGAGGTGGGCGTAGAGGCCGCGCTGGCTGAGCAGCGCGTCGTGCCCGCCGGCCTCCACCAGCCGGCCGTCGTCCAGCACGGCAATGGTGTCGGCGTCGCGCACGGTGGACAGACGGTGCGCGATGACGAGCGTCGTCCGATCGCGCGCCAGCCGCTCGATCGCCTGCCGCACGGCCGCCTCGCTGAGCGCGTCGAGGTGCGACGTGGCCTCGTCGAGCACCAGCACCGGCGCGTCCTTCAGGAACGCGCGCGCGATCGCGACGCGCTGGCGCTGCCCGCCCGAGAGCTGGGCGCCGCGCTCGCCCACGATGGTGTCGAGACCCTCCGGGAGGCTGCCCACGAGCTCACCGAGCGCCGCGCGGTCGATGGCCGCGGTCAGCGCGGCCTCGGTGGCGCCGGGGTCCGCGAGCAGCACGTTGGCGCGTAGCGTGTC
>Ga0075420_100001062_pt1 | contig 22897 bp, 22 predicted proteins | sample SoiMetdeltSBSDD4_FD_75296 | JGI IMG/M metagenome (GOLD analysis project Ga0075420, IMG submission 75296) | Bulk soil microbial communities from a Populus tree surrounding site in Tennessee, USA - Soil MetaG P. deltoides SBSDD4 | ecosystem: Environmental > Terrestrial > Soil > Tree plantation...
TTCGCCACGACGAACGTGACCTCGCCGGGCCGGATCGCGCCGGCCTCGAGCGTCACGGCCCATTCGCCGAGCCCCACATCGAGCCCGCCGTCGCGGGAATCGACCTTGCCGACCTTGCCGCCGCCACCCGCTCCGCCCGCGGCGGGCGCGGTCTCGCCAGCCGGTGCCGATTCCCACCGGTGGTTCCGGCAGTGGTCGTGGAACCTTCGTCCGCCCCTCACGCACACGCGGCGAGCAGGAGCGTGGTCGCGATGATGGTCATGATCTTCCTCATGCCACCGAAGGTACGGGTCGCCCGGTTAAGGCCGTGCTAACCCTCGGCTAGGGGATCTGCTGTTCCTGCGGCGTGGGCGCGCGAGCGAGGCTCGCCGTCACGGCACCCGCGAGGATCAGGGCACCCCCCAGGGCGACGCCGAGCGTCACCGACTCGTCCAGGAACACGAACCCGAGGATCGCGGCCGCGAGCGGTTCCATCGCCGAGACGATCGCCGTCCGGACCGCGCCGATCCGCGCAAGCGCCTCCATCAGCAGGAAGAACGCTCCGGCCGATGCGAGCCCCATGCCGACGAGCGGCCCCCACTCGGCGGCGCCGTTCGGGAGCTGCCAATGGCCGACGGCGTTCGCGTAGACGAACAGGCCCGCCGACGCGCCGGCGCTGATCCACAACGCGCCGGTGAGCGCGTTCGTCCGCTCGATGAGCAGGTCAACCCCCGTGAGGTACGCGCTGTACGTCGCCGCCGTCGTGAGCGCGAGCACGACGCCGACCCCGTCGATCGCGAGTCCTGTCCCGGCGCCGACCACGATGGCCGCGCCGGCGACGGCACACGACAGCGCGAAGAGCGTCAGACGCGCGGGAAGGTGACCACCGAGCGCCCACGCCCAGACCGTCACGAAGACCGGATACGTGAAGAACAGGAGGGTGACGGCGGCGACGGTCCCGTGTTGCGTCGAGGTGAAGAACAGGCTCGCCTCGATCGCGTACCCGAAGAGCGCGAGCAGCAGGAAACGGAGGCGCTCGCCGCGCGCGGCCATGACCGGCCTCCGGGTGACGAGCAGCGCGAGCAGCAGCACGGCGGCGCCGAGCGCGAAGCGGATCGCGAGCATCGACTCGACGGGGACGCCCCGCTCGAGCACGTGCCGGCCCCAGATGATGATCGAGCCGAAGAACAGGGCCGAGCCTGCGGCGGCGGCGCCACCGAGCAGGTCCGCGCGGGCGTGGGTGTCGCTCACGCTCAGACGAGCTCGATGCGCATCCGCTTGAACGCCTTGCCCTTGCTCTCGGTCTTGGCCACGCGGACGCGGCCGACCTCGGCCGTCGAGCGCACGTGGGTCCCGCCGTCGGCCTGCTTGTCGAGTCCCTCGATGTCGATCACGCGGATCGGGTCGACCGACTCCGGGATCAGGTTCACCTTCGTGCGGATCAGGTCGGGGTCCGCGAGCGCCTCCGCCCGCGGCAGGAAGCTCACGTGGACCGGCGCATCCGCGGCGAGCGCCTCGTTGAGGCGCTCCTCGACCTCGCGGCCGAACTCCGCCGACATCGCGTCGAGCTCGAAGTCCATCCGCGCGACGCCCGGCTCGGAGATGTTCCCGCCGGTGACCTTGGCGCCGAACCCCGTGAACACGATCCCCGACAGCACGTGCAGCGCGGTGTGCGTCCGCATCAGCGTGTGGCGGCGATCCCAGTCGACCTCAGCGGTCACCGCGCTGCCCGGGCCCGGCGCCTCGCCGTCGACCGCGTGGACGAGCCTGCCGTCCCGCTTGAACGTGTCGGTGACCGCGACCTCGCCGCCGTCCCAGCGCAGCGCACCGGTGTCGCCGGGCTGCCCGCCGCTCCGCGCGTAGAAGACCGTCCGGTCGAGGACGACGCCGCCGTCCGTCGTCTCGACGACGGTCGCGTCGCAGCTCCTCACGTACGCGTCGGTCGAGTAGAGCTCCTCCGTCATCCCCGGAGCCTACTCGACGACCCCGACCTCATCGGCGCCGGGGAAGGAGCGTTCGCCGGCGCGGATCGGCACGGAGAGCCGGTTCTCCGCCGGCGGGATCGGACACGACCACTCCGGGTTGTACGCGCAGTACGGGTTGTAGGCGTAGTTGAGGTCGACGACCACGGTGCCATCCGCGTCGGGCGGCTCGACCTCGAGGTAGCGGCCGGCCCCGTACGTCTCGTCCCCACTCGTCGCGTCGCGGAACGGCAGGAAGAGCTCGTGCATGTCCCGCGACGAGAACAGCGTGACATCGGCCGGCTCGCCGCCGACCTCGAACCGGACCTTGCCCGCCCGCCGGTACACGCGCTCGTCGCCGGTGGTCGTCGGCATCGTGATCCGCTCGGTCGGGTCCACGCCCTCGGTCCGGAGCGGCGCGCGGATCACCAGGGCCGGGTCCTCGTCGAAGTACGAGAGACCCTCGAACGCCGAGCGCTGCTCGGGCGTGAGCGGCGACCGCGCGTCGTCGCGGAAGAACGCGTCCTTCGCGGCTCGGAACTCCTCGAGCTCGCTCATGCCAGGTTCAACGGGTGGGCGACCTCATCCGTTCCCCGCGATGAACGAGGACACGCGGGCCACGAGCTCGGGAACCCGTTCGAACAGCTCCTGCTGGCTCGCGAACTCGATCAGCTCCGCGTTCGGCAGCAGATCCGCGAGGATCCTGGCGAGCTCGGCGGGATGGATCTCGTCCCCCTCGATGCCCACGATCTGCGTCGGGATCTCGACCTTGCGGAGCAGCTCGCGGTCCGGGATCGGCCAGTCGTCGACCACGCCGTGGATCGCCCGGGCGAGGCCGTCGGGATCGTCGTGCTGCCACAGCACGCGGTCGATCTCGAGCCGCCACGGCGTCTCCACGTACTCGGAGAGCCGGCGCGGGTCGTTCAGCACGGCGGCGAGCGCCTCCTCGGCCGACTTGCCCTCGAGGTCTCCCGCGAGCTCGTGGTACGTGGCGGCGAGCGGGAACGGCATGTCGAGCCCCGCGGGCAGGAGCCACACCATGCGTTCGAACCGGTCGGGCCGCCGGCAGACGAGGTTCCCGAGCGCGCCGGCGCCGAGCGAGGTCCCGACGGCGACGGTCGCGCCGAACGCGTCCGCAACCGCGTCGACGTCCCGCGAGAAGTCCTCGAAGCGATACCCCGACGCCGGGGCGCTCGAGCGGCCGTGGCCGCGGAAGTCGAACCGCACCTTCGTCCCCGGGATGAGCGGCGTGAACGCGGCCAGCTCGTTCCGGTTGTTCGTCAGGCCGTGCGCGAAGACGATGACGGGCTCGCCGTCGCCCTCGACCGCGCAGAACAGGGTCGCGTCGTCGGTGGTGATCTCCGGCACGGACCCAACCTACCGAAGGTCCGACCTAGGATGGACGGCCGTGGGCGAGATCACCGTCGAACGTGAAGCCGGCGCGGGCGACGAGCCGATGCGTTTCCGGGTGGTCGTCGGGGACGGCGGCTCGAGCACCGAGCACGACGTGACGGTCTCGTCGGGGGATCTCGAACGGCTCGCCGCCGGTCGGTCGCCGGAGGCGTTCGTCCGCGCCTGCTTCGGGTTCCTCCTGGAACGAGAGCCGAAGGAGTCGATCCTCCGGGCGTTCGACGTCGCCGTGATCGCGACGTACTTCCCGGAGTTCGAACGGGAGATCAGCCGGCGGCCGTGACGGCCGCAAGGGCGCGGCGGGCCTGGTCCAGGTGGAACCGGTCGTGCCCGGCGATCATCGTGAACGTGAGGTCGTAGCTCTCAGGCCCGCGCTCGGAGTGCACCCCGAAGCGCGCCCGCTCCTCCTCGGTCGAACGCGCCCACAGCGCGAGGTTGGCGCGCCGCAGGGCCTCGAACGTGGCGAGCAGCTCGTCCGGGTCGGCCTGCGCGTGGTTCAGGCGGTCGACCCACAGATCCTGGTCGTAGCCGATCAGCGGCGGCTCGTCGTGCGCGAGGATCCAGCGGTACCGGCTCGAGGCGACGAGCTCCGCGTCGGTAGCGTGCCCGAGGCACTCGAGGACCGACCACTCGTCCGGCTCGGGGCGCTCGGCGACGCGGGCGCCGGCCTCGCGGATCAGCTCGCGCCACGCGTCGGCCGCGGTGGCCTGCGCGTCGGCCGGGTCGTCGTCCCCGACGAGGCCCACGAGGTGCCGCTGGTACGCGGCGGCCTCGGTGACCGGATCCGGCGACGGCACGCGCTCCACTAGCCCACCTCCACGACGTCGTCCTGCGGCGCGAACTCGCTCCGGATCGACCGCGACCACCGCCAGACGAGCCCGGTGAGCGCCACGAACACCAGGCCGGACACGACGAGGATCGTTCGGACCTGCCCGGGATCGTTCTCGACCCAGACGAACGACAGGATCAGCGCCGGCACGATGAACCCGAGGTTGTACGCGATGTCGAACAGCGCGAACGCGCGGCCGCGGAAGTCGTCGGGCATCGCCTGCTGCATGATCGTGTCGGCCGAGATCTTCGCGACGAAGAACGCGAAGAAGCCGGAGAACAGCAGCCCGGCGAACCCGGCGAGCGTGACCCAGAACCCGAACACGACCGTCCCCGCGCCGAGCAACGTCATCGAGCCGAGCAGCAGGCGGATCGGAGGCACGGAGTCCTTCCACCGCTGCGCGAAGACCATGCCGAGCCCGCCGCCGACGAACCCGAGCCCGCCGACGAGCGCGAGCGCCATCGTGTCCGCTTCGCCGCCCTCCACGAGGTTCTTCGAATACAGGGCGAACGTGAACAGCGTGAAGCCCCAGAACTGGTACCGGATCATCTGGAACGAGACGAGCCCGAGCGCGCCTGCGGGGCGGGAGCGCACCTCGCGGATGCCGTCCGCGACGTCGTGCAGGATCCGACGCGCCTCCTGACCGAAGCTCATCTCGTGCTTCCTCGCCTCCATCCGCTGGATGCGACGGGACACGGTCGCCGCGGCGACGAGCACCACGGCCCCGCCGATCACGACGATCCAGGACGGCAGCGCGGCGCCGAACCCGAACGCCAGCCCCGCACCGAGCACCTGGAACAGCGCCCCGCCCGCCTGCGAGAGCCCGTTCCCCTGCATGAGGTCCTTGCCCGAGAGCACGTCGGGCATCGCCGCCGACTTCACGGCGAGCACGATGCGGACGCATCCCTGCATCACGAGCATCCCGAGGATCAGCCCGCCCGTGATCGCGATCCGGCCCTCGGACGTGTCGTCCCCGAGCGGCAGCAGCGTGGCGACCGCGATCACGGAGCAGATCGCAGCCGTCGCGATGTTCGACACCCAGAGCACGCGGCGGCGTTCGAAGCGGTCGATGAACACTCCGATGAACGGGCTGATGAACGTGTACGGGATGTAGAGCGCGAGCACCACCTTCAGCAGGTAGTCGGCGTTCGGCACCGTGGTGACGTCGAACCCCTCCTGCCCGCCGAACGCGATCGACTTGGCGATCGACCCGCGGATCACCCCGTCCGCGGCCATCGCGAGGAACTGCACGCCCATCAACGCGGCGAAGTCCGCGTTCGAGAAGACGGAGAACATCCCGTTGAAGAAACGCCCGAACCCGTTCAGCGCGCGCAGGATCGGCCGGGCGCCGAACCGCAGGCCCAGCGCGGCGAGCGTGGCGAGGCCGAGCGACGCCCACCCGTGCGCGACGTCGAACGGCGCCCGCGTGACGGCGACCACCACGATCCCGGACAGCAGCACGAGCGTGATCGAGATCCCGGGCACGAGCGCGACCTTCAGCCACCCGTCGTCGAGCTCGAACCACCGGGCGGCGATCGCCCCGGGTAGCACCAGCAGCAGGCCGAGGGCGAACACCACCCACAGCGTGTGCCCCACGTTGTCGAAGGCGGTCGGATGCTCGGCGTAGAAGCGGGTCACCTGCTCCTCGGCGGCCCGGGCCGCGGCCAGCGCGTCCTCGGACGGGGTGGACAGCCCCTCGCCCGTGATCACGGCGATGTCGTCCCCGAGCACGAGGAGCTCCGCCGGCGCCTCGTCGAGCAGGTCCTCGTTCACCGTGCCCTCGTTGAACTGACGGACGAGGAAGGTCACGGGCGGGCCGGGGTACTCCTCGCGGAGCTCCGTGAGCTCGCGGTGGAACCCCCGCGACATCTTGTTGTAGGTGTCGTCGGTGAGCACGGTCGGCTGGTCGGCGACGAAGTCGTCGACCTCGCCGAAGTAGGTCATCGAGCGCTTGACCGCGTCGCCGGGCAGCCCCGTGCGCGAGACGTTCGTGAACGTCTTCGACCACCCGTAGGCCTGGTACGTGTCGCCGAAGTTCACGATGAACACGATCGGCGAGTCCTCTGGCGAGTTCTCGACGATCGCGTTCGTCGCCGCAAGGGCCGTGCGGGTCGGCTGGTCGATCCACTGGCTGTCCGGGTTCGCCCAGTTCGAGGACTCACGGCCCGAGAGCCAGATGTAGCCGAACGACCCGACGATCACGAGCGACGCGACGACGCCGGCGATCTTGGCGAGGCCGTCCCGCTTCCAGAGCCACTTGATCGCGACGTACGCGCCGAGCCCGCCGAGCGCGAACAGCCCAACGGTCGCGTTCATGAACCGGTAGTACGGGTACGCGGCGCCGGTGATCCATCCGAACATGCCGACGAGCGGCAGCAGCATGAGCGCAGCGATCGAGCCGAACTGGTCGGAAGGCTGGCGATCCCTCCGTGCCCGCCAGATCGTCCAGCCGATAGCGAGCAGGATCAGCGGCACGAGGATCGCGGGCTGCAGCGAGTCCACCCATCCGTCGAGTCGCCTCAGGAACACGTCCTTCGTGTACGGCGGAGGCAGCGCGGCGTCGGCGAGCGAGCCGGCAACGCCCCACGGCGCGACGAGCCAGCTCGCGAGGCCGAAGATCATCCCGAAGCCCGTCGCCATGAGCGAGGGGCCGAGCTCCTTCAGCGGCGGGCCGAGGTGGAACCGGCTCGTCAGCACGCGCAGCCCGAAGAACGCCATCAGCGAGAAGCCGAAGATCACGCACGTGGTCGGGTGCGTGAACGCCGCGGCCACGCCGAACAGGAACAGGGCGCTCCGCGCGCCCCACGACGTTCGGCCCGGCGGGAAGAACGCGAGGATCAACGACAGGAAATACAGGACCGTGATGTTGTCCAGGTAGCCGACGTAGGGCGTCGTCATGAACAGCGCCGCGGTCGAGAGCATCACGAGGAGGAACAGCAGCGGGTCGCGGTGCGTGCGCCAGGAGAACGCCCCGAGCGCGAGTCCGGTCAGCACCGGGACGCCCACCATCATGAACGCGCTGAACGTGTACAGGTCGATCCCGGCGACCCGTTGCAGGATCGAGCCGAAGAGCGGCACCGTCACCCGGTAGCCGCCGCCGAACATCGAGAACGGACCCCAGTCCCCCGCGATCAACCCGGGGTCGTCGTTCATCATCAGGTTGGAGCGCCACGTGTACCAGGCGGGGTCGCGCGTCGGGGCGCTGATCGACGGGTCGCGCAGGAACGTCCACCCGAACGCGAGCAGCAGGAGCGCGATCGCGAGGATCAGGACCAGGGGACTGGACAGCCGCCCCCGCCGTCGCGGCTCGGGAGCCTGGACGGCCGCCTCGGAGCGGTCCCTCGTCAACGCCATCGTGTGCGGTGTCCCCCTCGGGCCCTCACGCTCTCCGTGCTGCCTGGTGGGGGCCGGCCCAGGATACGCGACGACCCGGGGGCGGGCCGAGAACCACGGTCATCTCGGCGCGGGTCCGCGCGAGGGCACTACTGGTACCGCCTCGGCTCCTCGTCCGGGAAGGGCTCGCCGATGCAGTCGGTCGGGAGCGGAAGGAGGTCGGGCGGCCGGGGCCGCTGGTCGAAGTCGAACGAATCGAGGAGCGGGGTCGCCATCCGGTCGCGCTCGCTGAGCTGGGGCAACCCCCAGTTGTCCTCGATGAACCGGACCGGCGAGGAGAACTCGGCCTGCTCGTGGCTCACATGGCCGTGCTTCGCATAGGGCGAGATCACCTGCATCGGCGCACGGATCCCGAACCCCCAGGCGTCGACCTGCGGCGGCGGCACGTGGTCGTAGAAGCCGCCGTAGTCGTCCCACGTGAGGAAGATCGCGGTCTCCTTCCACATCGGGCTGTCCATCACGGCGTTGATGACGGCCGTGGTCCAGTTCTCGCCCCAGCAGAAGCTGTACTCGGGATGATCCGAGACCTCGAAGCGCGGCGTCACCCACGTCACCGGCGGGAGCCGGTCCTCGCGGATGTGATCGATGAGGTCGTCCACCGGGAAGATGTGGCGCGCCCACCGCTCCGGGTTCCCCCGGACGTGCGAGATCGCCGAGTACGCGTTCCACAGGTAGCCGTTCTGGTACGGCGTCGCCGAGTAGTACGCCCACGGGATCCGCTTGCGGTCGAGCAGGTCGCCGGCTGTCTCGATGTCGAAGCAGGGGAACTCGCGGCCGGTGTTCCCTTCCGCGTCCTTCACGCCGACGTAGGCGTCGGAGAGCGAGTCGCAGCCCCACGCCTTGAACAGCCCGGTCGTGCGATGGCGGTAGCGCAGGTCGGCGTTGTCCTGCGCCGGGTTCTCGTAGGCGCCGGCGGACTGCGCGGCGATCGAGAACATGTGGTTCGGGAACGAAGGGCCGTGCGCCGAGGTGTAGAAGTTGTCGAGCAGGACGAACTGTTCGGCCCAGTGGTAGTGGTTCGGGTTGTCCTCCGGCAGGAACTGCGTGTACGCGCCGAAGTCCGCGGCCTCGCTCTGGTTGAACCCGTCCATCGCGCCTTCGTTCCAGGCCTCGATCGCGCAGTCGTAGCAGTGCTGGATGTCGGCGGGCAGGGCGTGTCGCGTGGCCGGGGTGAGCGGCCGCTCCTCGCCGCGGTCAATGCCGACCGTGACGCCGTTCGCGCCGGGGAAGCGGCCGAACATGTGATCGAAGGTCCGGTTCTCCTTCACGATGTACAGCACGCGCTTGATCGGCGTCTCGGTTGCGAACGCCTTCGCGTCGACGGGATCGGGCGCCGTGCCGAACGGGATCGGCGGCTCCCACGTCGGCCGTCGCACGCCCGCCGCCCGCGTGCACGCGGCCAGGAACGCGCCGACGCCGAGGGCCGCACCGCGCAGGAACGTCCGCCTCGGATGAGGGTGCTGCATCTCCTGCATCGGCGATCGAGTCTATCCAGCGACCGTGCTCGGCCCGGAGGCGATCATGGCCGGCCCCGCGCCTCGGGCAGGCACCCGAGGTCCGGCAGGACCGAGATCGGGAACGCCGCGTCGAACACCGGGTCGTCGCGCTCGGCCTCGGGGACCGACCCGGGGCCGTCCGGGTGTCCCTCGCCCTTCGTGTAGCGCAGGACGAAGCTCGCGATCTGCTCGAGCGAGTACCCGCTCTCGCGCATCGGGACCTCGTTGACGTAGAGCTGGCTCGTCCGGACCGCCTCGAACACCGACCTATCGGTCGCGGACGGGAAGGCAGCGTTCAGGTCGCGTTCGAGCTCGGTCGGCGTCACCTGGAACGCCCCGGAGACCGCGGGGTCGTACTGCGCGCCGTGATCCGCGGTGAGCACGAGCGCCCACCGGCCGGGTCCGACCTCGTCGTCGAGGAAGTTGACGAACCGGCCGAGATCCTCGTCCTGTGCTCGGAGCGTGTCCTCCATCTCGGGACTGTTCACGCTCCAGATGTGGCTCACGTGATCGATCGCCTTGAAGTTGATGTACAGCAGGTCCGGGACGTCGTCGTCGCCGAACCCCTCCCGCGCGATCACCTCCTCGACCATGCGCCCCTGGTACGGGATGCGAGCCGGCGTCGCCCACCCCTGCTCGAGCTCCTCGATCGGGTTGTCGCGCCAGTTCCCGTCGAGCGCGCCGTCCTGCCGGTCCACCGCTTCGGTGTAGGCCGAGAGAGCGGGCAGGTCGTTCACGTACTCGGGGAACTCGTAGAAGGGCTGGTACCGCCCCTGCAGGTTCCAGGTCGTGCCCTCTGCCCCCTCGTTGTCCGCATCGGTCGGGACGCGGAGCACGGCGAGGTCGCGGTCGCCGCCGCCCCAGAGCGACCCGTGGCTCGCCATGTTGAGGTGCCACGTCACGCTCGCCAGCCCGCCGACGAGCGGCTCGTTGCCCCTCGCGCGGTCGTACAGGTCGGCGAGGGTGGGCTCCATCAGCAGGACCGGACCGAGGGCGCCGGCCCGGACGAGCTCGTCCCCCAGACGGAACTCGGCGTCGGTCTGCCCGGTGCGCATCGGGAACGCCCCGGTGCCGAGCGTCGCGTGGGTGGCAGGCGTGATCGAGGGCGACGATCCGACGCTGGCGTGCTCGTACCAGACGCCGTCCTCGATCAGCGAGGACAGGACCGGCCAGTCGTCCGGGAACGTGTCGAGGACGCTGTCGCCCCCGGCGTCCCACACGAGCGTGACGATCAGCGGGGGTGACTCGTCCGTCGCCGGGATCTCGGGGAGCGCGCCGCCGTCGAGCGCCTCGAATTCGTAGTGCAGCAGCGCCGCCTGCGTCGGCGCGACGTCGGCGAGCGTCACCCGACGGTCGACGCGGCCGAGCGCGGGGACGACGCCCGGCCCGTACCAGAACAGCGGCACGTCCTGGAGATAGTTCCACGGCCCCGAGTGCGGGAAGTTCGTCCCCACGAAGTTCGGCTCGTCGGGCACGAACACGATCTGGCCGGAGCGCTCGGGGTCGGTCCCCCGCCACACGCGAAGGAGCTGCTCGTGCGGCAGGGAGCAGGCGGCTCGTTCGAGCAGACCCGGCGTGGGCGGCGCGACCGGTTCGGCGGTGGTCGGCTCGGAGGCGTCGGAGAGGTCGGGGCCGCCCGCGGTCGGCGCCTCGGCGGGCTCCTCGCCCGAGGTGCACGCGGCCACGATCATCGCGAACGCGAGCAGCGCACCGGCCCGCCTCACGCGCGTGCCTCCGGCAGGCAAGGGAGCCGGTCGAGCATCTCCGACGGGAACGCCGCCTGGAACACCCGGTCGCTGGCCTCGTCGGCCGGGACGTGCACCCCCGGCTGGGCGGTGTCGGCCTTGGTGAGCCCCATGATCCACCGGCTCACGTCCTCGAGGTCGTGACCGTTCTCGCGCAGCTCGGCCTCGTTCACGAACATCTGGGTCGGCTGGATCAGCTCGACGATCCTCGTCTGGTCGCCGTCGGTGTCGAGCGTGGCGTTGATGCCGTTCGAGATCGGCGTCGTCGAGATCTGGAATGCCCCCGTCAGCTGCGGGTCGGGAAGGGACCCGTGATCCGCGGTGAGCGCGATGACCCACTCGCCCTCCCCGACCGTCTCGTTCAGGAACCCGACGAGATCCTCGAGCGCCTCGTCCTGCGCGCGGACGGCGTCCTGCATCTCGGGGCTGTTCACCGTCCAGACGTGGCTGACATAGTCGATCATCTTGTAGTTCACGAAGAGCAGGTCCGGGACCTCGTCGGCGCCGAACCCCTCGCGCGTGATGAGCTCCTTCAGCACGCGCGTCTGATACGGGATCCGTGCCGGCGTGTCGAACCCCTCGAGGAGCTGCGCGATGTCGTGCGTCCGCCACTTCCCGTCGAGCTGTCCGTCGGCCTGGTCAAGCTCTCGGACGTCCTCCTCGAATCCGCCGACGTCGTTGATGTACTCGGGGAACCGGTAGTAGGGCTCGAGCACCGGGGTGAGGTTCCACTCGAACCCCTCGGCGCCGAGCGTCTCCGCGTCGACCTTCTCCCGGATCACCGCGATGTCCTCGTCGCCGCCGCCCCACATCGCGCCGTGCCCGAGCATGCCGAGGTGGATGCTCACGGTGCCGAGCTCGCCGACCACCGGCTCGTTCCCCTTCGCGGCGTCGTACAGGTCCGCGAGGGTCGGATCCATCAGGTACGTCGGGCCCTCGGCCCACGGCGTCGTGAGCTCGTTGCCGATCCGAAACCGGTGCGCGATCAGCCGGTGCGAGTCGGGGAACGATCCGGTCCCGATCGTCGCATGGGTCTGTGCGGTGGAGGTCGGCGTCGTGCCGACGGTCGCTCGGTCGTACCACGTGCCCTCGGGGATCAGGGACGCGAGATACGGCCAGTCGCCCTCCCAGCGTTCGAGGACGTTGCGGCCGCCGGCGTCCCAGACCATCGTGATGACGAGCCGGGGCGGCGTCTCGTTGCCCGCGATCGCCTCGGCCATGGGCGTGCCGTCCCTCGGCCGGAACGGGAAGCCGATCAGCTCGGCCGTCGTGGGCGCGATCCCCGCGAGCGTCACCGGCCGCTCGACGACGCCGGCGGGCGCGACGTGGCCCGGTCCGAACCAGAACATCGGGATCTCCTGCGCGTAGTCCCACGGCCCGACGTGCGGAAGGCCCGAGCCCACGAAGTTCGGCTCGATCGGCAGGAGCTGGATCTCGGCGCCACGGTCGAGGTCGTGACCGCGCCAGGTACGCAGGAGCCACTCGTGCGGCAACGAGCAGGCGAGCTCTTCGAGCACGCCGCCTTCGGGTTCGGCGCCCGCCGGCGCCGTGGAGCCGGTGGTCGCGGGACCGGTCGACGCACCCGTCGGCTCCGGTGCCGCGGTCGCGCGTGGCGGCTCCTCGTCGCCAGAACAGGCGACGGCGAGCACCAACAACGAGAGGGCGAGCGCCACCAAACGGTGGGGAGGCATGGGTGGCGCATACGAAACACGACGCCGCTCGGAACGACAACCCAACCGGTTCGTGCTGGCTAGCTCGAACCGGGCAACCGCCAGTCCCCGAACGTGAGGAGTTGCTCGGGCCCGCGATGCCCCTCGGTCTCGCCGGCGCCGCCACCGTTCAGGACGACGAACTCATCCATCCCGTCGCCGTCGAAGTCGAACGCCTCCGCGGTGTCTCCGCACCCGGCCGACACGGGAGCGACGTGTTCCGGCGTGAACGACCCATCCCCCCCGACGCGCACGAACCGGTCGGGCATGTCCCTCCCGTTCACGCACCCCTCGACCACGAAGATGTCGAGGTCGCGGTCACCGTCCGGGTCTCCGACCGCAAGGCCGTGTCCATGCCGAAGGGGCAGCCGCCAGGCGACAGCGAACCTCTGCCTGCGCCCCTGCAGCGCGACGGTCAGTCCACGTTCATTCACGTAGGCGAGATCGAGTCTGCCGTCCCCGTCGAGGTCTCCGAACCGAGCTGCGGTCGCGGCGATCATCGGCAGCCCAACGCTCTGGGTCACGTCCCGGAACCCCGAAGGCTCCCGACGGAACAGGTGGATCCGGTCGTCCCCGCAAACGAACAGGTCGTCCCACCCGTTCCCGTCGTAATCGGCCGCGGCGGCGCACCGGCCCCCGATCTCCTCCGTGACGCCGAGGCGGACCTGTCGGAACGCTCCCGGCCGGCCGACGAACGTCCGGTTCGGCGTCGGGCGCCCGTCCGCTCGGGCGGCGTCGTTGCTCACGAACAGGTCCGGCCGCCGATCGTGGTTGAGATCGAGGAAGATGGGGATGCGACCTCGACCCCAGATGTCCTCCACCCCGTACTCGCTCGCTCGATCCGTGAAGGTCCCGTCGGGGTTCTGGATCCACAGCTCGTTCCACTTCCGTACGGTGCCATGCCGGGCACCTTTGGCGCAGTAGACGTCCCGCAAGCCGTCGAGATCCACGTCGGAGACGGCGCACCCATGCCGGTCCACGCGGCCGTGGAGGTCGTCGTGGAACCGGAACGACCTCACGAACCCGAGCGGGGCGTCGGCCCGGATCCTGCTCGTGAGCAGGGTGCCCGCGAGGCCGTGACGGCTGATGACCAGGTCCGTCCAGCCGTCCGAGTTCATGTCCGCCGCCGTGACGGAGTAGCTCGGCACCTCGCCGGGGAGCCCCAGGAGCGGGCCCAGGTCGCGGAACCCGGCCATCGGAGCGACCGGCAGTCCGCCGGTGGGCGCGCCCACCGCGCCGGTCGTGTCGGTCTGATCGGAGGTCGCGGTGCCGGGCGGGGGCTCGTCACCCGAACAGGCAACGGCGACCATCAGGAGCGCGATGGCGAGCAACGAGATGATGGATGCGCGAAGGGCACGGAGGAGGTGACCGAACGGTCTGGTCCTCATCCGTGGCAGCACGACAGGCATCGAACCTAGCAAACCCCTGGACGCGAGGGGAACGTCGCGCGCGCATCCGCGGGATCGATGCCCGTTCCGCCCCAACCCGTCGTGTAGCCTCGGCCCGTGCTCGGAGCGTCCTCGTCGGTCTGGACGGCGACGATCCTGTCCGTCCTCGCCGTCAGCGCCATCGCGTTCGTCGGGATCTTCTTCCTCGTCGTCCGCGAGAGCCTGCTGCGCCGGGTCGTCCCGATCCTCGTCGCGTTCGCCGTGGGAGCGCTGCTCGGCAACGCGCTGTTCCACATCATCCCCGAGCTCGCCGAGGGCGGCGGCATCACGGTCGGGATCTCGTGGGTGATGGCGCTCGCGATCGTCGGGTTCTTCGTGCTCGAGAAGTTCATCCACCTGCACCACCGGCTCGAGGCGCCGGCGCACGGTCATCTCCACCCTGTAGCGATCACGAACCTCGTCGGCGACGGGATCCACAACTTCGTCGACGGTGCGTTCATCGCGGGCGCGTACCTCGCGAACGTGTCGCTCGGGCTCGCGACGACCGCGGCGGTCGTCCTCCACGAGATCCCGCAGGAGATGGGCGACCTCGGCGTCCTCGTGCACGCCGGCCTCACGCCGAAGCGGGCGCTCGTCTACAACCTCGCGACGGCGGGTACCGCGGTCGCCGGCGCGGTGCTGACGCTGCTGCTCGAGGACGCGGTCGGCGGCCTCACGCGGCCGATGCTCGCGCTCGCCGCCGGAGCCTTCATCTACATCGCCGGCGCGGACCTGATCCCGGAGCTCCATCGGGCGACCGACTGGCGGTCCTCGATCTTGCAGTTCCTCGCCGTCGTCGCGGGGTTCGCCGTCATGGCGGCACTCCTCGCCATCGACTAGCGCGTCTTCGATCGTCCGCGCACGGCGTCGTCGGCAGCCCGGCGCATCGCCTCCGGCCCGAAGCCGAGCTGAAAGCCCCGCCGCGCGAACGCCTCCGCGGCCTCCGCGAGACGGCGCTCGCGGTCGGGGATCCGCGCGGTCGGCGTCTCGGCGACGAACGTCCCGTGGCGACCGCGCGTGACGAGCAGGCCCTCGCGTTCGAGGGCTCGGTACGCCTTCGCGACGGTGTTCGGCGATAGGTCGAGCTCCTCGGCGAGTACCCGCACGGGCGGGAGCCTTTCCCCCGGACCGAGCGACCCCGCGTCGATCCTTCGGCGGAGGGCCACGACGAGCTGCTCGGACTCGGGCAGTCGCGATCCGGACGGGAGCGAGATGCGCACGCCCGCATCATCACCCGTGGCCGGGCGGCCGTGTAACGTGCTCGCCGATGAGCGTCCGCGTCGGCATCGGGCTGTTCACCGCGCAGCTCCCCGACGGGTCGGACCGGTCGTTCGCGCAGGAGTACGCGGAGACGATCGAGCTCGTCCGGCTCGCCGATCAGGTCGGTTTCGACTCGGCGTGGGTGAGCGAGCACCACGGGTCGTCCGACGGCTACCTCCCGTCACTGCTCCCGATGCTCGCCGCGTTCGCGACGGCGACCGAACGGATCGAGCTCGGCACCGGCGTCGTGCTGACGCCGCTGCACGATCCGCTCCGCCTCGCCGAGGACACCGCCGTCGTGGACCAGCTCTCGGCGGGCAGGCTGATCCTCGGCCTCGGCAACGGCTCGCGGGAGGAGGAGTTCCGGATGTTCGGCCGCCCGACGACCGACCGCGGGCTGCGGACCGAGGAGACGATCGAGGTCCTGCGCCGCGCGTGGAGCGGCCGCCGCTTCTCGTTCGAGGGCCGGACCCTCCGCTACGACCGGGTGAAGGTGACGCCGCCCCCGGCGCGGGCCGAGGGACCGCCGATCGTGCTCGGCGGGTACGCGCGACGGGCCGTCGAGCGCGCCGGCCGGCTCGCCGACGGGTACGTCACCGACGAGACCGGTCCGGACGAGCTTCGCGAGAACCTCGGCCTCATCGACGGGGCCGCGAAGACGGTGGGCCGGGACCCGACCGCGTTGTCGATCGTCCTGCTCCAGAACGTGTTCGTCTCGCGGGACGGCGACGCGTGGCAGGAGCGTGAACCGTGGACGTCGCTCCGAAGGGGCGTCGCCCAGCAGCTCGGCGCGTACGAGGCGTGGGACGCCGGCGCCGACACGCCCGAGCTCGACCGGCTCGACCCCGTGACGCCGTCCGACGAGGACTTGCGCCTGTCGACGCCGTCCGGCGCCCCCGAGGAGGTCCTCGGCGCGCTGCTCCCGACGATGCGCGAGTTCGGGACCCGCGACCTGCACCTCGTCGTCCGGCTGCACTACCCGGGGATGGGTCTCGAGACGGCGGCGCAGGCCGTCGAGCTGTTCGCCTCGGACGTCCTACCCGCACTGAAGGCCGGATGACGCACGGGCGCGGGAAGGCGCGCCTCCCACCGCGCTGGTTCGTCGTGAGCTTCTGGCACGTGCACCGACTGATCGTGCGGGCCAGCCGAAGTCGCCGAGGACTGTGGCCGCCACGCCGGGGGAAATGGGGCACCCTGAGACTCACGACGACCGGCCGGCGCAGCGGCGAGCCGCGGAGCGTCATCATCGGCTACTACGAAGACGGACCCAACCTGGTCTCGATGGCCATGAACGGATGGGGTGAGGCCGAGCCAGCCTGGTGGCTGAACCTGCAGGCTCGCCCGGAAGCGGTCGTCGAGTTGGCCGGTGGACTCCGGCGCGAGGTGCTCGGACGGGCGGCGACGGGCACCGACCGCGAACGCCTCTGGCAGCGCTGGCGCGAGCTGGACGGGAACCTGGACGGCTATGCCGCGCGCCGACCGCACGAGACGGCCGTCGTCGTCCTCGAGCCGCGCACCTTGGTCGGGTAGCCGTCTCGCCTTCGTCCGCGCACGCCTCCATCGCTCTCGAGGATCCGCGGAGAGGTCTCCTCATGCAGGGCGTTCCTTCGACGGATCGATCGTCGAACCTAGACAGCGAGCCGAACGCGACCGCGCGGCGATCCGGTGAGCGCCGCCGGGCCCGCCTCGACGATGCCCTCGTCCGCGAGCGCCGACACCGCCGGCACCAAGCGCTCGGTGCCGAAGCCGGTCTCGGCGACGAGGCGACCGACCGAGAGCGACTCGTGCGCACGGAGCGCGCGGACGACCGCGCCGCGAACCTCGCGCGTCGAGCCGCGGAACGGTCCCTGCCTCCTCCGCGCCGGCCGCAGCGGCAACCCCGCGGCCAGGAACCGACAGTCCGCCGCGAGCGGACACCGTTCGCACCGCGGCCGGGGCCGGCACACCTCACGGCCGAGATCCATCAACGCCTGGTTCCATCGCCCAGGATCGCGCGAGTCGAGCCACGCGTTCGCGAGCCCGGCCACCTCGCGCGGCGACGCATCGTCCGCCTCGACACCGAATTGCACGCGCGCGACGATCCGTCGCACGTTGGTGTCGACCGCCGCGACCGGCACGCCGAACGCGATCGACGCCACGGCCGCGGACGTGTACGGCCCGACGCCGGGGAGTCGCCGCAGTGCGACAGGGTCGGCCGGAAGTTCCCCGTCGTGGTCGCGGACCACGATGCGCGAGGCCTCGGAGAGTGCCACCGCCCGCCGGTGGTACCCGAGCCCGTCCCACGCCCGCAGTACCTCGCGCCGAGATGCGGCCGCGAGGGACGTCACGGTGGGGAACCTCCGGAGGAACGCGTCGAACGCCGGGGCCACGCGGGCGGCCTGCGTCTGCTGCAGCATGATCTCGGAGACCCAGACGCGGTAGGGGTCCCGCGAACCACGCCACGGGTACGAGCGGGACCGTGACGCGAACCAGGCGAGCACCCTTTCCCGGCCGAGCCGGCCCGGGCTACGCTGTCTCGAGGCCATGACCACCGTTCGCGACATCATGAGCAAGGACCTCGTCGCGGTCGAACCCTCCTCGACGGTGGCGGAGGCCGCAACCCTCATGGGCGAACGCCACGTCGGCTCGGCGCTCGTGCTCGAGGGCGGCCGGGCGACGGGGATCTTCACCGAGCGCGACGTCCTGCGGGCGCTCGCGAGCGACTTCGACGCGGCGCACCACCCGGTCGCGGACTGGATGACGCACGATCCGATGACGGTGGACGCGGACACCGAGGTTCGGGCTGCGCGCGACCTCATGCTGGCCGGCGGGTTCCGTCACCTGCCGGTCACGCTCGAGGGCGACCTCGTCGGGATCGTCTCGATCCGCGACATCTCGCGCGCCAGTTCGTAGCCGCGCTAGAACCCGGCCTTCCCGCGCTCCGGCAGGTCGTCGGCGGCGTCCTTGAGCGCCTTCCAGACGTCGCGGAAGACATCGCCCGCGTAGCTGGCGGGCTGGCTGTTCTCGCCGCCCATCGCGCCGCGGACCGCCGACGCCGTGATCTCCACGGCCTTCTCGAACAGCGTCCAGTCGAGCTCTCGTGCCATCGGTGTTCGGACCTCCGGGTCGTGTGGTGGCGAACAGGCTACCGGGCGGTGGGCTTACTCGTAGGCCCGCAGCCCGGTGAGCGCCTCGCCGAGGATCAGCGTGTGGATCTCGGTCGTGCCCTCGTAGGTGAGGACCGACTCGAGGTTGTTCATGTGGCGGATCACCGGGTACTCGAGCGTGATCCCGCTCGCCCCGAGGATCGACCGGGACTCGCGGGCGATCTCGAGCGCCTCGCGGACGTTGTTGAGCTTGCCGAGGCTCACCTGCTGGGGCCGGAGCCGCTCCTCGTCCTTCAACCGGCCGAGGTGCAGCGCGAGCATCGTTCCCTTGGTCAGCTCGACGGCCATGTCCGCGAGCTTCCGCTGCGTGAGCTGGAAGCCGCCGATCGGCCGCCCCCACTGCACGCGCGTCTTCGCGTACTCGAGCGCGGACTCGAAGCACGCGCGCGCCGCGCCCATCGCGCCCCAGACGATCCCGAACCGCGCCTCGGAGAGACAGGACAGCGGCCCCCTGATGCCGGTGACGCCGGGCAGCACAGCGTCCCCCGGGACGCGGACGCCGTCGAGCACGAGCTCCGACGTCACCGACGCGCGCAGCGAGAGCTTGCGATGGATGTCGTTGGCGGCGAAGCCGGGCGAGTCGGTCGGGACGAGGAACCCGCGGATGCCGTCGTCGGTGATCGCCCACACGATCGCCACGTCTGCGACCCCGCCGTTCGTGATCCACATCTTCGTCCCGGACACGACCCAGTCGTCGCCGTCGCGCGTGGCCCTCGTCCGCATCCGGGCCGGGTCCGAGCCGGCGTCGGGCTCGGTGAGGCCGAAGCAGCCGATCACCTCGCCGCGGGCCATCGGCGGGAGCCAGCGCTGCTTCTGGTCCTCGGACCCGTACCTCCAGATCGGGAACATGCAGAGCGAGCCCTGAACACTCACGAACGACCGGAAGCCGCTGTCGCCGGCCTCGAGTTCGAGGCAGGCGAGGCCGTAGCTCACGGCGTTCGAGCCCGCGCACTCGTAGCCGGTGAGGTGCATGCCGAGCAGCCCCATGGCGCCGAGCTCCTTCGCGACCTCGACGGGGAACTCGCCGGCCTCGAACCACCCCTCGATCCCGGGCAGCACCCGGTCATCCACCCATCCGCGGACCGTGTCCCGGATCGCGAGCTCCTCGTCGGAGAGCAGCCGGTCGAGATCCAGGAAATCCGAGGGTGGTGGTGATTCGGCCATGACCCTCCGCTAGCCTAGCGGCTGGACCGAAACCCCATGGCCGGCCGGTCGGTCTGACATACGGGCGCACCGGGGGACGCACCCGAATCGAACATGCTGTTTCCGACGACCGATTTCGCGCTGTTCCTCGTGGTCGTCTTCGTGCTGCACTGGCTGCTCAACCCGCACCAGACCCCGTGGAAGTGGTTCATCCTCGCGGCGAGCTACGTCTTCTACGGGTGGTGGGACCCGCAGGTCGTGTGGCTGCTCGCGCTCGTCTCCACGATGGCCTGGGGGTCGGCGCTGTGGGTCGAGGGAGCGCAGGACGACCGGGTCCGCAAGCGTCGGACCATCGTCGCCGCCGTCGCGTTGCTCCTGCCGCTCGCGTGGTTCAAGTACTACGGCTTCTTCGCGCTGAACCTCGCGAACGCGTTCGACTCGATCGGGCTCTCGCCACCGGTGCCGCTCCTGCAGGTGCTGCTGCCGATCGGCATCTCGTTCTACACGTTCATGGCGATCAGCTACGTCGTCGACGTGTCGCGCTACGAGATCGTGCCGTCGAAGTGGCTGGACGTCTCGGTCTACCTCGCGTTCTTCCCGCACCTGATCGCCGGGCCGATCGTCCGTGGCGACGAGCTGATCCCGCAGATCCGCCGCGCCCGCGACCCGCGCAGGATCGACGCGTCCCGCGCGCTGCTCCTGATCTTCGCCGGCCTCTTCAAGAAGATCGTCATCTCCAGCTTCCTCGCGTCGCAGATCGTCGACCCGGTCTTCGGCGCGCCGAACGCGCACGGCGGCATCGAGGTCCTCATCGCGATCTACGCGTACGCGGTCGTGATCTACGCGGACTTCAGCGCGTACAGCGACATCGCGATCGGTGTGGCGCTGCTGCTCGGCTTCCGCTTCCCGGAGAACTTCGACCGGCCGTACACCGCCACCTCGCTCCGGGACTTCTGGCGGAGGTGGCACATGACGCTCTCGCGGTGGCTGCGCGACTACCTCTACATCCCGCTCGGGGGGAGCCGGCACGGGGAGACCCGGACCGCGATCAACATCATGATCACGATGCTGCTCGGCGGCCTGTGGCACGGCGCCGCCTGGACGTTCGTCGCCTGGGGGGCGTTCCACGGTATCGGCCAGCTGATCGGGCGCTGGCGGGTCCGCCGGAACCCGGTGCTCGCCGCTCCGGCGACCGGCTGGGTCCTCGCGCGGCGGCGCTTCGTCACGTTCAACCTGGTGTGCGTCGGGTGGGTGCTGTTCCGCGCCGACTCGATCGGGTCCGCGTTCGAGCTGCTGGCCAGCGTGTTCACGCCCGGGACGCTCACGCTCGTCACGCCGCTCGTCCTGCTCGCGATCGCGGCCTCGATCGGGGCGCAATACCTGCCGCGCGACCCGGCGATCCGCCTGCGCGAGGGGTTCTCGCGTCTCGGGCCGGTCGTCCAGGGGGCGGCGCTCGCGGTGGTGTTGTTCCTGATCACCACGCTCGGACCCTCCGGCGTGAGCCCGTTCATCTACTTCCGGTTCTGACGATGCAGACGCTCGAGCGACCTCGCAGCCAGACCATGGAAGAGGTCCGGGGACCCGTGGCGCCGCGCCGGATGCCGGAACCGAAGCAGGCGTCCGCCGGCACCGTGCTCGTCACGATGGTCGTCTGCCTCGCGCTCTGGACGGTGCTCGCCGCGCCGAGCCTCGAGCGCCGCGCCGACGCCGGGCCGGTCGGGGCGCGGCGGACCGCCGCCCTGACGCTGCTCCGTCCGCTCGCCTCGCTGTCCCGCTTCCTGTTCCTGTCCGAGGCCACCGGCTCGGTCGAGTCCGCGCTCGGCCGGGACCCGGACGCCCCCGCCGGCGGCGAACTCGTCCTGCCGGACCTCGACCTGCCGCGCCCATCGCTGTCGCCGGACGACCCCGCGGCTCCGCCGGCCCCGGCGACCGGGGACGAACCGGCCCCGACGGGGAACGCCGAGGGTCCGAGGTCCGAGGACGACGCCGACCCCCCGCCCGAAGAGACGTCCGACCCCACCCTGATCCGAGCCCCGACGCGGTCGAACCGCCTCCGCGTAGCGGTGATCGGCGACTCGCTGTCGCAGGGGCTCGGGCCGGCGATCGAGCAGTGGTTCGACCCGGAGTATGCGCGCGTGCTCTCGCTCGGGCGCCAGGCCACCGGCCTGTCGCGGCAGGACTACTTCAACTGGCGCAACGGGATGCGGCAGATCGTCGAGGAGTTCCGGCCCGACCTCGTGTTCGTGCTGCTCGGCAGCAACGACGCGCAGGCGCAGGTGTCGCCGTCGGGCTCGGAGATCCCGGTCGGGAGCATGGAGTGGGGTTACGGCTACCGCGAGCGGGCGGAGCTGCTGCTGCGCGAGGCGACGAGGGCCGGAACCCACGTGGTCTGGGTGGGCATCCCGGTCGTCGCCGATCGCTGGCGCTGGGAGTTCTACCGCCGCGTGAACGACATCTACCGCGAGACGGCCGCCACGAGCCCGCTCGCGACGTACGTCGACTCCTGGGCGGCGTTCGACGCGAAAGACGGCGGCTACACGGCGTTCGTTCGCAACGAGCGGGGCGAGCTCCAGGAGATGCGGGGACCCGACGGGATCCACTTCACCCCGACCGGCTACGGCTACCTGGGCCGGATCGCGATCCGAGCTGCGTCCGCCGCGTTCGATCTGCCCGAGAAGTCGGTCACCTTCCGGATCTAGCCGTAGTTCCGGCGAGGCGTCGAGAAACGCCCCGGCCGTTCGTCGCTAGGGTGGGACGCGGCAGCCCCGGTCCCGAGGAAGGAGGACGGCATGCAGTACATGCTCCTGATCTACGGTGACGAGACCAGCCTGATGGACGCCTCCCCGGAGGACCAGGCGACGGGCGCGCAGGCCTGGGTGGACTACACCCAGTGGCTGAAGGACGAGGGGGGCCACGTCGCCGGCGACGCCCTGCATCCGACGGCCTCCGCGACCACCCTTCGGTTCGACGCGGACGGCAAGACCCTCACCACCGACGGGCCGTTCGCCGAGACGAAGGAGCAGCTCGGCGGGTACTACCTGCTTGAGTGCGACGACCTGGACCAGGCCATCGCGGCCGCATCGAGGATGCCGCTCCGCGGCGGGTCGGTCGAGATCCGACCGGTGGCGCAGTTCGACGCCGAGGGCAAGCCGCGGATGCCGTAGCGAAGCTGTCGGACGGTGTGGTCGACCGGCTGTTCCGGGAGGAACGCGGGCGGGCGGTCGCGACGCTGATCCGGATCCTCGGCGACTTCGACCTTGCCGAGGACGCGGTCCAGGAGGCGTTCGTCCAGGCCCTTCGGACCTGGCCCGAGCGCGGACTCCCCGACAACCCCGGCGCCTGGATCACGACCACGGCCCGGAACCGGGCGATCGACCGGCTCCGACGCGATCGATCGCT
>Ga0075420_100001063_pt1 | contig 22886 bp, 21 predicted proteins | sample SoiMetdeltSBSDD4_FD_75296 | JGI IMG/M metagenome (GOLD analysis project Ga0075420, IMG submission 75296) | Bulk soil microbial communities from a Populus tree surrounding site in Tennessee, USA - Soil MetaG P. deltoides SBSDD4 | ecosystem: Environmental > Terrestrial > Soil > Tree plantation...
TGACATGACACGCGAAATGACCGGCGCTGAAATGGTGATCCAGGCGCTTGCCGATCAGAACGTCGAACACGTGTTCGGCTATCCGGGCGGCGCGGTGCTTCCGATCTACGACGCCATCTTCTCGCAGAACCAGGTGCGTCACATCCTTGTGCGGCACGAGCAGGGCGCCGTGCACGCGGCGGAAGGCTATGCCCGTTCGACAGGCAAAGTTGGTTGCGTGCTCGTGACGTCCGGCCCAGGGGCCACAAACGCGGTGACCGGGCTGACCGACGCGCTGTGCGATTCAGTTCCGATCGTCTGCATCACCGGGCAGGTGCCGACGCACCTGATCGGCAATGATGCGTTCCAGGAATGCGACACCGTCGGCATCACCCGGCCGTGTACAAAATACAATTATCTCGTGAAGCGTATCGAGGATCTGCCGCGCGTCTTACACGAGGCGTTTCACATAGCATCCAGCGGCCGGCCGGGGCCTGTCGTCGTCGATATTCCCAAAGACATCCAGTTTGCCCGAGGGGTCTACTCAAAGCCAAAGGATTTTCCGCACACCGGCTACAAGCCCAGGCTCAAGGGCGAAATGGACAAGATCAAGCAGGCGATCGATCTGATGGCGCACGCCAAGCGTCCGCTGTTCTATACGGGTGGCGGCGTGATCAATTCCGGTCGGGCGGCTTGCGACCTGCTGCGCGAACTCGTCAAGCTCACAGGCTTTCCGATTACATCGACGCTGATGGGACTCGGTGCATTTCCGGCGGCCGATCCAAAATGGATCGGCATGTTGGGCATGCACGGCACGCTCGAAGCCAACATGTCGATGCATGATTGCGACGTGATGATCTGCATCGGCGCGCGCTTTGACGATCGGATCACTGGCCGGCTCGACGCGTTTTCGCCTGGGTCGAAGAAAATCCATGTCGACATCGACCCTTCGTCCATCAATAAGAATGTCAAAGCGGATGTACCGATCATCGGCGATTGCGCGCACGTTCTTGAGGACCTGGTGCGCCTATGGCGTACCAATGCAATCCATCCCGACAAGAAATCGTTGCAGGCATGGTGGGCGCAGATCGACAAATGGCGCGCGCGCAAGTCACTGGCGTACCGGTCGTCGAACGAGGTCATCAAGCCACAATACGCCATCCAGCGTCTTTACGAGCTGACCAAGGACAAGGACGTCTACATCACCACCGAGGTTGGTCAGCATCAGATGTGGGCGGCGCAGTTCTACAGGTTCCAGGAGCCCAATCGCTGGATGACATCCGGTGGTCTGGGCACGATGGGTTATGGCCTGCCTGCCTCCGTGGGCGTGCAGCTTGCCCATCCGAATTCGCTGGTGATCGATATCGCCGGCGAAGCTTCCGTGCTCATGACGATGCAGGAGCTTTCGACCGCGGTCCAATACCGTTTGCCAATCAAGATTTTCATCCTGAACAACAACTACATGGGCATGGTGCGGCAGTGGCAGGAATTGCTGCACGGCGGGCGATACGCCGAAAGCTACAGCGAAGCATTGCCCGATTTCGTCAAGCTTGCGGAGGCCTATCACGCGCACGGGATTCGTTGCGTTAAGCCGGGCGATCTCGACCGCGCGATCAAGGAGATGATCGAGGTCGACAAGCCGGTGTTGTTCGACTGCGTGGTTGATCCCAAGGAAAACTGCTTCCCGATGATTCCGTCGGGACGCGCGCATAACGAGATGTTGCTCGGTGATGCCGGCGTCAGCGTGGAAGAGGCGATCACCGAGGAAGGCAAGGTGATGGTGTGATGAACGCTCCCACGACAAGCCACTATCCGGCCGCGCCGACGGCGCAGAAGCCTGAGACGCACACGCTCTCGGTATTGGTCGACAACGAGCCGGGCGTGCTAGCGCGCGTCATCGGGCTGTTCTCGGGACGCGGATACAATATCGAGTCCTTGACGGTGTCCGAGACCGAGCACCGGCAGCACCTTTCGCTGATCACGATTGTCACCACCGGAACACCGATGGTGATCGAGCAGATCAAGAACCAGCTCGATCGCCTCGTCCCGGTGCATCATGTCGTCGATATGACGCTGGCGGGCAACGCCATCGAACGTGAACTCGCGATGGTCAAGGTCAAGGGCAAGGGGGAAAACCGGGTGGAAGCCCTGCGGCTGGCCGATGCGTTTCGCGCCCGCGTGATCGATGCCACCACCGAAAGCTTTGTGTTTGAAATCACCGGAGCTACCGACAAGATCGAGCAGTTCGTCAGCTTGATGCTGCCGCTCGGACTCGTTGAGGTTTCCCGCACAGGAATAGCGGCCATCATGCGCGGGCCGGAAGGGATGTAGCGATGGGTCTCACCATCCTGGCGATCCCGTTGATCATCCTCGGGGTGTTCATCAAGCCTTACTCGACGGAAAACGCCCGATGTATGAGCATTAACGTCGGCGGCGCGCGGGCCTACTGCTTCGAGCAGGGCTCCAATATGCCCGAGATCATCAAGTACGGCAGCGTCCTCGCCGGCTTTGCCTTGCTGTACGCCGGCAGACTGCAGATCAAGCGTCAGCGCGACCGAATGTGAGCTATTTCGTCATGCCGGCCTTGTGCCGGGCATCCACGTCTTGCTATCGACACGGCACTAAACAAAGACGTGGATGGCCGGGACAGGCCCGGCCATGACGATTGAGGAAAGTGGCCGGGCAACGGGCCCAAATTGGGGTTAAGTATCATGCGTGTTTATTATGATCGCGACGCCGACCTGAACCTGATCAAGGGCAAGAAGGTCGCCATCATCGGCTATGGAAGTCAGGGCCATGCTCACGCGCTCAACTTGCGCGACAGCGGCGTCAAGGAGGTGGCGGTTGCGTTGCGCAAAACCTCCGCCGGCGTGAAGAAGGCCGAGGCAGAGAAGTTCAAGGTGATGGAAGTCGCCGACGCTGCCAAATGGGCCGACGTCATGATGATGCTGACGCCCGACGAGTTGCAGGCCGACATTTATCGCGACCACCTCGCGAAGAACATGAAAGATGGCGCCGCGCTGATGTTCGCGCACGGCCTTAACGTGCATTTCAATCTGATCGAGCCACGCGCCGATCTTGATGTGCTGATGATCGCACCCAAAGGGCCCGGCCACACCGTGCGATCGGAATATCAGCGCGGAGCCGGGGTACCGTGCCTGGTGGCGATCCACCAGGATGCTTCGGGCAACGCTCATGACCTCGGTCTTTCCTATGCGTCGGCGATCGGCGGCGGCCGCGCCGGCATCATCGAGACAACGTTCAAGGAAGAATGCGAGACCGACCTGTTCGGCGAACAAACCGTGTTGTGTGGCGGCCTCGTCGAGTTGATGAAGGCGGGCTACGAGACGCTGGTCGAGGCCGGCTACGCGCCGGAGATGGCCTATTTCGAATGCGTCCACGAAGTGAAGCTGATCGTCGACCTGATTTACGAAGGCGGCATCGCCAACATGAACTATTCGGTATCGAACACCGCTGAGTATGGAGAGTATGTTTCCGGCCCGCGGGTAATCACGCCGGAGGTGAAGGCCGAGATGAAGCGCGTGCTCGCCGATATCCAGTCCGGCCGTTTCACCAAGGACTGGATGCTGGAGAACAAGGTCAACCAGACCTCATTCAAGGCGACGCGCGCCAAGCTTGCCGAACATCCGATCGAGCAGGTTGGCGCCAAGCTGCGCGACATGATGCCGTGGATCAAGCAGCGGGCTTTGGTGGACAGAAGCAAGAACTGATCACGCAGTAGTCGTGCCCAGGCTTGTCCCGGCCATGACGTTTAGTGAGACACACTGCTGACTCAAGTGAGATCGCCGACACGGCGATGACATTGTTATCTCTTTGCGGTTTGCTCCAGCAGCCACCTCGCCACCGTATCCGGGGTTTCCTGACCTTTTGAGGCTCGGGCATTCGCTTCCCGCATCGTCGCAACGTCAATTGATCCGAGCAGGGGATTGAGAGCAGTCGTCAACCTGGCGTCACCCGCGCGCTTGGGCGAAATCAGCAGGATCGCATCGTACGACGGGATGACGTGTTTGACATCGTCGAGCACTGCAAGCCCATAGGTCGCAATCTGACCATCGCTGGTGTAGGCCGCGACGACATCGACCTCGCCATTGGCCGCGGCCTTGTACATGAATTCTGGTTGCATCTGTCGTTGCGAACGGAATTTCAGCCCATAGGCGGCGCTTAAAGCGGACCATTCGGGACGAGCGAAAATCTCATAGTCGCCGGCAACGGCAAGTTCACCGGCGTGCGCGGCGAGATCGCTGATCGTGCGGATATTCATCGCCTCGCTCTTTTTCCGATCCATTGCCAGGGCATAGGCGTTCTCGAAGCCGAGCGAGCCCAGCATCCGGATGCCGTGGGTCGTTGTGAGCCATTGCGAAAGCTCGGCCAGCAATTGGTCGCGTTGCGGCGCATCCTTGCGCTGCATGCGATTGACCCAAAGCGTGCCGGAGTAGTCGACCGCGACGTCGACGTCACCGGACGCGAGCGCGTCGAACAGAACGTTGGAGCCAAGCCCGGGCCGCCGCTCGGCGGAGAGGCCGGCGGATTCAAGACGCTGCTTGATCAACGCTGCCAGAACATATTGTTCGGTGAACGTCTTGGCGCCGATGGAATACTCGGCGCGTGACTGTGCGAGACCTGGCAACAGTGCAGCCACTATCAACGCGGCGAGCCCGGCAGATCCCATCAGCGTGCGCGCGGTGCTGCGCCGCGCGACGCCGGACTGCACGAGCGCAAGCAGCTGATCGACCGCAAGCGCCAACAGCGCAGCGGCGATGCAGCCAAAGATGACGAACACCCAATTCTGCGTCTGCAAGCCGCTGAATATGTAGTTGCCGAGACTCGTTTGACCGATCGGTGTGGCTAGCGTGGCCGTGCCTATCACCCATACGGCGGAAGTTCTGATGCCAGCCATGATCACCGGCAACGCCAACGGCAGCTCGATGTCGCGCAAGAGTTGCCATTTCCGCATCCCGATCACTCGTGCCGCCTCGCTCAGGCGAGCATCGACGCCATTCAGGCCGGTCACGGTGTTGCGCAGCACCGGGAGCATCGAATAAAGCGCCAGCGCCAGGACCGCCGGAAGAAAGCCAAGCGCCGAGAATCCCTTGCCCAAGGCCTGCTCGGAAACGGCGGCGAGCGCCAGCAACAGGGGATAGAACAAGGCCAGCAGTGCCAGGCCGGGGATCGTCTGAACTACGCTTGCCAGACCCAGCAGGATGCCGCGCAAGACTGGCCGGCGCCTGGACGCGATGGCAACCGGAAGGCTGATGCCAAGCCCAAGGGCCAGGGCCGTCAGGCTAACCAGCACATGGCTGCCGAGATAATCGGGCAGCCGAGCCCAGGCATCGGCGAGGCGGGCGTCGAGGACCATGCCTGGCAATGATGGCATGCGAAGCTATGGAGCGGGAACCGGGCCTAGGGGCGGGTCCCGCCCATCTCTTTGGGTTAACATCAAAAAAGCCGACTGCCCGGCCAGCGGCAGCTTGCATTGGCGGTTTTATTACAGTCTTATGACGCTAGGGCCATGCGCTGGGGGAGTTAGAGAGGTTCGCAGCCGGGCAGGGCCGTAAGGCCATGTTGTCCGTAGCGTCCGCTCTGCTTAGCCGTCTGGCGCCGACCGAGGCGATCTCTCGCCGCGACGCACTGGCGCTTGCTGTCATCAGCAGTCTTCATCTCGCCGCGCTCGCCGTTATGACGGCGACCGAACTTGATTTTGCGACCAAGGCGACCTTCCTGCTGGTATGGGCCGCGCTCAATTTTTTCTGGCTGGCCTTGCTGCGCCGGCCGGCGATAGCGGCTTTGCTCTCGCTGGCGATGGTCGTCGGGCTCATTCTGTTGTCGCAGTTCAAGTACGACAAACTGATGATGACAGTGAACTTCGTCGACCTGATGATCATCGACCCGGATACGTCGGCATTTCTCTTTACAATCATGCCGAGCCTGCGAGGACCGATTTTGGTCGGCGCGCTGGTCGCCATTCCCCTGCTGATGGTGCTTTGGCGGATCGACCCTTTCCGGGTGCGGCTGCGCACAAGCGTGGCGGGCGGCACTTTGTGCATGAGCGGCGTCGTCGCCCTTTCGATTGCGTATCCAGCCGACTTGTATGGCGAGTTTTTCAACCGGGACTATGTCTCGAAATTCGCGCGTTCGGGCGTGGAGGCGGTTTATGAGTTTGCGGTTCACGGCTTGCTGGAATCCGATGCGGTTGTGGCCGAGCGGCTGAAAGCTCCCGCAGCGATGTGCAGCCCCGGGGGTAAGCTGCCGCACATCATTCTGATGCACGATGAGTCGAGCTTCGACATCACCGCTGCGCCGGACATGAAGGTCCCGCCGGGTTATCGGAAACACTTTCAGTCTTTCGACGGCGTGCCGCGAAAGCTGGTCGTGGAAGGTGCCGGCGGTCCGAGCTGGTTTACTGAATATAATGTGCTGACCGGTCTATCGGCGCGTTCATATGGCCGGTTTGCCACTTCGGTGACACGCATCGCCGCCGGTCGTGTCACGCGTGGCCTGCCGAATGCGCTGAGCCGATGTGGTTACAAAACCTTCAGCCTTTATCCGTTCTACGGAGCATTCCTGGGCTCGCGTGGTTTTCAGACGACGGCGGGCATCGAGCGCTATATCGATATGAAAGATATGAAAGCCCGTGGGCTTGAGCGCGACAGCTTTTACTTCGACCAGGCGACCAACATCATCGCCCGCGAACATCGTAGCGGACCTTTGTTTCTGTTCGTCTATACAGCCGCTAATCATTTCCCGTGGGATTCCACATTCCGGCCTGAGCTCACGCCAAACTGGCGCGGCCTGGGCAATTTACCGAACATAGACGAATACATCCGCCGACAGACGCTCACCGCGCAGGACTATGCGGCATTGTTAGATCGGCTCAAACGCGAATTCCCGACCGACTCTTTCCTGATTGTTCGTTTTGGCGATCATCAACCGGAATTCGCGTATCGAATTATCGACCCCACGCTCAATGAGGCCACGCTTGCGCGACGGCTGGAGATGTTCGATCCGCGCTATTACACGAGCTATTATGCGATTGACGCGGTGAATTTTAAGCCGGTCGATTTGTCCTCGGCGCTGAAAACGCTCGATGCGCCGTTTATTCCCTTGCTGGTGCAGGAAGCAGCGGGCGTGCCACTCGATCCGTCTTTCGCTGAGCAGAAGAACATTTTGAAACGCTGCCACGGTCTGTTCTACCGCTGCGCCGATGGTGCAGAGGCACGAAGGTTCAATCGCCTGCTGATCGAGGCCGGCCTGATCAAGGGCCTTTGATGCGCGGGCTTTGCAAGCCCTGGTTGGCCGGATAGGTTGCGACCCAAGACATAAAGCGGGAGGGGATGCATGGCGGAAAGTGCCGCCGTGACTGCAACCAATTCCAAAAATGCGACTGCGGCCAGCGCGGCGGTTGCGCTCGATGATGTAGTTGTCGCGTTCAACGTGGCCCCCGCGGGGATTTACACGGCCGTTGATCGCGCGACGCTTCATATCGGAGATGGCGAATTCGTTGCGATCGTGGGGCCGACGGGTTGCGGCAAGTCCACGCTACTTAATGTGACTGCTGGGTTGCTCACGCCTGCCGCAGGCAAGGTCAATATTTTTGGCAGGCCGCTGTCCACGCTGAACCGGCAGGCCGGTTACCTGTTCCAGGCCGACGCGCTCTTTCCATGGAAGACAGCCATCGAGAACGTTGCAATCAGCCTGCACGTCGCCGGCGTACGTGCGGGCGACGCGCAGGCACGCTCCAAGGAATGGCTTGCTCGCGTTGGCCTCGATGCATTCGCCGACCGTTATCCGCATATGTTGTCCGGTGGACAACGCAAGCGCGTCGGTCTCGCGCAGGTTCTGATCCGTGATCCAAAGATCCTGCTTATGGATGAGCCCTTTGGTCCACTCGACGCCCAAACACGCCAGATCATGGGCAACCTGCTGCTCGACCTGTGGACCGCGGACCGCAAGGCGGTTCTGTTCGTCACACACGATCTGGAAGAGGCAATTGCATTGTCCGATCGCGTCGTGATCATGTCCGCGGGACCCGCCGCGCACATCATTGGCGACTGGCGCGTCCCGCTCGCGCGACCGCGCGACACATCCGAAGTCAAGCTCGATCCCGCATTCCACGAACTCCACCGCGAAATCTGGCAGAAGCTGAAAGCCGAAGTCCTCAAGGGCTACGCTCGCAGCGAGGGAGCTTGATGCGGGTGGAATTTTGTTGAGCTAGTCTTGTTTGTCATAGCGATGTCCAACAACATCGATGGGAGAAGGCAATGTCGAAACTACGTCAACTGCTCGCCGTCGCTGCCGGTGCATTACTACTGGCGGGCACCGCTCAGGCGGCCGAGGTTTTCACGATCACGTCCTCGGCTTTCAAGGACGGGCAATTGCTGCCGAAGAAGATGGCCGGTGACAACAAGGCCAATCCGAATTGCGTCGGCGAAAATGTGTCGCCTGCGCTTAGCTGGACGAACGTGCCGGCCGGCACCACCAGCTTTGCGCTGATCATGACCGATCCGGAAGGCCGCGGCACGGGCGTCGACCACTGGATCGCCTACGGCATTCCGGCGTCGGTCACCTCGTTCGCAGAAGGCGAAACCAGCAAGCCTTCGGACAAATATATCGGCGGCATCGGCACCGCGAAGCAGAGCATCTATATGGGCCCCTGCACGCCACCCGGACCGCCGCACCACTACACCTTCGTGCTGATCGCAACCGATCTCGATCCGAAGGCGCTGCCGCCCGGTCTCACTAAGCTGGAGCTGTTCGACAAGCTTCAAGGCCATGTGAAAGGCTCGACCGGCATTATCGGCCTGTTCCGCAACCCGTACTGATGCCGCTCTGAGGCGCGCAACGAGGAGGACTTGGCCGCAATGTCGCGCATCAAACTCCTCTTGCTGCAGATATCGGTGGCGGTGGTGAGTATCGCGCTCTGGCACGTGCTCACCACCTATCCCATCTTCGGAAGATTGCTTCTGCCGCCGTTCTTCTTTTCCAATCCAGTCGATGTGGCGAAGCAGATTGTCACCTGGTTTGCCACTGGCGTGATCTGGAAGCATCTCTGGGTCACGTTGATAGAGTCGGTACTTGCGTTCGTCATCGGGTCAATTGGCGGCGTGTTGGTCGGCTTCTGGTTCGCGCGTCAGCCAAGGACGGCAGCCGTATTCGATCCATACGTGAAGATGATAAACGCGCTGCCGCGTGTCGTGCTGGCGCCGATTTTCGCGCTTTGGCTTGGTCTTGGCATCTGGTCGAAGGTCGCGCTCGGCGTGACCCTCGTTTTCTTCATTGTCTTCTTCAACGTCTATCAGGGCGTGAAAGAAGTCAGCCCGACCGTGCTGGCAAATGCGCGCATGCTTGGAATGAGCGAGCGCCAGCTGATGCGCCATGTCTACTGGCCGTCGGCATTGTCATGGATGTTCTCCTCCCTGCACACCTCGGTCGGCTTTGCGGTCGTGGGCGCGGTCGTGGGCGAATATCTGGGCGCGGCTGCCGGCCTCGGCTATCTGATCCAGCAGGCGGAGGGCGTATTCGACGTGGCGGGGGTTTTCGCCGGCATGTTTGTGCTTGCGACCTTTGTCATCGTCATCGACACCATTGTCAGCATCGTTGAAAAGCGCCTTCTGGTCTGGCGCCCGACGGCCGCTGAGAGCAGACCCTAGGGAACTGCGGCGCCTGCGCGGGGACGAACGGAGTAACACCCAAGTGAGACCTAGTCAGTGACTGCACACTGGCCTATCGTTCGATGAGCCCTACGAAAAAGACTTTATCAATGGAGGAAATCATGCCCGCAATGTTCCGACGGCTTGCCGCGACGTTTGCCGCGCTCATGCTGTCGAGCGGTCTTGCGCTCGCGCAATCCAAGGTCACGCTTGCGGTGGGGGGCGGCAGTTGTCTGTGCTATTTACCCACGATGCTCGCGCAGGCGCTTGGCGAATATGAGAAGGCCGGCGTCAATGTCGAGATCGTCGATTTCAAGGGCGGTTCGGAATCGCTAAAGGCCGTGATCGGCGGCAGCGCCGACGTTGTATCGGGTTATTTCGATCACTGCGTGAACCTCGCCGCCAAAGGACAGCACCTGCAGTCCTTCGTGGTCTATGACCGTTATCCCGGCTTCGCTTTGGTGGTTTCACCCAAGCAGACGTCGGCGATCAATTCGATCAAGGACCTTGCCAACAAGAAAATCGGCGTCAGCGCTCCCGGTTCTTCTACCGACTTCTTCCTCAAATACATGTTGAGCAAGAACGGCGTTGATCCTAATTCGGTCGGCGTGATCGGTGTCGGACTCGGCGCAACCGCCGTTGCGGCAATGGAGCAGGGGACCATCGATGCGGCCATCATGCTCGATCCGGCGGTTACCATCCTGCAAGGCAAAAACAAGGACTTGAAGCTTCTCAGCGATACGCGCAGCCAGAAGGACACGCTGGCCGTGTTCGGAGGCGAATATCCGGGCGGCGCCCTCTACACGCGGGCTGAATGGATCGCCTCGCACGAAAAAGAAGTGCAGGCGATGACCAATGCGATCATCGCAACCTTGAAATGGATCCATTCGCATACCCCGGAGGAAATCGCCGACAAGATGCCCGCGAACCTCGTCGGCCAGGATAAGGCGCAATACGTCGCCGCGCTCAAGAATACGCTGCCGATGTATTCGGAAACCGGCCGCATGGATCCCAAGGGCGCAGCCGCGGTGCTCGCCGTGTTCAGCCAGTCGTCGCCGGAGGTAGCCAAGGCGAATATCGATCTCTCTAAGACTTACACCAACAAGTATGTGGACGCAGCGAACAAGACGACCGGGATGAAGTAGGTCTAATTCAGACCAGGCTTACTTCCACACATTGCGTCATGGCCGGGCTTGTCACCGCAAGTCGGGTATACCCGACTTGCGGCAAGTCACTGTTTTTGCGCAACTCGGGCAGGCCCGAGTTGCGCGTGCCATCAACGTCTTGGGATATGCTCAAAGACGTGGATGCCCGGCACAAAGCCGGGCATGACGATAGAAGACCATCGCCTCGATGAATATTCTGTCTATCCAGTCGCACGTTGCTTACGGACACGTCGGAAATGCGGCTGCAGTGTTTCCGCTGCAACGGATCGGGGTGGAAGTCTGGCCCATCCACACGGTGCAATTCTCCAACCACACTGGTTATGGCAGCTGGAAGGGCCGCGTTTTCGATGCAGGCATGATCGGCGAGCTGATGGCGGGCATCGAGCAGCGCGGCGTCCTCGGCAAATGCGACGGCGTTCTGTCGGGTTATATGGGTTCGGCCGATATCGGTGCCGCCATTCTCGATGCCGTGGCAACTGTAAAGCGCGCCAATCCATCTGCGAAATATTGCTGCGATCCGGTCATTGGGGACGTGGGTCGTGGAATCTTTGTCAGCGAAGGCATTCCGGAGTTCATGCGGACCAGGGCCGTTTCTGCCGCCGATTTCATCACGCCCAACCAGTTCGAGCTGGACTATCTCAGCAGGCGTGCCAGCGGAACGCTGCGCCAGGCTCGCGATGCCGTCAAAGCCGTCCATGACATCGGTCCGCGGGCAATTCTTGTCACTTCGCTGCACACGCAAGATACGCCGGAGGATTGCATCGATCTTCTCGCCTCGAACCAGAGCGGTTGCTTTATGGTGCGCACGCCGCGGCTCCCGCTGGCTGTGAACGGCGCAGGCGATGCCATCGCGGCACTTTTTTTCGCGCATTACCTGCGGACCGCAGAGATTGGCGAGGCGCTGTCGCGCGCATCTTCGGCAATATTCGGCGTGCTGGCGAAAACGGTCGAGGCGGGAGGGCGAGAAATCCAGCTCACTGCCGCGCAGGACGAAATCGTGCGGCCAAGCCGCCTCTTCGAAGCAAGAGATCTTGGTCGATGAAGGGTGCGCCATCGATCTTTCATATCGGCCGTCTGGATCTTTCATTCGCGCCAAAACCCTGGACCTTTGCCGCCGAACGGCGCGCCGAGATCAACGCCTATTTCGAGGCGATGAGACGCGAGAAGCCGACACTGTGGAACGGCCGTGTCCTGCTGTTGCATCGTCAGATCGTTGAGCAAGGCATGCTGCGTGGCCAGTATCTGGAAACGGACTATGCGAGCTTTGCCGCCTGGCGCCATTGGGGCAGGCCAGCTGCCGGCGTACGCGACTGCTTCAGTGCCGCGGCAATGCGCAGCGCGGACGGCGCATTCCTGCTTGCCGTGATGGGCCCGCATACATTCAACGCGGGAAGAATCTATTTTCCCTGCGGCACGCCCGATCCCAACGACGTCGTCGGCGACAAAGTCGATCTTGATCTGAGCGTGAGGCGAGAGCTCAAGGAAGAAACCGGGCTCGATATCGCCGAGTTCGATGCCGAGGCGGGGTGGGACATGGTTGTCGACGGCCCGCTTATCGCGTTGATCAAGGTTTTGCATTCGAGCGAAAAGGCGATAGCCCTGCGCGAACGTGTTCTTGCGCATCTTAAGCGAGAGGAAAAACCGGAACTGGCTGATGTCCGCGTCGTCCGTGGCCAGAGCGATTTTGATCGCGCCATGCCCGATTTCATCCGGGCGTTTCTGACGGCGCGATTTGCGCCGGGTTGAGGAGCCGCAGCTACCAGATGCGCGGAATCAGCCGAAAGCGGGTGCCTCGGCAATAGTCGATATAGCCGGGCAGGTTCTGTTTCAGAAAGTATTCCTCATCCAGCAGCCGCCAGAGCAGCACCGGAACCAACGGAACGATGAGCAGCATGGCCCAGAACGATCCAAGTGCCAGCGGAGTGAGAATGAGCAACAGCAGGGCACCCGAATACATCGGATGCCTGACGATGGAATATACGCCGGTTGAGATCACTGGCTGGCCCGCCTCGACTCTGATTGTTGAAGCAGCATAGCGGTTCTGTTTGAGCACGATAAAAAAGATGACGAAGGCCAACGCCACCCCGGCGTTGGCAGCGAGGACGAGCCAGAGTGGTACGGCTGACCAGTGCCAGCGATGGTCCAGACCAGGCAGCACCAGCGCCACTACGAATCCAAGCAGCGTAATGGCCATGATGATTTTCTGCGAAACTCTGTCCTCGGCAAACGGCCCGGCACGCATGCGCCTTTCGACCAGCTTGGGGTCATGCTTCAGGAAATAGATACTGATCGCTGTCGTGGCTGCGACGAACACCAAGCCATAGAGCCAGCCCTGCCAAAAATCCAATGAGCCTGCCGGAACGAACAGCATGGCGGCCATCGCAAGGAGGAATAGTGCCGACCTTGCCCAGGCCTGATGACCAAGCGTGTTCGCTTTCACGTCATTGTTCTCCGTGCATAAACCCCGGCGGGGCCGTGCAGCCTCCGCATCTGACCGCGCCGAATTGGCAGCGGTCCTGACCTAATGCGGACGCTTGATTTAGCCGCGCTTTCCGGTAAAAAGCAGGCCGCTGCGGTTAACGCGGACTTTACCTAAATCCGCGACGCTGACCGACGAACGAGGGAACTTGTGATCACGGCGCGCTCACATACCTGCGCGATCGAGCGGACGGCGGGCGACGCCGGGTCCGCGGTCTCCCTCATTCTGGGCACGCTCCTTCTCCTTATCCGCCCCTGAGGGCCGGCTGGGCATATGAGCCTGGGCACTCGGGGGATCTGACGGAGAACCCATAGAGCGCCCCAGTGGCGCATTCACGAGAAGGACAATTTTTATGACTGGCAATTCCAAGTCCGACAAGGACCGCGTCGTCATATTCGACACGACCTTGCGCGATGGCGAACAGTGTCCCGGCGCAACCATGACGCATGAAGAAAAGCTCGAGGTTGCCGAGCTGCTCGACGACATGGGCGTGGATATCATCGAGGCCGGCTTCCCGATCGCCTCTGAAGGCGACTTCGCGGCCGTGCAGGAGATAGCTCAAAGGTCGAAGAAAGCTGTCATTTGCGGTCTCTCGCGCGCTGCCTTCAAGGACATCGACCGCTGCGCCGAGGCGATCAAGCCGGCCAGGCGCAAGCGCATCCACACCTTCATCTCAACTTCGCCCGTGCATATGAAATACAAGCTCCAGAAGGAGCCGCACGAAGTCTTCGAGATGGTGGTCGCCCAGGTCACGCGCGCGCGCGGCTATACCGACGACGTCGAGTGGTCAGCCGAGGATGCCACTCGAACCGAGCACGACTTCCTCTGCCGTTGCGTGGAGGCGGCAATCAATGCGGGCGCGACCACGATCAATATTCCCGACACCGTCGGTTATACGGTGCCGGAAGAATATTTCGCGCTTATCGAGATGCTGCACATGCGCGTTCCGAACGCCGATAAAGCTCGCTTCTCGACCCACTGCCACAATGACCTCGGAATGGCGGTCGCCAATTCGATGGAAGGCGTAAAGGCGGGCGCACGGCAGATCGAATGCACCATCAACGGCATCGGAGAACGTGCCGGCAATGCCGCGCTCGAAGAAGTCGTGATGGCGATGAAAGTGCGCAACGACGTTCTGCCGTTTCACTGCGGCGTCGATAGCACCATGCTCACGCGCGCATCCAAGCTTGTCGCAGCAGCCACGTCATTTCCGGTGCAGTACAACAAGGCGATCGTCGGACGAAATGCGTTCGCGCATGAAAGCGGCATTCATCAGGACGGCATGCTGAAGAATGCGCAGACCTATGAAATCATGACGCCGGAATCGGTCGGCGTGAAACAGACCTCCCTGGTGATGGGGAAGCATTCGGGGCGGCACGCTTTCATCCACAAGCTCGAGGAGCTGGGTTACGAACTTGCCGGCAACCAGCTTGAGGATGCATTTGTTCGCTTCAAGGCACTGGCAGATCGCAAAAAGCAGATCTATGACGAGGACATCGAAGCCCTTGTCGACGAAGAAATCGCGCACGCTCACGACCGCATCAAGGTGCTGTCATTGACTGTGATTGCCGGCACCATGGGTCCGCAGACGGCGACGCTCACTCTCGATATCGATGGAGAGCATGTCACCACGCAGTCGACCGGCAACGGGCCGGTGGATGCGATTTTCAAGGCGATACGCGCCCTGGTGCCGCATGAGGCAACGCTCGAGCTCTATCAGGTGCATGCGGTGACGGGCGGCACCGATGCGCAGGCGGAAGTGTCGGTGAGACTCTCGGAAAACGGCCGATCATTTGCCGCGAAAGGTGCCGATCTCGACACGCTAGTGGCCTCCGCCAAGGCCTATCTCGGTGCGCTGAACAAGCTCATCAGCAAGCGCAACAAGACAGCAACTGCGGAGCGGCGGATTCACTCGACCGACGTGGGTTGAAACATAGAGTCATATCTTGTGAACGCCGCTGCTTAACAAATCGGGCCGCGGCGTTTACTAAATCGGCGCTTTGTTCCATGTAGAAGCACAAAATCACATTTTGTCCGCATTTCGTACGCTTTGGCGGCAAAATTCGCAGGTATCCGCCTGGCGCATCACCCACTCAAAAGTTGGGGACTCATCGGAATGAAGAAACTTCTTTGCGCGGGCGTGTTCGCGCTCGCGATCACCGGCTTGTTGCCGAATATTTCACCGGCGCGCGCGATGGAGGTCATGGGGGCCCAAGCGTCCGCCTCGATCAACATTGCGCGTATCAAGAACGTGCTGAAGTTGACCCCGGCGCAGGAGCACCATTGGGCTCCCGTGGAAGCGGCACTGCGCGATCTCGCACGCAAACAGCAGGCACAGACTGAGTCGACCAGCCTCGTGCGACGCATCAGCAATCGCGTGGTGACTGTTGTGCTCAATAGCGCTGCTGTCCAGCGGCTCGCGGTCGCGGCGCGTCCTCTGGTCGCCTCGCTCGACCACGAGCAGATGCGGGCGGCGCAAGGACTTGCCCAGGAGATGGGCCTGGGGCCGGTCGTCGCTGCATTGCGATAAAGTTCGACCGGCACCGAATCGTCGTAAACTTGCGGGAACAAACCGCTCGGACTTCTGGTTGCACCGAGTGAGCTCAGACGGAGCGGCGTCGCTTCGTCGCAGCCCTTTATGCCTTGGCCACTGGCGCAGCAATCGCTTGCGCGCGCTGAGTATTTGTCAAAAAGCTGTTAAGCGTTGGCATTAGGTCTACTTGCCGGGAAACGGGTTTAGTGCCACCCTAACTGGCAGAAAAACAAGGTAAAAGCCGGGTTCGCCCGACCAACTGGAGGAAGACGTCTATGCGCAAGTGGCTTCTCGCGGCGGCTGCGGCCGCCATTTTCGTAGCTCCTGTTGCCGCAACGGCGCAGGCGCCGATCGTGATCAAGTTCAGTCACGTGGTGGCGCCGAACACGCCCAAGGGCAAGGGCGCCGACAAGTTCAAGGAACTTGCCGAAAAATACACCAACGGCAAGGTCAAGGTTGAGGTCTACCCCAACTCGACGCTCTACAAGGACAAGGAAGAGCTGGAAGCCTTGCAGCTTGGCGCGGTGCAGATGCTTGCGCCGTCGAACTCCAAGTTCGGCCCGATGGGTATCAAGGACTTCGAGGTGTTCGACCTGCCGTTCCTGCTGCCGAATCTCGCCTCGCTGCGCAAGGTCACAGAAGGGCCGATCGGCCAGAAGATGCTCAAGCTTTTGGAGCCGAAGGGCATGATTGGCCTGGCCTACTGGGACAACGGCTTCAAGCAGATGAGCGCGAACAAGGCGCTACGTATGCCGGAGGACTACAAGGGACTGAAATTCCGCATCCAGTCTTCGAAGGTGCTGGAAGCGCAGTTCCGTCTGCTGGGCGCGACACCGCAGGTGATGGCCTTCTCCGAAGTCTATCAGGCGCTGCAGACCGGTGTGGTTGACGGTCAGGAGAACACGCCGTCGAATATGTACACCCAAAAATTCCATGAAGTGCAGAAGTACACGACGCTGACCAACCACGGCTATATCGGTTATGTGGTCGTCGTGAACAAGAAATTCTGGGACGACTTGCCGGCCGACATTCGTGACAAGCTCGCGAAGGCGATGAACGAAGCGACGGTTTACTCCAACAAGATCTCCGAGTCGGAGAATGTGGAAGCGCTGGACGAGATCAAGAAGTCGGGCAGGACGGAGATCATCAATCCGACCGGCGCCGAAATGGCGGCGATGCAGAAGGCGATGGAGCCGCTCTATCAGGACATGGCCAGCCGCGTCGGCAAGCAGCTGATCGAAGACGTCCGCAAGACGGCACAGGGCGTAACCAACTAATCAATTAACGAGCCCCGGCTTCAACGCTGGGGCTCGTCAGCTTCCAGGGTGGGGGATTCCAGTCGTCAATTGACGTACGGACGGGTGCCATGGGGCGGCTTCCGTCCATAGCTCGGGGTCGCCCGCTGCGGGGATGTCAAAGTCCCCAAGCACGTGAGGCGTAGGTGCTTCTTCGTATTCTCGATCGTTTAGAGGAAATTCTGATCGCGACCCTGATCGCGGCGGCGACGCTGCTGATCTTTGTGGCCGTTGTGCAGCGCTATGCGCTCGGCGTCCCGTTCCTTTATCCCCTCGTCTATCACATCAACCTGACCTGGGCTCAGGAACTGTGCATCTACATGTTCGTGTGGATGGCGAAGTTCGGCGCCGCTTATGGCGTCCGCACCGGCATCCATGTCGGCGTCGACGTTGCCGTCAACATGATGGAGCCTGGCCCTCGAAAAAAAGTCGTTCTGTTCGGCCTTTTATGCGGTGCGCTGTTCACCTTCGTGGTCGGCACCATGGGCGCAAAGTTCGTGATCGAGCTTTACCCCACCGATCAGGTCTCGCCCGACATGGAGTTGCCGCGTTGGATCATCTTCCTCTGTGTGCCGCTCGGCTCTTATCTGATGTGCTTCCGATTTCTACAGGTCGCCTGGTCATTCTGGCGCACAGGCGAGCTGCCGCATCATGACCCTGGCCATGTCGAAGGCGTCCTCGAAAGTCCGGCAGCAGCAAGGGATCTGGCCCGATGAACAGCGCCCTCATCTTTGGCCTGCTGATCGCGCTGATGCTGACCGGAATGCCGATTTCGATCGCGCTTGGCCTGACCGTGCTCAGCTTCCTGTTCGTGATGACCTCGGTGCCGATTGAAGCTGTCGCGCTCAAGCTCTTTACCGGCATTGAGAGCTTCGAGATCATGGCGATCCCGTTCTTTATTCTCGCCGGCAATTTCCTGACCCACGGCGGCGTCGCGCGCCGCATGATCGCCTTCGCAAGCTCAATGGTCGGACACTGGTATGGTGGCCTCGGACTGGCGGCGGTGGTCGCCTGCGCTCTATTTGCCGCCATTTCCGGCTCCTCGCCGGCGACGGTGGTTGCGATCGGCTCCATCTTGCTTCCGGCCATGGTGAAGCACGGTTATCCGAAACGCTTCGGCGCCGGTGTGATCGCGACTTCGGGTGCTCTCGGCATCTTGATTCCGCCTTCGATCGTAATGGTGCTGGTTGCGGTAGCCACCGGCGGCAGCGTGGCGATCGATCCGGAAGGCAAGCGCGTCTTGTCGGCTTCGGTGGCACAGCTGTTCATGGCCGGTGTAATTCCCGGCCTGATCCTTGCCACGATGCTCGGGATGACCACCTTTTACCGCGCCTGGAAAAACAACTATCCGCGCATGCAGAAGGCAACCTGGCTGGAGGCGCTGCGCGCATTCCGTGATTCGATATGGGGCCTTCTACTGATCTTCATCGTGCTGGGCGGTATCTATACCGGCGCCTTTACGCCGACCGAAGCCGCCGCCATGAGCGCGGTCTATGCCTTTGTCGTGGCCGTGTTCGTGTATCGCGATATGAAGTTGACCGAAGTACCGAAAGTGTTGCTCGCCTCGGCCAATATGAGCGCGATGATCCTCTACATTATCACCAACGCGGTGCTGTTCTCCTTCCTGATGACCAGCGAGCAGATCCCGCAGGCAATGACAGCCTGGATCAAGGACAGCGGCATCGGCTGGGTGGAATTTCTGCTCGTTGTCAACGTGCTGTTGCTGCTCGCAGGCAATGTCATGGAGCCGTCCTCGATTGTCCTGATCACGGCACCGATCCTGTTCCCGATTGCCGTCAGTCTCGGCATTAACCCGATTCACCTCGGCATCCTGATGACCGTGAACATGGAAGTGGGGCTTTGCCATCCGCCGGTCGGCCTCAATCTCTATGTTGCCTCCGGCATCGCGCGCATGGGCATTACTGAACTCACGATTGCGACCTGGCCCTGGCTCGTAACCATGCTGATCTTCCTCGTCATGGTCACGTACATCCCAGAAATGTCGCTCTGGCTGCCACGGGTGCTCGGAATGTTGTAACGATCCGCACCACTTGCGATGAATGTCCGTACATAAAGATTACGCCGCTGTAATCTCTGTCCAAACTTTAACTTGATAAGGCAGAACGCCGCTCCTCTACTTGGCGCCTGGAATCGCCATTGGAGGTGGCCATGTGGAAAGCAGTTCTCGCCGGGACGACCGCGCTTGCAATCGCCGGCACGTCGCTCGTCTTTGCACAACAGGGCTCGGATGATTTCCAGCGCGCGTCGCGCTGGCGTCCCAGCGTTGAAGATATTTCAGCTTTCGGCGATGCGCGCATTGCCGCGCTGCATGCCGGGCTGAAGCTGACGTCTGAGCAGGAAAAGAATTGGCCGGCGGTTGAGAGCGCGCTGCGCGACCTGGCGAAGCAGCGCTCGGAGCGGTACGCCGCGCGGGCCAGCGGCGACCGGCCGCAAGATCCGATCGAGCGGCTCAACATGCGCGCCGATGCGATGGGTCAGCGCGCCGCCGCGCTCAAGAAGCTCGCTGATGCGGCAGGTCCGCTCTACAAGAGTCTCGACGACAGCCAGAAGCGTCGTTTCGTCATGCTCGCCCGTCTCGGCGCCCGCCAGGACGGACACTGGCGCGGCCATCATGGCCCCAGGTTTCACCATCGCGGCGGCGACGGCGGAATGATGGGTAGCGACCGGCTTTAAATCAGGTTCACGCCAAGCGGACGGCATCAAGACGCGCTCCCCGACGCGCCGCCGTCCAGGAGCCGCCGGTCTATTTGCCCGGCGGCTTTTCCTTTTGTTGTCCGAGACTTCGGTTATGGCCGCGGCTGGACAGTGGCAATCGCCTTTGCTAAGCCACGCCGCTTGGCGATAACGAGCCGCAGCAATCCGGGCGCATAGCTCAGTTGGTAGAGCAGCTGACTCTTAATCAGCGGGTCGCAGGTTCGAGTCCTGCTGCGCCCACCAATAAAATCAAGCACTTCTTGAAAAAGACAAAGCTCCGGCGGACAGCGGGCTAACAAGAGGCTAACAGCAGCCGCATCGCCCTAGCCGTGGCCCTTCCAGTCATAAGCAGACACACATTGCGCGGTGCAATCACCATGTCCGCTTTACCCCCAAAGCGGACATTCGAGGGTGCGGGTCGTTCGGGTCCTACAAGAAATCGCCTAAACCGGGGGGGCCGCGTGACGGCGGGCTTCAAACGTATTTGCCCTCGCGTAATTTGCTGTTGCAATGCCGGTGCGGTCGGTCGCAAATCCGACACGGTGCGGAATTTGAGGATCGCGCGGCGAGCCGCCGCTTGATCAGCAGGACTGACGATATCGCTAAAGTTTAGCGGTTTGGTGCCATATGGCTGATGTCAACGCCGGAAAGCCCTGTGCGGCGGTCGTCGTAGCAGCTCGCGGTGATGCCGATGGCCTGATCGTTGACCGCCAGCGGCGCGGTCATGTCCGCTTTGGTCCAAAAGCGGACAAACTCAAGCGCAACTGGATTGTCCGCTTTGGGCCAAAAGCGGACATTGCCGCGTTGTTCGGGTCGCTTCGCTATGCATGTGCCTTTAGAGTGTTACCGACAGAACAGGCTAGTGGAGGGCTCTAGCGATGATGCATCTTGTAGTCGTAGTCACTATCGTCGCAGCATCAATAATTCTTAATAACCCGGTCTTCGCTCAGACGCCGCCGTCACGTACTGAGACGCCAATGACGGGAATGAAGCCGGACCGCACAATTGCCGATGAAGCGAGGCGGAAGGCGATGCGTGAAAAACGGGCGGCACTAAAGCAAAAACGCTCTGAATGCAGAAAACAGGCTAAGACGCAAAAGGTTTCTTTAATGAAGCGCCGGCGCTTCATACGTGACTGCATGTCTCATTGAGTGGTGATGTCCGCTTTACCCCCAAAAGCGGACATGTGCAGTGCAACTAGGGATGTCCGCTTTGGGCCAAAAGCGGACATTCCGCCATTCATTCGATTACTTCGTCGGCGCGGGCTAGCACCGCCTGCGGAATTGTGAGGCCGATAGCCTTGGCGGTCTTGAGATTGACGGCCAGTTCGTACTTGGTCGGCGCCTGCACTGGAAGATCGGCCGGCTTCTCCCCCTTGAGAATGCGATCGACGTAAGCCGCCGCGCGCCGGATCTGGTCGGTCCGGTCAGGCCCGTAGGAGATCAGGCCGCCGCTGGTGACGAAGATACGGTCGGGGTAGACCGCAGGTAATCGACGTTGGGCTGTTAGCACGATGATCAGCTCGCGATGAGTGTTCGCCAATGCACTCCCCAGCACAATCAAGCCGCCATTCGACCCACGTGTGAATGCCGTGATCTCGCGCTCGATCTCGCCAGCGTCGCGCATCCCGATCGGGCTCAAGTCCACCCCAAACGATGGCGCCGCCGATTGAAGAGCAGCCAACATGCCAATCTCGGCGGGTGAGGCAGCATCCCGAAGGACCGCTGCTCGCGTCATGCCCGGTGCGATCTCTTTCAACAACTCCAGCCATTTTCCACTCAGGCCGTATTCGAAATTCGTAAACCCGGTGGTGTTTCCACCTGGGCGCGCCAGGCTCGCGACGAAGCCGGAGCCGACCGGATCGACTACCGCCACGAACACGATCGGTGCGGAACGGGTCGCCTGTTGCAATGCCACGACTGCCACGCTGCTACTGGCCAGGATGACGTCGGGCGCGAGCGCGATCAGTTCGGCCGCATATTTGCGAATAAGATTGGCATCGCCTGCGGCGTAGCGGATGTCGATCCGCACGTTGCGGCCGTCGCTCCAGCCCAATTGCTGCAGCCCCTGCAGGAACGCCGCCATGCGGGCCTGATATTCGGCGTCGTCGGCGGTGCCGGGCATAAGCACGCCGATGCGCCGCATCCGCTCGCTGTCCTGCGCGCGCGCGGCGAGCGGCAGCGCTACCGCACCACCGAGAAGCGTGATGAACTCGCGCCGTTGCATCTGCCCGCCGCCGTGTGCCGTGGCTAAAGCCTAGCACTTTGCGACCGGGCGGCGAGTGAGAAACGGTACACAACCGAGCGCCTTTGTCTCAGTAGGCCCGATGTCCGCTTTGGGTCAAAAGCAGACGTTCGCGCCGCAAAAAGTCATGTCCGCTTTCCCCCCGAAAGCGGACATATGCAGTGCACGCGGCCATGTCTGCTTGGGTCAATAGCGGACATTCAGGCTTGCAATGAAGCGGCTCCGTTTAGGACTTCAAACGAATACAGCACTGCGGGGCAGAATAACCCTGATTTCGGTGAACTCGCCCAGCTGCGTATCGACTTCGATTGCGCCCGCATGTTGTTTGACGATGATGTCGTGGCTGATGGAGAGGCCAAGGCCGGTGCCCTCTCCGGTCGGCTTGGTGGTGAAAAACGGGTTGAACATCTTTTCTCTCACGTCCGGCGCGATGCCAGTGCCGTTATCGCGAATCCTGATTTCCACGCGATCGCCAAGGTTTTTGGTCGAGGCAGTGAGGGTCGGCTCGTAGTCGCCGTCGTCTATTTCCACTCCGCGCTTGGTCGCTGCATAAAAGCCGTTTGAAACCACATTCAGGAGAGCCCGCCTAATATCCTGCGGGAAGACATCGATCTCCCCAGCAGAGGGGTCAAAGGATTGCTTGAGGGCGATCTCAAAGCCCTGCTTCTCCGCCCGCGCCCCGTGCCAGGCAAGATTAAGGCTTTCCTCAACAAGAGCATTGACATCGACCGGCCGATGCTCACCCGAGCCCTCGCGCGAGTGCTGCAGCATGTTCTTGACGATGGCATCCGCCCGCTTGCCGTGCTG
>Ga0075420_100001064_pt1 | contig 22880 bp, 20 predicted proteins | sample SoiMetdeltSBSDD4_FD_75296 | JGI IMG/M metagenome (GOLD analysis project Ga0075420, IMG submission 75296) | Bulk soil microbial communities from a Populus tree surrounding site in Tennessee, USA - Soil MetaG P. deltoides SBSDD4 | ecosystem: Environmental > Terrestrial > Soil > Tree plantation...
TGCAGGCATGTGGCTTGCGTCGTTCAACGCTACAGAAGTCGAGGTGTCGAATGGCGAGACGGAACGGGGGACCCGTCAAGTACGCGGTCGTCGGTCTGGGGCACATTGCCCAGGTCGCGGTGTTGCCGGCGTTCGCACACGCGCGCCGCAACTCGCGCGTCGCCGCGCTTGTGAGCGACGACCGCACCAAGCTGAAGGCGCTGGCCAGAAAGTATCGGATTGGCGGCACCTTTTCCTACGACGACTACGACGCCTGCCTCGAGCAGGTGGATGCCGTCTATATCGCGCTCCCCAATTCCCTGCACGCCGAATACACGATTCGTGCGGCCAGGGCCGGCGTGCACGTGCTCTGCGAAAAACCGATGGCGGTCACGGTTGACGAGTGCGAACAGATGATCGAGGCGTGCCGCGAGAACAACGTCAAGCTGATGATCGCCTACCGCTTGCACTTCGAAGAGATCAACCTCAAAGCCGTCGACCTCGTTCGTCGCGGCCGGATCGGCGATCCCAAGTTCTTCAACTCGTCGTTCTCGATGAAGGTCCGGCCCGATAACATCAGGACGAAGAAGGAGCTTGGCGGCGGCACGCTTTACGACATCGGGGTCTACTGCATCAACGCGTCGCGCTACCTGTTTCGCGCCGAGCCCAAGGAGGTCATGGCTGTTTCGGTCAATACCGGCGGCAAGACCTTTGCCGAGATCGATGAATCGACCGGCGCCTTGCTCCGGTTCGACGGTGAGCGCGTCGCCGCGTTCGTCACCAGCTTCAATGCGGCCGATGTCGCCTCCTACCGGATCGTGGGAACGAAGGGACAACTGCACGTCGATCCGGCATACGAGTACGCAGAGGGCCTGTCGTACGAGCTGACCGTCAACGGCAAAACGACGCGCAAGCGGGTAGGGAAGCGCGACCAGTTCGCCCCCGAGCTTCTGTATTTCTCGGATTGCGTCCTCAAGAACCGCGAGCCTGAACCATCAGGCGAAGAGGGCTTGCAGGATGTGCGGATCGTCCAGGCGTTGTACGAATCAGCGGAAACCGGAAAAGCCGTCGGCCTGCCCCCGTTCGATCGCAGCAAGCGTCCTACCGGCCGTCAGCGGATCACCAAGCCGGGCGTCGAAAAGCCGGAACTGGTCAATGCGCGGGGTGCATCGGAGGATTGAGCGTCGAGACTATGACTTTGGCGGGAATCGCTTGAGGAGCTCGCGCACCCCGTCGCGTAAAAGCTCGCTCCGCTTTTTCTGATCCATGTCCGTGTCGATCTTTGCCTCTCCGACACCTCTCCACACAACGCGGCCATTGGAGCTGAAATCGAGCACCAGCGACCCTTGTTCGACCATGGAGATGGACGTCGTCGACGGAGCAAACGGCGGCAAGCCCCACTGGGCGACCGAGGGCAGGAACTGTCCGACTGTTTGAGTCGAGGACCCGACCGTCAGCAGCAGGTAATACATCAATGTGAGATCTGGTGCGCTGGTCGCCGGCTTGATGCCACGACGCGGCAGCTCCGCGTTGACGGTTTGGAAGATGATCGGTTCGGCGCGCTCCTGAATAGCCTTCGGATCGTCCTCCTGGGTGCGAGCCACAATGACCTGCCCGGCGCCGGCAGAGTTCCACGACCACGTGCGGGCGCTCTTGAAGTCGAAGGTCTTGTCGAAGTCGACACGCGCCTTGACAGCCGCAAGGCCGGGATGCGCGGCGGTGAACACTCCGGCGGCGATAACAAGCCCGGTGACGATCGGTCGGAGTCGCGCTGCGAAGGCTTTCGATTTCATGGTGGCGCTATTGGCAATTATTGGGCCGTATTCTACAGCGCACAGATCTGGCATTGATGCCGCCGGCGCCGCGAGGTTGCCCACGCGCCACGACATACCGCGGTGGCACGGGTCGATCAGAGAATCTCTTTTACCCGTTCGGCGGGTCGCGCCAGGATGGCGCGCGCGCCCTTCTCCACGATCGGGCGCTGAATCAGGTCCGGGTGTTCGATCATCAGGTCGATGATCTCCTCGTCGGTCAGATCTCGCTCGGCCAGCTTCAAGGCCTTATATATGGGCTCCTTGGCCCGAAGAAGCTGTCGCGGTGTCATGCGCATCTTTCGGAGCAGCTCGGTCAGCTTGCGTTGCGAAATCGGATCCAGGTAGTAATTCACCGACTCGAAATCCACACCGCTCTCCTTGAGCGCCGTATAGACCTGGCGGCACGTGGTACACGTCGGTTTCTGGTAAATCACGATCGACATCGTGGCCGCCTCTAGACGGACGCGAATGGGGTGCGCCCTTCACTCGACGGCGATACCGGGATACTCACGCCGATACGAGTCCCTTGCCCGGGCGAGGCGTTGATCACCAGTTTGCCCCTGAGGATGCCCACTCGTTCTCGCATGCTCAGCAATCCGAGGCCTCCATGATCGATGGCGATGGGATCAAAGCCGACGCCGGAGTCGACGATTTTACGGCATGACAACTCGCGATAGCGAATCACGCTGCCCGTTGGCAGAAGCGCCTCACTGATCCTCCAACGCTGGAGTTGGCGCGAGTCAAACTGGTACGCGTAACTGTCGACGGTTGCGACCGGGATGCTCTCGGGTTTCTCGCCGTGCAAAACACGCAGCGCGATTTGCGCCGTCTCCCGGGCATCGGCCACCGACGAATGCAGCCGGCCGCCACGATCCCGTGACCGAGCGCATCCTCGTGCCAACTGTAGACCGGAGCGTTGGCCACGGCGACAATCGGGTCGAGTGCGTCGAGAGGCATCACCGTATGGCCAGCGCCATCGTCGGAGACACTCACATAAAAAATGATGGAGTCAGGCGGCAGTTGCCGGACGCGCGCCTGCAGAGCAGGGAGCGTGAGACCCGCCAGATCGTGAAACGCGACCTGCGCCTCGAACGGCTTCCGTTGCGCCTTGAAAAGGTCCGCATAGAGTCGGTCGAACGTTGCAATCCCGCTGATCACGAAGACCTGCTTCGTGCTCGGTTGAGCATGCAGCGCGGCGGACAGCGTGCTGGTGAAATCCACCGCCGACACGACCCCGGTCGAATGCGGGCCACCCAACACGCCCGGCCTGGTGGTGAACACAATCGGCGCGAGTGCAAACAGGGATGGGTCACCGTTGAGGAACTCGACGACCGAAGGGCCAGACGCGATGACGAGGTCGAGGCCGTCGTCGATGTACCGGGTGCGCAGGTAGGTGCGAAGCGCCGACTGGTATTTATCGTCTCCCAGCCGGTTGAGATCGATGTATTCGCTGTAGTAATCGAGGCGGTCCGACAGCGCTTGCCTTAGGATCGATCGAAAGGTGTCGTCGAATCCGGGGGTATCGCGCCTCACGATGTGCAGCGCGAGGACCCGCTTCGAGCGCGCGGTGGGTTCGCCCTGCGCCTCGAGGTTCACGTGCAGACAGGCACAAAACGCAAACAGGGCGATCAGCTGTCGAGGGCGGCGACCCTGCAAATCCACCATCCAGGGGGAGTCGTCATCATCGATCCGCCGAACAGCTGAGTCAATAAGCCCTAAGTATTATTCCGCGTGTCGATCCCCACGGTCGACGTGCAGAAGGTTTCCCCGATTAGCACACTCTGGATGGCTGTCAGCAGGTCGTCGGCCGAATGCTTCAGGACGAAGCCCGATGCGCCCGCGCGGAACGCAGCACGCGCGACGTACTCGTCACCACCGGCAGTGACCAGGATCACCTTTGTCTGGGGGTGCGTCCGCTTGATCTGACGGCAGGCGTCGAGCCCGTCGACTTCGGGCATGGAGAGATCGGCGACGACGATATCTGGCGTCAGGGTCTTCATGGCGTCGACCAGCGCACGCCCGTCGCGAACGCACCCGATGACCTCGCATGACGGCTCCAGCAGCCGCCGCCACGCCGTAAGCAGTCCGACGTAGTCATCTGCCAGAAGGACTCGCGGTCGAGCGTTTTCAGTCACGTGTCTACGCCATCATAGTCCGGCATCACGATGGACCTGCTCGGAGTCCATGAGTTTCCAGCTTTTTTCGCGCAAGCGTTCAGCCTGCCCCGTCGACCTGAATAGCGAGACCGTGCCCCCTCTGTCAATTGAGACCGGTCGTAGTGGGTCACGAGGGAGCATCACCGCCGCTCACGATTCACCGTGTTACCCGCGCCATGTCGCGGCTTCAGGGCGTATTGGGCCGAACTCCGGCCTTTCCAAGCGGGACCCACATTTGCTTTGCGATGCGCATGGACTTGATGCGCAAGCGCCAGGGAGGATTTATGACTGCGAAGACGACGATGCTCGCGATGACGATCTGGGTCGCTGCGGTGGCACTGCCGCTGGCCCAGGCACCGGTGACGAAGGCTAATGTGATAAAGGTCAGCGCAACGATTCAGGCCATCGACACCACGACCCGTACGGTCACATTGCGGGACGACAAGGGCAACGAGGACACTTTCAGTGTGGGCGCGGCGGTGAAGCGATTCAACGAGCTGAAAGTCGGCCAGAAGGTCAACATTACCTATTACGAATCGATCGTTTTCCAACTGGTCAAGCCGGGAGAGAAGGGTGGCGGTGAAAGCCTTGAAGTGGCGCTCGATCGCGCCAAGAGTGCGCTACCCGCCGGGACCGTCGCGACGCAGGACAAAGCGACGGTGACGGTGAAAGCGGTTGATCCGGCAGTTCCTTCCATCACCGTTGTCACGGCGGATGGACGTACAGTGACGCGGAAGATCGAGGACAAGAAGAACATCGCGAACGTCAAACCCGGCGACAAGATCGACATCACGTTCACCCGGGCAGTCCTCACCAGCGTCGAGGATGCGAAGTGACGCAGAGGGGCGAGCAGAAAGGGCCGAGTCTGGCTGCACGCGCATGACTGTCACGGCGGCCGTCGGGCGAACCCTGACAGTCGTCGTAACCCGACCCGCGGGAGTCGAGCGGATTCCGCTCAGGAGGATGCCGTGGCCGTTCAGAAGCATCGAGCTGCGAAGATGTTGGCACCCGCGGAGGGTGAACCCGCGTTGCAGGCGACTCCGTTTCTGCCACCAATACGCCCGGACGCGCCGCTCCTGACCGATTCTCAGCGCATGAAGCTGGCGGCCATCGCCACGCGCGTGCGCGTTTCGCCGCGCACGGTGATCTATCGCGAGGAAGCAGCGGCCACGTGGGTGTTCATCATCGGCGAGGGCGTGGTGAAGGCGTTCAAGGATCTGCCCAGCGGCCGACGCTGGGTCACCGCGTTTCTCTACCCCGCCGACGTCTTTGGCCTCGCTGAAAACGGTTTATATATCCGGAACGCGCAAGCCGTCACACACGCCACGCTCTATCGCTTCGACGTCGATGTCCTCATCGACACGTTGAAAGGCGATGGCGAACTGCAGTTCAAGTTTCTCTGCAAGCTGACTCACGAAGTGCGCGAAGCGCAGCGGCAGACGATCGCCATCGGCCGCAAGGACGCCGTCGGCAGGGTGGCGATGTTCATCCGCGAGCTCGAAAAGCAGTGTGGCGGCTCGCATGAGCTCCCCCTGCCTATGAGCCGGTCTGACATCGCCAGCTACCTTGGGCTGTCTCTCGAATCGGTGAGTCGCGCGACCCGCACGCTGGAGCGTCGTGGCGTCGTGTGCTTCACCGGTCGTCACATGCTGCGCATCACCGACCCAGTGCAGTTCGAGAAGATCGAATCACGGCTCTAAACGGATTCGCCACCGTTCCGGGTTTCGCGGAACCTCGAACACCGGGCCTCGAACCACTCGGGGTCTGCCTTTGATCCGGATCAACACGTCGACGCAACCCTCTCGGCTAGCATGGCTTAAGGTGTGAGTGTCCTTCTGTCGGCCAGGCTGGGAAACGATCTCAGTGCGTTGGTAAGGGTTATGTCGATGTCCGTAGACTCTCTCAAGCGGCGTGTCGCGGCGGGTGAGCCCACCGATCAGGAATTCATCGAGCTGGAAGACGCTATCGAGAGCGCGCGTCACGTCAGCCTCGAGCTGATAGCAATCGGGCGGCCAGCGACCATCGAACGACCCGTCGTCGATGTGAACGACCTTGTTTCTCAACTCGAAGGCGTGCTGACCCGTGTGCTCGGGTCCAAGATCGACGTGACGCTTTGGCTCGAGGCACGCGATGCCGTCGTCGAGGCCGAAGCCGTTCAGCTGGAGTGGGTCTTTCTGAACCTTGCCGCGAACAGCCGCGAGGCAATGCCCGACGGCGGCACGTTCACGATTCAGACGTCGTGTGCGGATCGGCAAATCGGCTCGCCCTCGCGCACACAGCGCTACGCTCGCGTGACGATCAGCGATACCGGGCACGGACTCTTCGGCGACGCCCGCGCTCACGCCTTCGAGCCATTCTTCAGCACGAAAAAAGGCGCAGCCGGACTCGGTCTCACCAGTGTCGCGATGATCGTCCGGAACTACCAAGGCTGGCTGCATATCGAAAGCGACCATACCGGTACGCGCATTCACATCCATCTTCCGACCCTCTCGACCGCCAGGCGCTGACGCCGACGTCACGTTACAATGTTGAGGCCCAGAAGATTTACGTAGATCCATGGGCTAATTGCCCGTAGGTGTGTAAATCGTTAGCGTTCGACTCTCCACCCCACGGAAATGACTTGCACGCGGGCGGGCGCGACCTTGGCGGGATGGCGGGGTTCGCTCTCCGGGTCACGTCGGAGGGTACTGTCATGGGAGTTTCGGCGTTTCCAGGACGTGATAACCGCCTTCCTCATGTCGAGAAAATCGCGCAGGAGCTGTGCTCGCGACTAACCCCGTTTTCGTCGGAACCGCTCGAGGACCGACTACGCGAGGTGCTGACGCGACTTGTTGATGAGCTTGGACTCGAGGGCGGGCTTTTCGTGTCTCCGTCCGGTCAACGGGCCAGGAACGTCGCGGTCGGGAGCGCGCTGACTTCAGGACGCCTTCTCTCCGAGTTCCTTGGCCGATCGCGAGTCCAGGCCGCCACGGCTCAGTCGGCGATGCTCGTGATTTCGGGTCCCCCGCACAGCTCGAGCGATCTAGCGCCCGACGATCATTTGCATCTGTGGGCGCTCGGTGTCCGCATGCTGATCGTGCTTCCGCTCGGGCGTCAGCACCTCGAGGGCGGGGCCATCGCGCTCTATTCTCAACGCTCCGTTCCCCACCTGGAGACGAATTCGCTTCGGCCGCTGGCGTCGGTGGCGGATGCCGTTCATACGCTCATGGATGATGGTCACGCTGTTCTTCCACCTCCAGCTCAGAGCTTCAACGAGCCGGAGTCGGTTACGCGCCGCATGCACGGGAACGGCGCAATGGACGTCGTGTACGAGCGACAGGGACTCGGGCAGCTCGAGGACACGCTGGTTGGAGAGAGCGCCGCATGGCGCTACGTGGTGTTTCGACTCGAACAGGTGGCCAGCACACACGCGACCGTGCTGCTGCTCGGTGAGACCGGCACTGGCAAAGAGCTCGTGTCCCGCGCCATCCACCGGCGCAGCGCGCGAGCCGCGAATCGCTTCGTTGCGCTCAACTGCGCGGCTCTTCCTGCTACCCTTGTCGAGAGTGAGCTGTTCGGCCGTGAGCGCGGTGCGTTCACAGGCGCGCATTCCAGCCAGGCCGGGCGCTTCGAGATTGCCCATCGCGGGACGTTGTTCCTCGACGAGGTCGGCGACCTTCCGATCGAGCTCCAGCCAAAGCTGTTGCGTGTCCTGCAGGAGGGGCAACTCGAGCGACTGGGAAGTACGCGAACCGTGGACGTCGATGTACGCGTGATCGCTGCCACCAATCGCGACCTCGCTGACGATGTTCGGCAGAACCGATTCCGGGATGACCTGTACTACCGGCTGAATGTCTTTCCGATTACGCTGCCCTCGCTGCGCGAGCGCCGTGAAGACATCCCGCTGCTGGCGCAGCATCTGGCCAATCGGTTTGCGCGTGCGATGCCCAAGCCAATCAAGCCGATTCCCGATTCGGTCGCCCGGGCGCTCCAGCAGTACGACTGGCCGGGGAACATCCGTGAGCTCGAGAACGTGATTCAGCGAGCCATCATCCTGTCCTCTGATGGCATGATCTCGATCAATGACATCTCGTTGTCCGCCGCCAAGCCGGCAACCGCGGCAGTGGGTACGACGCTGGAAGAGATCGAGCGCAACCATATTCAGCGCATGCTGAGTACGACGTTGTGGCGGATCGAAGGCCGTCGCGGGGCAGCCGAACTCCTCGGCCTGAAGCCGAGTACGTTGCGAAGCCGACTGCGCAAGCTCGGAATCCGGCGGGGCGCGTAGGCCTCTGACGCTTTTTCAGGCGCCGGCGCGCGCGCTCGTTGGCTGGTTCACGCCCAGCCGACGGGCACTGACACCGAGAGGCGCGAGCCGCCGCCCAGCCGCGACGTCACCGAGAACTTCCCGTTCGCCAGATGAACGCGCTCCTCGATGCTCAGGAGCCCGATACCGCGCGCGTGAGCGGCCGATGTGTCGAATCCCCTCCCGTTGTCCGTAATCGTGAGTTCTATCTGGCTGCCGACGCGCACGAGAGTGACCCATGCGCGGCTGGCCCGCGCGTGCATTGCGATGTTTCGCAGTCCCTGCTGCGCGGCGCGATACAGACACAAGGCCACATCCGACGGGACGTCGTTGAAAGTCCCGCGCGCTTCGAACCGCACCAGGAATTGGTGCTGGCTGGCGACTGCTTCACAGTGTGATGCGATCGCCGCGTTGAGCCCGGCGTGCTGGAGCACACCCGGGTGCAACGAGTGCGAGACGTGCCTCACTTTTTCCGCAAGCCCGCTCGCCATTTGACGCAGCGTCGTGACCTCGTGGCGCACAGACTCCGTGTCTGGAAGGCGCGCTTCGAGCAGGCTCAGACCGATGCCCAGGGCCGCCAATTGCTGGCTGACATCGTCGTGCAGCTCGCGCGCGATCTGAGTGCGCTCCGCTTCCTGGGCGAGGATCAGCCGGTGCGCGAGGGACCGGATTCGTTCGTACGCCTCGCGCAGGCTCATCTCTTTCTGTCGTAAGGCCTCCTCGGCCCGCCAGCGATCGGTGATGTCGCGTCCAATGCCTTGCAATTCATGGAGGTGGCCGTCACGTGGCGCGATTGCCTGGTCGATCCATTGTTGACGACCCGTATTTCCGTCCGGGAGCAGCACGTTGTGCTCGTACACCATCGGGTCGCCGCCTCTGAGCAGTACCTCGATGTGTTTCATCGCGGCCGGCCGATCGGCGTCAGGAATGAGCTCGATAAACCGGTACCCCATCAGCTCGTCACGCGACTTGCCAAAGAAGCGGCAGTAGGCGGCGTTCACGAATGTCAGAGTGGTGTCCGGCAAGTACCGGCAGACCAGGTCGCTCTGTTGTTCGACCATGCTGCGATAGCGCTGCTCGCTTTGCTGGAGGGCCGTCATCGCCAGGCGCCGGTCGACGGCGGTTCGGAACATCCCGGTGAGGTCCTTCAGAAGGGTCGACAGTGCCGTGTTGTCGGCGGTAATCGATCTGTCGTCCGTATATGCGACCTCGATCGAGCCCGTGCGGCCATCGGCAATGACGAACTCGGCGCGGTGCGCGGGGGTGAGGCTCCCGAAGTCAGTCGTTGTGATCTCGAAGGTCCCCAGCCGGGACCGCACGCCGATGGCGGCCGGACGAGGCCACGATCGCTGAATGGCGTCAGTGACTCGAGCCAGGAAGTCAGCGGTCGACAGGTCGTGCTGCACGATGCGCGTCACCTCCTGGAGCAATGCCAGCTCGCGCGCGCGCATGGTGAGATCGGCTCCCAGGTCGTTGTCAGCGGTCATCTCGCTCATGACGTACTCGAAACCCGCGTCGAAGGGGCCATCGTACCGCAGGAGGACACGCGTCGGTCATGCCAGTTCTGTGGTGAGCCGCGGCTCACCCGCGAGGGGGAACGGCTGGCCGATCTGTTGCCCTCTGGTTTCACGAGCTTCATGCGGAGTTGCACGGAGCAAGACGTTGAATTTGCCCGCGATAGTTGCAGCCAGAGTAGGCACGCTGGTTGCGTTGTCAGAATACAGCGACGCAGAGTCGCGGGCAGACGCTGGGCGGCTTTTGGAAAGTTGCCCGCTGACGACTCGCCCGCGCGGGGCGCGGGCAAGAGACACTGTCACGAGCGAGGCGGAGCCCATCGGTCTGAGGCATAGCCTCGCTCGTTATCGATTTAGTGCGGCCCATGACGTGCTGTAGCACCAATCCCGGAACCAAGGCAACCGCGACATGGTCTGGTTGCTGGGCTCGATGCCGCGGGATCTCGCTGCGAGCCAAGGGCCGGACGTCAGGATTTCTTCAGCGATGCACGTAGCAACCGTGAATCTGCGCGTGAAAGAGAACAAGCGGACCGAGGCCCTGAGCGCCATCGACGGGTTCATACGCCGCATGCACACATGTCCGGGTTGTTTGACGTGTCGTCTGTTGACGGATGCCCTCGACAGCCAGCTTCTGACGCTCGTGTCTGAATGGGATAGCCGCGAGGCTCTTGACGGTTTTCTCTCGTCGCGCGAGTTTCTCATCCTCCAGGGAATGAGGATCGTGCTTCGCGACGATCCACAAGTCATCCTCGATGAGATCCTCCTTCGGTCGAGGATGTCCCTCGGTGCGAGATCCCGCTGATTCAACTCGGTGAGCGCCGCAGTTCGACCAGGCAGCGCAGGTGGGTCGCCGGGTTTCTTAGTGTCCTGGTTTGCACAGAATGAGCACGATGATGCCGCCACATCGGCTCTTTCGCGGCCGAAAGAGCCGTTCGGCGGCCCCAAAGCCGCCAGTTTACAAAAAGGGCTTGCCGAAACCGTGCAATAGCACTACGGTCACTGGCGTATGTTCAGGACAACAGGCGTCGGCGTTAATAACGGGTAAATCCCTATGACAGCTCTATGGTGACCGCCGCATCACCCCGCACTCTTCTCGCTGATGACCACATGATGGTGGCCGAAGGGCTGAACCGTTTGCTCGCCGACCATTGCCAAATGGTGGGCACTGTCCTCGACGGAACGAGTCTCGTCGAGGCCGCTGTCGACCTGCAGCCAGACCTGATCATCGCCGACCTCTCCATGCCGGGCCTGAGTGGGCTCGACGCAATTACGCAGTTGCGCGCTCGCGGCGTGACGTCGAAGATCATCATCCTCACGATGTACGCCGATCCCCGCATCGCCAAAGAGGCGATTCAATCCGGCGCCGTCGGCTTCGTCTCGAAGCACGCGGCCGGTCAGGAACTGGTGACGGCCATACGTGAGGTTGTCGGGGGTGGCACTTACGTCAGTCCGCAAGTCGCCGAACGGATCGGCGGTCTTCCAGTGGCTGAGAAGCCGCTCGCCAAGCTGACCCCGAGACAGCGTCAGGTGCTCCAACTGATCGCTAAGGGATATCGCATGCGCGAGATTGCCGGGGCGCTCCAGGTCTCTCCGCGCACGGTCGAGACCCACAAGTACGAAATCATGCGTGTGCTCGGCTTCAAGAACACAGCCGATCTCGTTCGCTACGCAACCTGGCTGGGGCTCGTCGCCAGTTGAGCGCAGCCGCTGGCAACAGGGTTCCGTCGCGCGGCGAGGATGTGTGAAAACCACGGGCGCGATCGCGTAGGTCATCCCGCAGAAGCACAGGAGCAAAGCATGTTGCGCGATCGACGCTCTCCTGCCTAACGGCAAGAGGAAAGCGACTGCGACAAGCGCCTCCAGGGCCACTGAATTCGATCTTCCAGACTTCCACGCGCACCAACGCCACAGAGCGGTTCTGGCGTCGTTCACGCTTCGCTGCCGCCTCGCCGAGACGCATGAGAAAGGATCCGATTGATCGAGGATTCGGGAGGGTCGCTCGTCGGCAGATTGCCGCTGACAGGCTGGACATCGTATCGATTGGACACCACGTGCACGTCCGTGGAGGGAAACGGGGCCGGGCGCCACCGATCGGAATGCCGCGTGCCGGTGCTCATGACCCGATGCTGCGCCGGTGTGAGCCCGCGGTTGATCGAAAGCGCTTCGGCCCCGTCATCTGCCGATACGGCCTCGACCGTTCAGCAAGGCCGTTCGCGACGCGTCCATATTGTTCAAGACGTGGGCCAGCATTGCTTCTTGCGGATTTGGCCGGTTTTTCGGGAGAACTGGCCTGATTTGAAGCGCGGCGCCCGCCACGACACAACGGTCATCACGACATGCGACGGTCCCGAATCAGCACGTAGATCGACGACGGTTTCCGTGCAGCGGCTCTTGACGCGTGCAGCCAGGTCGGAGCTACCATCAAGTCCCTTCCCCCAGCGTCGGCACCTGACTTTCAAGGGATCACCGATGCCGAACGGTACCCGTGTGGTCGCGTTTGCTCGCAGCCCTGCTACCGCTACGCTTGCGACAGCAGTGGCCTACTGGATCGGGACACATATCGGGCTGCTGCTCACGCCCGCCGGACTGGCTGTGTCGCTGATGTGGCCGCCCAACGCCATACTCCTTGCTGCACTGCTGCTGACGCCCGTAAGACAGTGGCCATGGTACGTGCTGGCGATTCTGCCGGTACACCTGTTGACCCAACTGTGGCACGGCATTCCACTGGTAACGTCCGTGGGATGGTTTGCCACCAATATCACCGAGGCGCTGCTCGGCGCTTTCCTGCTGCGTCGATTCCGAACCGCACGCGAGCTCTTTCAGACGCTTTCCGGCGTGCTGTTGTTCCTGTCGATCGGGGTGATTGGAGCAGCCGGTCTCACGTCATTTCTCGATGCGGGCGTCGTGGTCGTGACCGGCGTTGGCAACAACTACTGGGACGTGTGGCGACAGCGATTTCTCTCCAACGGCGTGGCGACGTTGACGCTCGTGCCTGCGATCGTCATGTTGGTGTCGTCGATCAGCAGCCTCCGCACGGTGAGGATCAGTCGATACGTCGAAGCGACGCTGCTGGCGCTCGGCACCTTGATTGTCGTGAACGTGCTGTTTGCCAGATTCGGCCGGGCGTCTGCGAGTATTCCGCCGTTGATCTTCACTGTTCTGCCGCTCATGTTCTGGGCGGCCGTTCGGTTCGGCCCCACTGGCGTAAGCGTCTTGCAGATCATCTCGACAGCCGGCATCCTCTGGGCGACGTTGACCGGTGGCCTGCTGTCGATGCAGGACGTGCTGTCACTGCAATTCTTCCTGGCGTTGCTGAATGGGCTGTCGCTGGCGCTTTCCGTCGTCGTTCGTGAGAGCCGACACCTGCAATCGCTCCACGGCGCCGTGCTCAGGTCGATGCGCAACGCCGTTGCCATCACTGACGCCGAGGGCGTGATCATCGATGCGAACGAATCGTGGGCGGCAGCCGAACGCAAACACGATCCATTGCGGCTCGATGGGGTCGCTTTGCGCCGGAACTATCTCGAACAGCACCGTGCAACCGCCGAGCACAACCAGCACGCGGGGCGTCTCGTGAAGGGGCTCGAGTTGGTCCTCGCGGGTCAACGAAAGCTGTTTGAAATGGAGTACGTGTGCGGGCCGCCAGACCAGTTGCGCTGGTTTTCACTATCGATCGTGCCGTTGTGGGGCGAGCAACGCGGAGCGGTCATCACACACAGCGACATTACCAAGCGCCGACGCGAAGAAGCCGAGACCCTGCGACTGCGCGAGGAGCTGGCGCATGCCGGACGCGTCATGACAATGGGAATGCTGTCGGCGTCATTGACGCACGAGCTGAGTCAGCCGCTGGCGGCAATTCTTGGCAACGCCCAGGCGGCCCGCCGCTTGTGCGCGCGCAACCGCGCAGACGATACCGCCGAAGTCGATGTCATCCTCGCGGACGTCGTGGCCGACAGCCGGCGAGCGGGGAGCATGCTGCGCAAGCTTCGCAGCTGGTTCTCCAATGGCCGTCATGACACACAGGAACTCGCCTTGAATGAAGTGATCAACGACGTCATCGAGATCCTTCGCGGCGACCTCCTTCGCCGCGGAATGACAGTAACCAGGCGTCTGGACCCGAGGCTTCCGTCTATACGAGGCGACCGCGTGCAGTTGCAGCAGGTCGTGCTCAATCTGATTCTCAACGCCTGCGACGCCATGCGTGAAAACGAGCCCGGTGATCGTCATTTGCTCGTGATGACGACGCACGGTGATGACGGAGTGCAACTGTCAGTCGAAGACGTCGGCACTGGAATCGCGCCCGATCAGCTCAGCACCGTATTCGAGCCGTTCGTCACGACCAAGGCGGCGGGCCTTGGGCTGGGCCTCGCGCTTTGCCGATCGATTGTGCACGCCCACGATGGGCAACTCACCGCCGAGAACAACGCCGGGCGGGGAGTAACCCTCCGTTGTACCCTGCCGTTGGCCGACCGCCAGGAGGAGGTGGCGGAGCCGACAGTGAACGGTCGAGGTGTGTGAACTCGCGGATCGACACTCGTCAATGTACCAATTCATCGGAGACGACGTTCAAGTACGCGGTGGCGACCGAGAACGTCTTCGTGGTCGAACACGATCCGAGCTCCCGCGCGGCATTGTGTCAGTGCCTGTCGGCCTCCGGGTTCACGGTGCGCGGGTTCAGCTCGGCAGAATCTATCCTGGCGTGCCGGCCCCTTCACGCGCCAGCCTGTGTGGTTCTCGACTACGACCTGCCAGGCATCTCTGGACTGGACCTGCAACGGAAACTCCTCGACGACAGCGCTCTGTCGATTGTCTTCGTGACCAGCCGAGGGGATGTCGCAACGGTCGTCAGGGCCATGAAAGGCGGTGCCGTCGATTTCCTGACCAGGCCGGTGGACACCGAGCTGCTGGTTGGCGCGGTGAACCGTGGACTGGAGCAGAGCAAGCGCGCCGATGCCGAACGACGCCTTCACCATGTCTTCCTCGAAAGAGTCGATCGGCTGACGGCGCGGGAGCAAGAAGTCGCGACTGGCTTGATTCGCGGTCTGCTCAATAAGCAGATTGCGGCGGAGCTCGGTACGACTGAGAAGACGATAAAGGTGCATCGGGCCCGCGTAATGGCGAAGCTCGAGGTCGGCTCGGTCGCGGAGCTGGTCCGCCTGGTCGAGACGGCGAGCAGGGCAGATGCCCTGATAGTGATCGGCTCTGCCGCCCGGTCGGCAGCGGACAAACTCCTGGAGACACGACGTATCCATTCCTCACGCTCCCAGCCTAAGTGGCGCTCGACGTGCTGACCCGTGGACCCCGCCGTGGGTCGCGGGCTACATGAGCCTTGCCTTCGTGCGAGCGGCGTCGCAATATGTGTGCGTCCGTGGCATAGGAGTTGTCTAGTCCCTCCGGACGTATCCAGGTGAAAGGACTGCAGCCATGATGAAACGAACGGTCACATTGTTAGGCGCGGTAATCGCGACCGCTGGAATCAGCGTGCTGCAGGTCGGCTGCGGTCGCTCCCCCGAAGCCCCGCCGGCTGAGCAGGCCGCACCGCCGGTCGCCCCGGCTCCGGCCCCCGCACCAGCACCGGAACAAGCTCCGGCCCCGGCACCTCTCGCAGAGGCCCCGCCCCCAGGGGCGGCTCCCGCCGCGCCGCCTCGAGCACCGGCTGCTCCGCGTCCGGCTCCACAAAACGCGGCGCCGCCGGCACCGGCGCCAGCCGCGGCAGCGCCTGCGCCAGCCCCGGCACCGCCACCACCGCCACCACCCCGCACGTTCACGTTCCGTCAGGGCATGCCGCTGACGGTCTTCACGACGTCAACGCTGTCGACGAAAAGCAACAAGACCGGCGAGACATTCACTGCCACACTTGCGAAGCCGATCATGTCTGAGGACTGGGTCATCGCGAAACAGGGTGCGCGTGTCGAAGGTGTGATCGTCGATTCTGATCCCGGTGGGAAGGTCAAGGGCGTGGCATCCATGACGCTCGCGCTTCGACGGTTGACGCTTGCCGACGGCCGGACGATCGAGCTGGACACCCAGACGGTGGTCGCGGAAGCGAAAACGACCAAGGGTAAGGATGCCAAGAGGGTCGGAATCGGTGCCGGCGTTGGCGCGGCCATCGGGGCGATTGCCGGTGGTGGCAGCGGTGCCGCAATCGGCGCGGCCGTCGGCGGCGGCACGGGCGCTGCAGCCTCGCTCGCAACGCGAGGTGATCCTGCAGAGTTCGCCGCTGAGAGTGAATTGAACTTCTCGCTCAACACCCCCGTCACGGTCACCGAGAAGAAGTAACCATTGAACCGCCGGAGTGCCCCCTCAGCGGGGCACTCCGGCGCCGTGCTTCGTCTGCCGTCACCACGCGCATCGCGGGCGTGCCGTACAATCGTTGGCATCGCTCGTTCGATGACCGCGGCTCGGAATTCACCCTTCAAAGCGCTTCAGCACCGAAACTTCCGTCTCATCTGGATCGGTCAACTGGTGTCGATGGCCGGCTCCATGATGCAGAGCGCGGCGATCCTGTGGCACGTCTCCGTCCTGGTCGATCCCGCGCAACGCGGTCTCGCGCTTGGCTTCGTTGGCCTGGTGCGCGTCGTTCCCATTGTGGTTTTTTCGCTCGTCGCCGGTGTCGTTGCGGACGCGCACGATCGCCGCCGCCTCATGCTCTTCACGCAAACCGGTATGTTGATTTCCGCGGCGCTGCTGGCGTGGGCCGCTTTCGCAGGTGTGCGTGCGGTGTGGCCCATCTATGCGCTCGCGGCGACGGGAGCGGCGTTCGGGACGTTCGATAATCCGGCGCGGCAGGCGCTGATTCCAACACTCGTCCCAGCCGCGGACCTGCCGAACGCGATCAGTCTCAACGCCATCATGTTTCAGACCGCCTCGGTGGTTGGTCCTGCAGCTGGAGGCGTTCTCATCGGCGAGTTGGGCATTGGATGGGCCTATGCTTTCAATGCCGCTTCGTTTCTCTGTGTGATCGCCGCGGTGCTGTTGATGCGCGGCGTGCCGGGGAATGCTGAAGGCTCGGCGGGTCGCATCAGCCTGGCGGCGGCGATTGAGGGCCTCCGCTTCGTCTTCAAGACGCCGCTGATTCGATCGACGATGCTGCTCGATTTTTTCGCGACCTTCTTCGCGTCGGCAACGGCCCTCCTGCCGATCTTCGCGCAGGACATCCTGCATGTCGGCGCCCGTGGATACGGAGTGCTGTCGGCGGCCCCGTCGGCCGGCGCGATTATCGCCAGTCTCGTCATGGTGCGAGCTGTCGATCACATCGAACGGCGTGGCCCGGTGCTGCTGTGGGCGATTGCCTTCTACGGTCTGGCCACTGCCGTGTTCGGGTTCTCGCGTCTGTTCGCACTGTCGTTCCTCTGTCTCGCCATCACCGGTGCGGCGGACACCGTCAGCATGGTGATTCGCAACCTGGTGCGTCAGCTGGCCACGCCCGATCACATACGTGGACGCATGACCAGCGTGAACATGATCTTCTTCATGGGAGGGCCGCAGCTTGGCGAGCTCGAAGCCGGCCTCGTGGCGAGCGCCTGGGGACCCGTTCTCTCCGTGGTGTCGGGCGGCCTGGGCTGTCTATTCGTGACGGCCGCGGTCGCGGCTCGAGCGCCGCAGTTGCGCGAGTACCGCGCGTCCGTTCACCTCGTGCCTTCCGACGAGTTGCGCGAGGGCGCGTTGTAGATGGATGCGTAATGCGTGGCAAGCGCTCGGCGGAGGGCGGGCGGAAGCGCCTCGCCTTCGTCGTGCTGAAGCTTCGATACCCACTGCATGTAAGTCTTGTCACCCAGCTCATTCACCCCACGGGTCGGCCGCCTGCCCGTGTCCAGGTCGGTGTCGTTCAGCGAGAAATTGCCTTGTCGCAGCGAGCGCAGCAGCTCGCGATAGCGATCGCGTGAAGCCGCATAGCTGTCAAGGAACATTCGTTCGGTTTCTTGCGTGAGCGGCTCAAACGCGAGCGGCTTGAACGGACCGAATTTCGGGATCACCTTGAAGATCGCAACGACGAGCCGCACCAGGAAGCGAGGCTTACGGTAAGTGGTTCCGAATTCTTTTTCATACTGTTGGCGGGTCATGGTGTAGACGAAGCTCTGTTCTGTCACGTCGGGCGTGGCGGCGAGGATCTCGTCACGCTTCTCGCGCCACGCAATCCGTGTCACGTCGGGAATGATCTGACTTGCCGCCCGACGATAGGTTCCGATCGCAAGGTCGATATTGCCGAACACATCTTTCAACTCGAGCCCGTACGTTTCACGAAACGCCCGTTCGAGCAGCGGTCGAGCGACGTCAAATCCGATCAGATCCTGATACGCGTCCGACTTGAACTGCCCGCGCGCAACCTGCAGCACATCGAAGGCGAATTCGGCCATCACGTGGCGTGCCGGCGAATCCGCGAACAGCACGACCTCGCCGTATTTCGCGCGCAGCTTGGGGTAGATGATCGGCAGTGCATGATTCACGGTCGGATGCGCTGCGTTGTCGCTCGCATAGTGAGCCAGCGCTCCGAGGGCGAACGCGTATTCGTCAACCGTTTGCGATTCTCGAACCAGCGCCGTCACGAAGTCGCCCGAGCGGACGTAATGCACGAGGTTTGTAAAGAATCGACTGCCGAACGGGTAGTAGCCGAGGTCCTGAATGAGCGAACCACCATAGGCGTACGCGCGCGCCTCTTGCACCGCCTGCGCGGTCGCACGCGGAAATCGGCGTTTGAGCAGCGGCACGATTTGATCCGTCCACCCGTCATCAATCAGGGCCTCGTGCGCGAGAACCGAGTAAGCAGAGGAAATGGACGGTGAACAGACTACGAGAAGCGCGACTGTTGCAACGAAGGCACGCGTTCGCATTCCTTGGAAATGAATCCAAACGGCGTGCCGCGATTCACCTGAATCGCAACTGGCTTATCCACTTGATGAACTCGGCGCTGGCTCCACCTCGGCGCAAGATCGTCGGGCATTCGTCTTGCTGGTTCATCTCTGAACTTGTGGCGAGGTGAACGATGAGTAACGAGACGTTGATGGCCATCGTAATCGGCGTGGTCGCGGTGGCACTTGTCGTTGTGATGTGGCAGCTTCTGAGGCGCCGCAGGACCGCAGCCCTACGCAACCGCTTCGGTCCCGAGTACGACCACGTGTTGCGGTCGGCGCAGACACCGGCCGAGGCTGAACGGGAACTGGAGCAGCGCCAGGCGAGAGTCGAGAAATTTTCGATCAGACCGCTGTCGCGCGAAGATGCGGATCGTTTCGGTGCCGCATGGCGAAGGGTGCAAGGACAGTTCGTCGATGAACCACGAACCGCCGTCGTCGAGGCTGATCGCCTGATTGGCGATGTGATGCGCAGCCGCGGCTACCCGGTAGACGACCCGAATCGCCGGCTCGACGATCTGTCTGTCGATCACGCACACGTGCTGAATCACTACCGGGCCGGGCGCGAAATCGTCGCGCGCCACGAGCGCGGCCAGGCCACCACAGAGGACCTGCGTCAGGCGATGGTCCACTTCCGTGTGCTGTTTGAAGAATTGGTGGTAGTCGATCGAGCGAACGCGAACAGGAGGGCATCATGAGCGAAGAGCGGCTGACAACGCGCGATATCGCGCAACGAATGGACAAGACCGAAGAAAAGGCTCCGGTCGGGGAGGCTGCTGACGCCCGTGTCATCCCGATGTTCGCTGGTGACGAAGCGGCTGGTTATCGGACGCGATGGGAGGCCGTGCAGACGGGCTTCGTCGACGAGCCGCGAAGGGCGGTGGAGGAGGCCGATTCGCTCGTGGCACAGGTGATCAAACGCTTGTCGGAGGTTTTTGCAGACGAGCGGACAAACCTCGAGCGTCAGTGGGACCGCGGCGATCAGATTTCGACCGAGGACCTGCGCATCGCGTTGCGGAAGTACCGTTCCTTCTTCGACCGGCTGCTGTCGCTCTGAACCAGCCAAAAAGTGCAACCGGCAAGGAGGGTTCTTCCGTCTAAGAGGCCATGGACCTCCTTGCCGACATTCGATATGGCCTTCGACTGCTGATAAAGACTCCCGTCTTTACCTTCGCCGCCGCCGCCACACTCGCCCTTGGCATCGGAGCGAATACGACGATCTTTTCGCTGGTCCACGCCGTTCTGGTGCAGCCGCTTCCGTACACCAACCCAGATGAGCTCGTCATGGTGTGGGAGGACGCGACCTTCGTTGGCTTCCCGAAGAACACGCCGGCGCCAGGCAACTACAACGAGTGGCGGGAGCGCAACCGGTCATTCGTGGACATGGCGGCCATGCGAGGCGGCACGAACGCGAGCCTGACGCTCGACGGCGCCCCCGAGCAGGTACAGGGACGCTCGGTGACGGTCAACTTTTTCAACGTTTTGGGCGTGACACCGGCACTCGGTCGCGCGTTCAACAGCGGAGACAAGGACGGCGCCCAGGTCGTCATTATCAGCAACGCCCTTTGGCGGCGCCGTTACGCGAGCGATCCGGCGATTGTCGGCCGCACCATCGTGATGAATGACGTCCGCCACGAGGTCATCGGCGTGGCGCCGAAGACGTTCGTGTATCGCGATCGCGACGTCGACTACTGGATCCCGATGCGGCTGCCACCGCAGTTTGCCAACACGAGGACCTCGCACTTCCTCAACGTCATCGCGCGACTGAAGCCTGGTGTGTCGTTGGAAGCCGCCGATCGCGAGATGAAGTCGATCGCAGCGCGGCTCACCGAGGAATATCCGGATACCAATCGCGGTATCGGTGCGTCCGTCGTGTCGGTGCGCGACGAGGTCGTGGGCGATACGCGGGTCGAACTCATCGTCCTGATGATTGCCGCAATGGCCATCGTCCTCATCGCGTGCGCCAACCTGGCGAGCCTGCTGTTATCGCGCGCGTGGACCAGGCGCGGCGAGTACGCCGTCCGGTTGTCACTCGGTGCCACTCGAACGCGGCTCGTCCGGCAAATCGTGACCGAGGCCCTCTGCCTATCGATCATCGGCGGCGCCTTCGGCATCGTCATTCCATTGCTCGCCGGACCGATGGTCGAACGACTCGTGCCGCTCGGTTTGTTGCCGGCGACGACGACGCTCGACTGGCGGATCCTCACCTTCGCGGCAGCGCTGTCGATTGCGACGGGGCTGCTGTTTAGTCTCGGGCCGGCGCTTCAATCCTCACGCGCATCTACGGCGGAAGCGCTTCAACAGAACGCACGAGGCGCCATCGGCGGCGGATCGACACGCCTGTTTCGCGATGGCCTCGTGGTTCTCCAGGTTTCCGCCACGCTGGTGCTGCTCGTGGCGGCCGGGCTGATGTTGAGAACGCTGGCAAATCTGCGCGCGATCGAGCTTGGCTTCAACCCGGAGCGCCTGTTGACCATGCAGGTGTTTCTCCCGCAGCCAAAGTATGCCGATGCAGACCGGCGCACCGCGTTCTTCGATCGCGTGGTCACTGGCCTGCGCGCGCAGCCTGGGGTAGAAGGTGCTGGGTTTGGCTCGACCCTTCCATTCCAGAGCGCTGGCAACACGAATTGGTTCACGATTGAGGGCCGTCAGGCGCCGCCCGAGGAGATACGCGACGCGTTGTACCGCGTCGGCACCAGTGACTACATGCGGACGCTCGGCGTTGTGACCGCCGAGGGCCGTTTGATCGACGGGCGAGACAGCGCGACGGCACCGCACGCTGCTGTCGTCAACGAGACGCTGGCGCGACAGTTTCTTCCCAATCAGAGTGCGCTCGGCCATCGCATCCGATTCGATCCGGAAGGTCCCTGGTTCACGATCGTTGGCGTCGTCAAGAACGTGCTCGAACGTGGATACGAGCAGGACGACAAACCGGCGGTGTACGTCTCGTCACCCCAGGTCAGCGCCAGTCCGGCCAATCTCATCGTGCGGGTGTCTGGCGATCCACTCTCGTACGCCGGCGAAGTGCAGCGGGTGATCCAGAGCGTCGATCCAGACCAACCGGTGCGCCTTATCCGGTCTATGTCCGATGTGGTCAACCTGACGGTGGCCGATCGCCAGCAACACACGACGCTGCTCGTCGTGTTTGGCGGTCTCGCCCTGCTCATCGCGGCCATCGGCCTCTATGGTCTCCTCGCGCAGTCGGTGTCCGCGCGCAGCCGTGAAATCGGCTTGCGCCTCGCCCTCGGTGCGACCTGGCAAAGCGTCGTGACCATGGTGATGTCGCGAGGCATGGTTCTGACGGCCGCAGGCATCGTGGTGGGCACGGGTGTGGCATGGATGGCCACGCGCGCGATGCAAACGCTGTTATACGGCGTGCATGCCGCCGATCCGACTACGTTCGTGCTCGTTCTCGGGTTGCTGGCGGCGGTGGCCGTTGCTGCATGCGCTATTCCGGCGCTGCGTGCGGCGCGCGTCGATCCGATGATGGTGTTGCGCGATCAGTAAGGCTTCCGCGCGAAGCCTTGACTGTTCCTACAGCGGCGCGTGAACATGATCGGCGCCCATGCCAGTCATGACTGCTTCCGCGGCGACAGCCACGTACCCTGGAGTGCACGGCGCTCCCGATCAACGCTCGTACCGTCTGACTGCAATCGACATGCTGCGCGGCCTGGTGATCGTCATCATGGCGATCGACCACGTTCGCGACTTCTTCCTCGCGGGAGCGCAGCAGGATCCCATGGCGGATCCGAACGTCGCGGTGAGCCTCTTCGCCACCCGGTGGATCACTCATTTCTGCGCACCCGTGTTTGTGCTGCTTGCGGGAGTGAGCGCAGGTTTGATGGCGAGTCGCAGGAGCCCGCGCGACCTGGCTCGCCTGTTGGCGACGCGGGGCTTGTGGCTGGTCTTCGTGGAATGGTTTGTCATCTCGACGCTGTCGACCTTCTCGCCTGGTGGGATTGCCGAAGTTGGTGGCCAGATCCTGGTGCCGATGCAGGTGATCTGGGCCATCGGCGTGAGCATGCTCGTGTTGTCGGGCGTTCAGTTGTTGGGACGGCGAGGCTGCTTCGCCATCGGCCTCGCGATCGTGGCTGGTCACAACTTGCTCGATCCGTTCTGGCCGCGCACGCAGTTGCTCGAACAAAACTGGCCGGCGTGGGCGGCGCTTCACTCCCAGATGGCGCTCAGCATCGGTCCGTTCCTGTTTGTGTTCATCTACCCGGTGGTGGCGTGGATCGGCGTCATGCTGCTGGGATTCGGTGTGTCGGGAGTCTTCGAGCGTC